>Ga0208960_1000016_pt1 | contig 116074 bp, 110 predicted proteins | sample GreLakmeON33MSRF_FD_187703 | JGI IMG/M metagenome (GOLD analysis project Ga0208960, IMG submission 187703) | Freshwater lentic microbial communities from great Laurentian Lakes, MI, USA - Great Lakes metaG ON33MSRF (SPAdes) | ecosystem: Environmental > Aquatic > Freshwater > Lake | place... | reverse complement strand
CGTGTTTGAATACCGGCAGCGCCTGGCTAAGCGGCTGGAGCTTGCCATCGACATATTTGGGCTCGTTGCCGCCGGGAGCACTCAGGACCTTCTTCGTGGCGCGATCCAGCACGAGCAGGAAGCCCGACTGCGCGAGGCGCTTACCCTTGGCATCCTTGCTCCAGCAGACGGCGGTATAAATCTTGTCACCACGGAAGAACAGCTGCCCCGCGAAAGCGCCGGGCAGATCAATGGTGTCGACATGCTTGCCGTCCAAGGTGAACGCCTTGATCTGGTTCTGGCTGCGCGATGGTACCCAGACGAGCGGTCCGCGCGGGTCGGCGACGTCAATCGAGATGCCGTGTGCGTTGCTGAGACTCGCGCCATCCTTCGTGGGGCCGCCCCATTTCTTGAGCAACTTCCCTTCGAGGGAAAATTCGTAGATGAGGTTCGAGCCGTAACCGTCGGCGATGAGCAACGTGCCGGCCGGCGTCCAGGCCACATCGCAAGGCATGAATTTGCCGTCGCTCAGGCCGAGTTCCTTCGGCGTCGGGAACTTACGCACGACCTTGCCCTCGGTCGTCAGCAGCGTGATTCGACCTTCCACCGCGGAAGCATTCCAGCCCTCGGCAGCCATGTGCCAGCCAGAGTCGACGTGTACAAGATACTCCACGCCGTCTTTCTCGAAGATCTCCAGACCGTGGCCGCCGCCGAGGCCGGCGCTGATTGAGCGGACATAGCGGCCGTCCTTCTCGAAGACGATGAAGTCGTTCTTCGGGTGGTCGGTGACGAGATAGATGCGGCCTACCTTATCCTCGGCGAGCGCGTGCGAGTTGACCACCGGGGCAACCTTAGGGTCAGCCTTCGCCCAATTGAAATCGACCGAGTAACGGAGGGTGCCGTGCCCCAAGATAGGGGAACCTTTTTCCTGCGAGAAGAGGGTCGCGCAAATAAACAGCAAGGCGATATGTATAGTATGCGTGTTCATAAAATTTCTTTGGCAATTTCATCCCAAAGCTGATCGACCTGCGACAGCTTTTGTACCGGGCGGCCAGCTTCCACAAACCAGTAACGGGCGTTACCGAGGTCGCCCTCGATGAGGTGCAACAACGCATGCAGCCAAGATCCCATCGGCGTCTCCATGTCTTGGGCGATATCATGCGCCGCATCCCATTCGCCTTTTTTGATCAACCAGAGGGCCTTCGCCTCCAGCGGAAGGGTCTTGGGCGGCACAGCGTCCTTAATCGCTGATGCTTTCAGTTCAGCCAACGTCATGCCGCCACCCTAATGACGGGATGCCTTGACGCAAGAAGGCTTCCCAACTCGATAGAAGCATGTCCGCTCAGTCACGCCGTGCCCTGACCGGCGTGCCCGCGCACGCTTGGGCGGCCTGCGCCTGCTCGGAAGGCGCCGACCGCAGCGTCCTTGTATTACTTGCTTCAAATCTCGGCGCAGCCGAAACCCTGGCCGAAGAAACCGCCCAACTCCTGAGCGAGATCAACGGCAGCAAGCCCGTCGCGCGCACGCTCACCGAAGCCGATGCCGCAGTGCCCGCCTTCGAAGCCGACTGCGATTTGCTGGGCGTCCTTTCCGCCCTCCGGCACGGCCAGCATACCGCGCAACGGCCGTTGCTCATCGCCTGCACTCCCGGCTCGCTCGTCCGCCGGGCGCCCGCCCTCGCATCGACTGCCGAACGCGAACTTGTCGTGCGTAAAGGCGGCAAACTTTCCATTCAAAAATTTGCCCAACGGTTGGCCGAAGATTTTGGCTATGCTCACGAAGCACTCTGCGAACAACCCGGAGAGTTTGCGCTCCGCGGCGGCATCCTCGATGTCTATCCGCTGAACGCGCAGATGCCCGTGCGCATCGACCTCTTCGGCGACACGGTCGAGTCGCTCCGCCCTTTCGATCCCGCGACCCAGCGCAGCGAAGGCGAAGTTGAAGGCCTCGTCATCTGTGCGCCGCGCGATGATTCGGGCCAAGCCAACGAAGTCTCCTTTTTTCATCACCTGCCGCCCGAGACTCTGATCATCGCCGTCGATCAAAGCCTGGAAGACCCCGCCTGCGTAGCAGTACACGCGAGCGGCCTGGCGGAATTAGTCTTCGAGGAAACCGACGAAGCTCCAGCCGATTATCTCGCCCAGGCCTTGGATTCAGCCCCAGCGGAATCGCTCTTAATCGGGGCGGCCGAAGATCCGGCACACGCCCGAGTGTCCCTGCTCCGCGGTGCGGCCGCGCTCGCCAAAGACGGCCGCCTTTGCTTAGTGGCCGGCGACACCGACGGTTCAGTGGAACGGCTGTCAACCGACGTAGCGGCGATTCAAGTGCGGGGTTTCAATCCGCGGATTATTCATGCGCGCTTCGGTGGCGGCATCATCATTCCCCCCGGCGCATTATCCGGATCATTGAATGGTGGCCTCGTGCTGTTGACCGAACGCGAACTATTTGGCCGACGCAAGAGGCCTCTCGCCTCCCTGCCCCGTCGCCGTACCGCCGTCCGCGCCGCGGTGGGCAGAGCGCTCGACTTCGGCGAAGTCGTCGATGGCGATGCCTTAGTGCACGCGACCCAAGGGGTCTGTCTCTTTAAGGGAATCCGTCCGTTTGAAAATGACGGCCGCACCGAAGATTATATCTCGCTGGAATTTGCGGAGAAATCGATGCTCCACTTGCCGCTGCGAGAGTCGCATCTCCTGACGCGTTACATCGGTATCGGCCGGGCGCATCCCAAGCTTTCGAAACTCGGCGGCGGCGGTTGGGAAAAATCGCGCCGAGCGGCGGAAAAAGCGACGGGCGATCTTGCGGCCCAATTACTCGCCATGCAGGCCGAGCGTTCGTCTCGTCCGGGCATCGCTCACCCCAAGGACGAGGATAATCCCTGGATGGGTGAATTCGAACGCTCTTTCCCGCACCGCGAGACTCCCGACCAAGCCCGTGCCATCGAAGAATGTAAGCGCGACATGGAACGGCCAGCGGCGATGGATCGCCTGATCAGCGGCGACGTTGGCTTTGGGAAGACGGAAGTAGCCTTACGGGCGGCCTTCAAATCCGTTCTCGGTGGCCGACAGGTCGCGATTCTTGCTCCGACCACGGTGCTCGCGCAGCAGCATTTCGAAAGCTTTAAGGAGCGCCTCGCCCGCTGGCCGGTTTCCGTCGAACTTCTCAGCGGCTATCGTACGGCTAAACAGAAAGCGGAAGTACGCGCCCGCGCTGCGGCGGGCACCGTTGATATCGTCGTCGGCACGCATGCCTTGCTTTCGGATGGAACCAGCTTCGGCCGACTCGGCCTCGTCATCATCGACGAAGAGCACCGCTTTGGCGTGCGGCACAAAGAACGCCTCAAGCAATTACGGGCGGAAGTGGACGTGCTCGCCATGAGCGCGACCCCCATCCCCCGGACGCTATACCTTGCACTCGTCGGTGCACGCGACCTTAGCGTGATTGAAACGCCCCCCCGCGAGCGGCTCCCCATCCGCACCATCGTACGTAGCTATGATGAGCGTCTAGTCCGCGATGCCGTCAAAGCCGAACTCGCCCGGGGCGGCCAAGTTTTCTACCTGCACAACCGCGTCGAAACCATCCAGGCCGTGGCCGAACGCCTCGCCGCCCTTCTCCCCAAGGCACGCATCATCGTCGGGCATGGGCAGATGGGAGCGGGGGAACTGGAGGAGACCATGTCGGCCTTTGTCGCTGGGGAATATGATGTTCTGGTGTGCACGACCATCATTGAGACCGGCTTAGATATTCCGAATTGCAATACCCTCATCATCGAAGGTGCGGACCGCTTCGGCTTGGCGCAACTCTACCAACTTCGCGGGCGAGTCGGACGCTTTAACCGACAGGCCTATGCTTACCTATTCCTCCATCGTCACGGCAACCTCGTGGGCACGGCGCACCGTCGGCTTTCTGCCATCCGCCAATACAACCAGCTAGGCGCCGGTTTCCGCATCGCCATGCGAGACTTGGAACTTCGCGGCGCCGGCAACATCCTCGGCTCCGAACAAAGCGGACACGTGGCCACCGTCGGGTTTGATTTATATTGTCAATTATTACGCCGGAGCGTGGCCAAACTCCGGGGCGACAAAGGCGCGGCCGTCGACCGCTGCGAGATTCAGCTGGATTTCGTCATGCACACTCAAGGGCCCTTGGGCGTCGCATCCGACAAGTCAGGCGACGGCGAGGCCCCCATTCTCACCGCCACCTTGCCGGCAGATTGGATTCCCGAGACCCGACTACGCATCGAAGCTTTCCGCAAGATTGCTCTCGCGGTCGATGGCTCGGAGGTCGCTGAATTACGCAGTTCCTTATTGGATCGCTATGGACGACTCCCCCCCGAAGCGGACGCCCTCCTGCAACTCGCTGACATCCGCTGTCTGGCTGAGCAAAAAGGCGTCACCTCGATTTCGACCGAAGACAGCATTCTAAAGTGCTTGGCCATAGGGAAAAAGAACTTTGCCGAGCCAATCCTCATCGGGAACCGCTTTCCCCGCTTGACCGTAAGGGACCCCCTGCGGAAACTTAAAGAAATCCGTGGCTTTTTATCCCGGATACCTGAACCTAACGAAAAATGAAAGTCCTCCTGACCACCGCTGCCTTAATGCTGACCGCCGTCTTGGCGTTCGCTCAAAAGGCTTCGCCAACCCTCGAAGAAGTGGCTGCCAAGCGTTGGTCAGAGATGCATGCGGATCGCATCGCCGCTACCGCCGACGGCCAGGGCATCACCCTATCCGATATCCGACGTCAAATTGAACCAGTTGTCGGACAGATTCGCGCTTCAGTGCGTTCTGATTCCGAATTCGAAAAAGCCCTCGGGACTGCGGCGGAAGACACCTTGCGGTCGATGACCGAGCGACAGCTTGTCATCGCAGACTTCCGCGCCGGAACTGGCAAACTGCCGGCGATGTACATTGACGCGGATATCGAGGAAACCATCCGCCGTGATTTCGCCGGCGACCGAAATCGCTTTGTCGCCTCCCTGCGGAGCGCGGGGACGACGCCCTTGGCGCACCGCAAATTCATCGAAGATCGTATCATCTTCGATTACATGGTGGGCCAAATCCGCCGGACGGCCTCGGAAGTAAGCCCAGGGAAGATCCAAGCCTACTACGAGGCTCACCGGTCTGAGTTTGAGCGCAAAGAGCAGATTCAGGTGCGCCAGATCACCCTGGCCCAAGGAGCTGCCGAGACCTTGGCCGAAGCCAAAGCCCGGGCCGATACGTGGGCCGAGGCTTTACGCCACCCGGAGAAAATTAACGAAGCCGTGGCGATGTTCAAACTCACGGGGCCAAAAATGTCCGCCACCCCTTCCTTTGCCGAGATCGCCGAACGCATCAGCACCGACGACTACGCTAAAAAAGGCGGCGATGCCGGCTGGCATAATTGCGATGAACTTAACGAACGCGTGATTACGACGCTCAAAGCCATGAACGATAAAGCTGTTTCCGCCCCCCTGCAATTTGACATTCCTGGAAGCAAGTCCGTCTGGTTTATCTTCTGCCGCGAAGGTTATCGGCCTAAAGGCTTCGCCACCATCGCTGACCCTGAAGTCCTGACCGAAATCGAAGACAAAGTCCGGACGGAAAGCATGAAAGAAGCGGTGAAGAGCTGGCTCGGCGAACTGCGCGATAAGCATCTCGTCGAAATTCGCTAAGATGAAGTCCCGGGGCCGCGAAGAAGCCGCGACTTTCAGCTGCCGGGCATTCCCTCGCCGGAGCGCCGGCCTGCTGCTTCATGTCAGCGCCCTTCCGGGTAACGGGCCAATTGGCGCACTCGGGACAGCCGCCCGCCAATTCATCGATGCCCTGCAAGTCGCTGGATTTAGCTGGTGGCAAATCTGTCCGCTTGGCCCGACAGGCTATGGCGATTCTCCTTATCAGGCCCTGTCGGTCTTCGCCGGCAACCCATACCTGCTCGACCTCGACGACCTCGTCGCACGCGGCATGCTGATGGCCGCCGAAATCGCCCCGCTGAATCGCCACGGAGACGAAGGCACTGACTACGGCCGACTCTGGAATGACCTAAGACCGCTTTTACGCCGTGCGGCCGCACGCGGAGCTTTGCTATTAAAAGACGATCCGACGTTCGAAGCTTTCCGCCGTGAGGAGGCTTACTGGCTCGACCCCTGGACGCGTTTCTCGGCTCTGCGCGAGACCCATGGTTTTACGGCCCCGACTTCATGGACAAAACAAATCGTCGATGATGGTTTGATAACGGAAGCCGCCGTCTTGCAGTTCTTGTTCAGTCAGCAATGGCAGGCCCTTCGGACGTATGCGCGCCAACGGGGTGTCTCCCTGTTTGGCGATGAGCCCATCTATGTCTCGGCCGATGGCTGTGATGCGAAGTTCAGACCTGAACTCTTTCAGCTTGATGCAAGCGGGCGACCGACCGCTGTCGCCGGCGTCCCGCCTGACTACTTCTGCGAAGACGGGCAACTTTGGGGCAACCCCCTCTATCGTTGGGAACGACATGCTGCCGATGGGTACCAATGGTGGAAATCGCGCGTCCACCACGACCTAAAATTATTCGACGCCATTCGTATCGATCATTTTCGTGGCCTACATGACTACTGGAGCGTGCCCGCAGACTCGCCCAACGCGCGGGTCGGCGAATGGATGCCGGGGCCGGACTTGGATTTCACCCGCGCGCTCGGAGATCTCCCGCTGGTCGCCGAAGACCTTGGCCTACTCTCTCCCGGGGTCGAGGTCCTGCGCGAAACTGCCGGCCTGCCAGGCATGTCCGTTCTCCAATTCGGTTTTGGCGGACCGCCCGAAGGTAACCCGCATTTCCCGGCTAACATCACTTCGGATCGTATCGTCTATACGGGTACGCACGACAATGACACGGTCATGGGATGGTTCGCCCAGGCGCAGCCGCAAGAACTTGAACGGCTTGAGCAGTTTTTCGGACCGATGACCGAACCCCATGTCATCTTGGCCGAAGCGGCGCTAGCCTCGCCTGCCGTGGGTGCCTTCATTACCGTCCAAGATTTGCTCGGCCTTGGCACCGAAGCCCGCTTCAACACGCCAGGGAATCCGCAAGGGAATTGGACGTGGCGGATGACGGAGAGCCAGATGCAAAAGCTGATCGCTCAAATGCCCGCTTGGCGCGGACGTCTCAAGGTTTCGGGACGACTTAACGCGTAAGCCGGCGATACTTCGGTCGGCGCGGCGTATCGGAGTCGAGCCCGAGCCGCTTCCGGCGGTCTTCCAAGTAATCGCCGTAATTACCCTCGTGCCAGACCACGCGGCTGTCGCCCTCAAAGGCGAGAATATGGGTCGCCACGCGATCAAGGAACCAGCGGTCGTGCGTCACGATCACCGCGCAACCGGCGAAACCCTCAAGGGCGTCTTCCAAGGCGCGAATCGTATTCACGTCTAAATCATTAGTCGGTTCGTCCAGTAGCAAGACGTTGGCGCCGGCCTTGATGAGGCGGGCGAGGTGAATGCGATTACGCTCCCCACCGGACATGATGCCGACCTTGCGCTGTTGCACATCGCCGGTGAAACCAAAGCGCGCCGCGTAAGCGCGAGCCGGCACCATAATCTTACCGAGGTGCACCATATCTTGGCCGTCGGAAATCGCCGACCACAAAGGGGCTTCGGCTGGCAGGGAATCGCGCGACTGATCGACGTAGGCGAGTTTGACCGTATCCCCTAGCGTTAAAGTTCCCCGATCGGGCTTCTCTTGCCCCGTGATCATGCGGAACAACGTCGTCTTGCCAGCGCCGTTAGGGCCGACCACGCCGACGATACCTCCCGCGGGCAGCGAGAAATTGACCTCTTCCATGAGCACCCGGTCGCCGTAGGCTTTCATCAGACCGCGTGCTTCGATAACGGCACCACCGAGACGGGGGCCAGGCGGAATCCAAATTTCCGCCAGTTTTTCCTGTAGGTTCTGATCTTGGGTCAGCATCTGCTCGTAGGCCCGAATGCGGGCTTTGTTCTTCGCGACACGCGCCTTCGGCGAGGCGCTAGCCCATTCTCGTTCGCGCTCCATGGAACGCGAACGGGCCACCGATTGCTTTTCTTCCATCTCCACCCGGGCGCGCTTCTGGCCGAGCCACGATGAGTAATTACCCTTCCAGGGAATACCGCGGCCGCGATCGAGCTCCAAGATCCAGCCCGCCACGTTATCAAGGAAGTAGCGGTCGTGCGTAATGGCGATGACCGTGCCCTTATAACTTTGCAAATGACGTTCGAGCCAGGCGACCGTATCGGCGTCCAAATGGTTGGTCGGCTCATCCAGCAGAAGGATGTCAGGCTCCATCAGGAGTAATCGGCATAAAGCCACGCGACGCTTTTCGCCGCCGGAAAGCGAGGACACGATAGCGTCGGCGGGAGGACAGCGCAGGGCTTCCATCGCCATTTCGATACGTGCGTCGAGGTCCCAGCCGCCACGCGTGTCGAGGATCGCCTGAATCTCCCCTTGGCGCGCGAGAATTTTTTCCTGCTCCTTGGCATCATCCGTCTCGGACACCTTAACGAACGTATCGTCATATTCTTCTAACAAAGCCTTCATGGCGGCCGCGGCCTGCATCACACATTCGTGGACAGTGAGATGCTCATCGAGCCGTGGCTCTTGCGCCAGATAGCCCAAAGTATAGCCAGGCACCTGACTGATGGTGCCATCGAAGTCCGCATCCTCGCCGGCCATGATTTTAAGCAAAGTGGACTTACCCGAGCCATTTAGGCCCAAAACACCGATTTTAGCCCCAAAGAAGTAAGAAAGCGAAATATCGCGGAAAATCGGCTTCTTTTCAAAAGACTTGGTCACCCCTGTCATCGTGAAGATTACCTTTTCGTCAGCCATAGGGAGAGATTTCTGAGTTCGGGGGCGGGGCGCAAGCGGAACCCACGGGTCTGGAAGCTTTACCGTTCTTGACAACAAAGGGGGCGTGCCCAAGGTCAAACACAGTTCACCTTTACCGAGGTGGGCCCGTCTGGGCCCGCTTTTTTTGTCCCTAAATCATTTCACCGCCAACACCGCATATACCATGAGCGTCGACATCAAACAATTCCTCCAATACCTCGAAAAAGAGAAGCACATCCCCAAGGATGAAGCCTGCGCTCTCATCGTCGAGGCCATCAAATCCTCCGTCGAAAAGTCGGTCATGTCGGGACAAAACGTCGACATCACCGCCGACCCCGTCTCCGGGAAGCTCGAGGCCTACGTCATCTATAAGGTGACCGATGCCGTCTCGGACCCCCTCCAGGAGATGAACCCGGTCTCAGCCGTGGCCTTCCGCGCCGACGCCAAGGTCGGCGAAGAGATCCGCAAGCCCATCAACGTCGCTGACCTCGGTCGTATCGCGGCCAAGACCACGCAGCAGCTTCTCAATCAACGCTTCCGCAAAATCGAGAAAGACCAAGTCTTCCAAGAGTATAAGGATAAAGTCGGCGATATCGTCACCGGCATCGTGCGTCGTACCGAGCGCGGTAACGTCATCATCGAACTCGGAACCGCCGAGGCCGTACTCACTCACAAGGAACGCTGCCACGGCGACGAGTTCCGCACGGGTGATCGTATCCGTTGCCTCCTCCTGGAAATCCGCGACGACCCACAGCGTGGTCGCGAGTTCGTCCTCTCCCGCGCCAACCCGCAATTCGTCCGCCGCCTCCTCGAGCTCGAAGTCGCGGAAATCGCCGACAAGACTGTCACCATCGCTGCCATGGCGCGCGACCCCGGTTACCGCACTAAAATCGCCGTTGATTCGCGCGACCCTAAAGTCGACCCCGTGGGCGCCTGCGTGGGTGCTCGGGGCGCTCGAGTGCGCAATATCGTCAAGGAATTGGGCGGAGAAAAGATCGATATCATCCGCTACCATCCTGAGCCGCTCAAGCTCTTGGAGGAAGCCATCCGCCCGGCCCGGCCGCGCAACGTCCGCATCGACGAACGTACCCGCTCAATCTTCTTCGAAGTGGACGAAGACGACATGCGCATCGCTATCGGCAGCAAAGGCCGCAACGCCCGCCTGACCTCCAAGCTCATGGGCTGGGGCCTCAACATCTCCAAGTCCACTCACAGCGAACAAAGCTTCGAAGCCAAAGCTGGCGACGTCGCCGTTCGTCTGGCCGAACAACTGGGCGTCAGCCCGGAGCTGATCGCGAAGTTCGTCGGCTTGGGCATCTCGGGACTTGAAGCCTTTGAAGGCACCACGGTCGAAGACTTTAAGGAAAGCGGCATCCCGACCGAAGAAGTCGAAGCCGTCCTCGCCGCCGTCGCCCAGACGCGTAAGGCCTAATTTCCCTATTTTCTAAAGACCCATCGCCGCAACTATCGAACGAGCACATGACCGAGAAGAAGAAAAAGCCTGAAGCTAAGAAAGTAGTTGCGCCCCAACGTTACAGCGACGTCGCCAAAGATCTAGGACTCGAGGTCAAGGCCCTCATCGCCTTGGTCGATCAATTCGTAGAAGCACAACCGGAATGGAGAGACTACGTTTACTCCGAAGGAAAAAAGCCCGCCGCCTCGAGTAATTTCGGCAAGACCTATCGCGATGCGTTTATGACCTTCGCGGAAGATAAGTTGCCGAAGAAGGCACCGGAACCGGAAATCATCGTAGTTCCCGAGCCGATCAAGCCAGTCGTTGTTGAAGTTCCGAAGCCAGTCGCGCCGAAGGCGAACACGCCCACGCCGGTCAGCTTGCCCCCTCGCCCGACGATGGCTCCGGCTCCCGTCAGCCTGCCGCCCCGCCCTCCGGTCATTCCAGCTCGCCAGATTGCGCCGACGCCGAGCCGCTCAGATTTTCCACCTGTCGTCATCAATTCGCCGACACCGCCCCTCGTTCGCCCGCTGAACGTGCCGCCCGTTCGTCCACCCATGACGGCCCCCGTGGTCAATCGTCCTGCCGCCACCGGCAGCCAAGTCGCACCTGGCAGCAAGGGGACCATCACGGTCCGCCCGCCCATCGTTGTGCGCGACTTCGCCATCGCCCTCAACCTCAAGCCATTCCAAGTCATCGGCAATCTGATGGAATTGAACAAAGTCGTCAGCGTGACTTCTGTCATCGAAGAAGCCGACGCCCGCAAGGTGGCTGAGCGCCATGGTTATACTTTAGAAATTCGCCACCGCGGCGAAGGCGTCCAAGCCGTTAAGAAAATCGAGAAGCCGGCCGAAGACGATCCGGCGCTGTTAGCCGTGCGGCCGCCGGTAGTTTGCGTACTGGGTCACGTCGACCACGGTAAGACGACTCTGCTCGACTATTTCCGCAAGACTAACGTCGTCGCCGGCGAAGCTGGCGGCATCACCCAGCACATCGGTGCTTACTCCGTGGCCTACCAGGGTGAAAAGCCTGAGTACAAAGGCCGGACCGTCACTTTCCTCGACACCCCGGGTCACGCCGCTTTCGCTAAAATGCGCGAGCGTGGTGCCAGCGTGACTGATATCGCCGTACTCGTCGTCGCCGCCGATGACGGCTTTATGCCCCAGACCGAAGAGGCTTTGAAATTCGCTCAGAAGCATGCGGGCTCCATCGTGGCGGCGATCAACAAGGTCGACGCCAAAGGTGCCAACATCGATCGCGTCAAGCAGCAGATGCAGCAGCGCGGCATCACGCCGGAAGACTGGGGCGGCGAAGTCATCACGAGTCCCGTCTCCGCACTTAAGGGAACGGGCATGAATGAACTGATCGAATCCATTCTTCTGCAGGCCGAAGTCCTCGACCTGAAGGCTAATCCGAAATGTCCCGCCCAAGGCGTGGTCATCGAATCACAAATGGAAACGGGCCGCGGACCTACCGCGACCGTCATCGTCCAAAAAGGTACTCTGAAAACGGGAGATTCTTTCGTCTGCGGCGAAACCTGGTGCAAAGTCCGCGCCCTCATGGATGAGCATGGCACCCGGATGCCCAGCGTCAGCCCCGGCCGCCCGGCTCTCGTCTTAGGTTGGGACGCCGTCCCCGCACCCGGCACCAAATTCCAAACCGTTAAAAACGACCGTGAAGCTCGCGAGATCGCCGAAGAGGCTGCCCTCGCCGGACGCAAGCTCGCCGAATCCCAACAGTTGGCGCCTAATACGGGTGCCCGCCCTGGCATGTCAGACCTCGAGCGCCTGATGGCGGCCCTCGACAAAGATAAGGAAAAGATTCTCCGCGTCCTACTTAAGGCTGACGTCAATGGCACCCTCGAAGCTCTCGAAGGTTGCTTGATTGAAATCAAGTCGACCAAGGTGCGCCTCGAGATTGTCGGTGGTTCCGTCGGACCAGTCACCCAAAGCGATGCCGATTTGGCTGCCGCCGCGAAGGCCTCGATCGTCGCCTTCGACACCAAGGTGGACAACGGCGTGCAGGCTCAACTCAAGCGCACCTCCGTCCGCCTGATCACGCACGATATTATTTACGAACTCATCACCCTCGTAAAAGAGGCGATGGCTGAGATGCTCGACCCCGAAGTCCGCGAAAGCAAGCTGGGTGCTGCCGAAGTGCGCGCCGTCTTCCCGCAGGGCAAGGAACACAAGGTCGCCGGCTGTATGGTCACCGAAGGACTTATCCGCCGCGCCGCCAAGGCCCGCGTGGTACGTAATGGCAAGATCATCCACAACGGTCCGGTCGAAACCTTACGTCGCTTCAAGGACGATGCTTCGGAAGTCAAAGCGGGCTTCGAATGCGGCATCAAGCTCGGCGGTTACGACGAATATCAGCCAGGTGACATCATCGAGGCTGTCGAGATGCTCCAGATTCGTCCCAGCCTTTAATCGAAATGTCGCAACGTCAGCTCCGGGTCGCCGAATTGGTCCAACGCGAAGTCTCTTCCGCGTTGCGCCAAGGCTGGGGCAACGAAGCGGCGCTCATCACCATCACGCGTGCCAACGTCTCGCCTGACCTTCGTCAGGTACGCGTCGGCTTTGCGGTCGCCGGCGATGACGCCGCAAAAAAGGCCGCTCGCACTTTACTCAAACGTATCCGCAACGAGATTCGCGCCAAGGTCGGCGGCATCTTGCAGATGAAGAATACGCCCGAAATCAGTTTCGCCGAAGATGACGTGACGGGTGGAGTCGCCCGTGTCCAAGCCATGCTCGATGACTTATCGCGCAAGGATGGGACGACCCCGAAATACGACTAAGCCAGCGGCGGTCCGACTTCGGGGAAATCGCGTAAAGCCTCCCGAACAACGGCAGCCCGACGCAAATCCCGTCCATCGCTGTCCAGCTCGCCACCCTGCCGCATCTGCACGTGAGCTGGCTGGCCCTCAATCATCAGACGGTCCACGATATGACGACGCTCTTCGGGTAGGCAGCCCATATCGCAGGCCAGGCGAAGGTGAGATAACATGTTCATCGACTCCGCGCTCGTGAGCAGACGGGCATAACGCAATACGCCTAAGGAACGCGAGAGCCGGTCGACAAACTTATCGCCCTCTTCCGTCGCGAGTTTACGACGCGCATTCCATTCCTGTTCGACGACATTTTTAATCCAGCCGCCGAGGTGGCGCAGGATGGCATCTTCGGAAAGCCCTAAGGTCTGCTGATTAGATATTTGGAAAATGTTGCCAGCGGCCTCCGTGCCCTCGCCAAGCCAACCACGGACGGCGAGTCCATCCTGGCTTAAGGCACGCGAAACTTTCTCCATGTGACCGGCCAGGCAAAGCCCGGGCAGATGGACCATCGCCGAGGCACGTAAACCCGTGCCGACATTGGTTGGGCAGGCGGTCAGGTAGCCGAGCTTTTCCGAGAAAGCGAATTTGAGATCAGGCCCGAGGGCATCATCTAATTGCTCGGCGATATTCCAAGTTCCGCGCAGATGCCAGCCGGCCTTCACGACCTGAATCCGCAGGTGATCCTCTTCATTAATCATCACCGAACAGGTCTGATCCTTGCTGATCACCGCTGCCCCGAATTTACCGGAAGCAAGTTCCTTGGAAACCAAGTGGCGCTCGACCAATACCGCACGGTCCAAGTCGGTTAATTCCCCCATCCGGAAGACGTGCCCGCGCCTAAACTTGGGCAACCGGTTAAGTCCCTCGACGCAGCGTTCGGCGATCTCTTTCCGTTGCGGCACTTTCGCCCAACCCGGGAAGGGGATCCCGTCCAGATTCCGGGCTAGCCGGATTCGAGTGCTGAGGACGACCGCCTGCTGCGCACCCAACATATGGGTGAGCTCATTTTCTGCGGAAAGGATGTCTTGGACGGACATATCAAGAATTACGGAGTTGAAGTTCTAATTGGGCGATTTCGTCCCGTAAGCGAGCGGCACCTTCAAAATCTTCGGCGGCGATGGCGACCTCCATCTCCGTGCGAGCAATTTCGAGGCGGTGTCGCATCTGCCCGACGGGGGCGACGCCCACGGGCGCCCGCCCGACGTGGGTGGCTTCGTGCTGCACCTTAATCAAGAGCCCGCCGAGAGCGTCGCCGAAAGTCTTCCAGCAATCTGGGCAGCCCAGCCGTCCGCGCTTACGAAAGTCGATATCCGTAAACCCGCAATGCGGACAAATCAGCGACGGCGCCACGGCCGGAGCGGTCAAGGCATCGGCCAGTTGGAATATCGCCGGATCGGTGGCGCCGCCCTTTTGCGCACAAGCCTCGCAAAGGTGCACCTTCGTGACCTTCCCCTGAACGACCTGGGAAAGGTGAACGGTGGCGGGCTCCTCGCAAAGCGAACACTTGAGCGGCTGGGACATCTCTAAACACAGAAAACACCCCAAGATAGATTGGCAAGGGCAAGCGGGGAGCGGGGTTTGACTTCATGCCCATGGGTCACTTGATGGAGGTAGTCAGATGTCCTCCAAACCCCGCATTGTCATCACTGGGCTGGGCCTAACCGCCCCCAACGGCAACTCCCTCCCAGAGTTTCGGGCCAACCTGCTGGCCGGAAAGGCGCGAATCGCCGAAATCGAGGTCCGCCACATGGGCAAACACCCTGCCGGGGTCTGCGACTTTGATGAGACCAAATGGCAGAAGCGGAAAGAGATTCGGAATGGCACCCGCGTCGGTTCGATTTCAATTTTCTGTGCCCGCGAAGCCCTCGGCAGTTCCGGACTTGATTGGGACAAGGTCGATAAATCCCGCGTCGGTGTCTACCTCGGCATCACCGAGCACGGCAACGTCGAGACCGAGAATGAGATCTTTAATATCTCCCAATTCGGCAACGACACGAAATATTGGACCCACCACCACAACCCCCGGACGGTGGCGAATAATCCTGCAGGTGAAGTGACGATGAATATGGGTATCACCGGACCGCACTACACCATCGGTGCCGCCTGTGCGGCAGGTAATGCCGGTCTGATCCAGGCCGCACAAATGCTCCAGCTCGGGGAAGTCGACCTCGCCTTTGCGGGCGGCGTCTCTGAGTCCATCCACACCTTCGGCATTTTTGCGGGCTTCAAGAACCAAGGGGCCCTCGGCGCGCACGAAGACCCCAACAAGGCTTCGCGTCCTTTTGATAAAAACCGCAACGGCATCGTCATTTCAGAAGGAGGCGCGATTTACATTTTGGAACGCCTCGACGACGCCCTGGCCCGCGGCGCGCCTATCATCGCTGAAATCGCTGGCTGGTGCATCAACTCCGACGCCACTGACGCCGTGCTCCCGAATCCGGAACGTCAGGCTGAATGCGTGCAAATGGCCCTCAAGCGGGCTGGCATGAAGCCGCAGGACATTCAGATCGTCTCCACCCACGCCACGGCGACCGCCTTGGGCGACATCCAGGAGTGTACCGCCTTACGAGCGGTCTTCGCCGGCTGCCCCGAAACTAAGGTCAACAATACCAAGAGTTTTATCGGCCATTGCATGGGTGCGGCGGGCGCGCTCGAATTAGCAGGCAATATACCCTCTTTTGAGGATAATTGGGTGCATCCGACCATCAATATCGACGAATTAGACCCCGAATGCGACATGCCGGGGCTGGTTATTAACCATCCCATCAAAGTTGAGAGGGTAAACGCCATCCTTAATAACTCGTTTGGCATGCTTGGAATCAATTCTGCTCTCGTCGTTAAGAAATATGGGGTTGCCTGACAGGCCCAGCCTGTTTGAAACAAGCCCCTGACCATATGACCAAGGAAACCATCAAACAGGTCGTTCTCGACATCATCTCCGACATCGCGCCGGACGAGGACCTATCCGTTGTTAAACCCGAGGTTCGCCTTCGCGACCAGCTTTCCCTGGATTCCATGGATTTCCTCGATATCGTAATGGAATTGCGAAAAAAGCATGGGATTGAAGTACCGGAAGCTGACTACGTGCAATTGGCCTCCCTTGATTCGTGTGCCGACTACTTGCTCCCCAAGTTCTTGGCCAAGGCCAGTAAGTAAGCCGAGCCCTAGGCTCCCGAAGACCGCCCACCCGGGCGGTCTTTTGTTTTAAGGTAAACCTAAAGGAATGGAGTCGTATTGTGCATTTACTGCCACCATGCGTTCCTTTCAGATTATTCCCCTACCCACCCCGTGAGAACTTTCCTCGCCCTGCTCTGCTTGAGCACTGTCAGCGGCCAAGCGGGAGCGGCTCCTGACGCCCGTCGAAGTCACCGACAAGAAAATGGGGAAGAAAGAGGAAGCGCTCGACCCCTTTGCCGCGGTCATCGTTCCCACTGACGTAAAAAGCTTACTCAAAACCCTAAATGCCGCCCTTTACGAGGGGCTGAAGGGTCTGCCGATCGAAAAAACATCGTCGCCGCCTGCAAGGAAGTAGACCTCGATGAGACTCTTTTTTGGAAGAGCTATGAAGAACTGAAACGGGCCAGCGTCAGCGACCCTTCCAAGATAGTCGAGGCGCCCGTGGTGGAAAAGAACGTGAAGGGAATGCTAAGCTGAAGATCGCCTGGATGATTCTTCGTCGCGCGCCAGAAGACCCTAAGACCATCGTCGCTGGTCTTCGAAAGCATGAAGTAATGGCCAGCGAACTAGCCGATAAAACTGAATCCAAAACCATCAAGAGAGACCCCTTGGTCGTAAAGAAGCTCATCTCGAACGCCGCCCTAGGACATTGAGAAGATCAGCCGCGAAACCCTCACGATGGAGGCTAAGTTTCAGAACGACTGCCAGGCCCGCATCAGCCGGATGAGTCGGTAGGCCGCAAGGCTTCCCTAAAAGCGTAACAGGTCCAGCCGCCTCCCCGAGGGAAGACGGCTGGTTTTTTAATGGTGGAGCCTATCGGGCTTGAACCGACGACCTCTTGCATGCCATGCAAGCGCTCTACCAGCTGAGCTAAGGCCCCTTAAAGGGAAAGTAGAACAAAGGTCTCGATAGGGGCACGGTCAACGCTTTTTTCCCTTATGAACCAAGTCTCGCGTTGCCAAAGGACAGCGGTACGGTTGCCCTTTCTGCGTGGAAGAACCTGAAGAACAGCCAACCGAGCCCAGCCGGGCCAATTCCTGGGGTATCCGCATCGAAAAGGAATTCATCGAGACCTTGCCGGTAGGCGAATGGACGGGTCCCATCGACCTCATCGAAAACGAAAAAGATGCCGAGCGAGCAGTCGCGGCACTCCTCCGCGACCGCGTCCTGGGCTTCGACACGGAGACCAAACCCTCCCACACCCGGGGCGAATATAACCTGCCTTCCATTCTTCAGCTGGCCGGCGAGCACCATATTTTCATCTTCCGCCTCGATCATTGCGGCGGCATTCCGCTGACCTTTCCACTCCTCTGCAACGACCGCCAAGCGAAAGTTGGCGTGGCGGTCCGCGATGACGTCAAAAACCTCCGCGCCCGTGCCCCCTTCGACGACCGGAGCTTCATCGATATTTCCGATCACACCAAGAAAGCCGGAGTCGAAAATACCGGCCTCCGCGCCCTCGCCGCCCATTACCTGGGATTGCAGATGAAGAAGTCCAAGAAAGTCCAGACTTCCAACTGGGCTAAGCCCCTTGATGAACGTCAGATTCAATACGCCGCCAATGATGCGTGGTTTGGTCGGGAGCTCTTCATCAAGCTCGAGAAAGATGGTCTGGTTCCAAGATTCGAATGAGCGCCGAAGCCTCCCGCGCCGCTAACGCGTTGAGCCTCGATTCCACTCAACGGCACATCTTCCTATGCGTGAAATCCTCCGAGCAGGCCTGCTGCGCCGGAGAACTCGCGCTGAAATCTTGGGAGCATTTAAAGGTACGGCTGAAGCAACTTGGGCTTTCCGAACAAGGCGGCGTCCAACGCACCAAGGCAGACTGCCTCCGGATTTGCGTCAATGGGCCTATCGCCGTCATCTACCCGGAGGGCATTTGGTACCGCAATTGCACTCCGGAAAATCTCGACCGCATCATCACCCAGCACCTCCTCGGGGGCAAGACGGTCGAGGAACTCCGGTTCGCCGGCCCTACTTCGCCTTCGTCTCTTTCTTCTTAGGGATATCGACCTTCTGGGCGAGCGCGCGAAGTTTCGGATAAAGTTCGGCGTAAGGCACATCTTGGACGGCTGACCCTGACTTGACGGCCATCGACGCCGCAACCCCAGCCGACTCGCCGAGGATCATCCAGACAGGCTCCATCCGAATGGAAGTCATGGCGATATGGCTCGCCGAGACGCAGACCGGAACGAGGAGATTCGCGCACTGCGCCTTCTTCGGGACAATCGCTCGGTACGGAATCTTGTAAATACCGCGATGCTCATCCTCAAGGTAGAGCATGGAGTAATAACCGCCCATCAGCGCGACTTTACCATCCAACGCGACCGTGGCATAAGGCCATTCGTCGACACCATAAGAGGCCAGGCCGACAGAATCAGCAGGTGCGGTCTTCCCTTCCATGTCTTTTTGGGAGACGACATAATCCGAGACCATGCGACGAGCCTCGCGCACGTAAAGCTGATGCGGATAGCCCTTGGTGTCGTCGAACGGGCCCTTCTCCAAGCCGGCGCTGAGGGCAATCTCCTGCTGCTTCGCGGGGACGCTGGGGTCGGTGCGTAAGAAATGCGTCATCCCACGGACGAAATCCTGCTGTTCTTTCCAAATGCGCGCCCGGGTAGCGTAATCGCCATCGGCGTAGTCGGCATTATGGCCGTAATTGGTCGGAGCAAAAAGCGCCCGCGCGAGATTACCAGCGCCACCGGAATAAATCCGCCCACCAGACTTTTCCCAACCATCGACTTTCCCCCGCATCACGCGACCCGACAAGATATCGACACCCTGCTGGAACGCCCGGCGATAGAGCTCGAATTGCTTTGGGTCGTAATTGGCCGGCGGCTCGATTGGCAGACCCTCTCCCTTGAAGACAAAACGCCAGCGGAAACCGTAACCCATCGTGAGCTTGTCGGCATCCCCGACCGGAGCGACCGGGGTCGATTGAAGTCCCGGCAAGAGGCCGCTTTGCGGGTCGCCCGCCTTAACGTAGGGGTCAATGGCATAGACCGACATCGGCGGCTGCGCCCCGGCCAAGCTCTCGCCATAAGTTGACTGTGCTTCGCGACCGTAAGCGTAGGCGACGCCGGCACGTGCCATGAGATCGCCTTCATAAGAACAATCGATGTAGACCTTCGCCCGCACGACCCGGGCGGCTGCTTGGGTCGGCAAAGCCGGTGGGCAGCCGTATTCGTCGAACGGTGCCAGATCTAAAGTAATCGAACGAATGACTCCGTCGGTCTTTTCAATGGAGCTCACCCGATGTTCGCGTAACACCGGAACCCCCGCGGCCTTAAGCAGATCGCCAAACGCCGAGCGATATCGCGCATCGTTATAATCCTTCTTCAGAATCGGGCGGGTCGAACCACTGACCGCCTCTTCGCGGCCCCAGTCGATATGCATCAAGCCTCCACCGGTCATGCCTCCCAGCCAGCGGCTCGGTTCGACCACGATAACCTTGGCTCCTTCCTTCGCGGCGGCGCAGGCGGCCATCACGCCGCTGGCGTTGCCGCCATAGATGCAGACGTCGTAAAGCTCGGGCTTTTCGGCGCGAAGGACCGTTAATCCAAGGAAAAAGGCGGAGGCGAGGCGCATCATAGGGATGACCCTTTGCTAGGCCGCCCCGACCAAAAGTCAAAGCGGGCTTACTTTAAGGCCTTCTCGATGGCCTTGGCCAGCTCTGCGGAGTCCGGCTCGACGTCGGAACCGAACCGGGCGAGCAGCTTACCGTCCACGCCAATGAGGAATTTATTGAAATTCCAGGTCACGGGTCCGGGATGCCCTTCCGCCTTACTCGTCAGTTTTTCGAAAAGTGGGTGCACGGCACCCTTGATCGCGACCTTGGCGTACATCGGAAAGGTCACCTTGAACTCGGCCGAGCAGAACTTCTTGATCTGCGCTTCCGAGCCGGGCTCCTGCCCACCGAAATCGTTAGACGGGAAACCTGCGACGATGAGTCCCTTGGATTTATAAGTTTCATACAACGACTGCAGGCCGGCATATTGGCGGGTATAACCACATTCGCTGGCGACATTGACGACCAAGACTGCTTTGGGTTTGGCGGCGCCAAGCGTCGTGTCGAGGCCATCGATATCCCGGACGGTGACGCCGAGCAGGCCAGGGGCGGAAGCAGCATGAAGGGTACTCATAAGAAAAGTCGAAATTAGCAGGTGATAAACCATTTCGGAAATGAAGCCCTTTCTGTCCAGAGGTCAAGCGGTCGGACTCAGAACATCTCGGCGTCAAACGCCGCCGTGACGAGGTGACCCCATTCCTGGCGGGTCAATTCCACCTCGACCGCAGAGGCCAGTTTAAGAATCTGTGCCGGGTCGGTGCTACCGACAATCGGTATCATCTGAAACCCGAGCCTACGCGTCGGCGTCTGGATCGCTCTCGTCAGCAGGCCAGACGGCGGCCAACACCGCCCGAAAAGCTTCGACTTCGATCACGGCGGCAGGGTTATCGAAGATATCGATGCATTCATAATTATCCCACATCTCTCCCACCTTCTTGACGTTCCAATAAGCCAACGCGAGCGCTTGCCAGAGTTCGAAGCCATCCATCTGCCCGCGGGGCAACCAAGCGACCGCGACGGGGATTTCTTCGGTCAGGTCAGACTCCTCCCAGAGCACATCAAAGCCGCCGCAAACGCTCGGACCGATATACTGTGAAATGAATTCCGTATTCTCGATGCCGGCCTCCAGATAATATTGGCAGACTAATTGCTTGGACTCCGGCTCCAGCTCATCGCCGCCGTCGTCGTGATAGGTGCATGGCTCGACCATGCCCCACCGTTTAAGGGTTACGGCCTCCCCGCAAGTCAGGATTCCTTGCGGCCAGCCCAAACCATCAGCACCCAGCCGACAATCAATAATAGCCCGCCCACCGGAGTAATCGCGCCCAACCAACGCGGAGCACCCAGGGCCATGGCATACAGCGTCCCGCTAAAGATAATCGAACCCCAACCCCAGCAATGAGTTTGCCAAGCAGCTAGTCGACCGCCTTGCGGCAAGACAATGGCCCCTAAGGCCACGGCATGAATCAAAAGATAGATGGTGGCGGTTTGCCACCATCCTGGGGCGTCCGGAAGCAACGCCAACCGCTCTTTGAGGCCATGGGCACCGAAGGCCCCCAGGGCGACGGCGGTCGCACCCAGGAGTCCGGCACTCACCTGACGGAATCGCACGGCTTAGGTACCCGCGTCGGCACCGCTCTTCTTCTGCGTAAAGACCAGGCCCTTGTCGCCCACCGATACAATCACCGGCTCTTCCTTATTAAATTCAGAACGCAGGATGGATTCGGCCAGCGGATCTTCCAGTAAACGCTCGACGGCACGACGCAATGGACGGGCCCCATATTTTTCGTCCCAGCCGTTTTCGACCAAGTAACCGCGCGCGGCTTCATTGACCACAAGCTTGACGCCGAGATCGAGCAGACGCTTGGCTACTTTCGCGACCTCGATATCGACAATCTTGCTCATATGCTCCTTTGCGAGCTGTTGGAAAATGACGATGTCCGTAAGGCGGTTAAGGAACTCGGGCTTAAAGGCCCGCTTGGTTTCTTCCATGATGCGCTCCTTGAGCTTCTCGTAGTCGCGCGTCGAACTCACGCCAACATCGAAGCCGACAGAGTTATTGCGCTGCAAGACATCGGCCCCGACATTCGAAGTCATAATAATGATGGTATTACGGAAATCGACCACCCGGCCCAAGGAATCGGTCAAGCGTCCGTCTTCCAAGGCCTGCAGCAGCAGCTGGATGACATCGGGGTGGGCTTTTTCGATTTCGTCGAAAAGCACCACGGAATAAGGCTTCCGGCGCACGGCTTCCGTGAGCTGACCGCCTTCGTCGTGACCGACGTAGCCGGGAGGCGAGCCGATGAGACGCGAGACGGTGAACTTCTCCATGTACTCGGACATGTCGATTTGGATGACGGCTTCGCTTTCGCCGAACATGCGCTCCGCTAGGGAGCGGGCCAAAAGCGTCTTACCCACGCCGGTCGGGCCAAGGAAGAGGAAGGAACCGATGGGACGGCGAGGGTCTTTCAGGTCGGCCCGCGAACGGCGAAGGGCGCGAGAAACGACCTCACAGGCGCGCTCTTGTCCGATGACCGCAAGTTGCAGGTCCTTTTCGAGATCGAGCAACTTTTGAGTTTCTTTCTTCTCTAGGCGAGTCAGCGGGACGCCCGTCCAATCGGCAACGATGTGCATCATCTCATCCTCACCCACCGTAATGCGCTTCTCATCGCGCTTCTTGCGCCACTCTTCGAGCATCTTCTCGCGCTTCGCGCGGAACTTCTTCTCTTGGTCGCGCAAGTTGGCGGCTTCTTCAAATTTCTGGCTTCGCGAAGCGTCTTCCTTTTCTTTGACCACCCGATCGATCTCAACCTGGACCGCATCGATATCCGGCGGGACGTTCAGCGAGCGGATACGGGCCCGGGCTCCGGCCTCATCCATCACGTCAATCGCCTTATCCGGAAGGTGCCGCGCGGTGATGTAGCGATGCGAAAGACGAACCGCGGCTTCGATGGCCGCATCCGTATACTCGCACTTGTGGTGCTCCTCGTACTTGTGACGGATACCGCGCAGGATAAGTACCGCATCTTCGGGCGACGGATCGTCGATTTTGACGGACTGAAAGCGGCGTTCGAGGGCCGCATCCTTTTCGATATGCTTGCGATACTCTGAAAGCGTCGTGGCGCCCACGCACTGGATTTCGCCGCGCGACAAAGCTGGTTTCAGGATATTGGAAGCATCCATGGCCCCTTCGGCGGCGCCGGCTCCGACGATGGTATGCATCTCATCGATGAAGAGAATGATGTTCTTGGCGCGCTTAATCTCGTCCATGATACCCTTGATGCGTTCTTCGAACTGGCCGCGATACTTCGTGCCCGCGACCATCAAGGCGAGATCGAGGGTGATGACTTTGCGGTCGAGCAAGATTTCCGGCACGATACCGGCGGCGATTTCTTGGGCCAAGCCTTCGACGATCGCGGTCTTGCCGACGCCTGCTTCACCAATCAACACGGGGTTATTCTTCGTCCGGCGGCATAGAATCTGGACCACGCGGCGGATTTCTTCTTTGCGCCCGATGACGGGGTCCAACTCTCCAGCCCGGGCGAGTTCGGTCAGATCACGACCGAAAGTCTTGAGCAGTGACAGACGTTCACTACGACCCGGACGACCGCTTTCTTCCGAAGATTTGCGCGAGGAGGGAGGTTCGTCGCTTTGCGACTCTTCGCTGGCCGGCGGTTCATCTCCTTTTTCCGAAGCCTCCGAGGCGGAAGCCGCCGGATCGATATCGGCGAGGATTTCTTTGCGGCATCGCTCTAAATCAACATCGAGCGACTGCAATACGCGTGCCGCTACACCCTCCCCTTCTTTCAAGAGACCCAGTAAGATATGCTCGGTACCGACGTAAGCATGACCCAGACTACGAGCCTCGGTCACCGCGTGGGACATGACCTTTTGCACGCGCGGCGTCAGGGGAATCGTTTCCGATGCTTTGGCTTCTTCGGGACCAGGCCCGACTTGTTTCTCAACGGCAGCCCGGACCGTCTTGAGGTCGAGCCCCATGCGACCGAGCACATTTACGGCGACGCCTTCGCCCAGCTTAATGAGACCGAGCAGGATGTGCTCGGTGCCTACGTAACCGTGATTAAAGCGGCGAGCTTCAGCACGGGCGAGTTCCACGACCTTACGGGCGCGGGGAGTAAAGTTGTTGTTTTTGTCCTTATCCATAGTGGTGGGGTAACCCCGAAGGGCTATTAAGCAGGGACTATGCCCGAAGCTTGCCCGGGTTCAAGCGTTCCCCCACGATTGGCAATAACCCCAGCTTTTGACTTTGCCAGCGACCGCGACCGGGTCTTTCTATCTTACATCATTATGGGAATTAGCATGCCAGCGGCCGGAGAGGCTATCCGCGACCTCGTGAAAGGCCTCCAAGGCCGTAAAATTGCCGTATTGGGCCATATGCGGCCCGATGGTGACTGCGTTGGCTCCCAAGTCGCCCTCTGTCGCATGTTGCTCGCTGCGGGGGTAGATGCCCTGTGCGTAAACCGAGATCGAGTCCCTCCCAATCTTTCCCCCTATGTCGAGGGGGTGTCCTTCCTGACCAACGAAGAATATATAGCTGATGGACGAGAAGCTATCACCGTCGACTGTGCCGATGCGTCACGGGTAGGGACAGAGCTGCTCGGCAAGTTTCCCGCCGGCGTCTTGGCTAATATCGACCACCACGCTTCCAACCCAGATTACGCCCAGATCAATATCGTCGTCCGGGAAGCAGCGGCGACTTGTCACATCCTCGCCGCTGCCGCCCTAAGCCAAGGCCTAGCCTGCGATACTATCACGGCCAAATGTCTCCACCTGGGCATCCTGACCGACACCGGACGCTTTTGTTATTCGAGCGCGACCGCCAGCGTCTTTGAGATCATCGCGCAACTCGTCCGTCGCGGCGCCAACCCCGCCGAAGCCAATTTCCGCGTCTTCGAACAAGAGAGTCGGGGCAAACTTGAACTCACGCGACGCTTTCTGAACAGCATCCGTTTTCATGAAGATGGCAAAATCTGCTCGGGCGAACTAACGCCGGCCGATTATGCGGCCACAGGTACGAGCAAAGAAGATAAAGAAGGCCTGGTTGAATTTCCTCGCTCCGTCGAAGGCGTGGAAATCGCGGTGCTCATGGAAGAAGGTAAAGACGGCGTGCGGGGAAGCTTACGCGGGCGCGACCCGAAGCTTCGCTTGGACTTACTGGCCGGCAAACTCAACGGCGGCGGCCACGTACTCGCGGCAGGGTTCAATATGTTGGGCTATAAACTTGAAGCCGACCGGGGAAAAATCCTTGCGGTCGTTGCAGCGCATTACCGTGAATACTCCGCCCGATGAGTGACCTCGTCGCCGAACCAGAAGGCGTGCTGCTGGTAGATAAACCCCAAGGCATCACCTCGCATGACGTCGTCGATAGCGTTCGCCGACTTTATCAAACCCGCCGCGTCGGTCATGCGGGCACGCTCGACCCGATGGCGACGGGCCTGCTAATCATCTTGGTCGGGAAGGCCACCAAAGCCTCGCAATACCTGATGTCGCAAGAGAAAGAATACTTGGGAGAGTCTACATTAGGAGCCGTGACAGATTCACAAGATGCCGACGGCGTGATTATCGAGACGACGCCCGTGCCCGAACTAACCTCCGAACAAATCCAAGCCGCGATGGATACAATGTTGGGAGACCAATATCAAACCCCACCGATGCATTCGGCCAAGAAAGTCGGCGGCAAGAAACTCTATGAGCTCGCCCGCAAGGGTATCGAAATCGAGCGCGAACCTCGCTTCATCCGCATCAATGCCTTCGTCCTTACCTCGTGGGTCAGTCCTAAGATTACCTTCCGCATACATTGCACCAAGGGCACCTATATCCGGACGATTTCGCATGACCTTGGCCGGAAATTAGGTCCAGGCGCACACCTGTCTGCCTTACGCCGCACCCTCTCCGGAAACTTAACCATCGCGCAGGCTGCCACGCTCCAAGAACTCGGCGCCTGTTCCCGCGAACAACTGCACGAACGGCTGATTCCCGTGCGGGACGCCGTCCCCAGCATCGCCCTTGGATGAGTCAGAGCCGCCCACTCCACCTCGCCATTGGCGCATTTGACGGCGTCCACCTCGGTCATCGCGCGGTGCTTCATTCCGCCCGGGCGGCCGCAAGGCAGGACGGTGGAGTTGTGGGTGTGCTCACCTACGACCCACATCCAAGCAAAATCCTCCGGCCAGACGCACCCGTTACGTTGATTTTTAACCGCAGTCAGAAAGACGAACGACTTACCGAAGCGGGTGCTCAGATGGTTCATCATGAGAAGTTCGATCGCCATCATGCCGCCATCGAAGCGGCCGATTTTCCGGCTTGGCTCAAGAAGACATTCCCTCTCCTCAAATCGCTTCACGTCGGTTCAAATTTTCAGTATGGCTGCGGACGAACTGGCAACGGCGAAAGCCTGATCGTGCACGGAGCTCAAGTCGGCTTGATCGTGCGCCTCATCGCCGCCGTCCAGCTGGGCAGCGAAACCGTGAGCAGCTCTCGGATCAGACAATGTCTCGTCGAGGGCGAACTCGATCTCGCCAATGCCATGCTCCTGCGACCCTATGAGGCCGAAGGTATAATCATCAGCGGCCGACAAATCGGCCGAACCATCGACTTTCCGACGGTCAACGTCGCTTGGGAGCCCGAACTCAAGCCCGCCTACGGCGTGTATGCCGTCGAAGTCATCTTCAAGGGCGAGGCCCTGCCAGCCGTGGCGAATTACGGTATCCGACCCACGGTCGAAACCGGTAAAGTCGCACCGCTCCTTGAGGCACATATCCTTAGCGGCACGGCACCGACCACCGGTGAAACCGTGCGTATCCGCTTTGTTCGCCGCCTGCGCACCGAACAAAAATTCGCGGACCTAACGGCGCTCCAGGCGCAGATCGCCAAGGACTCGGCAGCGGCCAAGCAAATACTGGGCCTGCTCGAATAGGTTATCAGCTAACTGCACGCGTCCATCAGCCCGTTGTGAAAGCTGGAAGGTTTCCCGGGTCAGATGCTCTCGGCGAATTTTTTGATGATGCCGCCGAAGGCGCCGTTGGAGAAGAAAATGACGCAGCGTGGAGATTTATCTGACTTCACGAGGGCGGTCAGTTCGCTTAAAAGCTCGTCGGCCGAAGCCGGAGCGAAACCCTTCTTGCCGGCGGCGGTGATGGCGGCGGCCACACCCGCACTATCAAAACGCTCTTCGCCAAGCTTGTCGGCGCGATGAGGCGGAACCAGGAAGACCTCATCGGCCTTCTTGAGCGCTTCACGGAAAGCATCCTGCATCACCTTGCGAGCAGCGGTGTTGCTGCGCGGCTCAAAGCAAGCGACGAGGCGATGCTTCGGATAACGAGTGCGCAGGGATTCGAGGGTCAGATCGAGCGCCGTCGGGTGGTGTCCAAAATCTTCAATCACCGTCAAGTTGGGGCGGTCGACGAGCACTTGCTGACGACGCTGGACGCCTTGGAACTTATCAAGCGCGTCTAGGTTCAGCTTCGTCGGATCTTCCGCATCCAGCAAAAGACCGGCCGAGACCGCCGCCATCGCGGCATTGCGCGCATTGAAGAGTCCCGGCAGGGCCCACTTCACCCTACCCCACTCCTTGCCCTTCCAGAGCAGGGTGAATGCCGACCCCGTCGAGGTTTCCTTGAAATCTGCGATGGTCGCATCATTGGTCACGCCGACACCCACTCGGACGACGGGGGCCCAGGTGATATTCTTTACCAGCCCAAGCACGTTGGCGTCATCGCCGTTGGCGACGATCGCACCGTTACGCGGAACGATTCGGAGTACGTGAGAAAACGTGCGGAGCACATCATCGAGGTCGCGAAAGATGTCCGCGTGGTCGAACTCGCAATTATTAACCGCTAGGACGTGCGGCAGATATTGGATGAACTTGCTCCGCTTGTCGAAGAAGGCCGTATCATATTCGTCGCCCTCAATGACAAAGGGCCCACCCTTCTTGCCGGGATGGGAAGAGTCCGGGAGATCGCGCGGGACGCCGCCGACCAGCCAGCCCGGCTCGGCGCCGTTGGCCTTGAGCAAAACCGCGGCGATGCAGGTCGTCGTGGTCTTGCCGTGCGTGCCGGCCACGACGATATTACGACGATCGTTGAGCAAACGGGCGCGGAGGAGTTCCGGGAGAGAGACGTAAGGCTGGGTGCGAGCTTCCAAAAGCCATTCGACCTCCGGGTGTCCGCGTGAAGCGATATTCCCTACGACGACCAGGTCGGGCTTGATTGACGCTAACCGTTCCGCCGACCAGCCCTCTAGGATATCTATCCCCGCGCTCCGCAGATGGTCTGACATCGGAGGGTAGATGCCCGTATCCGAGCCCATGACTTCATGACCAAGGGCTCGCATAAGCAAAGCCGCATTGCCCATCGCCGTCCCGCAGATGCCCATAAAATATATCCGCATGAGGCGATAAAAGAGGAGATGGGACCAAGGGCGAGAAAGTTACGTGAGGAACTCAGGCGGCCCTTGTTTACCCCCAAAAAGAAGGCCCCCAACTGACTTCAGTTGAGGGCCTGTACCTACTTCTTCCGACGGTGCTAACTTGGGCTTTTGCTGCCTGCTGATGACTGACCGTCCGTTACTCACCGACGTCCTCACCGGCTTTCCATCTGTTTTACCCTGATTTCCAGCCCGTTCTGACTTCGTGCTTTCACCGATTTATCGAGCCCTCACCAGCAACCGGCTTACTACGCACCGTCCTTACGCCGCCCGCCCTAATTCGCCTAGATCTGTCGGATGCGGATGATTCCTTTTTTCTTTTTCTAGACGATGGCGCCGACGAAGTTGGCGGTCGACCTTATCGACCAGAAAATCAATCGATTTATATAAATCGTCGGACTCTTCCCGGACCACGATATCCGGGCCCGGTAACTCCAGCCGGATTTGGGCCGCAAACTCGCGACTATGGTCGCTACAGCGGGTATGGACGAGCTCGACATGCACGCGGACGATCCGCGGGTTGTGGCGCAAGAGTCTCTCGACTTTGGCGCACACGGTTTCTTTCAGGGCATCGGTGAGGTCCATATGGATTCCTGACACGACGATCGGAGCACTTGTCATGTGTGTTGTGTTATTGGGGTTAACGTGAGATTCTGCGGCCATGTCAAAGAACGACACCATCGATAGATTTTTCAGAAGTTTTTCCTGTATCATCATTTCGGGAGCCTCGTCGGGGATTGGACGCGCAATACTCTCACGCATCGGTGATTCTGGAGTCGCCGCGGCCGTGTTCAACCTTTCCCGAACCGCCCCCCAAGGGGTTTCTAATGCTCTTAACTTCACTCATCTTACCTGCGACCTCTCGCAACCAACTGACATCTCGAAGGTTGTCGGTGAATTACAAAAACTAATGCCGTGCGATGGCAGAATACTCTTAATTAATAATAGCGGCTTCGGGGCTTATGGCGAATTTCCAGCCCCGGGATTAGCTCACACGCTCAAGATGATTGACGTCAATGTTCGCGCACCCGTCGAACTCACCGGCCTGCTCTGGGCCGAATTAAAACTCCGCGGAGGCATGGTCGCGAACGTGGCTTCACTGGCGGGCTACCAACCCACTCCGCTCATGACGACCTATGCGGCCACCAAATCATTCCTGCTTAACTGGAGTATCGCACTTGATGCGGAGGCCAAAGCTCATGGCATCCGCTGCGTCGCGATTTGCCCTGGTCCAGTCTCGACCAACTTCTCGCAAGCCGCCGGCTTCACGGGACCCACCGGCCTCGGCGGACAAACGGCGGACGAATGCGTTGACGAAGCCCTAATCGCGATGGCCCATCACAAGCCCCACGTCATCACCGGATGGAAGAATAATCTTGTTGGCATCTTTTCGGCGCGCCTCCCCAAGCCCTGGGCTGCTGCGATTGGGTTAAAAATAATCAAACGTCTCCGACTCGATCGTTTTGTCCAGAAGTGAGTCTTACTTAGCGCCGTCTAACAGTTCACGTGCATGCGTGAGCGCCACCTTGCTAGAGCGGTCTCCCAGCATCCGCGCCAGCTCCGATTCACGTTCCTTACGCTGCCCATGCACGGGAGAGATTTCGACCATTGTCGATTTATCATCCTGGGTCTTCGTCACGACAAGGTGGGCATGACCTAAGGCAGCTACCTGCGGCAAGTGCGTCACGCAGAAGACCTGGTGCCCCTTTCCTAAGGCGGCTAATTCTTGTCCGACTTGCGCACCGATCTCACCGCCGACATTGGCATCGACCTCATCAAAGACTAAAACCGGCGTCCGGTCGACCGCTGCCAGAACGGTCTTGAGCGCGAGCATGACGCGGGCGGCCTCACCGCTGGATGCAATCTGGTCGAGCGGCAATAAGTCTTGGCCGGCATTGGGGCAGAACAAGAAGCGAACGGCATCCGCTCCCGTTGGACCAAGCGATGCCGTGGCCACTTCGATTCGCAAGTCGGCCTTCTTAAAGCCCAACGCCCCCAGCATCTTGCGGGCTGCCGTCGCGAGTTTTTCCGCGGCCTTCGCGCGCGAAGCATGCAAGCTATCGGCCTGGTTACGTAATTCTTTTTCAACCTTAGCGGCATCGGCTTTCAACTTGGCGACCCTGGCTTCGACGTCGCCCTGCGAGGATAGTCGCCGGCGAAGTCCTTCGCGTTTTTCTCGCACCGAAGAAGTGCCTGGTCCGTATTTACGGCGGAACTCCAACCAGAGATTCATTTTCTGATCCAAACCGGCGGCCAACTCATCATCCGATGACAACCCCCGACCTAAACGAGCGAAGTCCGCCCGGATATCTTCCGCCTCGGAGGCCAGTGAAATAATCCGGTCGCGCAAGGTTTGGGCATCTTGATCTATCCTGGCCACGTCATCCGAGGCCTTAAGCAATTTAGGTAAAACCTCTCCCAACCCCTCGGAGCCGAACCCGGCTTCGAGCTGGCCGAGCAAGAGGGCAAGCTCTTGAGCCCGCGAGGAGCGAGCGTGGTCACGTTCAAGTTTAGCCACGGCTTCATCGGTCAGATCGAGCGAATCCAACTTGCCCAGCTGCGATCGCAGGAAGGCTTCCTCGTCTTCGGACAGACGTTCAGCCGTCGCGGCCTCTTCCGCCTCGCGTAACAAGTCACCGCGCTGCCGCCAACCCGCTCGATACGTTGCCAGCGAAGCTCCCAGCCCAGCATGCAAGTCGAGCATTTCGAGCTGCGTCTCCACCCGCATCAACTTTTGCGGCTCTCCTGGTCCATGAAAATCAATCCACAGTTCGCCGAGTTGCTGTAACTGAGATAAAGTCGCCGCGCCGCCGTTGATCGAGATGCGGCCAGACTTTGTCGCATGCACGGAGCGTTTCAAAATGAGCAAGTCGTCCTCACAGCTAGGCAGATCGAGTCCTTTCAGCACCTCATCGAAGCGCTGATCATCGCCGACTTCCAGTTCGGCTTCGACCACGCACTCCTCCGCGCCCTTGCGCACGATGGTCTTGGCCGCACGATTACCAGCGAGCAGTGACAATGCCCCCAGCAGGACGGACTTACCTGCGCCAGTCTCTCCCGTCACTACGGTGAAACCCGGACCTAATTCGAGCTCGGTCCGATCCATCAAGGCGAGGTCACGAATAAGAAGACGGCGAATCATGCGGAGGAGCGGCTACCGTACAAAGCGGAGCCAATACGGAGACAAGTAGAACCTGCTGCGACCGCGGATTCAAGGTCTCCGCTCATCCCCATCGATAATTCGGGCAGAGCGACCCCGAAACTCGCAGCCAGCGTATCGCGACACTGCCGAAGATTCGTGAAAGTTTGTTCGGCGACGGCTGGATCATCGGAAAGCGGCGCGACTGCCATCAGCCCGGTCACCCGCAAGGCGGGCTGTGCCATTGCTGCCTCAAGCAGCCGGGGAGCCTCCGTTAAGTCGCAGCCAAACTTGGCTGGATCATGCCCCGAATTCACTTGCAGCATGATCTCCCGGACAAGCCCAAGCTCGGCCGCCAAGCGGCCTAACCGGACCACCAATTCAGCCGAATCCACCGTCTGCAAGACATCGAAGACCTGGAGCGCCTGCTTCGCCTTGTTAGACTGGAGATGCCCAATCAATTCCCAACGAAGCTCCGCGGGGGCCGAAGGACGTTTGGATTCCGCTTCCTGCACGCGATTTTCTGCGACCGACCTGATTCCGGACTGATAGGCCCAAATCGCCGCCTCAACGGGATTCGTTTTGGTGACCGGGAGAAGGCGCACGGAGGCCGGATTCCGGCCACACTGGGCACAGGCTTGCCTGATACGGGCCTGAACCCCCTCGTAATTGACCTTAAACTGGTCGTAGGTGACCATTTAAACCAGAGGGAACGAGAAAGGGGCGGGAGTCAACGTTGGCTGCCCCTGGACGAAGCCAAGGGGGCAAATCCATGATAAGTAAAACTACACTTGAAGCCTAAACCCATTAGATTTATTAATCATTTACCGCACCCCCCATGCACATCGAGAACCTAAAAATCTTCCGTGACCTCGTGGATAACGAGAGCTTCTCCAAGGCCGCCAAACTAAACGCCATCACGCAGTCAGCCGTGAGCCAGCAGCTTCGTTCGATGGAAAAACATTTCAACGTCCTCATCGTCGACCGCAGTCAAAAGCAGTTTCGCCTGACGCGCGAAGGCCGGAGCCTCTACGAGGCCTCGAAGGACATCCTTAACCGCTACGAACAGGTCGTCAGCGAAATGCAAGAGATGCGCAAAGTCGTCAGCGGTACCGTGCACATTTCCTCGATCGTTTCCATCGGCCTGCACGAACTGCCGCCGCATGTGAAAAGTTTCATGCAGGAATTCCCGCACGTGAACGTAAGGGTAGAATACCGTCGCTCCAACCTCGTCTACGAAGACGTGATTTCCAATGCCGTAGATTTCGGCCTGGTGGCTTTCCCGCAAAAAGTCCGCCAAGTAGAAATCACCCCGTTCATGGAAGACCAATTGGTCGCCATCTGCTCCCCGCGCCATAAACTCGCGGGTAAGAAAGAAATCGACCTAATCGAATTGCAGGGCGGTAAATTCATCGGCTTCGACCAAGATATGCCGACGCGTAAAGCGCTGGATCAATTCTTCCGCGAACAGCGGATCGAATTGGAGCCGACGATGGAGTTTGATAATATCGAGACCCTGAAACGTGCCGTCGAAGTGGATGCGGGCGTCGCGCTGGTGCCCGAAGGGACGATCCGGCAAGAAGTCGAACAAGGCACCCTCGTCATGCTCCGCCTTCGCGATCGTCGCGTAGCCCGTCCCCTGGCCATCTTACATCGCAAAGGGCGCGTGCTCACGCCGGCCATGAAGCGTTTCATGACGCACTTACTCAATAGCGCCGGCGGCAAAGAACACGCGGCTTAATTAGACGCGTTTTTCGCGAGCCATCCGGAGACAAAGAATAAAACCCGGTAGAGCTTGGGCGAACAGGAAGCCAGCACCGATCCCTAGTAAGGCGTCGGCATCCCTGCCATGCATCGCCATCAGGGCGGCGCTCCACCAGACTAAAGCCCCCAGCAACGGCTCCCACGCCCGACGCATGGCCGCCTGGGTCATCGACCAACTTCCAAGCAGGGCGGCGGATAATCCGGCCGTAGCCGCAAGCGTGATTAAGTTCAGCCCCAGATGGGCGTATGCCACGAAAGCTAAGGCCACCACGAGTCCCAGCAAACCGGCCGAGCCCACCCTCACCTGCGTCGGGAAAAAACGAATGGCAATACGGTGGGCATGCAGATAATAAGCCGTGGCCACGAGCGCCATCGTGAGCGTCAGCGTCCAAATATAAATCAGCCCGTTCACGGGAATCGCGAAACGCCCGATCGCCCATTGAGCCAGGAAGCATTTTGCCAAGATCAAAGCCCAGAGAGCGCCGAGGCGATCGATGACCAGCGCCTCCCGATACGCTCTTTCCACCGAAAGCGAAAGTTCCGTCGCCTGACCAGCTGGTAATGAAGTAAGGGCGTCGGACATCGGTCAGACGGACCAGAGTTTCAGGCTTTTGATTGCCACGGCAACCGCGGGAGGCACTTCTTGCTCCCATCCAGGCGTCCCCGCGCGGATTCGCTCAGCTAAGGTTCGGGGCTGGCAAGCCATGGCGATCGGGTCAGCGCCGGAAATCGGCACGAGAAACCCGTTATTCAGCAGGTGTTGGAATAACCCGGACACGCTCGGCCGCATCTGAATATCATTCGCGGTGGCGATGGCGTTTTCATCCACGTTGTAACTTTCTGGGAAGCAAACTTTGCAGGCCACCGGGTCAAGGACCAGCCGGCGAAGCTGATCCCCGCGCATCGGGTACACCATGACTCTCACCCCATCCTTAAAGAGGCGCCCGCATGACTCCAAAACGCCGCCCTCCAGGTGGACGTAGTGCTCCGGGTTAAACAAATCGACGAGGTTGTTCATGCCTGCGACCAAGGTGATGCTCCCCGTGGTGTGCATGCGGAAATAAGCCGGCATCCGATACCAGCCTCGGTGGCGCGTGACTAATAACGGATGCTGCATCGCGCCAACCAAACGGATGCGGTCAATCAATTCAGATTCCGGATGCGAGTCAGCTCCGATGCACATCTCGAAAAGAGGCAGGACATCCTTGCCAGCGTCCGGCAGGCTGCGCATCGCACAGGCCAACATGTCTTCGTTCACCAAAGATACGGGGCGGAACGTACCGCGTGCCACCAGGACCGATTTCTTATAAAGGTATTCGCTCGGGACTTCCGGATTCCCCTCCGGGCCGAATAAAACGGCGTCCGTCAAGCCCAGCCGGACCAGCCGCAACGCCGTCGCCCGATTATCAAAAGCGTTGAAAGCCGGGCCGGAGAAATGGGCGAACTCGACCTCGACGCGCTTCACGCCGACTTCATCCACCAGAGCCAGGAGGAATTCGTCGACGCTGGCGCGCGTATTCAAAGACGCGTGGATAAGGTTCACGCCAACCACCCCCAGCGCATCCTGCTGGCGATTCGCATCCTTATCCCACAGACGGAGGTGAATCAGAACCTCGCTGGGAGGTGAGAGCGGCTCCGACTGGAAGCGAATCCCAATCCAGGAGTGTCCCTGCCCTTTTTCGTCATGCGGAGTCGTCGCCACCGTATCCGCGAAGGCGAAAAATCTCGTCTGCGGACCCCGCTCTGGAGCCAACCGGTCGACCAGTAAGCCGTATTCGTGATTCAGCATTTGCTCTAACCGTTCGCGCGAAACATACCGACGCGGGTGCCCGTAAATGGCATCACTCACGCGCATATCGTAAGCCGACATGCTTTTAGCCACGGTACCAGAGGCGCCCCCCGCCTTAAAGAAATGGCGAACGACTTCCTGCCCCGCGCCAATTTCGGCGAACGCCCCGTACGCCGAACGATCCAAGTTAATCGTCAAGGCCTTACGCGAAGTGGCCGCACCAACATCCTGAGAAGATTCGAGCATAGGATAAGGCTAACTCGGTCTAGGATGGAAACGAGCGGAAACCTGAAACAATCTCGCCTCTTTTGATTGGCGAAAAGACCCCACCCTAATACAGTTTAGATAAATCCTTACCCCCAGCGTCCACTCCATAAACTCATGAAAGATTTTTTGAAGTCAGTCCTCGCCTCCGTCCTAGGCACGTTCCTCGCCGGTATGGCGACTTGCGCCCTCGTCGTCATCGCCGTTGTCGCCCTCGTCAGCTCTGCCGGCAATCGGCCAGAGGTCGCTATTGCCGTCGTCAAACCCAAGACCGTCTTGGTGGTCGGCAACGACCTCAGCATTAATGACACTCCCGCTTTCGGCACCCCCGGACTGAGTGATCTCTTCGGCGGCGGCGCCGGACCGACCCTAGATCTGCTTCGTGCCCTGGAAGCTGTCGACCTCGCCGCTAAAGATAAAAATATCGTGGGACTGCTGCTTTCCGGCCATCTCCAAGCTGGCTTGGTGCAAAAAGCCGAATTACGCCAAGCCATTGTGGAATTCAAAAAAACGGGGAAGCCCGTCTTCGCTTGGATTGAAAACGGCTCTCAAGGCGAATTCTACATGGCCAGTATTGCTGATAAGATTTATATCCACCCTGCCGGCGAAGTCGAATTCAAGGGTCTGGCCTCTTTTAACACGTATTATGGCGAAACCTTCAAGCGTTTCGGCGTCGGCGTCCAAGTCACGAAAGTCGGTAAGTATAAATCCGCCGTCGAACCCTTTCTGGGCGACCGCATGAGCGAGCCCGCCCGTGAACAAGAAGAGTTGCTGCTCGGCAATATCTGGAAGCGCGTCATCGCAGATGTCGCCTCCGCCCGGAAGCTTTCGCAAGCCGCTCTGGTTCGGGCCGCCAATACCGGCGGAGTCTTCAATGCGGAAAAAGCCTTGAGCCTGAAGCTTGTCGACGGTGTCCTGCAACGAGACGAACTCATCGACCGTATGCGTAAGGCGGGGGCCGGAGCCGACGAAAGCAATACCTCGTTTCGCCAAGTTTCACTGCACAAATATGCTCATAAGGTGAAATTCCCTCAAGGGGGTGGTCGCATTGCCGTCGTCTACGCCGAAGGGGAAATCGTCGATGGCTGGGGTTCGCCGGAAGACGTCGGCGGCGATCGCTTGGCCCGTGATCTCCGTTTTCTTCGCGGCGACGATAACGTCAAGGCCATCGTCCTCCGGGTGAACAGCCCAGGCGGTTCGGCCTTTGCGAGCGATATCGTCGCCCGGGAAGTTAGCCTTTTGCGAGCCAAAGGTCTTCCGGTGGTAGTCTCGATGGGCGACGTGGCCGCCAGCGGCGGGTATTACATCGCCGCCAAAGGGAGCGCTATCATGGCGGACCCTTCCACCATCACAGGCTCCATCGGGGTCTTCGGTTTACATTTTAATTATGAAGAACTGGCTAAGAAAATTAGCCTAGGCACTGATGGCGTAAAGACCGCGCGCTACGCCGATCTTTTGGAGATGCACCGCGCCGCCCGTCCTGAAGAATTAGCCGTCATCCAAATCATGGTTGATACGGTCTACGAAGATTTTCTTAAAATCGTCGCCGAAGGCCGCAAGATGAACCGAGACGACGTGCACGAAATCGCCCAAGGCCGCGTCTGGAGCGGCAGCATGGCAAAAGACATTAAACTCGTCGATCGCTTCGGCGGTCTGCGCGATGCAATCAAACTCGCGGCACAAATGGCTAAATTAAATTCCGTCGAAATCATCCAAGTACCCAGCCTGCATTCCGGCCGGGAAAACTTCCTTCAAAAAATTCTTTCCAATGACGACCCTGAGTCGCCCTTGTTTGCCAAGACTTCGGGTAAGGACCCCGCCCTGCTCTTCCTCCGCTCCCATCTTGAAATCTTACGCTCCCTGCGGGCCCTCAACGACCCCAAGGGCGTTTATTTAAGCTGTCCCGCTAAGCCCATCCGCTGAGAATAACCCTTAGGGCTTACTCGGCATCTGCGCCTTGGCTTCCGGTAGCCAAGCTTGCAGTTGTTTGATGCGCGTGGCGTCCGCTGGGTGCGTGGAAAGGAATTCGGGAGGGCGTGACCCGCCTATCTTGGCAAACCGAGCCCAGAAGGCCGGCGCCGCCTCAGGATTGTAGCCCGCTCGGGCCATGAACATCAACCCGAGATGGTCGGCCTCGGACTCGTGGCTGCGGCTGAAAGGAAGCAGGATCCCGACTTGAGCGCCCACCCCGACGGCCGCCATCCAGGTCGCTCGCGTCTGGGCGGACTTATTCTTAGTCGCCTCATCGGTGATCGCCGCGACCATCGCGACGCCGAGGCCTTGAGAAATACGTTCGGCGCCATGTCGACTGATGACGTGCGAGACTTCGTGGCCGAGAATGACCGCAATGTCATCATCCGTCGGAGCATACGCGAACATACCGGAGTTAAAACCGATTTTCCCGCCCGGCATCGCGAAAGCATTAGGGCTCTTGTCGTCGATGATCGCAAATTCCCACTTCGAAGCCGGCGGCAAGACTCCGCTGCGGTCATCGCGACGGGCAGAAGCGACAATCTTAAGGCCGATTTCCTTGATTTTTGCCAGGCGCGCGTCGTTTGGCAATTTCTTCATCTTAGAAAATTCGCCAGACGACATCGAAGCCACTTCTGATTCATTCACCATGATGAATTGGGAGCGACCAGTAACCGGTGCGTTCTGACAGCCGACTAAACAAAGGGCGACCAGCGATAAGACAAGGAAGCGCATCGCCATGATCAAACTTTCGGGGGCTCTTCCGCAGGCGGCGCCTCCGCGCCATCGGTGTAATATTTGCGATATGAAGAATCGTAGGAGTCCGTGTAGGTCGAGGCCATCCGGAGGGACATGCGATTGAGTACTACGCCGAGCAGCGGTGCACCGGCTTCGCGCAAACGAGCCAGACACGATAGCGCGTTGCGCATGTTCACGATATTGAAGCGCACGACATAAAGGACGCCGTCCACCTTGGGAAGCACGTGCAGCGCATCGGACACCGCTCCGATCGGCGGAGAGTCAATGAAGATGCGGTCGTAACGACCGCGCAGCTCCTCGATCATTGCGGTGAACTTGGGGTTATTAATAACCTGCGTCGGGTTTTTGCAGCTCATCCCCACGGGAAGGACGTCAAGCCCTGGGGCCACTTCCCTCACGATGGCTTCATCCAACGTCATTTCGCCGTTAAACCATCGGCTGATACCTGAGTCGCCCGTGAAACCAAGGGAAGGTCCGACGTTAGGCAAACGAAGGTCGGCATCGATGACCAGTACGCGTTCGGCATGTTGGGCGAAAACCAGTGCCAAGTTCGTCGCGATAAAAGTCTTACCTTCGCTGGGTCGCGTCGAAGTGACCAGGAATACCTTGCTGGCAGTGATTGCCTGGTTGACCTTCATCGCCGAGTAGAGGGCGCGAATTGCTTCCGCAGCAATTTTGTCCTTGTCCTGCCGAGCGAGCAAAGCCCGGTCCGGACCCGTCGTAACTGCCACCTTGGGCACCGTACCTAACAAGGGGAGACCGAGGCCGCCTTCGACATCCCGGGCGGATTTGATGCGGTCGTCGAAAGTCCCCATCAGGACGATGAGGCCGACCCCGAAGAAAACGCCCAAGCCTAGGCCCATCAAAGCATTGAAATAGTAATTCTTGTTGATGGGCTTATCGGCCACCGACGGCATATCGAGCACGCGAATGGAAGTGCTCGTCCCCGAAGTGGAGGAACGCAGTTTGGCCTCTTCGTAGCTTAATTTTAGACGGCTCAGGAATTCTTCGCTGGCGCGCACGTCTTTATCCACCCGTTCCAATTCCACATTGGCGGCCTGGAGTTTGGAAATCTCTTCTTCTTTCGTGCTCAAATTCCGGATAATGGCATCCGACCGAGATTTGGCATTCTGCAAGGACGCCTGAATCCGATTCACCGAAAGGATGACCGCTTGATCCAGCTCCTTACGCGTTTGGTCGAGTTGCTCGCGATTTAAGATCAACGTGGGGTGTTGGTCCGTATATTTTTTTTCCATGGTACTTAAGGTCACCTTCAAATCCGTGACCTTGGAAACTAGCGTCGACACTCGCTCATCCGTGCGCACTTGAGCGAGATCACACGGATCTTTTCCGGCTTTCTTATATTCCTGAAGAAGGGCGCAAATGATTTCCAGCTCATCAATCTGCTTGCGAGCCTCTTCGCGGTCTTTCACCAGAACCGCCCGTTCGGCCGTGAGCGTGTTGGTGTCTTTGGCGATTGAGAGGAGCTTCTGATTCCGGATGATCTCATTCTTCTGCTCATAAAGCTTCCGCACCTTATCTTCCAATGATTCGATTTCGATGCGGGCTTTTTCAACGAGTGGGTTGGTAATCGTCAGACGCTCGTCTTCGCTGTATTTCTGAATCGCTTCGCAAAACAACCTCGCCACTTGGCGGGCTAGGTCGCGGTTCGGATGCGTGAACTCCACGTTCACCACCAAAGTCTGACGTTGCGGGTTGACGCCCCGCTGCCGCGCGAAAACTTCCTGCTCCGTCAATGGACCACTGAAGACATTGCCCCCCTGGTAGGGCTCAAGCACCATCTTTTTTTCTGCCGTGGTGAGGCGCTTTGAAACGCCTTCGATGATGGTAGCACTCCGCATTGCTTCGACTGCGGTGAAGAAGTCGTCGTTACCGACGATCTTGAAATTATCTTCCGCCGCCGAATTACCTCCCCCGATATTAGGCGTTAGGCGAAAGATTCGAAGTCGGCCCGTGGCTCGATATTCGGGCATCGTGTTATAGGTAAAGAGCAGGCCGACGGTGACAAAGATTAGCGCAGAGAGGATAATCCACCAGAAGCGCTCGCGCAACATGGCGAGGTAAGCCGTAATCGGGTTAGCCGCTTCGCCCGCCCCGTACCGACCGTAGCCGTAACTGGCATTGCCATACCCGGGATTCCCGTAGCCGGGGTTACCACCGCCGTAATTGCCGGCACCGTAGGAACCGTAGCCGCTTCCGTAATTTCCTTGATTACCATAGGAACCGTAAGCCCGACCGCCCCGAGAGTTGCCTTCGGCTGGTGGTTTTTCGGGCGTAGGATTTGGTTGCTCCATAAAATTAGTGATTAAATACGGCTGTCATCGACATAAATCTGGTCTTCATCTTCGAGGACGAAGTCAGGATCGTCGCCCGAATCGATGCGCCTCATGTCCTTGCTGATGACCTGCATGACCCCGTCGCGCATCCGCTTTACGGCGACGTCAGAGCGACGGCCGCGCGGCAAGATTCCACCCGCCATGGAAAGGGCTCGTCCCAAAGTCAGCGTTTCTTCTGGCGGGACAGGAACCGGGCCGGGTTTACCCACATAACCCGAAACGTAGACGCGACGCTCCGAATAACTGACAATCGAGATCACGACCTGAGGCTCCTTGAAGTATTTACGAAATCTGACCGCGATCTCATCTTGGGCCTGGGTCAAGGTCAGGCCGGCTACTGGTATTAGCTGTTTGACGAAAGGAATATCAACGGTGCCGTCGGGATTGATCCGACGCTCGATCTGGGTGTCGTTTTCGTTAATTACCCCGACCCGAATGAAATCCCGGGCGCGTAAGCGGTAGGTGTTGCGACTTTCGACGGGCTTAGCGACGACAGCCGGCCCAGCATTAACTGGCACTTCGGCTACAACCGGGGTCCCCGTGTCGACATCCTGCGTCGTCTCGGCGACCGGTGCAGAACGGGTGCAGGCCATCAGAAAGACGGTCATCAGCACCCCACAGGTGGCCTTTAAGGAATATGACATGGCAGTAAAGTATGACGAATGATAAGGACGGTCAATCCGCCCCTCTGTTACCGCGACCCCAAAAGGCTTCTTAATAACGGAAAGAGGCGGAGGCCGTCAGGGCATTCTGCTGGAAACTGGCAGAGGTCACGGGCTTGATCTTGGAATCCGTAAAACTGTAGCTAGCCTGGAAGCTCAGGTGGTTATTATACTTATAGTCCGTCCCCAAGGTATAGACCATGGTGCCGACCTCGGTTGAACCGGCAACGACATCGCTCTTGGTCGCCGATAAATTGAGGTTCATGTCCGACATCGCTGCGAAAGTCACCGCATAGGTGTACGACTTGGAAGCGGTCGTCCCACCGGTAGCGGAAGGAGATATATCCCGAGAAAGCGTCAGGTTATGGCTGATACGCTCCGTGAGAACGTGCGAGGCATTGATCGAATAAGATAAGGCTCCGGTGGTTGGACCATTGTCCGTTCGGGAATTAGCGTAGCCGATTTTCGCCGCCAGGTTGATTTTACCAGATTCAGTGGGCTGACCCTTGGCCGTCAGGCCATAAAAATCTTTCTTGAATTGCTTCGATGTCAAGGCGGGGCGAACCGGTGTGATTGTGTTCAAATAAGGCGCAGCTGAATAATCTGTGACGGTATGTTCGAAATTGAAACCGAAGGATAATTTTTCGAATGCCTGATAATCAAAGCTGAGCGGAATGACCTTAGTGTTTAATTCCGAAAGCGTGTTCGTGTTGTAAATGTTATTCGTTTCGACAACAAGAAGAGTTGCAGGATCATCAGGGATCTGAGTGATCGTGGGGTTGAGGTAGTGATTATAGCTATTCCTGAAGCCCGTGTTTAGCTTGATCTTTTCCGTCAATTTATAGTCAATATCGATGGAGTGAGAGTAATTAGCCTGGCGGACCAGCGTACCCGAAAAGACATTAGGACTGACGCCATCCAAGGCCAGATTGTCATTTCGGGCGGAAACCCGGTAGGAAGAATCCAGCGTCACGGTCAGAGGACCACCCGAAGCGAAACGAAGATTGCCGCTCAAGGCATCGCGCGCGTCTTCTAGGCTACGAAACTCGGCCTTATTGAAGTAAACGTAGCTCCGTTTTGCCGTGAGGCTTAAGGAGATCGGAGTGTCTTTCCCGTACTCCAAGGCGAGCCCTGGAGTCACGGTCCAATTCGTGGCCGCCTTAGCGCTGGCTGCGGAATAAAGATTGTCCGTAATTTCAAGAGCGACCGAGGAGTCGAAGAAAATATCAGTGTCATCCCCAATCTGGACCAGCGGAGAAGATGGGAGCCAATTAGCAGCTTGGACTACTGGCAGTATCGTGAGACAAGAAGCTGCGATGAGAAAGCGTGTCATGATGAGGAATAGATGAGGGTAAGTATTCAGGTATGATAATAAACGTAGCGGACTCAACCCCCAAAAGACCAAAAAAGAGCCTCCTGCCTGCTTACAGCGGGGCGGGAGGCTCCATATCTTAATCTTAACTTGTTTGAGGCTTATTCGGCAACAACTGGGGTCGGGAAGACGCGAATTCGACGGTAGGCAGGGAGGCCAGTTCCGGCAGGGACTAAGTGGCCCATAATCACGTTTTCCTTAAAACCGGTCAGGTTATCGCGCTTTGCCATGGTAGCCGCATCAGTCAGGACTCGGGTGGTCTCTTGGAAAGAGGCGGCCGAGATGAAGGATTCGGTTTCAAGGGAAGCCTTGGTGATACCCAAGAGGATAGGCTCGGACTCAGCAATCTGACCACCGCGCTCATTGATAGAGCGGTTGGCATGACCCAGAATCGTCCGGTCAACCTGTTCACCCCAGAGGTAATCGGAATCGCCTGGCTCCGTGATACGCACCTTGCGGAGCATCCGGGAGACGATGATTTCGATGTGCTTGTCATTGATGACAACACCCTGGGTTCGGTAAACTTTCTGAATTTCAGTGATGAGATAATCCTGCACCTTGGATTGTCCAAGGATGTCCAGAATATCGTGCGGATCGACAGCGCCTTCGGTCAGGGCTTGGCCCTGTTTCACCTTTTCGCCGGCCGCCACGATGATGTGTTTGCCGTGAGGAATGAGGTGCTCTTCTTCGCGTCCGATGGAGTCGGAGATGACCAAGCGCTTCTTGCCACGGACCGAAGGTTCGAAGCGAACGGTGCCGTCAATCTTGGCGATTTCAGCCGCGTCCTTGGGCGGACGAGCTTCGAAGAGTTCAGAAATACGCGGCAGACCGGCGGTGATGTCCTGAGTCTTGGCAGCCTGGCGAGGAATCTTGGCCAAGATACTACCCGAGTGCACCATGTCGGCTTCATCCACTTCAACGCGGGCGCCGGCAGGGATGGAGAACGTGCCCATTTCGCGACCAGAAGAGTCGACGATTTGGACCTGCGGATTTTGCTCATCCGAGTGCTCGATCACATACTTGAAGAAGCTGTTGTTCGACGGGTCGCGCTCTTCGGTGTAAGTCACTCCTGAAATCATATCAATCAGGCGAACCTTACCGTCGCTATTTGCGAGGATCGGCGTGAAGTTAGGATCCCACGCAGCGATGGGCTCACCCTTCTCTACCTTCTTGCCATCCTTCACCGCGATCACGGAGCCGGCGACAATACGGTATTCTTCAATCGGTTGACCAGCGTCATTAAGGACTCGGATGGAACCGTTTCCGTTGATGGCGACCTGGCCGCCCTTGATGTCGACGCAATTGAGGTCGAGGAAGGAGATGCGTCCGGCGCTCTTCGCCTTAACTTCTGGTGATTTCAGCTGAGCAACGCCACCGATGTGGAACGTACGCATGGTGAGCTGAGTCCCAGGCTCACCAATCGACTGTGCAGCAATGATGCCGACCGCGGTACCGCGCTCGACCATACGGCCAGTCGAAGGATCGAGGCCGTAGGAAGTGGGCGGAATCGCATTCACATTCATGTGCGTGAGGGGCGAAAGGACTTTGACGCGGTCGATACCCACGGTCTCGATACGCTTAGCGGCGGGTTCATCAATGAGCACCCCCGAAGGCACGATGACCTCGGAAGGGTTAAGCGGGTTGACGATATCATCGGAAGGACAACGGCCCACGATACGCTCGGAAAGCGAAACGAGAAGCTCGTCACCATCGTAAATCGCAGTCTTCCAGACACCGTTAGGCAGACGAACGTGGACGCGATCGACGCCAGCATCGCGTAATTTGGCGATCAGCTCCTCGGTGAGGACGGCATCTTCCTTCGCAATAGGCTTAACGGCCCCGGAAGGATTAGCGACATCAGCGGCGAGGTGGCGGCCCAAGGAAGTATCCCCGAGCGTCACCACTTCAGAACCGGCGGTGACATCGCGGTGGTCGGTGACGATCACATCCATGGCAACGTCACATAGCTTACGCGTCATGTAACCGGCATCGGCGGTCTTAAGCGCCGTGTCCGACAGACCCTTACGAGCACCGTGGGTCGAGATGAAGTATTCGAGAACCGACAAACCTTCGCGGAACGAAGAGAGAATCGGGCGTTCGATGATTTCGCCAGAAGGCTTGGCCATCAGACCGCGGGCGCCGCAAAGCTGCTTAACCTGGGCCTTGTTACCACGGGCACCAGAGTCCATCAGGACGTAAACAGGATTGATGAGCATGCGGTGAGGGTGGCGCGGGTCGCCCTTGCGGACGCCAGCAACCTTCGCCGATTCGGACAGAGTCTTATAGACCGACTGAGCGATGGTGTCCGTCGCGCTCGACCAAGTATCCACGACTTTATTACGACGTTCGTCGTTGGTGATGGTACCGGTTTCGTTCTGGCGTTGGAACTCACGTACCTTAAGGGTGGCTTCACGCACGATACCGTCTTTCTCCTTTGGATAGATCATGTCGCTCACGCCGATAGAAATGCCGGCCTTGGTGGCGACGCGGAAACCGGTCTCCTTCAGGGCATCCAGGACGGGGATCGAAGCCTCGCGGCCGCAATGCTTGTAGGTATTCAAAATCAAGTCGCCTAACTGGCCCTTCTTGACGGTGAAGTTGACGAAGCCGATTTCGGCAGGCCAGATGGTATTGAAAATGATTCGTCCCACCGTGGTGACGATTGCCCGAGTCACTTTATCGCCATAGACGGTGTCACGGCCAACGTCCGGGTTCGCGAAACGAACCCAATCATGGAAGTGCAAGGAGCCTTCAGCTTCGGCGAAGATGGCTTCCGAAACGGAACCCAAGACCGGCAGGTGCTTATCAGCTGCCGGCTTGTCCGCGGGCTCGAGGGTCAGGTAATAAGCACCCAACACGATATCTTGCGACGGCGTAAGGATTGGCTTACCGCTGGAGGGCGAGAAGATGTTGTTCGTCGACATCATCAGGAGCTTGCACTCCATGATGGCTTCGAGGGACAGCGGGACGTGGACGGCCATTTGGTCACCATCGAAGTCGGCGTTATAGGCCGTACAAACGAGGGGGTGCAGACGAATAGCGTCACCCTCGATGAGGATGGGCTCGAAGGCCTGGATGGAAAGACGGTGCAGCGTAGGTGCGCGGTTGAGGAAGACGGGGTGACCCTTGGTCACTTCTTCGAGAATATCCCACACTTCGGGTTTCTTCTGTTCGATGTGCTTACGCGCGCCACGGACGGTATGCGCAAAGCCTAATTCTTTCAAACGACGGATGATGAATGGCTCGAAGAGTACGAGGGCCATCTTCTTCGGCAGTCCGCATTGGTTGAGCTTAAGCTCGGGACCGATGACGATGACGGAACGGCCGGAGTAATCCACGCGCTTACCGAGAAGATTCTGACGGAAACGACCATGCTTACCCTTCAACATGTCGCTGATCGACTTGAGCTGACGATCGCGATCCTTCACAGGCTTGCCGTGACGGCCGTTATCGAGGAGCGCGTCCACCGCTTCCTGGAGCATGCGCATTTCATTATGGATGATGACGTCAGGCGTCTTCATCTGGATGAGCTGCTTGAGGCGATTATTGCGATTGATGACGCGACGATAGAGATCGTTTAAGTCCGAAGTCGCAAAGCGACCCCCTTCGAGAGGAACCAGCGGACGGAGGTCCGGCGGGATCACCGGCAGGATCGTCAAGATCATGTGCTCTGGACGCTTACCCGAGGCCAAGAAGCCCTGGATAATCTTCATCCGGCGAGCGATCTTCTTCTTGATCTGCTTGGAGCGAGTCGAACGGAGCTGGTCGCGAAGGTTTTCAACCGTCGAAGCGAGGTCCATCTTCTTGAGCAACTGTTGGAGCGCCTCGGCACCCATGCGGGCCTTGAATGCGTCCGGACCATGTTGCTCGACCGCTTGGCGATAAGATTCTTCGTCAAGCAGTTGCTTCTCTTCGAGGCCAGTCTGACCTGGGTCGACGACGAGGTATTTCTGGTAGTAAATGACTTGTTCGAGCTGACGCGTGGTCATATCGAGCATCAGCGACAAACGGCTGGGCATGCTCTTGAGGAACCAGATGTGTGAAACCGGGATGGCGAGGCGGATGTAACCCATACGCTCGCGACGCACGCGGGAAACGGTGACTTCGACGCCGCACTTGTCGCAGACAACGTCCTTGTACTTAACTTTCTTATACTTGCCGCAGTAGCACTCATAGTCGCGCACTGGACCGAAGATACGCTGACAGAAGAGCCCATTAGGCTCCGGCTTGAAGGAACGATAGTTAATGGTCTCAGGACTCTTAACTTCCTTGAGGCCTTTGACCTTGCGGTTGCCGTGTTCGTCGAGTTCGTCGAGGAATTGTTCACCCGTCCATGCAACGATTTCCTCAGGGGAGGCAATCGAGATGGAGACGAAGTCGAAGGACTGTTCCTTCGTTTCGTTTGGCGTGAACTCGGGGGTGTGTTCCGGGTGAATCATGTCGTATAAGATTTAGTTGGGTGGACGTGGATCGCTTAGTTGCGCTCGGCGGGATTAGGCGAGCCGGTGCCAAGACGAACGTCTAGGCAAAGGGCCTGCATTTCCTTCATGAGAACGTTGAACGATTGGGGCGTGCCGCTGACCAGGGTGTTATCACCCTTGACGAGCTGCTCGTAAATCTTGGTTCGTCCGGCGACGTCGTCGGACTTGACGGTAAGGAGTTCCTGCAAGGTGTAAGCCGCACCGTATGCTTCCAGGGCCCAGACTTCCATTTCACCGAAACGCTGACCGCCGTACTGGGCTTTACCGCCCAAGGGCTGCTGCGTGATGAGGCTGTAAGGACCGGTCGCACGGGCGTGGATCTTATCGGCCACGAGGTGATTCAATTTCATCATGTAGATGTAACCGACCACAACGTCTTGGTCGAACGCTTCGCCGGTATGTCCATTGATGAGCATCGCCTTCCCTGTCTCAGGCAAATTGGCCTGTTTCAGGTATTCGCGAATCTGCTTCTCGGGGATGCCGTCGAAGATCGGGGTAGCCACCTTGAGCCCGAGCTTGGAACAAGCCCAACCCAAGTGAGTTTCCAGAACCTGACCGACGTTCATACGAGAAGGAACGCCTAAAGGATTGAGGCAGATGTCTACCGGGGTGCCGTCGGTCAAGTAAGGCATATCTTCAATCGGAACGATACGGGCGACGACGCCCTTATTGCCGTGTCGACCGGCCATCTTGTCGCCGACCTGGATCTTGCGCTTGGTGGCGATGTAAACTTTGACGTTCTTGATCGCGCCGCCTTCGTCGATGCCTTGCTCAATCGCCTCGACCTTACGGGCGCGCTCTTGCTCTAGTTCATCAAAACGACGGTGGTAGCCATCGACAATCTGCCGGATCTTCTGTTTCACCGGCGAATCATTCATCTCGATGGAACGAGAGACCGAGGCCAAGCGACGAAGCAGCGTCTTGGTAATCTTGCGATTAGCTGGGATGATGGCTTCTCCGGTTTCGGAATTCTTGACGTCGAGGGGGATTTTTTCTCCGAGGAGGATATTCGAGAGAGATTCCGTCATTTCTTCGCGCAGGCGAGAATCGGCGGTGCGGTACTCTTCGTTGACCTTCTTCAGCGCACGGCGTTGGTCGTTGGGTGAAAGTCGTCCATCGTCCTTATCGGTACGGGAGGAAACCTTCACATCCATGATGATGCCGGAAATGCCGGAAGGCACGCGCAGGGAAGTATCCTTAACGTCACGAGCCTTCTCACCGAAGATCGCCCGGAGGAGTTTTTCTTCAGGGGCCAGGTCGCCTTCGCTCTTCGGCGTGATCTTACCGACGAGGATATCGTCGGGCTTCACTTCGGCACCAATGCGGATGACACCGTCGCGGTTGAGGTTACGCAGGGCTTCTTCGCCGAGATTGGGGATGTCGCGCGTGATTTGTTCAGGTCCGAGCTTCGTGTCCCGAGCCGTCACTTCGAATTCTTCGATGTGCACGGAAGTGAAGACGTCGTCCTTGATCAGACGTTCGGAGAGCAAGATAGCGTCTTCGAAGTTATAACCGTTCCAGGGCATGAAGCCGACAAGGACGTTACGTCCTAAGGCGAGCTCACCCTTATCGGTCGCGGCACCGTCGGCGATGATGTCGCCGACTTTGACTTTATCGCCACGACGCACCAACGGGCGTTGGTTGAAGCAGGTGGACGAATTGGTCTTCAGGAATTTACGAAGGTCGTAGACATAAATGCCTTTGGATTCATCGGTCTTGAATTTCTTATTCTCGAGCTGCGCATGGACGACTTCGCCGTCTTTCGTGACGACGATTCGACGTGAGTCCGCTGCGGCGACAATGCCGGCGCCTTCGGAAACTATGACGGTCTTCGAGTCGATGGCGACGCGACGCTCCAGGCCGGTACCCACGAGCGGGGCTTCGGTGATCACGAGCGGTACGCCTTGGCGCTGCATGTTGGAACCCATGAGCGCGCGGTTAGCGTCGTCATGCTCCAGGAAAGGAATAAGGGCAGCGGCAACTGACACCACTTGTTGTGGCGAAACGTCCATGTAGTCGACGTCTTCGGGTTCGACTTCGAGGATGTCGTCGCGGAAACGTACGGTGACCTTGCCCTTTAATCGGCTCGTTTCGTCTAATTCCGAGTTTGCTTGGGCAACCTTGAATTTTTCTTCCTGGTCGGCCGTCATGAATTCAACTTGGTTGGAAACCTTGCCGCGGACTACCTTCCGGTAGGGGGCTTCAATGAAACCGAATTCGTTGATGCGGGCGTAGGTGGACAGCGAATTGATCAAACCGATATTCGGACCTTCCGGAGTCTCAATCGGACAGATACGACCGTAGTGGGACGGATGGACGTCACGGACTTCAAAGCCGGCACGATCGCGATTCAGACCTCCGGGCCCGAGGGCGGAGAGACGGCGCTTGTGGGTCAGCTCGGCGAGCGGATTAATCTGGTCCATCAGCTGACTCAGCTGACTGCGGGCAAAGAATTCACGGATCGCGTTACCGAATGGCTTGGGGTTAACCAGCTTCTGGGGCGTGATGGAATCAACACTTTGGTCGTACTCGTTGATGCGAGCCTTAACGGTCTTGACCACATTCTTGAGTCCCGCACGGCACTGATTGGCCAAGAGTTCGCCAACGTTACGAACGCGACGTGATCCCAAGTGATCGATGTCGTCGATGGCACCGTCACCGGCACGAAGCTTACAAAGCAGTTTGGTCGCTTCGACAATGTCTTCGGGGGTGATCGTGCGGGTATCGAGGGAAACGTTTAGGCTCAACTTCTGGTTGAGCTTATAACGACCCACGCGGCCGAGATCGTAACGGAGAGGGTCCTGGAAGAGGCGCTGCATGTGAGCGCGGGCTCCCTTGACATTCACGGGCTCGCCTGGGCGAAGTTTACGGAAGATTTCCTTAAGGGCTTCTTCTTCGTTACGGACCGTACCGATATCTTTACGAAGCGAGAGAATGACAGCCCCGTCGTCGAACTGCGTGTCGAAGACGCCAAACTTCTGCTTAGGTAGTTGTTTATGGATTTCCTTAAGCGTTTCGCGTGAAAGCTTGTCGTACTGTTTGGCGACGACCTTACCGGTTTCAACGTCGACGATCGGGTCGGCATAGACGAGCTGAGAAAGGGCTTCGGGCTCGAGGTCGAGTGCGGCCTTGGCGGTCAATTCACGGTGCTGATAGAAAAGAGCCAGAATGTCTTTGTCGTCCTTGTAACCAAAGGCACGGAGCAAAGTGGTCACTAGGAACTTACGGCGACGACGGCGACGATCGAGGTAGACCCAGAGCAGGTCGTTTTGGTCGAATTGGACTTCGATCCAGGTACCGCGATCCGGAATGATGCGGAAAGCGTGCAAAATCTTGCCGCTCGTGTGCGTGGATTCTTCGAAGCAGATGCCGGGACTGCGGTGGAGCTGAGAAACGACCACGCGCTCGGCGCCGTTGACGATGAAGGAACCGCGATCCGTGATCATCGGGACTTCGCCCATCAAGATTTCTTCGTCTTTGAATGCGCCTTTCTCACGAAGGCGGAGCTTCAAGAGGACGGAGATGGCGAAAGTCGTGCCCTCGCGGATACATTCGAGCTCATTCGTCTTTGGCATGACCAAGCCGTACTCAAGGTACTCGAGACGGAAGTTGCCGTTGTTGCTTTCAACCGGGAAGGCTTCGCGGAACACGGCGTCGAGGCCGACGTTCTTACGGCCCGCGGACGTCACGTCGAGCTGGAGGAAGTCGTTGAACGAGAAGATTTGATTCTCGATCAGGTTCGGTGGGGGGATGACTTCGCGTAGTTTACCGAAGTTTTTGCGCTCTTGAGGCATGGCTGGTGAAGGTGGGCTCGGAGTGTCTGGTTGTTTCGGTTTTACTGTGTTTGCCTAGTGGGGGACGGACTGGGCGCCGTTGGGAAAAAAGAGCGGGGAGGAGTTTGATTTCCGGAGGGATTTCTCCCCTCCCCGCACTTGAAATTTCTAAGAAACTAAAAGCGGGTTATTTAACCTCAACTTCGGCACCTGCGGCCTTAAGTTTGGCTTCAATATCCTTAGCTTCGTCTTTCGAAACGCCTTCTTTAACTGGCTTAGGAGCGGTATCGACCAGGTCCTTAGCTTCCTTAAGGCCGAGACCCGTGATGGCACGGACTTCCTTAATGACGTTGATTGGCGTAGCACCCTTGGACTTAAGGATGATATCAAAAGTGGTCTTCTCTTCCACCGGGGCGGCGGCAGCGGCGCCAGCGACGGCGACGGCGACAGGAGCGGCGGCAGAAACGCCCCACTTGGTTTCAAGATCTTTAACGAGGTTGGCGATATCGAGAACGCTTTGGGCGCTCAGCCATTCGATGACTTGGTCTTTGGTGATGTTGCTCATGGGTTTTGGGTTCCTTGAATGGTTAGCGTCGTTTGAGGACATTTGAGGGCACTAGGCCCCTAACCGGAGTTCGTTGGATGGTATGTTGTATTGGGTTGGATTTCCCCCCGCTCGGACGTGGCCACATGGCCACGCCTTTGCAGGGAAAGGGGTTAGGCGACCGTTTCGTCTTTTTGACGCTTGGCGTCCAAGAGGCGGACGACCTGAGAGGCAGGCGTATTGAAGAGCGAGAGCAGTTGAGCCCGGATAGCTTCGAGGGAAGGAAGCTTGGAAAGAGCGTCGATGTCGGACTTGGTGAGGACTTTGGCATCCAACACGCCAGCTTTCACTTCGAGCTTGGAGAACTCCTTGAAGAAGGAAACCAAGACCTTGGCGACGCCGGTCGGATTTTTGCCGCCCGTGACCAAAGCCGTATGGCCGATTAAATGAGAAGATAAATCAGGGAGATTGGCCTGCTTTACCGCGATGTTCATGATGCTATTTTTGACGACGTGGTACTCGGCACCATGGAGGCGGAGTTGGTCACGGACGGACGTAGCATCTTTCACGCTGACGCCCGTAAAGTTAGCAATCAGGAGATAGTTGGAAGTGGCCAGTTGGGCGGCAACTTCGTCGACGAGGAATTGTTTTTCAGCGCGCATGTTCTTAGTTTGTCTAGGGTTGCGTGATTAGGCGGTTACCGTGGCGGCGGAGTAAGGCTTGAGGTCGACGCCTACGCCTGGGCTCATGCTGGCGCTCATGGTGATGGACTTGATAAAGCGACCGCCGGCAAAACCGGTGGGCTGGGATTTGACCAAGGCAGCCAAGGCAACCTGGGCATTTTCCGTGAGCTGTATAACCGAGAAAGATTTCTTTCCTACCACGATGACGATATTGCCCGTCTTATCCATTTTGAACTCAACGCGACCGGCTTTAACTTCTTTGATCGTCTTAGGAAGGTCGTCGGAAACGGTACCAGACTTCGGGTTAGGCATCAGACCTTTAGGTCCGAGCACGCGAGCCACCTGACGGACGTCTTTCATCGCGGAGGTTGTCGAGATAGCTACGTCGAAATCCATCCAGCCACCGTTGACCTTGGCGATCATGTCGGCGAGGCCGGCGAAATCAGCACCAGCAGCGAGGGCTTCGGCCGGGTTTTCCGTGAAAGCGAGGACCTTGATCTTCTTCCCCGAGCCGTTGGGCAGGGATACAGTTCCGCGCACCATCTGGTCGGACTGCTTAGGGTCTACGCCTAAGAAGGCGGAAATCTCCACGGTTTCGTCGAACTTAGCGCTCGGCATCTTCTTGATGATCTCAGCGGCTTGGGTGACGTCATATTTTGCTTTCAAGTCGGCGACTTGAAGGGCGGCGCGGTAGCGCTTGCTGGTTTTGTGTTTCATAGCGACTTTCGTCTCCTGCGGAGTGCAGTGGGTTGGGTTAGGGTTGGGTTGAGTGGAAAATTAACCGATGACTTCGATCCCCATGGAGCGAGCGGTACCGGCGATCATGCGGGCGGCATTATCGGGGTTGACGGCGTTCAGGTCCTTCTTCTTGAGCTCGACGATTTCGAGGAGCTGCTTCTTGGTGACCTTGCCGACCTTATCGCGGTTAGGCACCTTGGAACCGCTTTCGATCTTCGCGGCCTTCTTGAGAAGGACGGAGGCGGGCGGGGACTTAAGGATGAAGGTGAAGGACTTGTCCTGGTAGACCGAGATAATGACGGGCAGAATCAAGCCGGCCTGATCCTTGGTGCGAGCATTGAACTCCTTACAGAACGCCATGATATTGACGCCCTTGGCACCCAATGCGGGGCCGACAGGAGGAGCTGGATTAGCGGCACCTGCGGGGAGCTGGAGCCTGATTTCGCCGACGACTTTCTTTGCCATGGTGGTTTAGATGGTTGGGTTAAAGGGTTTATTAAAAATCAGTCGCGATCGTCGCGTTCGACTTGCCAGAATTCGAGTTCGACCGGGGTGGAGCGCCCGAAGATATCAACCGAGACCTCGAGCTTTCCGCGGTCAGCATCGATCTTATCGATATTACCAGCCAAGTTGGCAAACGGACCATCGGTAATCTTAACGCGCTCACCGACGTGGAAATTGATTTTGGGAACGACCTTATCAGCCGCATCCGCCATTTGTTGGAGGATGGTATTGATTTCTTCGGTCTTCAGGGGAACGGGGTTCATGCCGCCGATTAAACCGATGACGCCATCCGTCCGGCGCAAGAAACTCCAGGGAGCTTCGAGGAGCTGGCCTTCGTCATCGAACAAACGCGCCCGCACAAAAAGGTAAGACGGATAGAGCTTCATTTCGCTCTCGCGCTTCTTGCCGTTACGGAAGTCCTTAACGGTCTTAACGGGCATGAGAATTTCAGCCACGTGATCGCCCATCTCCTCATCCCGGATGGCCTTATCGAGGAGACGCTTAACCTTGCTCTCGTTGTTCGAAAGGGTCTGGAGAGTGTACCAGCGGAAATCAGAAGGGGTATTCGACATGGGGGTAATCAGCGAACGCGCTTGGTGGCGAACTGAACGAAGTTAGAAAGTGAGAAATCGCAGAAAAAAACAACGGCACCCAAAAGAGCAACGGCCGTGATGACGACCAGGGTAGAATCAACCAACTCCTTGGCAGTAGGCCACGAAGCCTTAACGAAGACCTCGGTGATGGTCTCGTTCCAGAAAGCGCGAAGGCGTCCGAGGAGGCTGATCATATGCTGGTGTTTGGTTTGGATATTGGCAGGGCGGGAGGGAATCGAACCCACAACCGACGGTTTTGGAGACCGCTTCTCTGCCAGTTGAGCTACCGTCCTGTTCTTGGGTTTAAAGAGACGAGTGCCGGGCTCCTTTTGAGGGAACCTCGGCACCGTAGTCGAGCCTTGCGGCGTTTAAATCACTTGGTGATTTCGAGGATCTGGCCGGCGCCGATGGTCTTGCCACCTTCGCGGAGAGCGAAGCGCTGGCCCTTTTCCATGGCGACAGGCTTTTGGAGCTCGATCGAGATGGTGACGTTATCGCCAGGCATTACCATTTCCACGCCTTCTGGAAGGATCACGGTGCCAGTGACATCGCAGGTTCCGAAGAAGAATTGAGGACGGTAGTTGTTGGTGAAGGAAGTATGGCGACCACCTTCGTCGGCCTTCAGAACGTAAATCTGAGCCTTCGCGATGGTGTGAGGCTTGATGCTGCCAGTCTTTGCGAGAACTTGACCGCGTTCAACTTGGCTCTTTTCGACGCCCCGGAGGAGGAGTCCGACATTGTCGCCAGCCTGGCCTTGATCGAGTTCCTTACGGAACATTTCAACGCCCGTTACGGTGGTCTTAAGAGTGTCACGGAGACCGACGACTTCGATTTCTTCGCCGACCTTGACGACACCACGTTCGATACGGCCCGTGGCAACAGTGCCGCGACCGGTGATGGAGAAGACGTCTTCGACAGCCATCATGAAAGGCTTGTCGACTTCACGCTTAGGCTCAGGGATTTCGGTATCGAGAGCATCAAGGAGATTCTGAATCGACTGTTCTCCTTCTGGCGTCGCATCGAGAGCGGCCGTAGCAGAGCCACGGACAATCTTAGCGTTGTCGCCATCATATTGATACTTGTTGAGCAAGTCACGGACTTCCATTTCGACGAGGTCGATTAAGTCGGGCTCGGAGAGGTCTACCTTATTCAGCCAGACGACGATTTTAGGAACGCCAACCTGACGAGCGAGGAGGATGTGCTCCTTGGTCTGAGGCATGACGCCGTCAGCTGCGGAAACCACGAGAATGGCGCCATCCATTTGGGCAGCACCGGTGATCATGTTCTTAACAAAGTCAGCGTGTCCTGGGCAGTCAACGTGCGCGTAGTGACGGAGGTTGGACTCGTACTCAACGTGCGAAGCAGCGATGGTCACGGTCTTGGTGGCGTCACGCACGGTACCACCTTTGGTGATTTCCGCGTAGGACTTGCTCTCGGCCAGACCCTTGCGGGCCTGCACTGCCACGATGGCGGCAGTAGTGGTCGATTTACCATGGTCGATGTGACCGATGGTACCGACGTTGACGTGAGGCTTTGTGCGATTGAACTTCTCTTTGGCCATGGCTTTGGTGGTGAGGAGGTGGTTTAGGTTTGGTGTGTGGAAATTTGTGGAGCCCCCGAACGGATTTGAACCGTCGACCTCGTCCTTACCAAGGACGCGCTCTGCCAACTGAGCTACAGGGGCAATCCGTCGAAGCGCTTTGGGCGCGAAGGGAAGGGTTTGAATGAACACCGCCAACGCCACCGTCAAGCGGATTTTTGCAAGGCTTTTACAGGTAGCCCTTAACCCCTACGGCCCGACGATCAGCCGGTAGGATCCGGGGGGTAAGCGCAGAGCCCAATTGCCGTCGGCTACCCATTGAATAACCGATAAATCTGTAACCTTATCCCCCGATGAGCGCAAAATGGCTGGCGGAGCCTGAAGTCCAAGCGAATCAACCCCTAAAGAAAGCTCTACTGATGATGAAAATTTGCTATTTCTTCCATTTTTATCACTAAACTTAGTTAAATTACCGTTAAAATGGGTTATATTCCCACTAATAATGGGTTTATTAGCCCCATTTAGGCTGTAGACTTCGTAATATCCAATCCTTGCGGGGATGCCCGATTGCTTAAATCCCGTGGACCCAAAGGATCCGAAGGGTCCCCAGCCTACCAGAGGCAGCGCCTCGGGTGGGGATACTGAAACCGCCTTCGGGCTCTCGCGCAGGATTCTTTTGTCGTATTCCTCGAACTTGCCTGGGTCAAATTGAAGCAGGGGCTGAAATTGAGTAAAGGGGGTATCCTCCGACTGCCCTATTACACCCGCTTCTTGTCCCCGGAGGGTAAATCGCCCGGGAAGGTAAGCTACCGATGGATCCAGCAATACTAAGCTTTCCGCTCGAACGTCCCCTGACGGGATCAGATGGGCTCCCGTAAAAAGGGTTGGGGCCGGACTTTCTCCCCCGGCAGTGGGATGGAAAATCAAAATGGTGAGCAGAAAGGTAACAAGTCCGCAGATTAATGCCGTCCGTGTGAGAGGAGGAATTTGCCCGCCAGCTAAATCTCGAATGGTCGTCAGCGAACGCATTAGTTGCCAGCAGGCCGTTCAGCGATGGTGACGCGCGCCAAGGAACCTCGCCCGCCACGCAAATAGGAAATGACCACGGCCTCGCCTGGTTTTTTGCGCGAAATAGCAAGTCGGAGGTCATTCCAACTATCAAACGCTTTTGCTTCAAGTGCGATGATGATGTCGCCTTTGCGCAGGCCTCCTTTGGCGGCAGGAGATTGTTCCGTGACCTCCGTCACGCGGACCGCGCCCCGACCCGCAGTCGAAAGTTTGGCCGACTCCTCCGGGGAAAGGTCCTCCCCTTGAATGCCGATCATCCCGCGGACAACTTTGCCGGTATTCGCTAAATCGAAAGCCACGCTGATCATCAGGTTAGATGGGATGGAAAATCCGATGCCGATATTCCCGCCCCCGCCCGAGGTACGTATCACCGTGTTCATGCCTAAAATACGGCCTTCGAAGTCAATCAAAGGCCCGCCACTATTGCCGGGATTGATGGCTGCGTCGGTCTGGATGAAATCTTCGAAGAGCAAACCCATGCCCGAGCGCCCGAGGGCCGAAACGATGCCTGAAGTAACGGTCATTCCGACACCGAGGGGATTACCAATCGCGAAAACCATATCACCCACCCGGGCTTTATCACTATCGGCGAAACGAGCAAACGGCAAATCACGCGCATCGATCTTAAGTACCGCAATATCCGTGTTGGCATCCACGCCCAAAACTTTTGCCCGGAATTCACGACGGTCCAAGAGCTTCACAAAAACGGTCTTGGCCGTGCTTCCATCCTGCATCGTGACAACGTGACGATTGGTCACGACATAACCGTCGGGGTTGATGATCGTGCCCGAACCCAGACCCGTCGGGATCGTCACCTCGCCTGTTTTGGCGTCTACCTTGACGTCGGCCGGGTCGATCCGGCCGCGATAACGACGGAGAACTTCCGGCGGGATCACCTGAGCGGTACTGATGCTGACCACCGAAGGCATGATCCGCGAAAGCATATCAGCATAGCTCGCCCCTGGCTTGGTCCGATCAATCGGTTTGGCATCCGTTTCGAACGAAATACCAGCGAACGTCAGGGCCGGCAATAAAATGAGCGCGGTGAAGTAACGAAGCATGACCACGCCAGCCTAGAACCATACCGAGCCAAGGCAAGCAAGCGTCAGCGGGCCATCGTGAAGCCGCCACCCAGTTGGGTCGGTTCGGCTTCATCCCTATCTTTATTAAACCGCATCGAGAAGAGCCGGGTGACGCCCTTCTCCTGCATGGTCGCGCCAAAGATCGCGTCAGCGGTGGATACCGTCCGCTTATTGTGCGTAATAATCAGGAACTGCGAATAACGCGTGAATTCGCGGATGATATCCGTGAAGCGTCCCACATTAGTATCATCAAGCGGGGCATCAAGCTCGTCGAGGACGCACAAGGGCGAAGGCTTGACCATATAAATCGCGAACAGCAGTGCGAGCGCGGTCATGGTGCGCTGGCCACCGGAGAGCAGCAAGATGCCGCGCAACTTAGTCCCCGGAGGTTGGGCGATAATTTCAATACCATTTTCCAGCGGATCTTCGGCCTGCACCATCTGTAAATCGGCGGTACCGCCCACGAAGAGACGGTCGAAAGTGAACTTGAAGTTCTTACGAACTTGTTCGAAAGTATCGGTGAATAATTTGAGCGAGGTCTGATTCAGCTCTTCGATCGCCTTGGAGAGTTCTTCCTTCGCCTTCCAAAGGTCATCGCTTTGCTTGGTCAGGAAGTCGTGGCGATCGCGCAACGACGAATATTCTTCCACGGCGACGAGATTGATCGAGCCCATGCCCGACATGCGTTCACGGAGTTCGGCGATTTCCCGGACGAGCGGCGGCCAGTCAGTCGCCCCCAAGACCGTCAGCTCATCTTCCGTTGGTTCTCCTTGGCGGACGGGCGCCTTACGCACGGGTCGAGTCCCCTCTTCTTCCGGTTCCTCAAGATCATCGAAACTCGCGATGCCATCAGGTTCGCCATCAGCGAGCCAAAGTTGCAAACGCCAGTCTACGGAGGAAACATCCAATTGGTGCTCAGATTGAACTTTTTCGATAATAAACCCACATTGGGAATTCTGTTCGGCAAGGGTGACCTCCAAGGATTTAAGCCGCATGTCTACCACGCGAAGTTTTTCCCGATCGACGGAAAGCACCCGGTCATCGGTCTCGAGCAAGGCGTCTTTTTCAGCCAACTCTCCGCGCGTTTGGGCAAGGCTGACGGAACGAGTTTCAATTTCTCCGGCCAAACGGCCGGACAATTCGCGGGCCGCAACTGATTGGGTGCGCAGTTCGCCGATCTGACGTTCGTTTTGTTGTGCTTCGGTCCGGCGGGAAGCCAGGCGGGCCGAAGCCTCCGCGCGACGGGACTCGAGATCGGCCAACTCGCGGCCAACCAATTCAAGACGCTGGCGCTGCTCGGCCAAGGAAAGCCTCACTTCACCTAAAGCATTACGACGCACTTCGGTCTCCGCGCGCGCTGACTCGACATCGGTTTCTCCCGTGGCGATAGCGGTGCGTAATTCAGCGACCTGAGCATCTTTTGTCGACAGTGTCCCTTGGGCCCGATCGCGTCTCATCACGGCCTCGGCCTTGGCCGATTCCAATTCGTTCAATTGACGTTGCTCGCGCGCAATCCGCTCATCGGCCGCCACCAAAGTCTGCCTTGCGGCGCGCTCGTCCGCTTGAGCAACGGAGAGCTCCTGCGCTGCAAATTGCGTCGTACCGCGACGCGTTCCCACCTCCCCCTCATTGGCATCCATGTTCGACTGCAGCCCCAAGGCACGCTCGTTGAGTGTGGTCAGCTGATCGTTCTCGGCCTCCAACTTTGCCCGTACCGAACGGATTTCGCTCTCGCGGGAGAAAACTCCCGAACCGGCGGAGGATGCGACCTTTCGAGGACGACCTGCGTAGACCAGCCCGCGACGATCGATTAGGTCGCCCTCGGTCGTAGCGACCAAGAAGAATTCAAAGGACGGATTGCTTCGCCACCACGAGATAAAGTCGCCCAAGGTGGGACAAACGTAACAGCCATCAAAAAGATTGGAGACCAGTCGCGCATGGGTGGCCGACTTGGGCTGGACCGCCGAACCGGCAGGCCGCAGCCAGCCGGGAGCGGCCGAGCCGCTCTGAAAAGCGGGAGGAGCTTCAACCTGAAAGACCGCCCGGCCGAGTTGGCGTTCAGCCATCTTCGCCACGATACCTGGCAAGAAATCGGCGCTATCCAGGGCGACCGCTTCCGAGGCGGCCCCTAAGATATTTTCCAAGGCGGCGGCAGCGGAAATATCAGTGACCGTGACAAGGTCGGCTAAAGCGGCTGCTTTGCCGGTCGGCATGGCTTCCGAAAGCTCACCTCGAAGCACCGCTTTGGCGGCTTCCGAAAACCCTTCCAGCCGCGACTGCATCTGTTCGAGCAAGCCAAGCTGAGCGGAAAGTTTTGCGACGCTGCGATCTTGTTCGGAAATTGTCTGCTGCAGCGCACGGAATTCCGCCAGCAACGCTTTGCCTTTTTCAACCGCTTCCTGCTCGGCGGCACGAGCGGCCTGCAATTCGCCGTGGCGGCCAGTAACGACTTGGCCGCAATCGGCGACGCGGCGGTCGTGCCCCTCGCGCTCCACCATCGCTTGCGCGACGGAAGCAGACACATCGACATGGCGGGCCTGATAGCCCCGAAGATCAATTTCGAGATTCGTGACATCGCCACGGGAGCGAGTCATCTCGCCTTCGGCGATTAAAATATCTTGGCGGGCCCGACGCAGGCGATTCTCGGATTCCACCAAAAACTTCGCCGCTTCTTCGACTTGCGAAGTCTTATCACGATAGGCGGCATCGGTCGCCGTCACCGAGCCAGTGGCGGTCGATTTAGCATCGGAACTGCCGCGCAGACGCATCTCGTATTCGGCGATGGATTGTTCGGCCTCCTGACCCTCCCGGCGAATATCAACCAAGCGGGTCGCTAAATCATCTGCCCGAAGATCGGCGGTCCGGGCCTCGGCTTCAGCGTTTTCGCGGGTGGTACGCACTTCAAATAAAGCCTGCTGGGCTTGCTGGACGTGTTCGGCCAATTCGGCCCGACGTGCACGCGTATCAAGCAGGGCGGCTTCGCGGCTACGCAGGCCATCGCTCAACGCCGCTACTTCGGATCCACACTGTGCAGCGTCCGCTTCAAGGGTCGTAATCTGCGTCCGACGATCGCCAAACTGCTTGGCCTGCCAGGCAAGGTCGAGGTGCGTAAAACGATGCCGCAAGCGGCGGTAACGTAAAGCCTTAGCGGCTTGGCGGCGCAGGCTGGCGATTTGCCGGCCGACTTCGCTGACGACGTCGGTGATCCGCGCCAGGTTAGCATCAACGCCTGACAACTTGTTCAACGCTTCCCGCCGTTGCACCTTATAGCGAGTGATGCCGGCCGCTTCTTCGAAAAGATAACGGCGCTCCGCCGGATTAGCCGAAAGAATCTGGTCAATCTGTCCCTGCACCATGAACGAATAGGACATCCGTCCGATCCCCGTATCCATGAAGAGCCGGTGAATGTCCTTCAGCCGGGACGGCTTGCCATTGATAAAATAGTCGCTCGTTCCCTCGCGATGGATGCGACGCATCACAGAGACCTCCGAAAACTGCGTGCCGAGTTCCTTCTCACAATCCGCAAAAATCAATTCGACTTCGCACTGAGGCAGCGGCCGCCGCTGATCCGTACCGGCGAAGATGACATCCTGCATGCTGGCGCCCCGGAGCGACTTGGCGCTTTGCTCGCCGAGCACCCAGCGGATGGCGTCCACGATGTTTGACTTGCCGCAGCCATTAGGCCCAACGACAGCCGTGACGCCGGGACGGAGCTCAATGCGGGTCCGGTCGGCGAAGCTTTTGAATCCGTTGACGACGATTTCCTTGAGGTACATCGAGGGGTGAAATAGCACGATTGCCCTCCCCTACCCCTGCCGCAAGCGTCTTGTGCCCTTATTAGGGGGCAGTTATTCACGATGTGGAATCTTAGGATTCGGGGTTGACGAGACGGCTCCCCCCTTATTCTTTCGACCCTCTAACGCCAACATGTCCGTAGAAATCAAGATTCGCAAAGGTGAGACTGTCGATAAGGCTCTCCGCCGCTTAAAGAAGAAGATCGACCGCGAGGGGATCATCAAGGATGCCCGTGCCAAGCGCGGCTTTGAAAAGCCTGCCGAGCGCCGTCGCCGCAAGAAGAAGGTCAAGAACTTCAACGCCTACCTGCGTAAGAAGTGGGATAACGTATAACCCCCCTTTCAACTGCTACCCAAAGACCCGTCGCCGTGACGGGTCTTTTGTTTGGAGAGAGCCCAGGGCAACACGGACAAAAAAGGGCCGAACCCGGAGGCTCGGCCCTTTCGTAAGACTAAGCCAATTCAGGCTTAGCGGATGAACAAGAGCTCCTGGTAGGATGGTAACGGCCAATATTCATCGGCCACGATCTCTTCGAGCGCATCAGCAGCGGCACGAACCTTCAACATGGCAGGGAGAACCTTATCGCAAGAATGCTTGGCCTGAGCGTGCGTATCGGACTTTGACACTTCGCGGGCGGCATCAAGTGCTCCCAGAGCGTCGTACAGTTCGTCCGCAAACCCGATCACTTCTTTCCGCAATTTGCCGCCAGATTTGGTCTTTTCAACTGGGGTCAGATCAGCAGCGAACTTAAGTGCAGCTGGCAAGAGCAACGTCCGTCCAATTTCGGAGACGAGCTTCGATTCGGTGTTCACCGTGAGCACATAGGAATGCGTGTAAATCTCTTCGCGCGATTCGAGCTCAGCCTTGCTGAGGACACCTTGGCGCTCGAAGACATCCACCGTTGATTTAGCGACGATTTCAGGGAGAGCGTCCGGGGTCGTCCGCAAGTTCTTGAGGCCACGCTTAGCCGCTTCTTTATGCCACTCTTCCGAATAGCCGTTCCCGTTGAAGATAATACGCCCATGCTTGGTGAGGATTTCTTTGAGGACCGACTGGAGAGCGGTGTTGAAATTGCTGTTCTTCTTGATGGCTACCGCTAATTCGTCAGCCAACTTGTCCAGCGAGTCAGCCATGATCGTGTTGAGGACGGTCAGGGGACCAGCGACCGAGAAGGAGGAGCCAACGGCGCGGAATTCGAACTTATTACCCGTAAAGGCAAAAGGACTCGTCCGATTACGGTCGCCAGCGTCTTTCGGCAAGACGGGCAACGTATCGACACCCAAGGTCATATGACCACCCTTACGCGAAGAAGAGGCGGAGCCACTCTTCTTCACCTGCTCGATGACTTCATTGAGCATATCGCCCAAGTAAATCGAGATAATGGCCGGAGGGGCTTCATTGGCACCTAAGCGGTGGTCGTTACCAGCGGAAGCCACCGAAGCCCGGAGCAAGCCTTGGTGCAGATCAACCGCCCGGACGACAGCGGTACAGAAAGTAAGGAACTGTGCATTGTCGTGCGGGTCGTTGCCTGGCTCGAGCAGATTACCTACGCCGGCACCACCGATGGACCAATTGACGTGCTTACCGGAACCATTGACGCCAGCGAAAGGCTTTTCGGCCATGAGGCAGACGAAACCATGCTGCGCAGCGACCCGTTTCAGGAGCGTCATCGTGAGCATCTGGTGGTCGTGCGCGACGTTCGCAGATTCGTAAATCGGGGCCACTTCGAATTGCGCGGGAGCGACTTCGTTGTGTCGGGTCTTAATAGGGATACCTAGCTTGAAGCACTCGCGCTCGGTCTCCATCATGCAAGCAAGGACGCGATCAGGAATCGTACCGAAGTATTGGTCTTCGAACTCTTGACCCTTGGCAGGCTTCGCACCGAAGAGTGCGCGTCCGCAGGTGTAAATATCTGGGCGGAGATGATAAAGACGAGAATCGATTAGGAAGTACTCCTGCTCCGGACCGCATGAAGCACTGATGAAGCCGTGTTTCTTACCAAAAAGAGCTAGGACGCGGGTCGCAGCCTTATTGACGGCAGCCATGGAGCGAAGTAGCGGCGTCTTCTTGTCGAGGGCCTCACCCTTCCAGGACACGAACACGGTCGGAATGCAGAGCGTTGAACCATTTTCGCTGTCGAAGATGTATGCGGGCGAGGTGACGTCCCAGGCGGTGTATCCGCGAGCCTCGAACGTAGAACGAAGACCGCCGTTCGGGAAGGAGGAGGCGTCAGGCTCGGCTTGCACGAGAGCCTTGCCGGAGAACTGGGCAAGCGTACCCGCGCCGTTTGGCTCAAAGAAAGTGTCGTGCTTCTCCGCCGTCGAACCCGTGAGTGGGTAGAAGACGTGGGCGTAGTGAGTCGCACCACGCTCGAGTGCCCAATCCTTGATAGCGGCCGCGACGATGTCTGCGGAAGCACCATCGAGCTTGGTACCGGATTCGATATTGGCCTTCAGAGACTTGAAGACATCCTTCGGTAAGCGCTTCTCCATCTTCTCTAACGAGAAAACATTTTGCCCGAAGATGACGTCGATTTTCTCGTTACGGAAGTCGAACGTGCCCTTCAGGCGAGGCTGGGAGGCGATCGCCGAGATAGCTTCGCGTCGTGCTGGGTTTGTGCTCATTTTGGATTGGGGGATTGATGAAAATTAGACTTTAACACCTCTTGAAAAGCACCCTGCGTGCCACGCTTCAATAGGTAACAATTAACAGGTCAAGTATGCCTAATTTTAGGCATTAAGTATAAATTTAGGCATTTTAGGGGTGTCTACTTCAAAGCATACACAATTCTGGCGAAATAGGCCGTATCAAGAGAGGCCTGGGCGGGCAAGGGATGCCCCCTGAAATCATTAGATAACCCTATTTTAAGGGAAAGCGGCCCATCCCGGCGCATAATGTTAAGCGCGGATTCGTGAAGGATATAGTAATTCGCCGAATCCCTGAACGAAGGGACGACGGAAATCGAGGAATCCAAGGCCGCCCAGCCGAGCTCCCGATGAAGAATCAGGCCCAAGTCAGCCGACGGGGTCGAGAGGCTCGACTGCCCGACAATCGAATAATTCTCGTAACGATGGGCGAGTCCCAAGCGGGCATCCCATTTGCCGGAGGCATCCGTAAATAGCCGCAATCCGATACCGCCGGCGTTAACCGATAATAAATCCACCATCCGCGCCTTGTCATAACCGGTGTCGGTCCGGACATACCAGAAGACGATCCCCGTGGGATTAGTCTCATAAGATAAATTAACATGCAGATCATTGGCGGACGTCTGATTTCCCGACTTGGCCTCGGTGGCCCGGACGCTACCGATGATCGTATCCCGCGGAGTGATGCCCTTGGCGAGGAAGCCAATGCTGATTCCAGACCCTTCCGTCACCCCTGACCGGCCGGATAAATCAAGGTCAACCAGCATCGTCCACTTACGATCGTTGACGATATCTGCGGGGCGGGCCTTGGCATCGCGCCAAAGTTCCAAGCGGGCATCAAACGGGAGTGTCTCCGGCCCCCCCGTGCTCGTCGCTCGCTGGGCGGCCGCCGAGGCCATGCCACGCAGGACCGTCCCTCCGCCGCTCAGCATAACCGCAGAGTCCGTATTAAAAGATTCTACCGAAGTAATCGAGATTCGCTGAGTCGCCGTGCTCAGTTTAGGGACGACGACTTCCATGAAGCCACCCGCGATGCGTTCGATCTTGCCGTGCAAGAAGGTACCATCCGTCAGCGTGACGGTATCGGCCCAGAGGCCTAACGGGAGAAGCAGTAAAAGCGCTAACCGCATAACATCCCCTATGACATGACGAAAGACCGAGGGTTGCCAATCCCGAGATTTGAGGTTAAGGTAATTCCCATGGAGCTCGATGCGGTCATACTTGGCGCCGGCCCAGCGGGTCTCGCGGTGGCACATCGGATGGTCCGCGCCGGGGCCAAAGTTAAGGTGATTGAACCCTCGCACCGATGCGGCGGGGCAATTCGTACGATAAAGGAGGCTGGCTGGCTGGTTGAGACGGGCCCTAATACCCTGCAAATCGAAGGGGAAGCCGACCGGTCCTTGCTCCGAAATTACGGACTTGAGGAGTGCCTGCAGGAAGCGGACCCCCATTCAGCCCAACGCTTCATTTACGCCCACGGACAGTTGCACGGACTCAAATCTAACCCGTTAAGTTTATTTAAATCCGACCTACTGAGCTGGAGCGGTAAACTGAGGTTACTCACAGAAATATTCCGCTTTCGGGGCGGCCATGAAGGCGAAACGGTTTACGCCTTCGCGGCTCGTCGCTTCGGCGCGGAAGCCGCTCAACTGCTCATGGATCCCGTGGTCTCGGGCGTTCAGGCGGGCGACCCTCATCGGCTGGTCATGAAGAATTGTTTTCCTGGCATCCATACGCTCGAGGAAAAGCACCGCTCAATTATTCTCGGTTTGATCAAGAACAAGGGGGCGGATCGTCGTATCGTCGGCTTCCCCGCCGGCATGCAGCAACTCGCCGATGCGATGGCTGAGCCTCTAAGAAGCGACGGACTCGAGCTGAATTCAATGGCGACCTTGATTCGTCGCGATAGCCAAGGATGGAATATCGCCTGGCGTAACGCCGAGGGGATCGAAAACGGGGCGCGAGCCCGGCACATCGTGGTCACCGCTCCGCACTGGCAATGGCCCTCCCTGCCCTTTGACGAAAGTTTACGACCCACGTTCCGAGAGTGGGAGCGAACCGAAGCACCCCCCGTGACTGTGGTTGTTCGTGGTTACGACCGGGCTGCCATCCGGCACCCGCTGAATGGGTTTGGTTATTTAACTCCGGGCAGCGAAAATCGTAATGTCCTGGGATGCCTTTTCCCGAGCTCCGTCTTGCCGCAACGCGCACCAGTAGGGAAAGTCTTGTTGTGCTGCTTCATCGGCGGAGCGCGTCATCCTGCTCTGGCCCGTAAGAGCGACGAGGAGTTGCGAGTCATCGTGGATAGCGAACTTGCGGAAACACTCGGCGCAACGGGTGCTCCCGAAAAAGAATGGACTCATCGCTGGGATCGGGCGATTCCACAGTATGGTGCCGATCAAACCCGGAGAGAAGCCGCCTTAACCCAAGCTGAATCCGCACACCCGGGACTCCATTTCCACGGATCATTCCGCGGCGGCGTTGCCTTGATGCAAGTCATCCGGAGCGGCGATGAGCTCGGTCGAGCCTTAGCTAAAGGTTAAGCCTTCAACCGCTCGGATTCCGGGTCAGGTAGCCCCCGGACGACCCAAATCGCGGGCACCATCAGCAACGCACCGCCGATGTAGACCCAGAAGTGGGATCCGAAGTGGAAATAGAGCAGCGCAGCGGTGACGGGGCCGATGACGCGCGCCAGTGAGCCGGCCGAGCGCAGGATACCGAGATTACGGCCCTGCTCGGAAGCATCCGAGTAGAGCGAGACGAGTGCCGACACGCTCGGGAGGATCAGGCCCGTCGCAAAGGAGATCAGGCCGAGCCCAAGATAGAAAATCGTCTCGGCGCCATCGCCGGCAGCGGCGGGCGTCGCTGGAATCCAGGCGACCACGAAAAAGGCGACGGAGGCGATCAGCATCCCCAGCATGATGACCTTGCGCTGCCCCAGTCGCTTGACGAGCTGACGGGCGAGGCCTTGGGCGAAGATCATGCAGGCTCCGTTGAAAAGGAAGAGCCACGCATTGTCGCGCGGACTGTAGACGAACAGCGCAAAGGTCAGAAATACGATCGTGTTCTCCATGCCGGTGAAGGCGACCTGGTAAACGAGGTTAGCGAATGAAGTGCGACGGACGGCGGAAGAGCGGACCGTGGCGAGGTCGAAGACCGAGGGCCGTTTGGCGTCGGCACTGGCTCGACGCTCCGGCGCCAAGGTCTCCGGGAAGAATTTTACGACTAGAAGGAAATTCAGGAGCGCCATCGACGCGGCGATGGCAGCGGGAACCGAGAAAGGATTAAGCCCGAAGGAACCGGCGGCCGGCCCGTGGTCGAACTGGACGGACGACGCCAAGCCGCCGATGACAGGACCGAAGACGAAGCCCAGGCCGATGGCGATGCCGACCACGGCCATGCCCTTCGTCCGCTCTTTCTCATCGGTGATATCCGCAGCCGCAGCGCTGGCGACGGCGATGTTGCCTGCCATCATGCCCGAGACGAGCCGCGTCACGACCACGACCCAGAATTGGGCGGCGAAGATCCAGAGAAAATAGGAGAGGGCGTTGCCGGCCAAGGTGATGATCAGGATGCGACGGCGTCCCAGCTGATCGGACAATGCGCCCCAGATCGGCGAGAAGATGAATTGCAGCAAGGAATACAGAGTGCTCAGCAAGCCGCCAAAGAGGACCGTCTTTTTGAAGACCGTGTCGCCACCCATCCATTCGGCAGCGGAATTCAGGGAGCCAATCAGCGTGCCAGCGGAGCCTTCAGTCCGAATATAGTGGTCGAGCAAATGGGGGAACAGCGGGATGATGATACTGAAGCCGACGATATCCATGAATACCGTGAGGAAGATTAGCCCAAGGACTCGACGCTGGGGTTGCATGGCAGGGGCTGACATGCAGGCGAAGATGGAGCCGTTTCGCCCCATCGCAAACAAAACAGCGGCTTGCCGTGCATGAAAAATCCGAGATAATGGCCAGATGCGTCAAACTTTCACCACCCTTCTGCTGCTCAGCCTAGGGCTGGTGGAGTCCATTGCGGCCACCGATCCCAAACTGTTACTCATCGAGCAGACGTTATCGGGGTTCAGCGATCGCGAGTATGCGGCCGCGGTTGAGCGCACTCTTGGGGAATACGAAATCCGGACTGGTTTAAACCTTCAGCCCAGCCTGCTCAAAAAATGCGGCCTAAAGATTTCCTCAGATTCAGGCATCGGCCTGGCAACCCCCAAGCCGCTGGTCAGAGCCCTAACAGTCTCTCTGATGAAACGCGGCTTTAATCAGAAGGCCATCATCCTATGCGATGCGCGCCAAGAGAGCTTACGCCAAGCCGGATTTCTTCCCGCCCTTTCGTCAGGAGAACAAGACTTCGAAGGCTTCCCGGTCGCCGCCTGGGAACAACTCGCCCCAAGCTGGGCCAAAGAGAAAAGCCTGCGCTACGAGAATCAAGTCCTACCGCGACAAGGTTCCCAGAACGTCCCTTGGGGAGACCCTCGCGTTAGCATTCTACCAAAGACGCTTATCGATGAGGTCGATTTCTGGATCAACCTCCCCGTGTTGAGCGACGGTAAGGCGCTGGGCGTACACGGCGCGCTGGCCGCGGCATCGATTGGCAACATCGCCAACGGCGAACGCTTCCTTGATAACCCCTTTAACGCCTCCAAGGTCGCGGTTGAAGTCTGTGCGATTCCTAAATTGGCGAACAAAAACCTGCTTACCATATTATCGCTCGAGCGCTTCCAAGTCTTAGGAGGGCCCAACTTTGACGCCAACTGGTGTCGCTCGGAAAAATCACTCCTGACGAGCGCCAACCCCGTGATTATCGACTTCATCGGCCTGCAGAAAATCAACTCAGGGCGGACCGCAAGCAACGTGGCCGCCATCCATCCGGAACCGCCCATCTTCACCGCGGCGAACGCTGGTGAAATTCGCCTCGGGACCTGCCGGCCGTCTGATATCACACTCATCCGACTGCCAGCGCCCTAAGCCTGCAATTGTCATTATTAAAAAAGGCGCATCCGGAAATGCGCCTTTTTTTGCATCAAGAACCGCTCAGAGCTTTAGGCCCAAAGCCTCCGAAGCGGTGGCCCGCTCTTCGAGGAGTTCTTTTTCGGTGATACCGATCTTTTCCCGTGAAAAGGCATCAACCGGTAGCCCTTGGACGATTTCCCATGTGCCATCAGCCTTCGTCCTGACAGGATACCCAAAGATTATCCCAGGAGAAATACCGTAATCACCCTTTGAGAGCACGGCGACGGCGTGCCACTCACCCGCGGCGGTGGGGACGTGCAGATTACGAAGTGTATCCAAGGCCGCGTTAGCTGCCGAAGCAGCGGAAGAAGCACCGCGGGCCTTAATCACCGCGGCTCCCCGCTTCTGTACGTCAGGAATAAAGATATCCTTTAACCAAGCATGGTCCGTGATGACCGCCGTCGCCGCTTTACCGCCGATAGTGGCGTTGGTGAAGTCAGGATACTGGGTTGAAGAATGATTTCCCCAGATCGCCACATTCTTGACGGCGGAGTTATGCACTCCGGCCTTAGCGGCTAATTGTGACTTCGCGCGATTTTCGTCGAGACGGGTCATCGCAAAGAAGTTCTCGGCCGGGAGGCTCGCGGCAGCCCGCAGGGCAATCAGGCAATTCGTATTACAAGGATTACCTACGACCAAGACCTTGACGCTCTTCTTCGCACTACGGGCGATGGCTTGGCCTTGGCCAATGAATATCTTTCCGTTAATGCCGAGGAGATCCTTGCGCTCCATGCCTTCCTTGCGCGGCACCGCGCCGATCAAGAGACACCAGTCGGCATCCTTGAAACCCTCATCGAGATCGCCGGTAGCTACCACATCAGCCAGCAAGGGGAACGCACAGTCTTGCAATTCCATCACCACACCGGCGAGGGCGTTAAGACCTGGGCCAACCTCGATGAGGTTAAGCGCCACCGGCTGGTCGGGTCCAAAAACCGCGCCAGATGCCAAGCGAAAGATCGCAGCATAACCAATGTTGCCAGCGGCGCCAGTAACCGCCACGCGTATAGGAGTCTTAGATGCCATAGAGTGGGGCTATCAAGTAAGGCAAAACCCTCTAAGTGAAGCGGAAACTACAGGCCAAGCTCGCCTTGCATCAAATCGTCGGCCGCCTGGGCCGAAATACTGTCGCGGACCAAATGCGACATCGGCGCAAGTGATCGGCCCGCCATGCCCCCCAAAACCCTTAATATCAAAGCGGCGGCAAGGGCATCGAATAAGGCGCAGTGATACCGACGTCGGCCCGGCGGGCAATGCTGCGTGGCTAAAGCATCCAGACGAGGGCCCAGACGCAGGGCTGAGACGAGGGAGGCGAGTCCATACTCACCCAAGGTCGGGACCCACGCTCTGGCGAGGCGACAGGTATCAATCCACGGCCCCCACTCGGCGACAGCGGCTGGATCTCCTACGAAAGACGGGACCACTGGAGGACGGGGCCATGTCGCACGCAGCAGCCCAGCCTCGACCGTCGCATGATGGGCGGCCAGGACACCCGTTCGGCGTAAAATCACCCAACGATCCCATTCTGCCTCAAAGGGAGTCGTCCCCGCCAGATCGCGCTGAGACAAGCCATGACATTGCGTATCAATCGATGGCACTGCGCCACGTGCCGCATGGAGCGACGTACGGGTGGAGATGATTTCACCACCCAGCAAGGTCGCCACGCCAGACTCCACGACGCCCGTCCGGCCACTGCCCTCGAAGTCCACCACATGGATGGGGATTTCAGTCCAACTGGGATGCGTGACGGACATGGGGTGTCTGAAAAAAGATTAACGCCACTCGTGTCTCGGATAGCGACCTCTTAAATCCTTCTTCACGTGCTCATAAGAGCCCTTCCAGAAAGCGTCTAAGTCCGTGGTGCGCTGCTGGGTCCGTCGAGCGGGGGACTGGATGCAAATTACCAACGGCACCTTGCCTTGGCAGATTCTTAATTTCACGCCCGGAAAATCATACAGCTCCTGCACGGTGGCCTCAATCTGGGCTTCGCCATCCGCCATATACTCGATTTTGGCCGGGTGCTTTTTTCGCGGCAAAATCATCTTTTCAGGACAATATGAATCCAGGACCATGGCCTGTTCGTGCGTGAGCCAACCCCGGACGATGGGCAGGACTGCCTTATCTTTAATATCACGATAGGCCGAGGCCCCGGCACAGATTTCCTCGATTACCATGCGCCGGCCCGCTTCATCGAAAACCGGAATCCCGAACTCGGGACAATGTTTAGCCAGAAAATTCACCCGACAGATCCAAGCGTCGACCGCCGCATCCCACCGCTCCAATGCAAGGCGACCAGCCATCACTTCCTCGGTCAAAATCTTGCTGGCCGCATCCGAAGGCGCGTCATCCCGTTCCGTCGCTTCTAAGACCAGATCCCGAAAACGGCGTTCCGTTCGCGTCACGACACGGCGTTGGGTTGGTTCATATCGAACCTGCTGCCCTTCGGAAAAATCCTCGGGGAATAGTTCCTTCAGCCACGATTCTTCGACGGCGGTCGCCAAGGAAAGATAAGTGGTCACCTCGCCCCGCGCTTGGATCTCATCGACTTCGGCGGCGACGAGCAACTTGGCGGATCGGATCGATGATTCGCGGCGAAGTTCGCCTCGACGGCCATGGACCAAAGCGCAACGCAACGTGCCACCATCAAGCCTGATAGCTAGGCGGTCGGAAAAACCTAACAAAAGACAGCGACGAATCGCCTCCGGATCGGCAGCTTGTTTGTTTACCGGTAAACCTTGCCCCTCAGCGATACGGATGAATTGACGAGCGGCCTGATCTGCCTGACGGGCGGCCTGGCCGTGCACGCCGAATTGGTCGCACGCATCCGCATCAAATTTAAGTTCGGTCGCCCGACGCATCAGCGCCAGTCGCGGGAAAAAATCCGATCCTTCGTCTTGCGCTACCCCGTCCCTGGCTGACTCCGTCCGATCATCTACCTTCCGGAAGAGGATATCCCGACCTTGGGCCAAGCCCGCAATCCGGCAGACTTCCTCCACGCAATCCAGCTCGCCTGCGGCGAGTAACATGCGCGCATAACGCGGGTGCGCAGGAAAGGCCGCCATGCGCCGGCCGATCTTCGTTAACTTACCGTGCACATCAACTGCACCGAGATCAGTCAGCACGGCCACAGCCCGCAACAAGGCCTTATCGTCAGGCTTTTCATACCATGGGAATTGGGCCGCATCACCCCAACCCGAAGAGAGCAGCAGCAGAATCGTCTCTGAAAGATCGACGCGCTTGATTTCCGGAATTTCCCGTAAAGGCCTGGCCTCATGATCCGTGAGTGACCAAAGCCTGATGCAACGACCAGGGCCCGTACGCCCCGCCCGGCCAGCCCGCTGCTCCGCCGATGCCTGCGAGATGGGTTCAATTAATAAAGTATCGATACCGCGATGCGGATCAAAACGCGCCATTCGGGCCAAACCGGCGTCGACGACCGCTCTGACGCCTGGAATCGTCAATGAAGTCTCCGCGACATTGGTGGCGACGATGACCTTACGGTTCGGTCCAGGCTTAACGGCGCGATCTTGCTCCTCCGGCGGCAATTCACCGTAAAGCGGCAACACCTCAACTCCACCTGATTCCGGTAAATTACGCACCGCTCCCATCGTCCGCATGATCTCATATGAGCCGGGCATGAAGACGAGGATGTCTCCTTCGGTCTCTTCTTGCAGCAATCGCCTCACTTGCTCGGTTGCCGCATCCCAAATAGGCCGCGCTGAATTGCGAGGCAGATGGGTATATTCAATGTCCACTGGAAAAGCCCGGCCATCTGCCGCCAGAGTTTCCGCGGCACCCAACCAACGCGCGACTCCCTCCGTGTCGAGCGTCGCCGACATGGCGATGATTAATAAATCCGGCCGATGCGTTTCTTGCAAACGGCGCGCCAGCGCGAGGGCGACGTCCGAATGTAAATTACGTTCATGAAATTCATCGAAGACTACCGCCCCAATCCCCTTCAGTTCTGGGTCCGATGCCATCTGCCGCAGTAGCAAAGCCTCCGTCACGAACTTGATGCGCGTCTGCGCGGATTCCATGCGCTCAAAACGGATTTGATAACCCACTTCTCCCCCCAGCCGACATTCACGTTCTTGCGCGATGCGACTCGCCAGCATCCTTGCCGCTATCCGCCGAGGCTGGAGCACGATGATCTGACCTTCGACCAATCCTAAATCGAGAAGCATCTGCGGAATACGCGTCGACTTGCCGGACCCGGTCGGTGCCCGTAGTACGATGCGCCGCACTCGGCCGCACGCCGCGATTAAACCGTCCTTCAGGTCGTCAATCGGTAATGGCGACTTCATGGGTTGAGAGGAATGAGACGGGCTTCGGCCTGTCCGTCCGTGACGGTAACCCTCATCACCGTGACGGGAAGGTTAAAACGGCGCGGGCCCGCGCTCCCCGGGTTAAGTCGTAACACCTTTCCTTCCCATTCGATCGCCGGTCGATGCGTATGCCCCGTGATGATGATATCTGCCTTATAAGCAGCTTCCTCGACCAGAAGGTGCCCATGATACATCAGAATTTTTAGACCCCCCAGTTCTTTGCAAACGATCAAGTCCAGTGCCGTATCTTCGTCGCAATTTCCTGCGACCGCATAGGTCGGGGCTAATTCTTCCAACTGGGAAATAATCCATTGGCCGCAGATGTCGCCGGCATGAAAAATCACCGCACTGCCTTCGAGTGCAATCAATGCTTCAGGCCGAAGTTGGCCATGCGTATCCGAGATAACGCCTATTTCAAAAGCGGCGGCCACCTTCAGAGCGGTCGGCGCAGTTTCCCAGCAGGCACGGGTCGCAGCGAGGTGAATTCCGCTCCCAGCGTATCGCGCAACTTTTCCGTCAATCCCGGCGGTAGATTTCCCACGGCCTCTTGGAATTCCTTTTCCCCCGGGAAAGCCGATTTGCCGATCTCGGCCACGGGTTGCGTCGCGACCGATGTATCCGGAAAACTAAAAACGTTCGCGGACTGGCTAACTTGCATCGCCTCATCGTCCGTGGAGGGGGCGTCCATAGGCGGCAATGATTCCTCGAACCGGCCGGAATCTTCAATCGGCACGTCCCTGATCGGAGTCATCATCTGGGCCGACTGTGGCGGGCGGGTGACAACTTGCTCAACTGGAGCAGCTGGTGCCACCTCGGTCCTCTTTATTTTTTTTTCGCCAGACTCCCGAGGAAGTCCGGCAGCGGCCGCAGATATGTCTTTAATAAGACTATCGATAGACCTCGCCCTGCTTTGTTCTATCGCCTTAAGCAGCGTCACTTCAAAGTTCGCTCTCGGCGAAAGCCCCTGACGAATACCCTGTTCGCCTTCCTGGAGACATTCTAATAAACGAACAAGTTGTTCGGTCGCAATCGGGGCTCCCAACTGGGAACTATTACCGCCTGACCGGACGGCATCCAGCGTGGCGGATCTAACCCGCAACTGCAAATCGGCCAAGATACGGAGAAGGTCGCGACCTTCGGCATGAAAGACATCGCAGATTGTCAGGACCTTTTTGCCATCACTGACGGCAATCGCCTGGCAGAGATCGCCTACTTGCTGCGCGGAAGCCAAACCGTAGATTGAAAGTACATCGGCCTCGGTGACGTTCTTACCTGAGAAAGAAATGACCTGGTCGAGGATCGACTGCGAATCGCGCATCCCTCCGTTCGCCAAGCGGGCAATCGCCGTTAGGGCTTCTTTTTCCGCCGTCACGCCGTCGGCTTTCACGATACGGGTGAGCTGAGCAGCGATTACCTCTTCGGAGATCGGGTGAAATTCGAGACGTTGGCAGCGCGAGGTGATTGTCGGTAGGACTTTATCGGCCTCCGTGGTCGCCAGGATAAACTTCACCCAAGGTGGCGGCTCTTCCAACGTTTTGAGGAGCGTATTGAAGGCATCCTTGGTAAGCTGGTGGACTTCATCGATGATGAAGACTTTGAACAGACAACTGCTCGGTGCGAATTGGCATTCATCGCGGATTTTCTTGGCATCCTCAATTGAGCGATTGGACGCAGCGTCGATCTCGATCACATCCAGGCAGCTCCCCTGTTCGATGGCCAAGCATACCGGATCATCGAGGGCGTAATCTGGCTTAGGTCCGCCCGTACAATTCAACGCCTTGGCCAAGATTCGCGCGGTCGTAGTCTTTCCCGTGCCACGAGGACCGACGAAAAGATAGGCGTGCGCCATCCGCTTCGTTTCAAGGGCGTTTCGCAGCGTCTTGACAATATGTTCCTGGCCGACGAGTTCGTCGAAACGACGAGGGCGCCAGCGGCGGGCAATGACTTGAAATCCAAGGTCGGACACTGGCCCGATGTTTGTTTAGGACGCGCGAAGTGTCAACGGGGCACTCGCAGGCTTATTCCCACTCGATCGTCGCAGGCGGCTTCGATGAAACGTCGTAGACGACCCGATTGATGCCTTTGACTTCATTGATGATGCGGGTCGAGGCACGCTGAAGGACATCGTAAGGGAGGCGCGCCCAATCAGCTGTCATGGCATCGGAAGACGTGACTGCCCGCAGGGCGCAGACGTTATCGTAAGTTCGCCCATCGCCCATGACCCCGACACTGCGTACCGGCAGGAAGACCGCGAAGGCCTGCCAGACTTTGGCGTACTGGCCGGAGGTGCGGAGTTCGTTAATAAAGATATCATCGGCCTTCCGAAGAATCTCTAGGCGCTCCTTAGTGATTTCCCCGCAGACGCGGACGGCAAGTCCAGGGCCCGGGAAGGGGTGGCGCCAAACCATTTCGTGCGGCAGGCCCAAAGCTTCGCCTAAAGCTCGGACTTCATCTTTGAATAATTCGCGAAGCGGCTCGAGTAGCTTGAGCTTCATGTGCTTAGGCAGACCGCCGACGTTGTGGTGGCTCTTAATTGTGGCGGCCGGCCCACCGTTCGGCGAGAGCGACTCGATAACGTCGGGGTAGAGCGTACCCTGAGCGAGGAAGTCGACCTTGCCCTTCTTCGTGCGCTGGACTTCGGCGATGGAGCGCTCGAAGACCTTAATGAATTCATGTCCGATGATTTTCCGTTTCTTTTCCGGATCCGTAACGCCTTTAAGTTTCCGGAGAAAAGCTGCCGAGGCGTCAACGACCCGAAGATCGACCTTAAAGCGGCCGCGGAACATCTTCTCGACCTGGGCGCGTTCGTTGAGGCGGAGTAGGCCGTTATCGACAAAAACGCAGGTCAACTGCTTGCCGATGGCGCGCTGGATGAGGGCGGCCGCGACGGAAGAGTCAACTCCGCCAGAGAGGCCAAGGATCACCTGAGACTTGCCGACCTTCTCGCGAATCTCGCGGACGGCGGTCTCGACGTAGTCATCCATCTTCCAATCCGGCTTGCAGCGGCAGATGCGGAAGAGAAAGTTGCGCAAAATATCAATGCCGCGCTCCGAGTGGGCGACTTCCGGGTGAAATTGAATCCCGTAAAAGCGGCGCTTCTGATCTTCGACGACGGCGCACTCGGAGTTCTCGGTCGAGGCGACGGCCTTGAAGCCCCGTGGAAGGCGCGAGACCTTGTCGCCGTGAGAATTCCAAACCCGCAAAGGAGATTTAAGCCCTTGGAGGAGTTGCGAGCCTTTACGGAAGGAAAGCATACCATGTCCATATTCCCGATGGGTACTGCTCGCGACATTACCGCCAAGCATCTGGCCCATCAATTGTACACCATAGCAAATTCCGAGCACGGGTACGCCCATTTCAAAGACGCCCGGGTGAGGATGAGGTGAGCCAGGCGCTTTCACGCTCGAAGGGCCGCCGGAAAGAACGACGCCCACGACGCCGTCAGCCTTCAGGGTCTCGGGCGTGACGCCGAACGGATAGATCCGCGAATGCACGTTACATTCACGGATGCGACGGGCGATAACCTTGGTCAGCTGGGAGCCAAAATCGAGGATTGCAATGGACTGTGGAGCCATGGGGGAAAGTTAGTGGGAATCAGAACTTGAGGCGAACATTGTTCCAGCCACAGCTTGGGCAGGCCCCCTCTTCGCGGCGGCGCGGACGAACATAAGTCAGACCGCAACGCGCACAAGAAAAGGCAGAACTTAGCCGCCGATGGTCAGAAAGAATCGCATCTCGGCGGTCGTACCAAGCTTGAAGCCCGAAAAGAATCAAGGCCGCCAATCCGACTAAAAAGGCGAGGAAAACGCCGAGATCAACGGATTGAAGCATGAGAGATGGGGTGGGTTCTAAAATGACGAGACGCGCCGCCTGGGGGCGGACGCGTCTCGAGTTCAGGCCTGAAGTTGAGGCTTAGGCTTGAGCGGGAGCCTCGACGGCTTCCTTCTTTGGCTTCGGCTTCCGGGCAACCTTGGCCTTGGGTGTCATTGCTGGGGACTTATCGTCCTTAGCCACAAGTTCAATCAAAGCGGTTTCGGAAGCATCGCCCTTACGAGCGCCGAGCTTATAGATGCGGGTATAGCCGCCATTACGCGAAAGGCATTGGGTGACGCGCTCTTTGAAGAGAAGCGCACAAGCCGCTTCATTCCGGAGCTTAGCCAAAGCCAAACGGTAATAATGCAATTTGACGGATTTATCGGCAGACTCAGCAGCCTTCTTCGCGTAGGTCATCAGACGTTCAGCGAAGGGACGCAGAGCCCGGGCACGAGAAAGCGTCGTGGTGATACGAGCATTAGTAAATAATGCTGCAGCGAGATTGGCCACGAGCGAACGGCGGTGAGCCGTCTTGACGCCGAGGACGTGTTTATGTTTGCGGTGACGCATGGGTTAAATCCGGATTATGCGTTAACGCCCTTATCGAGCATGCTCTCGTTGATTTTCTGACCGAGGGAAAGGCCGAGCTGTTCGAGCTTAGCTTTAATCTCGTTCAGCGACTTCTTACCGAAGTTGCGGTACTTGAGCATCTCTTGTTCGGTCTTCATCGCGAGTTCACCCACGGTATTAATATTCGCATTGTTGAGGCAATTCGCCGCACGGACGGAAAGCTCAATTTCGTTGACGGACATATTGAGCAGCTTGCGGAGACGGTTGGTCTCTTCGCTGATTTCCTTATGGCCGGTTTCAAATTCAACCGAGTCGGCAGAAACGGTATCAAACACTTCCAGGTGGTGGCGCATGATGGCAGAAGCCTCTTTGAGCGCTTCGTCCGGGGTGATGCGGCCGTCAGTGGAAATTTCGAGTACGAGCTTATCGAAGTCGGTCTTGTCACCCGAACGGGTGCTCTCGACTGAGTACTTAGCCGAGGTCACGGGCGAGAAAAGCGAATCGACTGGAATCGAGCCGATGGCCTGTTCCAGCTTTTTGTTTTCTTCGGCGGAAGCCCAGCTGCGGCCGACGGTGACTTCAAGGTCAGCATAGAAGCGGCGCTTGCGATCGACGGTGCAAATGACTTGGTCAGGATTGACGAGCGTCACCGTGGAACCCTTGGTCTCGAACTTGATGTCGGAGGCCTTGACTGGACCAGCCTTATTCACGTCGATGGTGCCCTTGAAGGCTTCGCGCTTGTTGGCCTCGGTACGAATGCGGACCTTCTTGAGGTTAAGGACGATTTCCGTGACGTCTTCAACGACGCCTTCGATCGGCTGGAATTCGTGCTGGACGCCTTCGATGGTCACCGCGGAGACGGCGGCACCTTCGATGGAGCTGAGCAGGATGCGGCGCAGAGAGTTGCCGATAGTATGTCCGAAGCCGGTTTCGAATGGCTCCGCAAAATACTTGGCGTAGGTGGGGGTGGCCGAAGATTCCTCTTTTTTGAGGCTCTTGGGGCGTTGAAATTGTCCGAGTCGCTTGGGCATGGCAGGTAGTCCTATTGGGTTGGGTTGGGTTGAATCAGCGGCTGTAGAATTCGACGATGATCTGGACGTTGATGTCAGAGGGGAGTTCTTCCTTGGCTGGCTCGCGAACGACTTGTCCGTTGAGTTGCTCTGGGAGAACGACGAGCCATGCGGGGCACGAACGACCTTGGCCTTCTTCCACAGCACGGGTGGCGAGCTGCTTGGAGGAGGTACGGTCGCGGACTTCGAGCTTATCACCAGGGGAGGCAGAGAAGCTGGCGACGTCGACCTTGTGGCCGTTGACGCGGATATGGCCGTGGGCTACCAACTGACGGGCAGCGGCACGGGAATTTGCGAAACCAAGGCGATAGACTACATTATCGAGACGGGTCTCGAGGATGCGGAGGAAATTGTCGCCGGCGACGCCACCCATGCGCTTAGCGCGGGCGAACGAGAGACGGAACTGCTTTTCGGTGAGGCCGTACATCATGCGAAGCTTTTGCTTCTCATTGAGGCCGACGCCGTACTCGGAAACCTTGCGGCGCGTGGTCTTGCCGTGAATGCCCGGAGGATAGGGGCGACGTTCTTCACCCTTGGAGGTATTGAAGATATTCTGACCGAAACGACGGTTCAGCTTGGTGGTAGGTCCAGTGTAGCGGGACATGTTTTTTTATTTTTTGTATAGATGGCGGAGTGAGAGGACCCGCCCGGTTTGCCATAGCCGGACGGTGATGCGAAAAGGGAGGATTAAACGCGGCGACGCTTGGGCGGGCGGCAACCGTTGTGGGGAATCGGCGTGGTATCGAGAATCGAGGTCACGTTCAGGCCAAGGACCTGCAACGCACGAATCGCGCTGTCGCGACCCATGCCCGGACCCTTCACGCGAACGGAAACATCCTTGAGTCCGTGTGCCATGGCGAGCTTCGCAGCTTCCTGACAGACGACCTGTGCGGCGTAAGCCGTCGATTTGCGAGAGCCGCGGAACTGGTGTCGTCCGGCGCTGCCCCAGGAGATCACATTGCCGCTGGCATCCGTGATGGTCACTTTGGTGTTATTGAAAGTCGCGAGGATGTGACAGATGCCGACGGTGATATTCTTCGATCCTTTGGCACGGCGGACCTTGATCTCGCCGATGTCTTCGCCGAGCAATTCCTTGGCGGTGATTTCTTTGCGCTCCGGGGCGGCAGCTTCGACGGGAGCAACCACGGGGGCGGCAGCGTCGGCGGCGGGGGCAGCAGCATCAGCCGCAGGGGCTTTTGGCTTACGTACCTTGGGAGTCTTGGGGGCTTCTTCGCTCATCGTTAAATAATATTAGGAGATAAATTTTACTTCGCGGGAGCAGCGGCGACGCCGACCGTCTTACGCTTACCCTTACGAGTACGAGCGTTGGTACGGGTACGTTGACCACGGACCGGGAGACCACGGAAGTGGCGCAAGCCGCGGTAGCACTTGATGGCCTGAAGGCGCTTCAGGTTTTGCGCAATATCGCGGCGCAAATCGCCTTCACACTTGTAACCCATGCGCACGATGTACTCGACGATCTTATTAAGCTGTTCCTCCGAAAGATTTTGGGCCCGCATGGCAGGATCAAAGCCTAAAGCTTCGCAAATCTCTGTGGCACGGCAGGGGCCGATACCATAGATATAGCGGAGAGAAATCTCTACTTTCTTGTTGTTGGGAATGTCTACGCCGAGGATTCGAGGCATGGTGTCCGTGCTGGTTGGAAGGTGGGAAAGAGGTCGGAACTTGAAGGTTCGTGGTGGATTTGGAAGCAAAAAATGCGGTTAAGGCAGAGTTAAAATTTCGACCCCTGTTTCAGTCACTAAAACGGTGTGTTCGAAGTGAGCCGAAGGCTTGCCGTCGGCGGTCCGGGCTGTCCAACCATCGGCGGCCATAACAATCTTATGGGTGCCTAAATTTACCATGGGTTCAATGGCTAAAGCCATTCCAGGCAATAACTTAGGTCCAGTCCCCGCTTTACCATAATTAGGAATTTGGGGCTCTTCGTGCATCTTGCGCCCTACCCCGTGCCCTACGAAGTCACGAACGATGCCATAGCCGCCGGGGGCCAAGGCCGCCTGGATGGCCGCAGAGATGTCCCCGACCCTGCTTCCGGGTCGAACCGCTGCGATTCCTGCCATCAGCGCTTTTTCGGTATCCTGACAGAGCTGGCGGGCATCCGGGGCTACTTTGCCCACGAGGAGAGTCCGGGCATTATCTCCGATAAAGCCCTCACGCCGGACAACCACATCGAGAGAGACTAAATCTCCTTCGCGGATAATCCGATCCGGGGCGCCGATACCGTGCACGATTTCATCGTTTAAAGAAATGCAGACGTGGCCGGGGTAACTGAGTCGCCCCACCACATAGCCCAAACAGGCACTCTCACACCCGTGCCGCAGCATCAAGCCGCGGGCTGCGGCATCCAGGCCGGCCGTAGAAATACCTGGGACAACCAAATCGGCAAGGTCGTGCAGGACGCGGGCGGCCGCCGTACAAGCGGCACGCATACGGCTGACATCATCGCCCGACTTCAGATCAATCATCCGACGAGGCTCAGCGAGCAAAAGGACCCCAATGATTCAAGGCCCAGGCTACGGTACCGAGAACAAAAAGGATGAGGCAGGTCTTTTCCAGCGAACCCAAAGCACTTGCTTCAGATTCAGCCCGGAGGCCCGCTGCGGGGACGGCGACTCCGCCAATCCGGCCCTTCTTCAGGAAGCCCTCGTAGTTGCGTTGCAATAAATAGGTCTCCACCTGGCGCATCGAATCCAACATCACGCCAACGGTGATCAAGCCCCCGGTGCCACCCAGAAAACTGGCCAGGCGCATGGGGAAATTAAGCTGCAAGATGAACAGGTCGGGCATCAAGGCGATGATGAGCAAGAACAGGGAGCCCGCGAGCGTGAGACGGGTCATCACGAAGTCGAGGAACTGGGCCGTATGCTCTCCGGGACGAACGCCGAGGATGTAACCGTTATTTTTCTTCAGATCGTCTGCGATCTGCACCGGACGGAACATAATGCTGATCCAGAAGTAGCTGAAACCGAAGATTAGGATCGCATAAACCGTGTAATAAAAACCGTTATTACCAGAAAAGAAATCTGCCCAAGAACGAAGGAACTCGAGCTGCGGCGACAAAGTGCTCAAAGGATTGAGCAGCATCGGAGGGAAGCTCATGATGGCACCCGCGAAAATGACCGGCATGACGCCCGCGTAATTCACTTTAAGAGGCAAATAGTTAGTCTGGGCGCCGTACATCTTACGACCAACCATGCGCTGGGCGTATTGGATGGGAATCTTACGGACCGCTTGGTTGATTGCCACCATCGCAGCGGTCACGAGCACGAAGAGCAATACCATCCCGGCGGCCTTTTCCCAGCCATGGGAATTGGCGGCGACATCTCCGATTTTGCCACCGAAAGTCAACTCGACGAAAGAAGTAATCGCTCCAGGAATATCAGCCAAGATGCCAATAGTGATCAGGACGGACGTGCCATTACCGATGCCGCGCTGGGTGATCTGTTCGCCCAGCCAAAGCATGACGATGGCGCCGGAGGTCAGGAGACAAATGCCGAGGCAAACGAAGAGCGTCTTACTCTGCATGACCACAATCGTGCCCTGGAAATTTCCTAAACCAAGAGCCTGGCCGACCTGCTGAGGATTACAGAAGGCCCCCAACAACAAAGCCGACTGAACAACCGCGATGATAATTGTAAGGTAGCGGGAGTATTGGGCTACCTTCTGGCGTCCGACTTCGCCTTCTTGCTGCAAGCGGGCGATCGAGGGGACAACGGCCGACATCAGCTGCATGATAATCGATGCACTGATATAGGGCATGATGCCCAAGGAGAAGACCGCACCCTTAAGGAGCGCGCCACCGGTGAACATATTGTACATCGCCACCACGCCACCCGATGACTTGTCGGCCATCGAATGGTAGTAATCCATGATGTCCTTCGGGTCGATCCCCGGCAGAGGGATGTTTGCGCCAATCCGCGCTACAAAAATCAGGGCGACTGTGGCAACCAGCCGTGCCCTCAGCTCTGGAATCCTCCAACAGTTGGCGAAGGCCGAAAACATGGTGGAGGTTTGCGAACCGAGGTTCACTCAGCGACTCCGGTCGCTTTTTTTTCTTCAATCAGAATCACTTTTCCGCCTGCGGCCAAAATCTTGGCTTTAGCCGAATCAGAGAAACGATGCGCCTTAACGGTGACCGCACGTGAAAGATCGCCCGTGCCAAGAACCTTAAGGATCGGAGCATTGGAGCGTAAAACGCCCGCGGCCTTGAATTCTTCGAGACCGAAGACCTTGCCTTCGAGCTCTTGGATGTCGCACACATTGACGACAGCGTAGTCGATGCGATTTACGTTATTAAATCCGCGCTTAGGCAAGCGACGGTAAAGGGGCATCTGGCCACCTTCGAATCCGGGACGATGGCCGCCACCGGAACGAGCTTTCATGCCCTTGTGACCACGACCGGAAGTCTTGCCGTGACCAGTACCGCGGCCGCGGCCGAGGATTTTATGGCGATGAGTGGAGCCCTTAATTTTGGGCAGAGAGTCGAGTTTCATGTCGGTGTGTTCCGCTTAAGCGCGGAGATTCTTGATTTGTTCGAGCGTACGGAGCTTGGACAGGCCGTCCATGGTCGCTTTCACGATGGCCTGAGGGTTGTTTGAACCCATGGATTTGGAAAGAACGTCCTTGAGGCCGACCACTTCAAGAACCGCACGGACGCCACCACCCGCGATCAAGCCGGTACCAGGCGCCGCCGGACGAAGCATGACGACACCACCGTCGGCGTGTCCGATTACTTCGTGAGGAATAGTGTTACCGCGAAGATTGACGCGGACGAGGGCGCGGTGGGCGCGGTCGGTTCCCTTGCGAATCGCATCAGGAACTTCCTTGGCCTTGCCGTAACCGACACCGACGCGACCTTTGCCGTCACCCGCGACGATCAAGGCGGCGAAATTGAAACGACGTCCACCCTTCACGACCTTAGAGCATCGATTGATGTGAACGACCTTATCGTTATATTCAGATGCAGGCGCATCACTGCCGCGACCATCGCGACGCTGAGGACGGCCACCACCAGGACCATTACGACGACCCCCTGGGCCGCCTGGACCGCCAGGTCCACCGGGTCCGCCAGGACCACGACGATCACCGCCAGGACCACGACGATCGCCGGGTCCAGCAGCAGGGGCGGCCGGAGCCGCGACATTCTTGGTTACTTCGCTCATGTAAATTAGAAGCTAAGGCCGGACTTGCGCGCGGCTTCGGCAAAGGACTTGACGGTTCCGTGGTAACGACGACCAGCGCGGTCGAAGACCACAACGTTGAGACCAGCGGCTTTGGCTTTGACGCCGAAGGCTTCGCCGAAAACCGTAGCTCCAGCCACGGTGGGTCGGAGTTTTTGGCCACGCAGATCCTTGGAGGTGGTCGCGAGCGAAACGAGGGTCACACCCTTGTCGTCGTCGATAGCTTGGGCGTAAAGATGCATGTGTGTCATCTTGAGAGCCACGCGTGGGCGGGCAGCGGTACCACGCACCGTTTTGCGGATGCGCCAGCGACGCTTTTGCGCGAGTAGATTCTTCTTCTGCAGTTTCATGGAAAAGTGAGGCGAGCGGATTAGGCCGTCTTCTTGCCCTCCTTGCGGCGTACGTATTCACCTTCGACGCGAACGCCCTTACCTTTGTAAGGCTCGACAGGCTTGTAGAGCTTGATGGTCGAGGCCACTTGACCAACCATATGGCGATCAGGACCGGAGATGAGTAATTTGGTGCCGTCGGTCACCACCACGCTGACTCCCGCCGGAATTTCGTAGTTGATCGGGTGAGAATAGCCTAACGCGAGGTCGAGTTTGTTACCCTTGAGGATGGCCTTGAAACCAACGCCTTCAATCAGGAGGGTCTTGGAGTAACCCGTGGCGACGCCTTCAACCATATTACGGATGATGGCGCGGATGGTGCCGTGAAGGGCACCCGCTTCTTTCTTTTCAGTGAGGTCGGCGACCGTGACGATATTACTGTCAACGGTGACACCGATCTCCTTAGGGAAAGGCTTTGAGAGTTTACCCTTAGGCCCTTCGACGAAAACAACGTTACCAGTGACGGTGACTTTGACTCCGGCGGGGATTGTGACGGGCTGCTTACCAATTCGGCTCATGGCTTTGTTTTGTTGGGTCGGGGTTACCAGACCTTGGCGAGAAGTTCGCCGCCTACTTTTTGGCGACGGGCTTCGGCGTCGGTCATGACGCCACGTGAAGTGGTGAGAATGGAAACACCCATGCCGCCAATGACCTTAGGGACGGTGGTGTAGCCGGCGTAAACACGACGACCAGGAGTGGAAACGCGCTCGATGCTCGTGATGGCAGGAACTCCAGCCACATATTTGAGCGAAACTTCGAGAACGGGAAGACCCTCGCGCTCGGCCTTACGGAAGCCGGAGATGTAGCCGGATTCGGAAAGAATGCGGGCGACCCCTTCGCGAAGGCGGGACCATTGTACGGAAATCACGGCCTTGTTAGCCTGTGAGCCGTTACGAACGGAAGTGAGGAAATCCCCAATTGTATCAGTAGAAGCGGACATGTTAGTAGTTCGTGGAGGATTACCAAGATGCCTTGGTGACGCCGGGAATCTGGCCGTTGAGGGCGAGTTCACGGAAAGTGATACGAGAGAGACCGAACTTGCGAATGAACGCACGTGGACGACCGGAAATAGAGCAGCGGTTCTTATGGCGAACCGGCGATGAGTTGCGGGGAAGCTCGGAGAGCTTACGTTGCGCTTCGTAGAAAGCCTCTTCGGTCACCTTAGGATCGGAGAGGATTTTTTTGAGTTCGGTGCGTTTCGCAGAGAACTTCTTGACGAGACGGGCGCGCTTGAGGGCGCGTTGGATGACAGACTTCTTGGCCATGCTGGTAAAGTTTAAGGGTTTAAGGTTTAGGCTTTAGCGGCGGCAGTGGCAGCGACAGCGGCCTCGGTGGCAGCCGTGGAACGACGGAAAGGCATTCCGAGGCTACGGAGCAACTCGCGGCCTTCGTCGTCGGTATTGGCGGTGGTCACGATGATCACATCCATGCCGATGTTAGCGCGTTGCGAACCATCAGCTTGGGTTTCGGGGAAAATCGTGTGGTCCGTGATGCCGAGAGAATAATTACCGCGACCGTCGAGACGGTTGGAGGTACCGCGGAAGTCGCGAATCATCGGAAGCGCCACGGCCGTCAGGCGAAGGTAAAACTCCCACATGCGCGCACCCCGGAGAGTGACCACGCAACCCAAAGGCATGCCTTGACGAACTTTGAAGCTCGCGACGCTTTTCTTAGCCTTGGTGATAACGGGTTTCTGGCCGGAGAGCTTGGTGATTTCTTTGACGACTTCAGCCATATGGCCTTTATCGGCATCAGCTTTGAAAGCCGAGTTGAGGACAATCTTGGTGAGATTGGGGACCTGGTGGACGTTCTTATAACCGCGGCTCTTGATGAGCTCCGGAACGACCTTCTCGAGGTATACCTTCTTGAGGTGTGGCGTAGACATTATCGTAAAAATCTCGGGTGGTTTCGTTGGAATTATTTAGCGGCTTTGGCTGGCTTCTTGGCGCGACGGGCGTCCCAGAGGGAGGCCAGCATGACGTTGGAGCGGTGGATCGGGGCTTCACGCTCGGTGATGCCGCCCTGTCCGTCTTGCGTACGCTTCAAGTGGCGTTTGACGAGATTGAGGCCTTCGACAGTCAGGCGTTCATCGGCCCGGTTGTAGTTGACTACTTTCCCGCGCTTGCCCTTTTCGGCGCCGGCGATGACGACGACTTCGTCGCCTTTTTTGATGTCAGTCTTGGACATGGTTTTCAGAGTACCTCAGGAGCGAGGGAGATGATCTTCATGAAGTTCTTGCCGCGAAGTTCGCGAGCAACTGGGCCGAAGATACGGGTGCCCTTAGGATTGCCGTTATCGTCAAGGATCACGACGGCATTGGTGTCAAAGCGGAGGTAGCTACCATCCGAACGGCGGATTGGGGCAACCGTGCGGACGATGACGGCCCGGCATACCGAACCCTTTTTCACCTGGGCGTCAGGAGTCGAATCCTTGACGGAGCAAATGATAACGTCGCCGATACCTGCGGTATCAGTCAACTGGCCTAGGCGGCGAATCATGCGCACCTTGCGGGCGCCGGTATTGTCGGCTACGTCGAGCCGGGAAAGCATCTGAATCATGTTATAAAGGAGCTAGGTTTTAGGTTAGTGGCTTACTCAGTCTTCCACGGATTGGGCGGCGACCTTCGCAGCTTCAACGACGCGGACGATGCGCCAGCGCTTGAGCTTGGATAGAGGGCGCGTTTCCATGATTTCGACTTTATCGCCGACTTTACATTCGTTCTTTTCGTCATGGGCGTGCAACACGGTGCGGCGCTTGACTTCTTTCCCATAAACGGGGTGCGGAACGGTGTACTGGAAGTTGACCTTGACGGTCTTATCGCCTGATCGGGAGGCGATGAAACCCAGAAGGGTTTTACGGTTGGAGCGAGACTCGGACATCGGGAATTGAGTTAGTTGGGAGGGTTACTTCTTCTTCGCAGGCGTCGACAGGCCAGAGAGGACCGTCATGCAACGGGCCACATCGCGGCGCAGGGCACGGAAGCGGGAGGGATTTTCGACGCCGCCCGTAGCCTTACGAAGACGCAACTGAAGGAGTTCTTCGCGGGCTTCGCGAATACGTTTCTGCAGTTCGGCAGGGGCCAGAGGGCGGAGGGCCGTGGCAGCGGTGGGTTTATCTTTCCGGTAGGTGGACATCGGTGAAAAGGGTCAGTTATGGGTGGTCGAAGCCGGGTTCATCAATACTTTTCGAGCTCTTCACGAGCCACGAAGCGACAACGTACCTGGAGTTTGGTGTCGGCAAGGCGCATAGCCTCACGAGCGACGGTGATGGTGACGCCACCCACTTCGAAAAGCATGGTTCCTGGCTTTACGACAGAAACATAGTATTCGACGCTGCCCTTACCGGAGCCCATGCGGACTTCGGCCGGTTTACGCGTAACAGGGGTGTGTGGGAAGATGCGCATCCACATCTTGCCCTTTCGCTTGAGCGAACGAGAGATGGCGATACGAGCGGCTTCGATTTGGTTGGCAGGCAAACGGGCACGATCCAGAGACTGGATGCCGAAGTCGCCGAAAGAGAGCGTATTGCAGGTAGTCGCGTTACCGCGGATCTTACCCTTACGGTGTTTACGCCACTTGGTGCGAGCTGGTTGGAGATTGGCCATGGTGTCTTAGGATTTCTTCGGTTTGTTCGATCGGCTTAAAACTCTGAGTCCTTGGCGCAAATCCAGCACTTGATGCCGAGCTTGCCGTAAAGGGTACGAGCTTCTGCGAAACCATAATCGATATTTTCGCGGAGAGTGTGGAGAGGGACGCGACCGACGCGGGCGGATTCGACGCGGGCGATTTCAGCGCCACCCAGGCGACCACCGAGACGCAAGCGGATGCCGTCGGCCCCGTTGCTCATGGTTGTCTGGACGGCCTTTTTCATGGCGCGACGGAAAGAAATGCGGCGCTCGAGCTGCAGGGCGACGTTTTCGGCGACGAGCTGGGCGACCAGATCAGGGCGCTTCACTTCGTTGACTTCAAGAATGACGTCGTCGATGCGTTCCTTACCGGCGACCTTCTGGATTTCTTCGCGAAGTTTCTTGAGCTCATCTCCCTTGCGGCCGATGACGACTCCAGGGCGGGCGGTCCAGATACGGACGCGAACCTTCTTGGCAGCACGCTCGATAAAGATGCGGGGCACGGCGGCCTGGCGGAGTTTTTCCTTCAGGTACTGGCGGATACGGTAGTCCTCCAAAATGTTAGCCGGGAAGTCGCGCTTAGTGGCGTACCAGCGAGATTCCCAGTTGCGACGGACGGCTAAACGGAAGCCGATTGGATTTACTTTCTGGCCCATAGGGTGCGGAAATTATTTGGTGGCGGAGCCGAGAGCCACGCGAATGTGGCTCATGGACTTGTGAATGGGGTGAGCCGATCCTCGGGCCGCCGGCATCGAACGCTTGATGACGGGCCCTTGGTTTACGGTGGCGGAAACAACGACGAGGTCGGTGCTGGAAAGATTGTGATTATTCTCGGCGTTCGCGATAGCGCTCGCGAGCGTCTTGCTCAGGAGACGAGCAGACTTGCGAGGGATAAAGCGGAGGAGCTGGACGGCTTCTTCGGCCGGCAGGCCTTGGATTTGGCGCGCAACTTCTCGCACCTTTTGGGGCGACATACGAGCAAAGCGGGTGGTGGCGTGGACTTCCATGACGTTGGTTAAATGATTATTCAAATACGAGGGTTAGCGCGCGGGGAGACGAGGTCGCCGGAAAGAATCCGAGCGCCGGCATCAAGAGAGAGGATCAAAGCAACGGCGCGCGAGCGGGTTGCTTCGGCGATCACCACGGAGCCGAAAGGCAGGCCGTTGCGAGTCACCGTACAGACAGAGCCGGGGCGGAAGCCGCGATCGTGTCCACCTTCTAAGACTACCAAATCCGTCGTCTGGCCAGTAATGACCGAGACAACCGGAGCCTTGCCGTCCGCTTCCGCCAAACCGAGCGCACGCGTCCCCATGGCGACCGCGGAAGCGGCAACGAGGAAAGCGAACATGGAAAGAGCGGAACGCACGAAGAGATTATTGAGCTTCCTTACGAGAAGGCTGGGTGTGTTGACGGAAGGTGCGCGTCGGCGAGAATTCGCCTAACTTGTGACCGACCATATTTTCCGTCACATAAACGGGGATGAAAGCCTTACCGTTATGGACTTCGATATTGAGACCAACGAATTCAGGGGTGACCGTCGAACGACGCGACCAGGTCTTGATCGGCTTGCGGCTGCTGGCTTTTTGGGCCGCGGCAATCTTGACGATCAGTTGTGGGTCGACGAAATAACCTTTTTTGCGAGAGCGTGCCATGGTGTGGGTAAGCGGTTCAGATTAGACCTGCTTCACCTTCCGGCCATTGCGGCGGACGATGATTTGGTTGTTGGAAGCTTTGGACTTCGTGCGCGTAGGGAAACCCTTAGCGAGCTGGCTCCAAGGAGACTTGAGGTGTTGACGACCGCCTCCGCCTTTAGACTTACCACCGCCACCACCGTTAGGGTGATCGACAGGGTTCATGGCGATACCGCGGACCCGAGGGCGACGGCCCTTCCAGCGGTTACGACCAGCCTTACCGAGGCTGGCGTTGTGGTGATCGACGTTACCGACGATACCAACGGTGGCGCGGCATTCAGCGTGGATGTAACGCTGTTCACCGGAAGGAAGGCGAAGGATGGCGCGGCCATCTTCGATGCCTAAAAGCTGAGCGAAGCCGCCGGCCGAACGAGCGATTTGCGCGCCGCGACCTGGTTCGATTTCGACGCAATGGATAAAGGTCGCAGGGGCGATCAAGCGCAGGGGCAAGGACAGACCTGGAACCAATTGCTCTTGAGCGGTGTTCGTGCTGACGACTTTATCGCCAACCTTGAGGCCATCGGGAGCCAAGATATAACTGAGGGTCTTGTCGGCGTACTCGAGCAAGGCCAAGTGCGAGGTGCGATTAGGATCGTATTCAATCCGGAGCACGGTGGCAACTTCGTCGAGTCGGTCGCGACGGAAATCTACCGTCCGGTAAAGCTTTTTATGGCCTCCGCCACGACGACGAGAAGTGATGCGTCCGTAGCAATTACGACCGCGGGCGCGGTGATTGCTTTCGGTTAGGGCACGCTCGGGGCGGCCGGTGTGGAGCCCTTCGGTCTTGACGCGTACGAGGAAGCGTTGACCTGGGGTGATGGGGCGATGGGTTACGAGTGGCATGTCGGGATGACTCCGAGAATTAGGCGAGGGAGATGACGTCGCCCTTCTTCAGGGTGACGATGGCACGACGAGAGATGGACTCGGCGTAGATAGAACCGCTGCCTAAACGGCTGCGACGAACCTTACCCTTGCGGATGAGGATATTGATTTTGATCACGGTGACCTTAAAGGAGGCCTCGATGGCAGCCTTTACTTGACGACGGTCGGCTCCGGGAAGGATCTCGAAAACGTACTTATTGGCTTCAGCAAGCCCGGATGCCTTTTCGGTCAGGATCGGACGGCTGATGATTTCAGAAGCTGGCTTCATGGTATTCGTTACTTAGTTTTTGGCGCGTTCGAGGACCTTTTTGAGGCCTTCCTCGGAAATCAACACGCGGGGCGTGCGAACGAGGTCGAGTGCGTTAAGGTTGGAAGAGTTGGAGAAAATCGCGCGCTCGACGTTGCGGCTGGCGCGGAGCACTGGCTCGGCCCAGGTGCTATCAACGACGAGGAGTCGCTTGCCGGCTGGGCTGACGTTGGCGAGCACCTTGACGAAGAGTTTGGTCTTCGGCTGGCTGACTTCAAAGTGTTCGATGACTTGGAGGCCACCGTCGGCGGCGAGTTCAAAGAGCGCACGTTGCAGGGCGATTTTCTTAGCCTGATTGGTGATGGTCTTCGACCAGTCGCGCGGACGGGGACCGAAAACAATCCCACCCTTGTAAAGCTGAGGAGCACGCTTGTCGCCGTGACGGGAACCGCCGGAGCCTTTTTGAGGCAGCATTTTCTTACCCGAACCGGATACTTCTCCGTAATCCTTGGTCTTGGAAGTGCCTTGGCGCTTGTTGGCCTGGTAAGAGATGATGACCTGCTTGAGCAGGGCCACGCCTTTATTGCCCTCGAAAGAGGGAATATCGAATTCCTTCTCGGTGAAGGCAGATCCGTCAGGCTTGTAAACTTTGAGCTTCATATCGCGATCGTTCTAGATGGGTTACTTGGACTTCTTGGCTGGACGAACGAGGACAACCTCGCCGTTGGCACCAGGGAAACTGCCCTTAATGAGCAGAAGGTTTTTCTCGGCGAGGACTTGGACGACGCGGAGATTTTGGACGGTGCGCTGTACGGAGCCCATGTGGCCAGGCATACGCTTACCTTTAAAGACGTGACCAGGAGTCTGGCGCATACCGATCGAGCCGATACGGCGGTGCATCATGTGACCGTGTGAGTCAGGCTGGCCGGCCATATCGTAGCGCTTCATGACGCCCTGGAATCCGCGGCCCTTGACGGTGCCGATGACATCGACCATTTGGCCGGGAGTAAATTTCTCGACCGTGATGACATCGCCCACTTTGACGTCGACCGCAGCTGGTTGACGAATCTCGTGGAGGTGACGGTGAGGGGCGACGCCTGCCTTGCGCAGGTGCCCGAGCTCGCCACCGGAGAGACGACTCTCCTTCTGGGTGCCAAAGGCAATCTGGACGGCATTATAGCCATCGTTGGCCATGGTCTTGACCTGGGTAATAGGGCAAGGGCCGGCTTGGATGACCGTAACAGGGACGAGGTTGTTCTCCGCGTCGTAAACCTGGGTCATGCCGATTTTTTTACCGAGTAGCTGGTGTTTCATTTTCTAAGAGGCAGGTGGTTCGTGAGAACCGTTTGGTCATTGCTGACCTGCATTAGGCTTAGGATATCCTTGCGGAATCTTGGTCCTGAAGAGGGGCGCTGGCGGCCTGCGTTGGGTTATTGGTTAAGGTGGAAGGGTTGAGGAGTTAGACAACGATGTTGATGTCAACCCCAGAAGGTAAATTAAGCTTCTTCAGTTCGTCTACGGTCTGGGAATTAGGCTCCATAATCTCGATTAGACGCTTGTGCGTGCGGATTTCGAATTGGTCCATCGACTTTTTGTCCACGTGCGGGGAGCGATTCACCGTGAGGCGAGCGATATCCGTTGGCAGCGGGATAGGGCCAGTAACGCGAGCGCCGGTGCGCTTGGCGGTGTCAACGATCTCATTGGCCGATTGGTCTACCATGCGGTAGTCGAAACCTTTGAGCTTAATGCGGATTTTGGTGCGGGCCATCGGGAGTTGGGTCAGGAAGAAAGGTTAGGTGCGGGCCGGAGCGCGAGTGGAGGACTCGACAACTTGCTTGAGGATGGAGGCGGGTACCTGCTCGAAATTGCCGGGCTCCATGGAATAAGAAGCACGACCCTTCGAGAGGGAACGGACGTCCGTGGAGTATCCGAACATTTCAGCGAGAGGGACTAAAGAGTTAATATTGCAGAGACCGTTCTTGGTTTCCATGCCCTGGATTTGGCCACGGCGACGGTTCAAGTCTCCCATGATATCACCCTGATATTCCTCAGGAGTGACGACTTCGACCTTCATGATCGGCTCGAGTAGGATGGGCTTGGCATCTTTCATCGCGTCCTTGAACGCGAAGATACCGGCCATCTTGAACGCCATTTCGTTGGAGTCCACTTCGTGGAAGGAACCAAAGACGATGGAGGCCTTGAAATCGATAACCGGGTAGCCGGCGACGGTGCCATTGTTGGCAGCTTCATTGATACCTTCGATGGTGGGCTTGATGAATTCCTTAGGAATGACGCCACCAACGATTTCACTAATGACTTCCTGGCCCTTGCCGGGATTCGGTTCGAGCTTGATTTCAGCGTGACCATATTGACCGCGGCCACCGGACTGACGGATGAATTTACCCACCCCCTCGGAAGCGAGTTTGATGGTTTCGCGGTAGGAAATCTGGGGCTTGCCGGACTTGGCTTCGACTTTGAATTCGCGCTTCAAACGGTCGACGATGATTTCAAGGTGCAACTCGCCCATGCCCGAAATAAGGGTCTGGCCGGTTTCCTGGTTAGTCGTGACACGGAAAGTAGGATCTTCTTGAGCCAAGCGCTGTAAGCCGAGCGACAGGCGCTCTTGGTCGCCCTTCGAATTAGGCTCGATGGACATCGAGATAACCGGGTCGGCGAAAGTGGTCTTCTCGAGGATGAGGTCATCCTCCATGGTTAACGTGTCGCCAGTCGCGATGTCCTTCGGACCGATGATCGCACAGATGTCACCCGAATAGGCGACGTCGATTTCTTCCCGATCCATCGCGCGAAGCAGGACGATACGAGAGATACGTTCGTTCTTTCTCGTCCGCGGATTGTAAAGCGCTTCACCCTTCTTGAGCTGACCGCGGTAGACCCGGAAGAAGACTAATTGTCCGACGTGGATGTCAGACCAGAGTTTGAAACAAAGGCCGGTGACTTTGGCCTTATCGTCCGGACCGATGATGATTTCAGTGTCGCCATCATCCGTGAAGGCGCGCTGGCCTTTCATGTCGATCGGGGAAGGGAGGAAGTCGACGACGCAGTCGAGGAGCATCTGCACGCCTTTGTTTTTGAAAGCGGACCCGGGAATCACGCCGATGAAATTCATCGAAAGGGTAGCCTTACGGATACCCGTGCGCATTTCCTCGATGGTCACTTCTTGTCCGTCTAAATACTTCGAGGCTAAAACATCGTCGAAATCAGCCAGGGCTTCGATGAGCTTGATGCGCCATTCTTTGGCTTCGCCAACTTGTTTTTCCGGGATGGCAATCTCGTTGAACTTCATGCCCTTCGGGTCGGTCTCGTCGTAAAGGTAGGCGACGTTCTTGATCAGATCGATCATGCCTTTGAAGTCTTCGCCTTGACCAATCGGGATGAAAAGCGGGTGGGCATTGCCCTTAAGTTTCTCGCGGATGTCGTCCACGGCGCCGAAGTAATCGGCTCCCGTCCGGTCCATCTTGTTGACGAAAGCGACGCGGGGTACGCTGTACTTGTTCATCTGGCGCCAGACTGTCTCGGACTGGGGCTGGACGCCGGCGACGGCGCAGAAAACGGCGACGGCACCATCGAGGACGCGCAAAGAACGCTCTACCTCGGCAGTAAAGTCGACGTGTCCAGGCGTATCGATGATGTTAATCCGGTGGTCGATGTTAGCAAAATGTCCTTCCTTGGTCTTCCAGCCGGCGGAAATAGCGGCAGCGGTGATGGTGATCCCGCGTTCGCGCTCTTGCTCCATCCAGTCGGTCGTGGCGGTGCCATCGTGAACTTCGCCCATCTTATGGACGACGCCCGTGTAAAAGAGAATGCGCTCGGTGGTCGTGGTCTTGCCGGCATCAATGTGCGCGGCGATGCCGATATTACGCGTGTGCTCGAGCGGATAAGCGCGAGCCGAAGAATTGAGGGAAGAGAGAGCGGAGGACATGGTCGTAACCTGCGGTTCGGCCTAAAGGTTTATCGTGGATAGGGGTTACCAGCGGAGGTGAGCGAAGGCACGGTTGGCTTGAGCCATCTTGTGCGTTTCTTCGCGCTTCTTTACGACGTTACCCGTGTTGTTATACGCATCGACCACTTCCGCCGCGAGGGCTTCGGACATCGTGGTCCCTTTACGGCCAGCGGCTGCATCGACGACCCAGCGCAAGGCGATGCTGTTCTGGCGTTCGTGGCTGACTTCGACCGGCACCTGATAAGTTGCGCCACCGACGCGGCGGCTCTTTACTTCAAGCTTCGGACGGCAATTTTCGAGAGCCCCCAGGAGCAACTCGACTGGATTACCTTTCATGAGCTTCTCGCTCACTTTTTCGATGGCTCCGTAGACGATGCCTTGGGCGATCGACTTTTTGCCGGACTTCATCACGACATTGATGAGCTGGCTGACCAATGGGCTGCCATAACGGGCGTCCGGTAAATGGGCGCGCTTGGTTGCTTTACGACGACGAGACATATTCTAAGATTAAGCTAGGGATTACGGAAATGGATTACGCCTTCTTTTCCTTCGGGCGCTTGACGCCGTACTTGGAACGGGAACGACGACGCTTTTCGACGCCGGAGCAGTCGAGAGGGCCGCGCACGATGTGGTAACGGACACCTGGAAGATCTTTGACGCGACCCCCACGCACGAGGACGACGGAGTGCTCTTGGAGTTTATGGCCTTCGTCCGGAATGTAGGAAATAACTTCCTGACCGTTCGTGAGGCGCACCTTGGCGACCTTACGTTGGGCGGAGTTAGGCTTCTTCGGAGTACGGATCATAACCTGCACACAAACGCCGCGGCGGAAGGGTGAGTTGTTCAAGGCCGGAGATTTGGACTTGGCCTTGGGTTTGACCCGCGGATTGCGGACGAGTTGGTTGATGGTAGGCATGGACCTCGGTAAATAGGGAAAAGAGTGTTTGGGCATATGTCCTCAAGCCCCTCATGCAAGCGGAAAGTGCACGGATTTTAAGGTTTCTTTACGGGAGCACCATAACGCCCGCCCTGCTGGCTTTTTTGAGCGGGACAATTATCTTAGGACAACCAAAGATGCCCATCCTTCCATGCCCTGCCCTCGTTCGACCTTTTATTTGCTGATAGCCATCACCTGCGGGCATGACCGTGCGCTTGCCCAAGCCGCAGCAACCGCCCCCGCCCCCCTGGCAGCCCCGAAAGCGGCCGAAAATATTGTTCCAGATGAACAATCTGACGCCGAAATCATCCTTTTAGCAGGCCTTCCGCACACTCAGCCCAAAGAGTCGATCTTGAGCTACACCCGGCAAACTTACATAAAAACTGACCTGATTAAGGATAAAGCCATTCAGCAAATGGTCCGCATGGCGCTCTCCAAAATCGAGGATCAGCCCGAAAAAGCTGGGGAAATTCGCCAAGGGCACCTCAATTTATTGTCCGACCTCTTCCTTAATCAAGCAATGGAGGCCCAAAAACAGAACCGGTTTGCCGATTTGTTGAAATTAATTCAAATATCGGTCCGGTGTAACCCCGCCAACGCCAAGGCTAAGTTGTTCTATGCCAACTTTTTACACTCAAATATGGGGCGAACCGATGACGCGATCCAGACCCTGCGTCATGGCCTCGAGTTCCTCAACGCCGATGACACCCTGGGGCGAGACTACTTGGAACGTTATTTTCAATTACTGCAGCTACGTGAGCGCGATGCCGAGGTCATCGAGCAAAGCTTAAAACTCCTCCAAGCCGGCAAGACCTTACCCCAACCAACCCGGGAGATTGTTTCCTTGGCCGTCGCCACGTCGTTGTATTGGACGGGCAAATACCCCGAGGCGGTTAACATCATCAATTCAAGCAACTTAGACAATAGGGCCAATGGGTTACTGCTGAAGGCTAAGGCCCTCTTTGATGGCGGCAAATATCAAGACGCCGTCGCCTTACTTGAATCTAAAAGCTCTTCCTACAAAGGTGCGGCCCATGATGCGATTCTTTCTCAACAGGCACGCTTCCACATTCTCTTAGGCCAATCTAAAATCGCGCTGTCGGTCACGAATGACCGGATTGCGAGCGATGAAAAAGCCCCCTTCCCTCACATTCAAAAACTACAACTCCTCGACCGGATCGGCCTAAAAGATGACTACGACAAAGAGTTGAGACTGATTTCGGAAAACTTCGCGAACAACTCGGCGGCGATGATTGCTTTGGCTAATTTTGCCGCCGAAAAAGGCTACGATGGCCTCACCTTGGCGGTCGCTAACGTCGCCCAAAGCCGAGGCTTCGATCGCGCCACCTTTGCCGCCCTTCACCTCGAAGCTTTACTCAACGCCAAGCAGCCCGAACAAGTCATTCTTCAGTATCAGCAAGTCACCACTGCCGAACGGACGTTCTTCAAGTCTAACGAGCCTCTCGTCCAAGCCCTGCTGGGTATCGCTTATCACGCCCGCACTAAAAAAGATGCGCTCACCGCTAAAATCGACCGCGATATCGGCGACCGTTATCTGAGTGAATTCCTCAAATCGAAGGACCTCGGCCCCGAAGCCTTTCGTTCCGTGGGTCGACACCTCCGAGCCATCCGCGCGACGGACGCCGCCGTGCGCGTTTTGGAAGCAGGCATCTTGGCCCACCCCAAACATTCCCAGCTGAGAGCCGATTGCATTCGCGCGCGGATTCTAGCTGGCCAAACGGACAGCTACGGCACGCGCAAATCCGTCGTCGAAGAATTGGAATTACTCCTGACCCAACGCCGGCCTTCGCCCCTCATCTGGCAAGACGCCATTTCGTGGTTACAGACCGAATCAAAATTGCCCGCCGACAAAGCCCGCCAACTGCAAGACCGGATGGCGCCCCTTGTCCGCAGCAACCTGGACGCCGAAGCCCTCGCTGGGCGCTGATTTACCCATGAGCCTCGTCACGAAGCGCGCCGAGCTGGTGGCCGAACTTGAACCCTTTTCCGACCATCACGAACGCTTCCAATACGTAATCGATCGGGCGAAGCTATCCCCCGCATTGCCATCCGAACTAAAGTTGGATGCGTTTCTGATCTCTGGTTGCACCTCCAATCTCTGGCTCGTGCCATCGCTTGAAAGCGGCGCCTGCCGCTTCCGCTGCGATGCCGATTCGCTCATCACCAAGGGGATCGCGTCGCTGGTCTGCGAATTTTACGATGGCGCCACGCCGGCCGAAGTAGCGGCGACGGATGCCGATTTCCTGGCCCAGGTAGGCGTGACGCAACACCTCTCGCCCAATCGCCGCAACGGACTCACCAATCTGGTCGGCAAAATCCGAAATTTCGGACGAGCCGCCTCCTAACCTATTCTAAATGTCCCTTTCGTCACCTGATTCGACCCTCGCCGCCGCACCACGCTCCGCCCTGCCACAACGCGGATTGTTTGTGTTGTGCCTGGCGACGCTTTTCTGGTCGATCCTAGTGCTCCAAGCCGGCGGCTTTACGACCAGCATCCATGCGGGCATGGCTTTCTTGGATTGGCCGCTTTCCAATGGTTCGGTGAACCCTCCCGGCTGGCTCACGGAAATCGACAAATTCGCCGAGCACTCTCACCGGCTCGCGGCGACCGTCCTTGGCCTTTGCTGCATTGCGATCGCCGGTGCCCATGCCTGGCGCGAACCACGCCAACGCGTGCGGCAAGCCGCTTATCTGCTCTTGGTGCTCGTCGTCCTGCAAGGCGGTCTCGGCGGCTTACGCGTGCTACTTGATAAGTTAAATATCGGCGGAACGGGTAATCTTAAAGCCGTGACTTTTGCGATCGCCCACGCCGTGAACGCCCAACTCACTATCGGACTCCTCGCGCTGGTCACTTTCATGCATACGCGCAGCTGGGTCTCGGCGAGTACGCCGACTTCCCCCCGCCATCGTCTCGTCGGCAAAATCGCCCTCGGGCTTGTCTTCGGCGTGATTGTCATCGGTGCCGTGATGCGGCAAAACCATTTTACGACCTGGGTCTCGTCCGGAAAGATTGCCGACCTCTTCCTGCCCGCCGGCGAAGGTTTAGGCTGGGCGGTCAACCTACTGCATCGAGCCGGGGCGCTCCTTGCCGGCTTAGCCGTAATCGCCTTCGCTATTTTAGGTGCCCGCCAACTGCGCCGAAGCTTGCCGTTGGCTTTTCTCCTCGGGTTGCAAATAACCTTAGGCGTCATCAGCATCCAATTGCCTCTCAATCCGCACGTCCGCACCGTCCACTTAGTCGTGGGGGCCGCCCTTTTTTCCACCCTGTGCGTGCAAGTTGCTCTCGCCCATCGTCCTGAGGGTTTCTTGGCCGAAGTATGAGTGTCGACAGAATTGCCTTTAACCGAGGGCGAAAAGTCGCCACCACCCCTGCATGAGCGAACGCGCCGGATCCATACCCGCCGCCTACTGGGAGCTGACCAAGCCCCGGCTGTCGCTTCTTTCCGTCCTGTCGGCGCTCGCCGGATATTTCTGCAGCGCCCCAAGGCAACCGACGGATCTTAAGGTACTCGCCGCGCTCGCACTCGGCACGGCCCTCGCCGCCGGCGGCTGCGGTGCGATCAATATGTGGTGGGAGAGCGACGCTGACGCCAAGATGGAACGCACGCGCCACCGCCCCATTCCCGCCGGCTTAATCAAACCCGGTGCCGCCCTGCTCTTCGGCATGCTTTCGCTGGCAAGCGGCGTCCTGATCGTCTGGAACGGAGCCAATGCCCTCGCTGGCGCCCTCACGGCCGCCACGGCGTTTTCTTATCTTTTTCTCTACACGCCCCTGAAAACGGTGACCTCATGGTGCACGCTGGTTGGCTCGCTTCCTGGCGCCATCCCTCCCATCATCGGCACGGCGGCTAAATTAGGCCGCATCGACGAGATGGGCTGGTTGCTGTTCGCGTTACTCTTCTTCTGGCAAGTGCCGCACTTCATGGCCTTGGCCGTCCTCTGGCGCGAGGACTACGCCCGCGGCGGATTTAAAGTCTCCACCGTCCAAGACCCTACCGGTCGCTCGGCCGCACTCTGGGCTTTTGCCTTCATCATTCCAATGCAAGTCATGGCGGGGAAGATCGCGGGTGGTTTCTTTGCCACAGATTGCCCCGCAAGTCTCCAAGGCTGGAGCAGCCCCTACGTATGGATTTCCTTCTTGGCTGGGGCCTGGTTTTTTAAGCTTTGCCTTGATTTCTGCCTGCCCGACCGCCGAGCCGTCGTGGCCAAACCTTTATTCTTCGCCTCGATCTTGTATCTGCCTGTCGTCCTGTTGACTCTCACGCTGAACCGGATTTTCTAAGGCCATGGAGGATGCCCGTGCAGAAAAAGCGCGCCTACGCCTTGAACTGAAAGCCCGCCGCCTCAGTTTGACGGCCCGAGAGCTCCAAGTCGCCGGCGACGCCTGCGCGCGGTTGATCGCACAACTCCCCGAATGGAAACAAGCCAAGGCAGTCTGTCTCTATGCGTCCTTTGGCGCCGAACTTTCCACCGAAGCACTACTCCAGATCGCCCTCTTGGAGGGTAAAATCTTAGTTCTTCCGCGCGTGGCCAAGGCGACGACCCTGACCCTTCACCGCGTCCAGGACGTGGCCGACCTGCGGCGCTCCAAGCTGGGCATTCTCGAGCCAGCCGACGAAGCCGACGAGATTCCACTCTCGTCGGTCGGGCTGGTGCTGGTTCCCGGGCTAGGCTTTGACCGCCTGGGACATCGCTTGGGCTACGGGGCCGGCTTTTATGACCGTCTGCTGGCGAAGTGCCCTAAAAAGACGTTCCTCCTCGGCCACGCCCACACCTTTCAATTCGGTTCATGCCTTCCGACCGAACCTCATGATATTAAAGTTAAAGCAGTGGCCACCCCTCAGGGCATCATTCGCTGTCGAGTGCGTTAGCAAGTTTGCCAAGCGGTCATATTTGTGTCCGTTGATGGGTTCCCGATGCCCGCTTCCCGACCTGATGCCATTCGCCTACGCGGCGTTCGCCAAAACAACCTGAAGGGGTTCGATGTCGATATTCCGGTCGGTAAGTTAATCGTCGTAACGGGTCTGAGCGGAGCCGGAAAATCTTCCTTGGTTTTTGACACGCTCCACGCCGAAGGCCAACGGCGTTACGTCGAGACGTTCAGTCCTTACGTCCGCCAATTCCTCGAGCTGCTTCCCTCACCCGCTTTAGATTCGGCCGAAAATGTCCGGCCTTCCGTAGCCATCAAGCAAGGTAACGCAGTCCGGACCTCGCGGTCGACCGTCGGGACGATGACCGAACTCTGCGACTGGTTTAAAGTCTGGTTTGCGCACCGCGCCGAGTTAATCGATCCCGCCTCAGGCGAACGGATCATTCCGCGCGGACCCGACGCCGCGTGGGAAGATTCATTGCGCCGTTTCCCTAACCAAGCGCTGTCCCTTGCCTTCGCCGTCCAAAAACCGGCGGAGTTAGAATGGAAGACCATCGCCGAAGAATTCACCAAGGCGGGCTTCACCCGCGCCTTTGCCGGCCAACACCGCCTCCGCCTGACGGAAGATGCGATTCCTAAATCCACGACGGAAATCCTCGTCATTCAGGACCGGGTCGTGATCACGCCTGACCAAACTTCACGCTTTCATGAAGCCGCCATGGCTGCCTTCCGCCTAGGCGGCGGACGGCTTCGGTTGCTCGACGATCAGGGCGCCGAACTTTCACGCTACAGCGAAGCACTCGAATCTCCCATCGATGGCCGGAAGTTCCGACCGGCGACGCCGGCACTTTTTTCGTTCAATTCTCCGATTGGCGCCTGCCCGGAATGCCGCGGCTTCGGCCGGGTCATCGGCCTTGATTGGAAGAAGATCATCCCGAATCCGGCGATCACCTTGGCCGAAGGCGCCATCGCTTGCTTTCAAGGGACGGTGTACGGCGAAAGCCAACGCGATCTTTTGAAAGCCTGCCGTAAAGCCGGTATCCCGCTGGACGTACCCTGGAAAAAACTTGCCAAAGCTCATCGTAAATTCGTCGAAGAGGGCGAGGCCACGTATGTCCCCGGCGAATGGGAGTCAAAATGGTATGGCATCCGCGGCTTCTTCCGTTGGCTCGAATCCAGCACCTACAAGATGCACGTCCGCGTCTTCCTCTCCCGCTGGCGGGCCTACGAAGAATGTCCAAAATGTGCCGGTAAACGTTTTTGCGCCGAATCGCTCTGGTGGAAATGGCAGGGTCGGACGCTACCAGATTTTTATCTGCTGCCCGTTACCGAACTCCGTCAATTACTCGCGCCGTTAGCCCCCAAAGACTCACGCCACCCTGCCGACCATGCGCTCGAAGCTATCCTGGCACGGCTCGGCTACCTCGAAGCCGTCGGCTTAGGTTACCTCGCCCTTGATCGCCTTTCACGGACGCTATCGGGCGGCGAAGTCCAGCGCGTCAACCTGACCTCCTGCCTCGGCGCATGCTTGGCCGATACGGTCTTCGTCCTCGACGAGCCGAGCGTCGGCATGCACGCCCGCGACCTCGCCCGCATGGTCGGGATTTTGCGCGGGCTGGTGGAACAAGGCAACACGGTGGTCGTCGTCGAACATGACGAAGCCGTCATGCGGGCCGCTGATTGGCTGATTGAAATCGGCCCCAGTCCGGGCGCCGCCGGTGGTCATCTCATTTACCAAGGCAAACCCGAAGGTATCTTGAAAGTAAAAGATTCCGCCACCGGTGGGTGGCTCTCCGGTAAACGTAAGCCAGTGGTGCGGCCCCCTCGGATGGTCGACGACACGACGGCGCGGCTGCGCGTGCAGGGAGCCTCGGTCAATAATTTGCAGGATTTCTCGTGCACCATTCCGCTCGGCCGCTTGGTCGGATTGTGCGGGGTGTCGGGTTCAGGAAAATCAACCCTCCTCCACCAAGTCATCGGGCGGCGTGATCCGGAATCAGGCAACGAAGGTCTCGAATCGAAATGGCTTCAGTTCGATCGCGAGCCTTCCGAAGTTGCCTTGGTCGACCAATCGCCCGCGACGCGGACACCGCGCTCCAACCCGGCCCTTTACGTGGGCGCCTGGGATGCCATCCGTAATCTTCTCGGAAATTCGGCCGATGCGAAAGCGTCGGGCCTCACGCCTTCCCACTTTTCTTTCAATGCCGGCGAAGGTCGCTGCGAGCGTTGCGGGGGGGCAGGTTGGGAAACCGTCGAGATGCAGTTCGTCTCCGACGTCGCTCTGCCGTGCCCCTCCTGCCAAGGAAAACGTTTTCGCGACGAGGTCTTGGCTTTCCAATTTGATGGCAAGTCGGTCGGCGATCTGCTCGCGATGTCGGTCACCGAAGCCCGGGTCTTCCTTGGCGAGCGCACGCCGGCCTCGGCGCAGCTCGCCTGTCTCGAAGAGGTTGGTTTGGGCTACCTTTCATTAGGCCAACCGTTGACGACACTTTCGGGTGGCGAAGCCCAACGTCTGAAACTCGTCCGTTTTCTTTCCAAGATTGATACGCGGAAAAGCGGCGCCCTATTGCTGCTGGATGAACCGACGACGGGGCTTCACCGTGAAGACGTGGCTCGCCTCATCGGCCTCTTCCATCGCCTGACCGCCGCGGGCCACTCGCTGATCGTCGTAGAACATCACCTCGACGTACTCAAATCCTGCGACTGGATTTTAGAAATGGGACCAGAAGCCGGGCCGGGCGGCGGACAATTAGTCGCGGAGGGCACGCCGGCCAAAGTGGCGACGGCCGGGACGGTCACCGGCAATTTCTTGGCTCAAGGCGAGGATGCTTTTACCAAACCAGGTACGACCAAGTCTAAACCCCGGCCGACCTCAATCTCGCTTCGTGGCGCCCGTGAACATAACTTAAAGAATGTCTCGCTGGATATCCCGCACGGCTCCCTGACGGTGATGACAGGTGTCTCCGGTTCGGGTAAGTCTTCTTTGGCTTTCGATATTCTTTTTGCCGAAGGCCAGCGACGCTTCCTCGAATGCGTTTCCGCCTACGCGCGACAGTTCGTCGAACAACTCTCCAAACCGGATATCGATTCGCTCACCGGCCTGCCGCCGACCGTAGCCATCGAGCAACGCATCACGCGAGGCTCCGCGAAATCAACCGTAGCCACGGTCACCGAAGTGGCGCAATACCTGCGAGTGCTTTTTGCCCGCGCCGGCGTCCTGCACAGCCCCGTGTCCGGCGAACCGCTCGAAGAAATGACCGAAGACGCGGTCGTCCGACTCGTCGCTCAGAAAATAAAGGGCCTCAAGAAAGGCTCGCTCCTGCTTGGCGGTCCGCTCGTGCGGGCCCGCAAGGGTCACCATCGCCCGCTCGCTGAATGGGCTGAATCCAAAGGGCTACGTCAATTACGCTGCGATGGTAAATTAACGCCGATTGAGGGCTTTGACGGCCTTGATCGCTACGGCGAGCATGATGTCGATGCGATTGTGGGAGAACTTAAATTCGACGGCACCATCCTCCTGCCCGACGAAACCGAAGAAGTCGGTGAAAAATCTTTGCGGACGCTTGTCCGGCAAGCCCTGCAATTCGGCAAAGGCGCGTGCGTGTTGCTCAATACTCACGGCGAACAAGTTGCTTTCTTCTCCACTTCGCGCAGCGACCCAGCGACCGGCGAATCCTACCCTGCCGTCGACCCCAAGCACTTATCCTGGAATTCGCCACGTGGTTGGTGCCCGGATTGTCGCGGACATGGATTGGAAGTAGAGAAGTTTTCCGCCGACGAGGAGGAGTCGCTCAATGAGAATGCGATCGCGGACCGCGTCGGCGAAGCGGCCTGCCCAACCTGTCATGGCGAACGCCTGGGGCCCATCGGGCGTTCCGTTAAACTGACGGGGGCGAAGGGGCGAAGCTTGTCCTTGCCCGGACTGCTTAGTCTTCAGCCCGACGAATCCCTCAATTTTCTCTCCACGCTCAAATTAGGCGTCCGGGAAAAAGCCATCGTCGACGCTCTCTTGCCGGAAATCGCCGCCCGGCTCCGCTTCCTTGATTCCGTTGGCTTGGGCTACCTGGCTCTCGATCGCGGAGCCGACACTCTTTCAGGCGGTGAAGCGCAGCGCATCCGCCTGGCCGCCCAACTTGGCTCCACCCTCTCGGGTGCGCTTTACGTTCTTGATGAACCCAGCATCGGCCTGCACCCGCGCGATAACGATCGCCTAATCGAATCCCTCCAAGGGCTTCGCGACCGAGGTAACACCGTCTTAGTCGTCGAGCACGACGAAGATACCATGCGCGCAGCCGATCTCGTGATCGACATGGGACCAGGAGCAGGTCTACACGGCGGCGAAATCGTCGCCCAAGGGACTGCCAAAGCCTTGGAGAAACTTCCGGATTCGGTCACCGGTCGCTTTCTCCGTGAAGCCATTCCGCACCCGTTGCTCGGCGCTCGCCGTCCTATCTCCGGCAAGGGCGCACCCGCAGAATGGATCAAGCTCAAGCACGCCGCCTTACGTAATCTCAAAAAATTCGACGTCGAAATCCCCATCGGCCGGCTCACCGTGGTATGCGGTGTTTCTGGGGCGGGCAAAAGCACCCTGGTCACCGATCTGCTGGCACCAGCGATCCGCTTGGCGGTCACCAAGAAAAAGGAGAGCATTACCGGCAAGGAAGCCCTCGCGGCGGTATCCCATCAGGGGAAGCCTGCTTTCCAAAACCTCACCGGTCTCAAAGGCTTCCGCCAACTTGTCGTCGTCGACCAAGAGCCGATCGGCAAGACTCCGCGCTCGACTCCCGCGACTTATATCGGGGCTTGGGATCTGATTCGTGAACGCCTGGCTTCTTTGCCCGAATCAGCTATCCGTGGACATGGTGCCGGTTTCTTTTCTTTCAACACCTCGGGCGGTCGCTGTGAGGCTTGCTCTGGCGCCGGGCGCATCAAACTGGAGATGAGTTTCCTGCCTGACACCTACGTCGCCTGTGATGAATGCGCCGGAAGTCGTTACGGGGTGGCCGCCAAAGCGATCCGCTGGAACGGAAAATCTGCGGCGGACCTGTTGCTGATGACTTTTGAAGAAGCGGCTGAATTCCTTTCCTTTGATGCCAAGCTGCGCGACCTTTGCGGATTGATGGTCAAGACCGGCTTAGGCTATCTCACGCTCGGCCAAAGCAGCCCGACGCTTTCGGGCGGCGAAGCTCAACGCCTCAAGCTTGTCAGCGAACTGGCTCTCGGGTTGCCGACTTTCCGCGAACGCTCCCGCGGACAGATTCGGCCCAACCTTTATATCCTGGAAGAGCCGACCATCGGACTGCACCAATCCGACTGCCGACGCTTAATCGAGCTCTTGCACGCCCTCGTGGCACTCGGCCACACCGTGGTCGTCATCGAACACCATCCGGACGTGATTGCCGAAGCGGATTGGGTCATCGAAATCGGCCCAGAAGGCGGCAATGGCGGTGGACAACGGGTGCACGCGGGCGACCCCGAATCCCTGGCGGCCAACCGTCATTCGCCAACCGCTCCTGCCCTTGCGCTCGCTTTATCGCGCGGCAAAGCGACACCGTCTAAAGCGAAATAAAGCTTTCGGGCGAACCTTGGAGCGAATGTTCTTTTTGACGAATCTCCCGCCCCCGGTATCTTCCAAGCCTCACGGCTTGCCGGCCCTGCGTTAACCCCCGATTATTATTAAAGATACCATGAGTGCTTCGCGTATCCTTTTAGGGGTTAACATCGACCATGCCGCGACGTTACGCCAAGCCCGCTACCGCGGCCTGCACGCTTCGCCGCATGCCGAGCCCAACCCGGTCGAATTCACTCGCGAGGCCCTCGCCGGCGGCGCGGATGGTATCACGGTACACCTTCGTGAAGATCGTCGGCATATCCAAGACGAAGACGTCTTGGCCATCGCCCGCTTACCCGGCGTCCGCCTTAACCTGGAAATGGCCTGCACCGCTGCGATGATCGATTTCGCGCGTCGGCTCCGCCCCGCCGCCGTCTGTCTCGTACCCGAATCACGGGAAGAAGTGACGACGGAAGGCGGACTTGAGGTGGCCGGGCAACTCGCTCGCGTCACCGAGACGGTTCGGGCTTTGGCTTCCGAAAATATCGAAGTATCCCTTTTCATCGGACCTGATGCTCCGCAGATCGAAGCCGCTAAAGCCACCGGCGCGCCGGTCGTCGAACTTCACACGGGCGCTTTTGCGAATGCCTGGAAATCTCCGGCGGCGGCGGGCGAACTCGAGCGGTTGCGCCAAGGTTGCGAGTTGGCCCGAAACCTCGGACTGATCGTGAATGCCGGCCACGGCATTAATTACGATAATATCGGAGCCATCCTCACCTTGCCCCATTTGCATGAATTAAATATTGGCCACTCCATCGTCTCCCGGGCGCTCTTCACCGGCATTCGCAGCGCTGTCGCCGAAATGCAGGCCCATTTACGCCGCCCATGAAACTCGAAGGTGGCAATGTGATTGGCGTCGGGGTCGACCTGACCGAAGTCGCGCGCATCCGCGCCGCGCATCAAAGGCACGGCGCGCATTTCTTGGATAAAATCTTTACGGCCGCCGAACAGAAAATCTGCCTCGCTAAAGCCGATCCCTATCCTTCTTTCGCCGCGCGCTTCGCTGCTAAAGAAGCTGTGAGCAAAGCTTTCGGTACAGGGATCGGCGCGGAATTTTCTCTCACCAGCGTGGCCATCCTCGGCGGCCCCGAAGGCGAACCGATAGTCGAACTCGATACCAAGGCCCAAGCCTTGCTCGTCAAGCGTGGTGCCGTGAAGGTTCTGGTTTCGTTGACGCACACCGACACCTTGGCCCAAGCCTTCGCGGTCTTGGTCAGCTGACGAGGAGGCGGTTGAATTGGCCGTCGTCTGGCTTGGATGCGGCTGATATCCTAAGGAGAAAACAGGGGGAAGAGGCGGTGAGAACTACCGACCTTCTTACTGAGTTATCCTCGGCCTTGCTGAGTTTACCGGACTCCTGCTCGCTGGTGAAGTGGTATCCATCCCCCATCAACCCCTCGCCCAACGCCTCTTGCTCAATGGCTTGGCCGGGGTGGGCCCGGTCACCGTCCGGCGGCTGCTCGAGGCTTTTGGCAACGACCTCTCCTTGGCTCTCGCGGCACCCTGCGAGCGACTGCAGCGCATCAAGGGCATCACTAAGAACGCCGCTGAGGCCATCGCGCGACGCGCGTTTGATTGGGAGAAAGAATTGTCCGAAACGGAACGCTTGGGCTTCCGGTTACTGACCGAAGAATCGCCATCGTGGCCGGCCTCATTGGCCCAACTCTGGGATCCGCCCCTGGTGCTTTACACCGAAGGCGCTCAGGTGCCTGACGCCCGTTCGGTCTCGATCATCGGGTCGCGACATTGCACGCCTTATGGAGCTTCGTTAGCTCGCTCCTTGGGACGCGACTTGGCCAAAGAAGGTTGGTGGATTGTGAGCGGACTCGCGCGCGGGATCGACACAGCCGCCCACGAGGGCGCGTTGGATGCGACCGGAAAAACGGCAGCGGTCTTAGGGCATGGCCTCGACTTAACCTATCCACCCGAAGCCGGGAAACTCCGACGACGTATCGTTGAACGCGGCTGCATCCTTTCGGAGTTTCCCTTAGGCCGCCCCGCCGATCGCCAAAGCTTTCCGCAACGGAACCGCCTCGTGGCCGCGCTGGCCCGTACTATCATCGTCGTCGAAACCGACATCGACGGCGGCAGCATGATCACCGCTCGCTTCGCGGGTGATCTGGGTAAGACAATCTGTGCGCTCCCCGGCCGGGCAGACAGTCCGGCGAGTCGCGGCTGCCATGCCTTGATTCGCGATGGCGCTACTTTGGTTTCGAGCGTGGATGAAATCCTCCAAGAGTTAGGCGAGTCGCGCGGTTGCCCGGCGCTACCGCTGGCGACCGAGGCGCCGGAGCACGCACGGTGGTTACGGCATTTCGCCGGCGGGACCGCCCACGATGCCGAAACGCTCGCCACCACCGCCCACTGCGCCATCGCCGAAGCCGCGGTGATCCTGACGCTCTTGGAAATCCGTGGGATCTTGACCAGGCGCCCCGATGGTCGCCACGAACGAGTCTAGGTTACCGGTGAGGATGGTTACCTTCGTTGGCCGGCATCGACGTTTGCAATTTGTCGCCCATTACCCAATCGATGATCGCCTTGGGTTTAGCAAAAAAATCGCGCAGCCATGAGCGCCAAACACTGAACCCAGCACCGAACCCCGCCGGGTAGGCTGAAGCGTTTAATCCCGCCCGGTCGGCGAGCCAAAGAGCCCGCACGCAATGCCAGTCCTGCGAAATAAAAATAATATGCTCGTTGGGATAATGCGCTTTCGCCCGGACGACCGAATCTAAAGTCCGCCAGCCGTAAGGATCTTCGACCAACGGACATTTGACTCCGGCGGCTTGTAATTGCTGCGCCATGGAAAGCGATTGCTCCATCAAACCCGAACAGACCACGGCTTTGATCTTGGCCTGACGGCAGAGCTCGATCGTCGCATCGATGCGCGGCTGATACGTCCCCGTGGGCTCTCGTGATTCGGGCATATACTGATTGGTGCCCAAAAGGATGACGATGGAGTCCGGCGGGGCCTTGGTGGCATCGGTGGTGAGGCGTCCCCATCCCGCCGACCAGACCCACAAGTTCGTTATTACAAAGAAAGTTCCGATGCCCCCGAGAGTCCACCGGAGCGCTGTTTTAAAGATTCGAAGCATTCCGTGAGCATTAGGGTGGTCAAAACAATGGCAAGGGGCCGATTATAGTCCAATTTGTCTAAAAATAAGCACGCTTCGTTTGTGTTAAGGGCGATATCATTCAAATTGGTGTTGCCCAGCCCTCTGGCACGAATTCTGCCTACTTTTACTCATATGAACCAAAATCCAACTGCAACTTCCACCAAAATCATCGTCATCGATGACGATAAGGACCTGCGCTACTCCCTTCGACGGGCACTCTCGGGCTTGGGTCACACCGTCCTCGAGGCCGATAGCGGCGAAAGCGGCGTGAGCCTCGCTAAGCGTGAACAGCCCGACGTTATTCTGCTCGATAACCGCATGGGCGGTATGACTGGCATCGAAACTTTGCAAATGCTCCGCGGCGCCCAACCCCAGGCGATGGTGATCCTGATGACGGCTTTTGGCACGACCCAGACCGCCATCGAGGCCATGAAATTTGGTGCCTACGATTACGTCATGAAGCCGTTCGATCAGGCTAAGCTGATCAACCTCGTGGACAAAGCCCTGTCGGCACGGCGCGACTTGGCCAACGCTGGTAAATCCGTCAAATCGCTCGTCAACCCAGCCGACTACAAAGAAGGCATCGTGGGCAGTTCTGAACCGATGCAGGAAGTCTTGAAGGCGATCGGTCAAGTCGCCGCGAGCGATGCGACCGTGCTCATCACGGGTGAAAGCGGCACGGGCAAAGAACTCGTAGCCCGCTGCATCCATCAGCACTCGCTGCGTTCGAAAGGACCCTTCGTCGCCGTCAATTGCGCGGCGATCCCGGAGAACCTAATCGAATCCGAACTCTTCGGACACGAGAAGGGTTCCTTTACCGGCGCTACTAATATGAAGCCTGGAAAATTTGAGCTGTGCGACGGCGGCACGATTTTCCTCGATGAAATCGGCGACATGTCACTGCCCACGCAGACCAAAGTTTTGCGGGCGATTCAAGAAGGTGAAATCCAGCGCGTCGGCGGCACCGTGACGCTGAAAGTAAGCGTGCGCCTCGTGGCCGCGACCAACAAAGACCTCGAGGCCATGGTGGCATTGCGTCAATTCCGCGAAGATCTTTACTACCGCTTGAACGTCTTCCGCATCCGCTTGCCCGCTCTGCGTAACCGGAAGGGCGACGTGCCTTTGCTCGTCGACTTCATGCTCCAGCGCCAAGCGGCCGCGAAAAAGACCCACCCGAAACGCCTCTCCAGCGAAGCGCTCGAAGCTCTCCTCGCTTACGATTGGCCAGGCAATGTCCGCGAACTCGAAAATGTGATTCAGCGCGCTAACGTCTTGGCCAAAGGAGAAACCATTCTCCCGAAAGACCTGCCGCAAGACGTGCTCACACCTCGCAAAGCCACCGCCGTAGCCGCGGCTCCCGAAGCAGCCCGACCCGCCGCCGATCCAGCGATTGCCCCCATTTCTCCAGCTAATCTCCTGCCCGCCTATGACGTCATCTATCGGCAGTGCCGAGTTGGCGATGCCAGGGGTATCCTGAATGTGATCGAGTTGGAAATGATCCGAAGAGCCATGGAGGAAACGCGCGGCAACCAACTGCGTTCGGCCATGATTTTAGGTATCAATCGCTCGACTCTTAAAAAGCGCCTGCTTGAGATGCGCGAGGCTGGCATCAAAGTTTTTAATTAACCTTTGCCTTGGCCTAGCGGGGAAGTTGGATGAAGGGGTATGACCACCCCCTCATCCCTCCGCCTCGCCTTGTTGGCCGCTGGAAGCTTGCTTCTGGCCACCCCCTCGAGCCTTGCAGGCGAAACCATCAACCTCTTCGACGGCAAATCCCTTGCCGGCTGGAAGTCGACCAAGACCGCACCCGAAGGCACTTATAAATTCGTCAACGGGATTTTGGAAATTCGCGGCGGGAGTGCTGACCACCTATTCTACGTCGGGGCCGACGGTAAGGCGACCTTCACGAACTTCGACTTCAAGGGCAAGGTGAAGACCTACTCTGGTGCCAATTCCGGCATCTACTTCCACACCACCTACCAAGAAGAAAAATGGCCCAAGCTGGGCTTCGAGTGTCAGGTCAACGCTAGCCACAAAGACAATAAGCGCACCGGCGGCCTCTACGCCGTGCAAGATGTCCTCAATACGCCCGCCGCCCCAGATAATATCTGGTTCGAATACCATATCCGCGTCGAAGGAAAACACGTTCAAATCTGGATCGACGGGAAGCAGACCGTGAACTTCACCCAACCCGAAAATTGGGTTACGCCCAAGGGCATGGATGGTCGCAAAATCGGCTCTGGCACCTTCGCGCTGCAAGCCCACGACCCGACGTGCAAAGTCGACTACAAGGATTTCGTCGTCGAGCGACTGCCTTGAACCGTTATTAAACTAAAGCGCCCTTCAGCGCGGCGATTAGGCGGGCCCTTATGGGTTCCGCCTTTTTTGTGAGCCGGCGTTGCTCGCTCTCGTAAGCGGCACGGCCTTCCGGCGTCTCGATACATATCGGTGCTAAGCCTACCGCCGAAAAATCATAAGGACTCGCCCGCATATCCACCGCGCGGGCATCACGCGCGAGCTCAAAGCTATCGGCGGCCAACTCCGAACTCACCCAAGGCTGTGCCTTCATTGTCCATTTATAAAGGTCCATGGTGACATGCACGCATCCCGGCTGTTCGTTCTGCACGCGTTGCTCCAGCGTCGGCGTCAGACGATTCAACGGCCGCGCACCCGGCGTAAAGAAACGGAAGGCATCATAATGTGTACAGCGGATGGCGGAAGCGCGCACCACGGCATCCGTCCCCTCGGCGCCCAGTCGCAGGGGCCAATCTCCGTGGCGCCGATCGGCGGCTTGATTAAAAACCATCGCCCATTCGTGCAACCCGAAGCAGCCCAAGAAAGCTGGGCGTAAGGCGATCGCCTGGCTTAATTCCAAGGTGAAATTTAGCCGATGCCTTTCGGCATCAGTCGGCCGGACCACGCGCACCGTGCCATCAACCGAAAATTCGAAACGATGACCATCTACCAGTTCGGCGGCATCTTCCAGCCCGACGCCTGCTCCGGGCGACCAACGTTGCAAGGCGGAAAAACGGAACGGGTAGTAGGTGAATAAAAAATCTTCCACCGGCTCCTTGATACCCAAGGCCGCCCTTTGCCGACGGGCCTCGATCAACGTCGCCGTGCGCGCCTCATGCGCCGCCCGTCGAGCACGCCAATCGCTCGCCGAGAGGATCAGGCCGGCGGAATGTTCCGTGAGCTCGCTCACTCGAAGCGACGGTGGAAAGTGGCGACCTTGATATATTTCTCCGCCCAACCTGGTAGCGACGCCAGTTCTGCGTCAGTCAAAGGCCGGATAATTTTGGCCGGAGCCCCCATGACCATAGTCCCCGGAGGGATGATGGTTCCTTTGGTCACCAAGGCATGGGCGCCGATGATCGAACGCGCTCCGACGACCGCCCCATCAAGCACCGTCGCATGCATGCCGATTAAGCATTCATCACCGATAGTGCAGGCGTGAATCATCGCCAGATGCCCAACCGTTACGCGGGCGCCGATTTTCGCCGGCAAGCCGTCGGCGACGTGCACCACGGCTCCATCCTGAATATTAGTGCCCTCTCCGATTTCAATGGGAGCCACGTCTCCACGCAAAACCGCACAAGGCCAGACGCTGGCCCGCGGACCGATAAGCACATTCCCGATGACCACCGCCCGAGCGTGGACAAAGGCCGTGGCATGGACGGTGGGGCCCCGGGCCAGGTTGCGGGTGATTTCCCGTTCGAGATCTTCGTCAGGGGTGCCAGCGGGGCCATTGGGTTGAAATGGATTCACCCACCAACGATGGGGGCGGGGGCGACCGCAGGAAAGAACGAACCTATCCCCATTGCGTCCTTATACCCAAAACGGGGGCGACTTAGCCCCTTTTAAAGGAGTTTATGGCCCGGCGAACCACCCCCGCGGCCATCCGGCGTCGCTCCGGCCCGCTTCATTTACCCGTGACCCCTAAATTCCCCTTGCCAACCCCTCATCTGTCCGTTTGCTCCGACCTTCCGACAGCCATGAAGGCCACATTTATCACCTCCGGTCGCCAATTCACCGTCAAGCAAGGCGACATCCTCATCGTTAACCAGTACCCTGGTAAAAACGAAGGCGACGTCCTCACGTTTGACCAAGTCCTCCTCGTTGGAGAAGGCGTCGACGCCAAGATCGGCACCCCCACCGTCCCAGGCGCCAAGGTGACCGCCACCATTCTTGAAAACAAGCGCGGTGAGAAGATTCGTATCTTCAAGCACCGTCGCCGTAAGGGTTACTACCGTCGTCGCGGCCACCGCCAAGAGCTCTCGGTCATCAAGGTAGACTCTATTTCCGCTTAACCCCTTAAATTAGAAACTACCATGGCAACAAAGAAAGGTGGAGGAACTTCAAGCAACGGACGCGATTCTCGCTCCAAGCGTCTCGGGGTTAAACTTTACAGCGGCGAATTCGCCACCGCCGGTTCAATCATCATCCGTCAACGCGGCACGCGCATGAATGCTGGCCGCAACGTCGGAATGGGCCGCGATCACACGCTCTTCGCCAAGGCCGACGGTCTGGTGAAGTGGGACGCTGAGCACCGCAAGGTCGAAATCGTTCCTACGGTTTCCACCTCCTGCTCCCTCTCGTAAGCCGAGAGTAAAGCGCCCTCAAGAAGCCGACCATCAGGTCGGCTTCTTTGTTTTGTGGACGAACGACTAGACGATATCACCCCACCCCGGAAATAGCTTCCGGGCTGCATGACGGACGTTCGTCATAAGTCTAACCGGCCTGACGGCGATGGATGTTTTCCAGAGCTGACTGGAAAATCGATCGGGTGGAATCAGCATACACCGGATCGTGCACGACGTAGTCGCACACGCGCTCAAGTGCCCGGCGATGAACTCCACGCACGCGGCGAAGCGTGCTCAACTCGATGACGAGCATTTGGAGTTTCTCTAAGGACATGAGCACGGTATCTGCCTCGGCTTCCTCGCGGAAACCGTATTCTGGATCTTCATCCATCTCCTGATTAGAGGTGATGTATTGAGTTTGGTGCATTTGGGGTGCGACTCTAAGGGTAGCGCTGCTCCGCCCCCCGCAAAGCCAGCGGTTGTTAAGATTGGCCTGCCACCCTGTGTCAGTCGAGTGACAGCCTAGGCGTCGACTCCGGCCTGCGCCGCCCGACGGAACTTCCAAGTCAGCGCCAGCGCGACCAAGACCAACCCGCTGGCGAGGGAAATCCAGATACCCACCGCACCCAAACCCCAGACCCCGACGGGCAAGCCGAACAACCGGAACCCAAACGGAAACGCCAAAGCCAAGGCCAGAGGTAGGCAGAAAAGCCAGTAGACCGTAAAGACGCTCCAGGACGCCCATGCCGCGCAATTCACCGAGCGCAGAAGGTAAGCAGCGACGACTTGTACTCCATCAAAGGGAGCCCAGACGGCGGCAAAGATCAGGAGCGTCGAAGCCAGCATGGCGGTCTCGGTGCCGGCCACGCCATACGTCTGCATTAATAGGGGTCGCAGCAAGACCAAGCCGAGCCCGTAGGCCAGCATGATGAGCCCGCCCAAGATGAGTGCACCAAGACCGACCGCCTGAACCTTGCGGGGGTCCTTCGCCCCATAAGCTTCGCCCACCCGGATACCAGCGGCGATGCCGAGACCGAGCGGCAACATGAACGCGGCCGACGCGGTGCTGATGGCGACCTGGTGCGCGGCCTGCGCGGTGGCGTTGATCCAGCCCGCCATGACGGGGACAATCGCAAAAATGCCGACTTCGCTCAAGCTGTGCAGCCCCGCGGGCCAGCCGGTCTTCATGAGGCGCTGGAACACAGCCATCTGCAGGCCGTCCGCCCAGCGCACTTCACCTCGGCCTGGGGTGAACCACAGGCCGATGAGCATGACGAGACGAGCGACGAGCGTAGCCCAGCCAGCGCCCGCCAAACCCATCGGCGCAAAACCCCAATGGCCGAACATCCAGAGCCAATTGAAAAAGATATTGGCCAGAATGCCGACACTCAGCCAGGCGAGCGAGATCCAAGGCTGACGCTGCGAGTCGCGATGCCCACGCAGTGCATGGAACATGAGCCCAGGCACCATCGCCCACGACATGAGGATAAAAAACTCCTGCGCTTCAGCGGAAACGGCGGGCGATGAGCCCAGCAGCGGGATGAACCGAGCGGCACCGTGCGAGAGGATTGCCGCAACGACACTGATAACGACCGCCAGGACCATGCCGTGCCGCAAGATGGCTGGGGACGACTCCTCGACCCCAGCCCCATTGTCCTGCGACTGATACACGGCAATCGCGCCGACGACGCCGATGCCAAAGACATATGGGATATAATTAAGATTCGATGCCAACGCCGAAGCCGCCAGCGCAGTCTCGCCGAGGTGGCCAGCCATCGCGACATCCACGACGAACATCAGCCCGTAGCCGAGCATCCCGAGCATAATCGGAATCGCCAACTTCAACGTGGGTCCAATTTCAGAACGAATGGTAGGCGAAGTTTCCAAGCCCCCAGAAGGAAAGGATAATCCTTCCCTTGCGAGTCAGTTCTTCGGGATGCGGTTCAACGTGTAATACGCGTCCGCATGATCCAGAGCTTCTCCCGACACAGCGCGGATGCCGTCGGCATGCAGCTCGTGAATGTAAAGCTCGCGGAGGCCATCGACCTTGAGGCGCACGCTGAGCCCGTCCGCGGCGACCTTGGCGGAGACGATACCGTTCGGCGCGCTCTGAATCTCGTCGCTGCCATACGCGCTCGAATAAAAGAGGGTATAGTTACTCATGCGGTACGAGGCGACATCCCCGGCGCGGGCGACATCGACGGGCTTGGTAAAGGTGAGTTCGAAGCCGTCGGGCTTGGCCTTCATCTCCTTGATGGCGAAGGGCACGGTGCCGTTGTAACGTAACCGTTGCAGGCCGTAGGCCTTGGTGCCGAGCGAAGACCAACCACGACTGGTCATGCCGACCATGAGCGAGCCATCCGGCGCGAA
>Ga0208960_1000015_pt1 | contig 116600 bp, 122 predicted proteins | sample GreLakmeON33MSRF_FD_187703 | JGI IMG/M metagenome (GOLD analysis project Ga0208960, IMG submission 187703) | Freshwater lentic microbial communities from great Laurentian Lakes, MI, USA - Great Lakes metaG ON33MSRF (SPAdes) | ecosystem: Environmental > Aquatic > Freshwater > Lake | place... | reverse complement strand
ATTAGTACCTCGAATTAAATTCTAAACTCTCCTGGTTAATCCCGATGTGGGCTGTTTTTAATGCGGGTGCGTCGTTGACCCCGTCACCTGTCATCGCCATGACCCTACCATTCGCCTTAAAGGTATGATTCACGCGAAGACCGTGGGCAGATTAAACTGGTAACAAGCTCGACCCACCACTCCCCCTGGTGGGTTTTTTATTGAGAAAATTGCATAACTGATCTACTCGGATCTTTCGGTTACTTGAATTGCAGGTACTATCTCAGCTTCCTCATTAAAGATACGCAATCCCCGCATGCAAAAAGAACTTGAAGCGAACCACAGATACGCTGTCGTCGCGGCTGTGCAACTGCCAAGCGTGACTGATCGAGAATTCGAATCCTCTTTGACTGAACTACGTGAGCTCGCAAAGACGCTGGGATATGAGGTCATTCGCACATTCGTTCAGAAAAGATCAGGTTTCGACATGACGGCATACTTAGGTGCTGGCAAGAGAGAAGAGATGCGTATCTTCGTGAATAACGAGTCTGAAGAATCGGATGGGATAGTCCCAAATCCAGATAGCCTGGAGATCGATACCATCTTGGTCGATCACGAGATCTCACCCTCTCAGGCTCGCAATCTTGAAAAGGAGGTCGGTTGCGAGGTGATGGACAGGACCATGGTCATCCTTGAAATTTTTCATCGGAATGCTCGCTCCCGTGCAGCCCGTGCACAGGTCGAGATCGCTCGGCTCGGTTACATGGCACCACGATTGCGCGAGGCTGCTAAGCTTGCGGGGCCACAGGGTCGTCAGCGAAGCGGAGTTGGCGGAAGGGGTGGAGGGGAATCTCACACCGAGTTAGATCGACGTAAGATTCGGGATCAGATCGCAGAGTTGCAGCAAGAGATTGCCGCGATGGATGTCGAACGTAAGACTCAGCGTGCCAGGCGGCAAGAGAAACAGGGATTCACAGGTGTCGCACTAGTCGGCTATACAAATGCTGGCAAATCTACACTGATGAGAGCCCTAACGGGAAGCGAGGTTCTGGTTGCGAATAAACTCTTTGCTACGCTCGATACCACGGTACGAGCTCTCCAACCGGAGAGCGTTCCACGTGTGTTGGTCAGTGACACGGTCGGATTCATCAAGAATCTTCCACACGGCCTCGTCGCATCATTCAAGTCAACTCTAGATGAGGCCCTTGATGCGTCTCTCTTACTCCATGTAATCGACGCCAGTGATCCTGGTTTTGAACGTCAGATTGAGGTCACGGATGAGGTCCTTGAGGAGATCGGTGCAAGCACCCTTCCGCGGATCCGCATCTTTAATAAGATCGACTATGTAGGTGATCCAACCGCTCAATCTGAACTCGAGGTCGCATTACGCATAAAGTACCCAAGCTGTATCGTCATGAGTGCACGCCGGCCTGAGGATATTGCAAATCTCCGACACGTGATCATCACATTCTTCCAACAGGATATGATCGAGGCAGAACTCTTTCTTCCTTGGTCTTCACAACAGCTACGCGGGGAGATCTATTCTAATTGTCAGGTTCTGGAGGAACGCTCAGACAACGATGGAGCTACCTTTCTAGTTAGAGGTCAGCCCAATGCAGTGAAGAGCCTGCAAGACCAATTCAGCCGGATAGAATAAATACAGCACCTCTGTGCTTGTTGGAATAATTCTCTGCGCTTATACATGATCATTCTGAGACGAAACGAAATACACCATGCAGCAGCAGTCCGCCCCGATTCCCCCTGATACTGAGGTCACTTCCATTCATCCAGAACTAAAAAACTGAAGCGACCTCCAGCAAGAGATCGCCCCTGAGTTATGCTCAGGGCATGAAGCAAAACTGGCCGGCCCTAATTTGACCTTCAAGGCCCTATACGGACACATGACCGCGAAGGGCTACCGATTAGCAGCAGATTTCGCGGTCATGCATTAGGGAGTGTGACTTCATTTCCGGAGGTCCGGAGTACGAGATCCCACCTAAACAGAATCGAGCCGGTCTTTATTTCTTGTTGAAGATCTCACAGCCATCAATAAATGCTTGCCGAGTAGCTTCACTTTTAAATGTTGGGAGGGCTGACTGCATCCCACCTCCAGAACAGTTTGTGGCATTGATTTCTGGAGGGGAATCTCCACCGCAACTGATCAGAGTGGCACTCAATGCAACAACAAGAACGATATATTTAGAATTCATTAAACTTTTCCTCTTTAAAATTCATTAAATTACTATGTTTCGGATTTAAATCCGAGGCGCAATAACGCGTATTCACTCAATGCAGCTCGCCAACACCCCGAAGAATACCTTATAAGGTGGACTAAATCCTAGCGATCCTCACGACTAATTGTGAACACGATCATGCCTATTATCAGTACAGACCTCAATATTCAGAGGGTCTCTATCGTAATCAGCTATGGTCAACAAATCCAAATCCCTTGTCGTGAACATAGACCAGTTTGCATTTTTCGAGGTACTTGGCATCGTGTATCCGTCCAGACTTAATGTAACCGGTCTGACCCGCGCTCAAGAAGATACGGTCCCCGTCTGGGACAAGGCCATCCACTCCCTTAATAAAAAACTGTATAGACATCCTTCCCTCGATCACGACCGTCATATCATCACCCGGATGAGAGTGTGGCGGCTCTTCTGAACCCGCCTCCCATCTCTCTAGCATGACCTCCACACCGTTCGGATTGGTTGGAAAGGTTGTTCTGACAGTAAAACCCGCAGGGGTTCCTGGAACGGTAATATGATTACCCCAAATGGCGCTGGTCTCTGCGGTGACTTCCTTGTTCGAGTCTGTAGTATGGTGGCTCATGAGTGTCGATCCTATCTAGTCTATTGGGTAAGTTACATAAAAAATGATACAAGTGATGATATCCACGGGCTCAAGTATGTATCACAAGGCCAGAAGATCCGAAAGAATACCTGATTTGCCGTCTGCTATCCAAAACGTTTGTGAGTTGCCCGTTTAACCATTCCATCTCCCTATCAAATCAGTGCATTATGTGTGGCAGTACATTTCCGCCTCCACCGGCAGTATGATGTGTCAGTCAACCATTGGCCCCATTAACACCAAAGACAGAATCTGTATTTAAGTCAGCCACTAATCCCATGAGACAGAACAAGACCGAGTACGACGACCCCATGCACGATACTCCCACAGCGACCGATCTTCCCACTCTTCACGATCTCTGTAGTGTGAAATTTGATAATAGTTTTGTGCGAGAACTGCCCGGTGATCCGGAGACTCGTAATGTTCCACGCGCAGTGAGCAATGCCTGTTATACCCGCGTTAATCCAACCCCGGTACAGTCACCTCAACTACTTGCCTGGTCACAATCGGTGGCTGACTTACTCGGAGTCTCTCAACCAGAATCACCTACCGGCCGGGTGGCGGAGCTGCTGGGTGGAAAGATCACCCTCCCCGGCATGCAGCCATACGCGGCTCGATATGGTGGTCATCAGTTCGGTCATTGGGCTGGTCAGCTCGGCGATGGTCGAGCCATCACCTTGGGAGAGATACTTGGCCCGGATTATAAACGTCTGGAGTTGCAGCTCAAGGGCGCGGGCAGAACTCCTTACTCTCGCACAGCCGATGGTCGGGCAGTGCTGCGATCCTCGGTCCGTGAATTCCTATGTAGCGAATCCATGCATCATCTCGGAGTGCCGACTACCCGGGCATTGAGTTTGGTGGCGACGGGCGAATCGGTGTGGCGGGACATGTTTTATGATGGGAACCCACAGGCAGAGATGGGGGCCATCGTCTGCCGCGTCTCACCCTCATTCGTGCGATTTGGTAATTTCGAGATACTCGCTGCACAGGGTGAGCTCGATACACTAAAAAATTTGGCTGACTACGTAATCAAGGAACATTTTACCGATCTAGGAGCGCCCTCACCTATAGTCTATGCCCGCTGGTTCGAGGAGATTTGCCGACGTACCGCTACCCTGATAGCGCATTGGATGAGGGTTGGTTTTGTACATGGGGTGATGAATACCGACAATATGTCGATACTGGGGCTAACAATCGATTATGGACCCTACGGTTGGCTGGAGGGTTTTGATCTGGAATGGACTCCCAACACGACGGATGCCCAGGGACGTCGTTATTGCTTTGGCAAACAGCCAGAGATAGCTCAATGGAATCTGACCCGGCTTGCAGCCGCCCTCTCCCCACTGATTGATGATCGGTCACTACTGGAGCAGGGCTTGGCAGTCTTTAACGATACCTTCCAGACCACCTGGCGCGGGATGCTGGCAGATAAGCTCGGTCTGAATTCACTAGACCATGAAGGTGATGAAACTCTTCTGAGCGAACTATTTGACCTGTTGCAGCAGTCCGAGATTGACATGACGATCTTCTTTCGGAGCCTGATGAATATTCCATTAACGACTGCAGATAACTCGCTAGAGAGTTCATCATTGTCGGGACTGCTACGCCATGCATTCTATACAGAAGAGGGTTTTGTACATTCGCAAACGAGCTTAAACAAATGGTTGCACCGTTATATTGCCCGGATACATCTGGATATGGAGGCTCCTACCTTAACGAGCTTTGAAGGCACGCGCTTGCAACGAATGAGCCGCTCTAATCCCAAGTACGTACTCCGTAATTATTTGGCACAGCAGGCGATTGAAGGATTGCAACAGGGAGACTCATCCTTCATGACGCGTCTGATCGAGGTCCTAAGACGGCCCTACGACGAGCAACCCTCTCACAATGACCTCGCAAGCCTGCGTCCAGAATGGGCTCGCAATAAGCCGGGGTGTTCAGCGCTATCGTGCAGCTCGTAAACTCTAGTCGTTCTTAGCTCCGCAGCTTAATCCTTCAATTGCCCAACGAGACGGGGTAACAGGATTAAGGATCGTATTGAATACTCGGCTGATCTACTCTATCAATAAAAGCGTAGAGATCGTAGTAGAACCTGCAATGTATATCCATACATGACGGACCGACTATACGAGACCTGCGTCTTGAATTATTTAACGAGATCTTCTCTTAAGGAGCAAAAATGAAAAAGATTCTTCCTACCCTGATTGTGACCGCTGCAACTGCTAAGGCTACTGAAGCCGGTAAGATCCCTGCGACATACTTACCACCACTGCCCGCCACGAAATAATCAATCTTGGCATTTGGTCTCAAGAGCTATTAACTATCCAACCGAAAGATGAATGCTCGCACCTGCCGATCTTTCATCAAATCCAGCCTGAACTTGGCATGAAATAATCCATTGATTGGTAGGAACGTTTCTGAATAAAGCGACTAAATCACCTTGATGTATGTTCAAAACTGGAGCAATCTGGCAGTATCGCTTAAGGGAGTGAAGCCCCTCCCAATATAGGAACTGATGAATACGTTAACTGAAACACAACTCGTATCCATGCTTGAGATGCAGGATGGCATGAACAAAAAGGTTAATCCAGACTGGGTCGCTGCCAATAATAATTGGCACCGGGCCATACAAGTAGAAGCCGTCGAGGCGATCGAACATCACGGATGGAAATGGTGGAAGAAGCAGAATTGTGATATGGCACAGCTGCGTATGGAGCTGGTCGATATCTGGCACTTCATTCTCTCAACAGTCATTCAGAACACACGCGGCAGCATTAGATTCGCCGCCATAGAGATGATCTCAGAGCTATCGCAAAAATCAGTGCAGTTTGATAACCAGCACTACATCCTAGCGAAGATGAGTCTATTGGAAAAGCTCGACCTGCTGGTAGGCTTATCCGCTGCCAAACGGACCAGTCTGGCCCTATTCAATTCCCTCTTATCCGACTGTGGAATGAGCTGGGTCGAGCTCTTCAAGCAGTATACCGGCAAGAACGTTCTCAACATATTTCGCCAGGATTATGGTTACAAGGCTGGGACCTATATTAAAATCTGGAATGGTCGTGAGGATAACGAGCATCTAGTCGAATTACTAGATATCATTGACTTGAGCGCTGATAATGTTCATGATGAACTTTACCAGACCCTCAAGTCACGGTACATGTTAGCGCTCGATGAATGATAGTTCGCAGTCTTCAGTGAATTTTTATAACTACAAAAGGGAGAAAACGATATGAACCGCAAAGAACTGATTGATGCACTAGCAAACAAAACAGGTGGTAGCAAGGCCGACGCTGCCCGCAATATCGCTGCTCTGATCGAAGTCATCACCGCCACTCTGAAGAAGGGTGACAATGTTGCCTTGGTCGGATTTGGTACATTCGAAGTCCGCAAACGTGCCGCACGCAGTGGTCGCAATCCTGCTACCGGAGCGGCCATTAAGATCAAGGCATCCAAGCAGCCCGCCTTCAAGGCCGGAGCGACCTTGAAAGCTGCTGTGAATGGAGCGAAGTAACAGCAACTCGAGCAGCAACCGCTAGTCATCTGGCGGTTGCTCTTACCGGCTCTAATCACTCTATGAACACCCTCAACATAGGAGATCATCATGGCAAAGGGCCAGCAAAAGAAAACAAAAGAAGCAAAAAAACCTAAGAAGAAGCCAACACCCGCCATCTGATCCATTCTTTTTCTGAATGGATTCTGTAGCACTCCGCATGACCCCTATATAAGCCGAGAATTATTAGATTGCGATCATCTGCTCAGACCATCATTCTGATACAGATGGTTAAACTGCAACCGATAAAAGTGCGCTCACGATCTGATGTAGGCGTACCTACGGCTGTGGATAGTGGCCCATAGTTTCGCTGCTGGCGTATTAAATTTAGGGATGGACTCGCTACTCATCGGTGCATTAACTTCAGCGTCAATACGACACTTGCGAGGATAATCGTAATAGCATTGGCGATGATGATCGGCCAACTACCCAGCATGACACCATAGACGAACCACATCGCCACGCCTGCCGTAAAGAGACTGTACATTGGCAGAGACACGCCGGAGAGATCGCGGGTCTGCCATGACTTTAAAGCCTGCGGGACAAATGCTACGGTCGTCAGAACCGCAGCCGCATACCCGACAAGGTTATCAAGATCAAGCAACATGCCGCGAATGATACTTTTGTTTGATCACTTGGAGCAACACCTGATCACCGTTTTTAAGACATAATGCTACCTTAAGAGGGGTCATGCATATCGCAGTATTCAAGAGTAGATTTTGGACTTGGCCATCATAGATGGGTTACGGTCTCAAGCAAATCATCCCTGATTTTAAATACTGACACCATTACATGAGCACAGGTGTAGCGACTTAATTTGCTGATATCAGAAATAAGACTGTGAAAAAACTAATCATCACATTGCTTGTTTGTATGCCCCTGATCTGCCACGGGCAGGAAGACCTGCAGCTCGTTTGTATTGGAGAGAGTGTCTATACAAAGCCAGGTTCCGATCCAAATACAGAGGCTATGACTCAGAACTTTTCCTTTGTTGGTGGGAAATTACATGGATTCATACCCTGTCAGTGGTCAGAAGAGACGATTGTTTGTGATGCTGAGAAAGTGAAGACCGGTAGCGCGATCGCTATTAACCAGACCAGTATCGATCGGTCTTCAAGCATTGTGACGGATATTTCTGAAGGTAGGAAAGGCGGGGTGGTCACCTTTACCGGCCAGTGCTCGCCCATCCCACCAAGATTCTAGCAGCTCACTTCTTCAGTACCCTGGAAGGGGCATTATCTAATTCAGGCCTTGGTGCTGATGGCGGTACCTGTCTTTTGACCCTCGGTATTTACCATCGGGGGGTCGTATGTACTTCGGCCGGTTGCGCGGTATGAGCGACCCTCTCCTTTCTACCCTCTGGCTTTTCAACGGCACGGTCTTCTGCACTCTTCTGAGTAGTATTAATTTATTGCGAGCCCGTTGTAGAAACGAAGTAGACAGAATCAATTGCCATAAGCATCTCCTGTATTGATAGAAATTATGAACATAATGACCGCCTACTTAGCTTAACGGCCTCTTTCATACTTACTTGAGGGCAAAATGTAATTCAATTATTAATCACTCCGTAATTGCGATGAGCAGACCAATGATTAATGATTACATACAGATAGTTACAATATTATGATGAGAAAGATCCCCGTCAAGCATGAAGGAAATACCTTCATCTTCGATGATATCATCGCTATATATTGATTATGTTAATCGAATATTCACAGAATTATCTATAGGTAGCGATATGGCACTCAAGTCAACGATCTTTAAGGCGGAGCTACAAATAGCCGATATCGACCGTAACTACTATCAAAGCCATGTACTGACGCTCGCTCGACACCCATCCGAGACCGATGAGAGAATGATGGTCAGGCTACTGGCCTTCGCGCTACATGCTCATGAGTCACTTCTGTTTGGGAATGGATTAAGTACCGATAATGAGCCTGATCTATGGAGGAAAGACTTAACGGGGGAGATCGATCTCTGGATTGATGTCGGGCTGCCGGATGAGAAACTAGTCCGTAAGGCCTGTGGCCGGTCGAGGCAGGTATTCATCTACAGCTACGGTGGGCGTGTTGCCGATCGGTGGTGGGATCAATGCCGCAGCAAGCTTGGAAAAATAAAGAACTTGAGTGTGATCAACCTGCCCCCTCAAACCAGCCAGTCAATTGCCAAGCAGGCTCAACGGAGTATGCAGTTAAATTGCACCATCCAGGAGGGACTGATCTGGCTGGCGGATCAGAAGGAGTCTGTTCAGGTCGAACTGGTAATCCCCGTATAGCAGCGCTGAAGAGCTGAACCCAATTACGGGCCTCATTAAATCCGCCCCGCCAATCCCCTTCTTATTTCTTTTTCGAAGTCGCTACCGTACTCTTGCCAGACGGATCTACATTATCTTCATTTTTATCAACCACCTGGAAGAATATTTCACCCTGCTTTATCATTCCGAGCTCACTACGGGCAATCTCCTCGATCGCATCGTAACCTTGCTTCAGGTCTCTCACCTCGGCATCCAGCCCAGCATTCCGAACCGTCCACTCTTTATTGGTTTCGCGCTGGCTGATGAGCTGCTGATTGATCTCCCACACTCGGAGCCAACTCCCCTTACCAAGCCATAATGGGTATTGCAACAGAGCAATCATGGAGACGAGTGCAATCGCCAGCAGCTTCATTCGGACATCCTTATAAGTCCCACAATCTGCACCTTCCTTGTGGATTATTCGCTACGTTTTTATAACGCAGTGCCGCCCAAATAAATCTATCGAGGAATTGAGTCTTATCTCAACTGATAGAAGGCGCCTCTCCCAGCATAGCTGGCAGCATCACCCAAGTCTTCCTCGATGCGTAGCAGCTGGTTGTACTTCGCCAGGCGGTCTGAGCGAGAGAGTGAACCCGTCTTGATTTGTAGTACGTTCGTGGCCACAGCAATATCTGCAATGGTGGTATCTTCTGTCTCTCCGGAACGGTGTGAGATTACGGCGGTGTAGCCCGCACGCTTAGCCGTTTCAATGGCAGAGAATGTTTCGCTCAGGGTGCCGATCTGGTTCGGCTTAATCAGAATGGAATTGGCAACACCCTGAGCAATTCCTTCTTTCAGGATTCTGAAATTCGTCACGAATACATCATCTCCAACCAGCTGTACTGATTTCCCGAGCTTGCTGGTGAGAAGTCTCCATCCATCCCAGTCGTGCTCACTCATCCCGTCCTCAATACTGAGAATGGGATACTTATCGATCCAGGTTGCGAGGTAATCTACAAACTGTGCCGATGTAAGACTCAAACCTTCGGATGTCAGGTGGTACTTCCCATCCCTAAAAAATTCTGAACTGGCGCAGTCCAGTCCGATTGCAACATCAGGCCCTGGCAAATAACCCGCCTGCTCGATCGCCTCTACAATCAACTGCAATGCAGCCTCGTTATTCGCAAGATTAGGAGCAAACCCCCCCTCATCTCCTACAGAGGTGGGCATACCCTTCGCATCGATCAATTTCTTCAGCGTATGAAATACTTCAGCACCGCAACGAACCGCTTCGCGAAAACTTTGTGCCCCCACAGGGATGATGACGAACTCCTGCATGTCTAGATTATTGTTAGCATGTGCCCCACCATTGATTACGTTCATCATCGGTACCGGCATCGACATCGGACCCGCCCCCCCTAAGTAACGGTACAGAGGAAGGCCGGCCTCCTCTGCTGCAGCCTTTGCAACCGCAAGCGAGACCGCGAGAATCGCATTGGCCCCAAGCCTTGACTTATTATCGCTACCATCTAGCTCGATCAGAGTTTGGTCGATGAAGTTCTGTTCCATCGAGTCCAGCCCCATGATGGACTCTGCAATCTCGGTATTGACGTTACCCACCGCCTTGAGGACACCCAGTCCAAAATAACGCTGCATATCCCCATCACGCAACTCGACAGCCTCCTTAGTTCCGACGGATGCCCCTGAAGGTACAGCCGCCCGTCCTAGCACGCCGGACTCGAGCAATACATCGGCCTCTATGGTCGGATTCCCACGGGAATCGATAATTTCACGCGCGATGACATCTACGATTGCACTCATGCTATTTTTTCCCTGATGTTATTTAAGTTATTAGAACTGGTCTCATTTTACGTAGCCGATACCTAAGAAATAACTTTTAATTTGGCAGAGTCTGATGCGACTAACTCAGAATGCCTCTCCGATGATTCAATAGCGGCCTCAACAAAGGATTTAAACAGCGGATGTCCCGACCTGGGTGTGGAAGTGAATTCAGGATGAAATTGGCAAGCAACAAACCAAGGATGCTCATCCTGAGGGAGTTCAATCATCTCGCACAGCGTCTCAACCGCAGATAATCCACTGACTCGTAACCCAACCTTCTCAAGCTGAGGGAGGTATGCATTATTGACCTCATACCGGTGGCGATGTCGTTCGATAATTGTATCAGCGCCATAAATCTTCTTCGCCAGGGACCCCTCCTTCAGAGAACACTCCTGCCCCCCAAGACGCATACTCCCGCCCAGATCTGACTTGGCATCACGTATTTCCAATTGCCCTTCGCGGGTACGCCACTCGGTGATCAGACCGATCACGGGGTAAGGGGTGTCCGGATTAAATTCGGTACTGTGAGCACCCTCCATAGAGGCCTTGTCGCGTGCATATTCGATTACAGCCAACTGCAGTCCGAGACAGATTCCCAAATAAGGGATGCGGTTTTCACGTGCGTATCGGATGGCCATAATCTTGCCCTCCACACCTCGTTTACCGAACCCACCCGGAACTAGGATTGCATCCATCCTGGTCAGGCAATCGGTCCCTTGCTTCTCGATATTCTCCGAGTCTATATAATGGATATTGATCTTGCTTCGGGTATGAATACCGGCATGTATCAAGGCCTCAGACAGGGATTTATAAGACTCGGTCAGGTCCACATACTTACCCACCAGCGCAATTTTGACCGACCGCTGAGGATGCTCCAGATGATCAACCAGCCTCTTCCATACGCTCAGGTCGGCGGGCTTCGCCAGAATATCTAGTTTGTGACATACGATCTCATCGAGCATCTGATCGTGCAGTAAACCTGGAATCTTGTAGATACTGTCCGCATCCACTGCCGAGATCACCGCCTCCTCTCTCACATTGGTGAATAGCGCAATCTTGCGACGTTCATCGGCTGGCAGCTCTCGGTCTGCACGGCATAACAGAACATCCGGCTGAATACCAATCTCGCGCAGTTCCTTGACTGAGTGCTGGGTGGGTTTGGTCTTCAACTCGCCCGCCGATCCGATATAAGGAAGGAGTGTGAGATGAATGAAGCAGGTATCGTTACGAGGATGTTGCACCGCCATCTGGCGGATCGCTTCTAGAAATGGTAGTGACTCGATATCCCCCACGGTACCACCAATCTCGACAATTGCGACCTGAGCATCGCCCGCACCGGCCTTGATATGAAGTTTGATCTCATCGGTGATGTGTGGAATCACCTGTACTGTGCCGCCGAGATAGTCTCCCCGACGCTCCTTCTTGATTACGCTCTCGTATATCTGTCCGGTGGTGAAGTTATTACGCTTACTCATCTTGGTGCTGATGAACCGCTCGTAATGTCCCAAATCAAGATCGGTCTCTGCACCATCCTCGGTGACAAATACCTCTCCATGCTGGAATGGGCTCATGGTGCCGGGATCCACATTGATGTAGGGATCCAGCTTGAGCATGGTGACTTTAATGCCGCGGGTTTCGAGAATTGCTGCTAGGGAGGCGGCGGCGATACCCTTCCCCAGGGAAGAGACGACACCGCCAGTTACAAATACATACTTGGTCATGGACGTACATGATACGGGAAAAGGCCTTCTAGAACAAATTTGACACGGGACGATGCTGATTCAGCACCCGAAGGGATCACTCCCACTTGCTTAAGACTGGCCTATTATCTCGACATCTACCCCGGTCTCGACCCGTTTGAATAAATCCAGTAGATCGCGGTTATGCATTCGGATGCATCCGATTGAACCGGGTCTACCCATCACCGTGCTATCTGGGCTACCGTGAATGTAGATATAACGGCGCATCGTATCGACCTCTCTCAATCGGTTAAAGCCTGGCTCACAGCCTGAGAGCCATAGTATTCGGGTCAGGATCCAGTCTCGTTCAGGATAACGAGCACCCAATTCTGGTGTATAAATTTCACCAGTCGGTCGGCGTTTAATGAATACCGTATTCACCGGTTGACCCTCACCGATCTTGGCGCGTATCACGTGCCTTCCCAGAGGTGTACAAAAACTACCCATTCTCTGCCCCTCTCCATTCTTGGCAGTGGAGATACTGTAATGCTGAACCACCCTGCCATCAGAATCTAACAAGTCCAACGTCTGGTTTGGGATATTGATGATGACTCTCATTGATCCGCCATTCCCATCACCTTTCGGCGTTGTGCAAAGAACTTTCTTAATAACTCACCCGACTCTTCTGCCAATACACCTCCAGCAATCTGCAAGTGATGGTTGATCCGGGTATCTGCCGGTAAATCAATTAAGCTACCACAGGCACCAGTCTTGGGCTCTCTTGCGCCATAAATAAGCCTCGTAATGCGAGCATGAAAGATCGCACCGACACACATCGTGCAAGGCTCTAGCGTGACGTAGAGTATGCAATCTGTCAGACGGTAATTACCGGTATGGCGAGCGGCATCACGGATCGCCATCACCTCGGCATGGGCGGTCGGATCAGCAGCCGAAATCGGGCGGTTATAGCCCCGACCAATGATCTCATCACCCCGCACCACCACCGCGCCCACCGGCACCTCCCCAACCTCCCATGCTTGCTTTGCGAGATCGAGCGCTGCCCTCATGAAATCAGCATCGTCACCTTGCTTGCCGTGCAGGCCAGTCGTTGTCGAAGAGGGTCCATTAAGATTCATCATCAGATTCTAACTCAGATGAACTGTCCAACCGCGAGATGATCACGAGGTGAGTTTTGAGGGGATCTCAGAGCGGGGGTTGTTTTTATATGGAAAAAGATTATCCTAATTTTCACTAGAATTTCAAATTTCTGAACAATCACTTGGGGAAAACTCTCATTCATTATGCGACTCAGATTAATTGCAGTTATCGTATTTTCCCTTCTGCATGTCCCGCGCGGCATGGCAGAATTGCCCATACTCAAGGTTGAGTTCACCGAGACCAAGGCACCAACAAGCATCGCTCAACAGCAAAGGGCTTATACCGAGTCGAGCGCTATCGTGACCTATTCCGATGGTCGCAAAATCTCCTACCCTCTGGCTTACCATACCCTCTACAGCTCAGGCGAACAAATCGGAAGTTGGAGAGCAGGATCCATCGTCGATAGAAATGGCCATATACTGCAAACCGCTCGGATCAATGAGACTGGCGACACGGCACAAGGGCCATTTCATGCTCGTAGTCCCGATGCCAACACGCTCATGCAGCAAGGGGATAAGCTCTTCCTAATAACACACTTGGAATACGATACCGAGTCTCCCAATGTCGATTCCAGCAAGCCGATCATCAATCTATATGGATCTTTGCCCATGGTGATGAATCTAGCCTCCATTCAACAAGACTCTCACACCGGAAGATTGACCGCATTCAATTTACAAAATATCGACATGAGTGGTGTAGGGGGTCTATGGACACCCTGTGCCGGCGAACTCACCCCGTGGAATACGCATATCGGGGGCGAGGAGCATGAGCCTGATGCACGTGTATTTGAAAGCAGGCCCCTCACTGCCATGAATCTTTATCTGAACTCTCCAGGACAGCTTGCGCCAATTGGCGCAAATCCATACAAATATGGAATGATCACAGAAGTTAAGGTAAATTATAGCGGAAAGACCGAAGTTACCAAGCACCATTCCATGGGGCGCTCCTCCAATGAGCTCGCTCATGTCATGCCAGACAGCAGGACCGCCTATAAGGGGGATGATGGCAATGACGTAATGATGACCATGTTCGTTGCGGACAGACCTCAGGATCTGACCAGTGGCAATCTATATGCCGCCAAGTTACATCAGACCGACGCCTTCCATGGAGGCAAGTTCGATCTTCAGTGGATTAATCTTGGCCATGCCACAGATGCTGAAATCGATGTATTGGTGGCCGGGGGCATTAAATTCTCAGATATCTTTGAGGTGGCAAGTAGTGTCGAGTACCGATCGAACTCCTCTTCCTATATCGGCTTTAGACCAGTCTATATCTACACCAGCGGCAGCACTCCGGCGCTAGAATATCTAAGGGTCAGAGACGGAATGGAAAAGGCCGCTGCCTTCTTAGAGACCCGACGTTTCGCGGCATACCTGGGAGCGACCACCGAACTTACCAAGCTTGAGGGAGTCACCTCTAATAAACAGGATAAGAGGCTTTACATGGCCATGTCCTATGTACAGAGGGGCATGTTATCCGACCAGAATGGAGAACGCCCTCAGGATCATGTCCGCTTGGCAGGCAATTCCAAGGACCTGGACTGCGGCATCATTTATCAGTCTGACCTACAATCCGATCAGGTGGACACATCGGGCAATCCTATCAATAGCCGATGGGTGGCCGCTAATCTCAGAGCTCTCGTCATGGGTGCTCGGAAACCCGACACACAAAACACTTACGGACTCCATGACCGTTGCGATACCGATAAAGTAGCCAACCCTGATAATCTCAAGTATTCGGAGTCGATGCGGACCCTCTTCATCGGTGAAGATAGTCCTAACCATCTGAATAACTTTCTATGGGCATACAATGTCGATACCAATAAGGCTATACGCATCGCCACCAATCGCGCAGGTGCAGAATGGACCGGCCTGCAGGTGGTGGAGAATCTAAATGGGTTCGCCTACATCATGTCTAACATCCAACACCCCGGCGCTGATACGGATTTACGGAGCTACAAGAACAAGATCCAAGACTTTAATAGCTTCCGAGCCGGTATTGATCAGCGCGGCGCGGTCGGTTATCTGGGAGGACTCCCTGCAATCAAACGGGTCCGGGAAGAATCTCTCAATGGTCGCGATACCGACTAATGACACACCTCCCCTCTCATCCGTTTCCTTATAACATCTCATGACTTCCGCAGACCCCACCGCTATCTTCAAGGACTCCTGGTCTCTGTATGACCTAATCACAGAATACAATTACATGTCCCACCAGGAGATCTATGCCGGAGTCGATCAGTTACTGCGATCGCGAAACAGCCTAGAAAATGCCTGTCTGCTGGACCTGGGTTGTGGAAATGCTCGGTATCTTGCCCCCTGTCTGAAACGATCTTCCCCCGCACTCTATCAAGGGGTAGATTTATCTGAAGACGCTCTGGTAGAAGCGCGTGCCTATCTGACAGGATTGCCAGGTCAAGTGATTCTGACCCATGCGAACCTACTCGATGCGATCGAGTCGACTGATAAAGTCTGGGATGTGATCTTCACTAGCTTTACGATTCATCACCTGACCCTCGACGCAAAGAAACGCTTCTTCCAAGCGGTCGGAAATTGCCTCTCACAGGATGGCTGGTTGATACTTGTGGATGTTGTGAGAGATGAAGGCCAAAGCCGAGAAAGCTACCTGGATGGTTATCTGAATTTCATGCGAGAGGGCTGGACAAGGGTGCCCCATGATCAATTGGAAGAGGCCTGTACACATGTTCATGACTGGGACTACCCAGAACCCCTCTCCTCCTTACAAGAGATGGCTATATCATCGGGCCTTAAATCCTGCCGCCTGATCAGTCGGTATGCACAGCATCACACCCTGTTATTCTCTCGCTCCCCCGCTGAAGGTGTCTAATGACGTCCAAATACCGAAGTATCTTTTGAGTTGCCTTTTTAGATACTGACTCAGTCGACATCTGCTCCGGCAGCCTACCCCCTAGGATGATGCTTCTGATGGATCTGCTTCAGACGCTCACGCGCTACATGGGTGTAAATCTGGGTGGTGGAGATGTCTGCATGACCCAAAAGCAGCTGTACCACTCGCAAATCAGCACCATGATTAAGTAAGTGAGTTGCAAAGGCATGTCGTAAGGTATGCGGAGACAAGGGCTTATTGATGCCCGCAGAATCTGCGTGGCGCTTGATCAGATGCCAGAATGCCTGTCGAGTCATGGCGACACCCCGCGCGGTTACGAATAACGCATCACTGACCCTCCCACCCAGCAGTATGGGCCGAGACTCTCTGAGATACCGATCAGTCCAGTCCAGAGCCTCCTCACCCAGGGGTGCTAGCCGCTCCTTGCTCCCCTTTCCCATGACCCGTACCACTCCCATATTCGAACTTAGTTGGGCAACTTTTAGTGTGACGAGTTCCGATACCCGCAGACCACTCGCATAGATTACCTCGAGCATTGCACGGTCCCGGAGTCCCAATGGGCGCTCCACATCAGGTGCTCCGAGTAGAGACTCAACCTCCAGCTCGGTCAGACTCTTGGGTAGATTACGTGGAAGTTTAGGGGTGTCGATATTGAGACTGGGATCCGTCTGAATCTTCCCTTGTCTCAACAGGAACCGGTAGAAACGCTTCAGACTTGATAACTCACGACTGGTGGTACTGGCCTTGACTCTTTTTGATACTTTATAGGCAAGAAACTCCAGTAGATCGGTATGCGTAGCACATTTTAGTGACCCATCGCTCCGGTTCTGTATCCACATCCACTCTGCAAGTTTCTGTAGATCACTTCGATAACTTTCCAGAGTATTGCGAGATAGACCATCCTCCAACCACAACGCATCAGAAAATTCATCTAACAAACCTGTATTTTGGTCAGACGGATTCATGTCTCAACAACCAACTCTTAATGGCAATCGGGATTCCATCACTGGCATTCATGAAACCACCCAAGCTGCCATTCTTGGCGATCACTCGGTGACAGGGGATCACGAGTGGCAAACGGTTGGCCCCACATGCCTGCCCCACGGCACGTGGGGCAGAATGAAGCTGGGTAGCAATATCGGCATAACTGCGAGTGCGGCCGCTGGGGATTGTCTGTATCGTCTGCCATACCCTTCTCTGGTGGATGGTCCCTCCCATATGTAAAGACAGATCAAATTCAAAATTGGGGTTAGTCAGGTATTCATTTAGTTGCTGACAGACCTCCCTCGCAAGGGGATTCTGTGGCTCAAGTGGAAGAGTATCGAGTGGGAGATAATCGATGCCGGTTAACCAGTCCTCTTCAGTACGGATACCGAGCATCGCAAATGGTGCGACAAGTCTCGCCTGATAATGATTTGTCGTCTTGATCTTCGGAATGGTTTTGACTGTGTTCATTCTGGAACGGATCTATCGACTCAATATGTCCAATGATTGCTGCGGCCAATCTCTCTTGATGATCAGAATAATTATTCTCCGCTTTGACTTTGTGCGAACAGTCCGGCGATAATCAGCCGTTACCCAGACTGATCAATCTATTTGAAACACAACGAATTAAGGAGCAAGAGGTGAAATTTAGCATAAAAAATGCAAGCCCGGAAAAACAGCGCAGTGCCTGTGTAGTGGTCGGCGTGTTCGAACCTCGCAAACTGACCGAAGCTGCGGAGGCCATGGACAAGATCTCCAAGGGTTATATCAGCGGCATCTTGAAAAACGGCGATATGGAAGGCAAAGCAGGCTCCACCCTGACTCTTCATAATGTGCCGAACGCCATATGCACGAGGGTACTGCTCGTCGGTCTGGGTAAGGAGCGAGAGTTTCATGACAAGAGTTATCGTGATGCGGTCAGGACCGCCTTCAAGGCCCTCCAGGAGACCGGTGCTGCGGATGCAACCCTCTACTTAGCTGAAATTCCGCTAAAAACTCGGAATATCGCTTGGAAAATTTCTCAGACCGCGATCATTGGACTGGAAAGTATCTACCGATCAGACCAGCTTAAAAGTAAACACTCGGAGACCAAGAGACCTCTCAGTAAGATCACCTTAGGAGTGACCAGTGCAGTAGGCTCTGCTGCCAATGAGGGCGCACTGCAACAAGGACTCTCCATCGCTCACGGCATGAGTCTGGCTAAGGATCTGGGGAACCTCCCTCCCAATATCTGTACTCCCACCTATCTTGCGCAACAGGCCATGAGTCTAGCCAAGACCTACAAGCTCAAGGCCACAATCCTAGAAGAAAAAGATATGGAGAAGCTCGGTATGGGCTCCTTACTATCGGTCTCGCGCGGCAGCCGGCAACCTGCAAAGCTGATCGCACTGGAATACCGTGGCCTGGCAAAGATGGAGCGGCCGATCGTACTCGTGGGCAAGGGTGTCACCTTTGATACCGGCGGCATCTCTTTGAAGCCCGCATCTGAAATGGATGAGATGAAGTACGACATGTGTGGGGCCGCCAGTGTACTGGGGACCCTCTTAGCGATTGCACAAATGAGGCTGCCGATCAATGTCGTTGGAATCATTCCCGCCACTGAGAATATGCCGGGTGGAAATGCAACCAAGCCGGGTGATATCGTTACCAGCATGTCCGGTCAGACCATCGAAATTCTCAATACCGATGCCGAGGGACGACTCATCCTGTGTGATGCGTTGACCTACGCTGAACGGTATCAACCCGAGGTGGTGATCGATATCGCCACCCTAACAGGTGCCTGCGTCATCGCACTCGGTCATGTCGCATCCGGACTGCTGAGTAATGATGACAAGCTCGCCCATGAGTTAATGCAGGCCTCAGAGCAATCTGTCGACCGGGCATGGCATCTGCCGCTATGGGATGACTATCAGGAACAGCTTAAAAGTAATTTTGCGGATATCGCCAATATTGGTGGACGTGCCGGCGGAACCATCACCGCGGCCTGTTTCCTGTCACGATTCACCAAGAAATACCGTTGGGCACACTTAGATATTGCGGGGACCGCGTGGAAGTCAGGCAAGGACAAGGGTGCAACCGGACGGCCGGTACCCCTCCTCACTCAGTTTCTGATTGAGCGTGCATCACACGAAGTCAAGAAGGCGGAGCTACCCTCTTGATGTCAATATGACCCAGATCGATTTCTATTCGGATACAGACGATAGGCTACATACCGCTTGCAGACTGGCCGCCAAGGCGGTGCAGCAGGGTTGCAAGGTCATGATCTATACGCCTGATAGTGATACCGTCGAGCGCCTCGATACGCTGCTGTGGACATTCTCGCCGACCGGATTCGTCCCCCACTGCGCTGTCGGCGACAAAATGTCCGACGTCACACCGGTGGTACTGGGTCATCAGTCCGACAATCTCCCTCATGATGACGTGCTTCTCAACCTGCATACCGAGCACCCCCCCTTCTTCAGCCAATTCAAACGGCTGATCGAGATCACCGGAACAATGCCCGATGAAATGCAAGCGGCCCGCGTACGTTACCGGTTCTATCAAGAACGTGGGTATGAGATTCGTCATCACAAGATTGGGGCCGTATAGCACCGGATAGCCTCACTCGCTCTCCCCGCCCCCCTCCCCGATCATGACAAACGACAGCAAAGATCCACCGGGAACAGATCAAGATAAAATTCTTGATGAATTGGACGCATTCCTAAGCAAACGCCAGGGCAAGACCGCAACTGTCACTGAATCCAAGACGAAGATCGAGTCCGTGACTGTTCCAGTCCTGACAGAAGTCTTTGGTGCTCAGCTGGGACAATCAGACCCCTCAACATCCAGAGATATACCGACCCTCACAGAGGTCGTGTCTCACCCAGCAGATAACTCAGCGGCCCCACCTGAAACCACCCCATCGATGAAGCGGATTATTGATTCCGCTTTAAAAGAAGCTGGGGTCGGACTCGACCGACCATCACAGGAACTGCTGATCCGATCGCTTGAGCGGCAGTTACAAGGATATTCGGCAACACCCCATCCAAAACATTATGGAAGCGGAAGTCCCAATACCGGTATACAGGTATCGCAGAATTCACCCCGATCAACCCTGACACCGGCACCCCCTCATTCCTCTATAATGATCGACCTTTCCGCAGCTGCGGACTCACGCCCGATCAGCATGACCCAAATGGAACTCACAAAAAGTTTTGAACCCCAGCTGATTGAAAGTCATTGGTACTCCGTCTGGGATGATGCCGGTTATTTCAAACCCATGTCTTCTAACGCACCCTCTGAAGGAGTGCCCCCCTACTGCATCATGCTGCCTCCACCCAATGTCACCGGCACACTTCACATGGGTCATGCATTTCAGCACACATTGATGGATGCTCTGTCCCGGTATCATCGCATGCTCGGTAACAATACATTATGGCAACCTGGGACGGATCACGCTGGTATCGCAACCCAGATCGTGGTAGAGCGTCAACTCGATCAGCAGAACATCAACCGACAAGACCTCGGACGAGAAGAGTTTCTCAACCGAGTATGGCAGTGGAAGGAGGAATCCGGATCGACCATCACCCGACAAATGCGCCGGATGGGGGCCTCATGCGACTGGTCACGAGAGCGGTTCACCATGGACGAGGGACTCTCTCGTGCCGTCACTGAAGTATTCGTGAGACTTCATACCGAGGGACTAATCTACCGCGGCAAGAGGTTGGTGAACTGGGACCCGGTGCTCCAGACCGCAGTATCCGATCTGGAGGTTGTCTCAACCGAGGAAGATGGGTCCCTCTGGCATATCCGCTACCCTCTTGCAGAGCCTGATCTACAAAACGAATTGACCCACCTGATTGTTGCCACAACTCGACCCGAGACTATGCTGGGGGATATGGCGGTTGCCGTACATCCGGATGACCCCCGTTACCGACACCTGATTGGGCGGGCCGTTCGTCTTCCATTATCTGCCGGAAACCCTGCAGACTGGCGCAGTATCCAGATCATTGCGGATACCTATGTAGATCCAAAATTTGGCACAGGCTGCGTAAAGATTACCCCGGCACACGACTTCAATGACTACCAGATGGGCATTCGGCACGAGCTAGCTCCCCTTAACATTCTGACACTGGATGGCAAGATAAACGAGCACGCCCCGATCGAGTATCAGGGTATGGACCGTTTCTCAGCACGTACTCAAATCATTGCCGACCTTGATTCACTGCAGCTGCTGTCTGAAATCAAGGCTCATAAGCTGATGGTCCCACGATCTGACCGAACTCATGCTGTGATCGAACCGATGCTGACCGATCAGTGGTACGTTGCGATGGAGGGCCTCGCCAAGCGCGGGCTGGAGGTGGTCGCGAATGGAGATGTGAAATTCGTTCCAGATAACTGGAGCCACGTTTATAACCAGTGGCTCGAGAATATTCAAGACTGGTGCATATCCCGTCAGTTATGGTGGGGACACAGAATCCCAGCCTGGTACGACGAGAGTGGGAAGGTCTACGTTGCTCATAGCATGGAAGAGGCTCAGAAGCAGGCTGGCGATTGCAAGCTCGTTCAAGATGAGGATGTACTCGATACCTGGTTCTCATCCGCCTTGTGGCCATTCTCAACACTCGGCTGGCCAGATGAGACACCCGAGATCAAGACCTTTCTGCCGACCTCGGTGCTGGTCACGGGATTCGACATCATCTTCTTCTGGGTGGCACGGATGGTGATGATGTCCCTCCACTTCACAGGCAAGGTGCCCTTCCGTGAGGTCTATGTGACCGGACTGATCCGAGACTCGGAAGGTCACAAGATGAGCAAGTCCAAGGGTAATGTACTCGATCCATTGGACCTCATCGACGGCATCTCTCTACCGGATCTCATTGCCAAGCGCACCACCGGTCTGATGAATCCCAAGCAGGCAGACTCGATTGAAAAAATCACCCGTAAGCATTTCCCAGAGGGGATCCCCGCATTCGGCACCGATGCTCTGAGATTTACGTTTTCCAGCCTTGCCTCTCATGGACGTGATATCAAGTTTGATATGCAACGGTGTGAGGGGTACCGTAATTTTTGTAATAAATTATGGAATGCCACACGTTATGTACTAATGAATTGCGAGGGCAAGGATACGGCTCTGGATGCAGGCTCAGCAGATGAGATGCCCCTAGAATTTTCCGATGCCGATCGGTGGATCATCGGCCGGTTACAGCAGGCAGAGAGCGCTGTCGCTCAGGCATTCCATGATTACCGGTTCGATATCGCATCGCGTGAAATTTATGAATTCGTTTGGGATGAATACTGCGACTGGTATGTAGAGCTTGCCAAGGTACAGCTGAATGGGGGTACAGAGGCCGTTCAACGCGGCACCCGTCATACCTTGGTGCGTGTACTGGAGGCAACACTCCGGCTTGCCCACCCGATCATTCCCTTCATTACTGAGGAGCTATGGCAGAAGATAGCTCCCCTGGCAAATGAGAAGGGTGCAAGCATCATGGTTAGACCTTACCCCAAGTCGGACGCATCGCGTATTAACGAGAGTGCCATCAACAGCATTAATGCACTGAAAGAAATGATTAATGCCTGTCGCACACTGAGGAGCGAGATGAGCCTATCTCCAGCGGCAAGAGTCCCTCTCCTAGCAGCGGGTGACCATCAGACCCTGACCAACTTCTCACCCTACCTGATGTCATTGGCGAAGTTATCGGGTGTCGAGATCATGCAGAATAAATTGCCTGATGCAGATGCGCCGGTCGCAATCGCAGGCGAGTTCAGATTGATGCTTAAAATCGAAGTGGATATCGCGACCGAGCGTGAACGCCTGTCGAAGGAGATCTCTCGCATCCAGGGCGAGACAGACAAGGCCGAAATCAAACTGTCTAATCCGAGCTTTGTAGAGCGCGCACCCGCCAAGGTGGTTCAGCAAGAGAAGGAGCGCTTGGCTAATTTCGTTGCGACGCTTGAAAAGCTGCAAGACCAGTTAAAAAAACTGGGTTAAAGAGCTTCCATGCCTTACTTGTAAGGTGCGACCATCTCTGCCTTTAGTTGATAGCCCGCCTGCCCCATCTCGGTATCAATCTTACCTGCATGCATGACACCATTGACCCACATGGCGTCCATCGTTCTCATCCCTGATATCGGCTTCGATACCGTCACATGAATGATCTGGTTGGATGGGGGTGGCGGGGTATGAATGCAGGCTCCAAAGTATGGAACAAGTAAAAACTCACTGACCTTATCTCCAACCCTCTCGAGAGGGATTACGAATCCAGGGATACGGATGCGCGCACCATTTAAAGTCGGCTCAATCGGCGCATCATTCCATGCTGCTCGTATCTTCTCTAGGGCCTCGATCGCGCGAGGGTCACCATCCTTGAGATGATCAAGCTTCAACCCCTTGAGAGGGGCCATCGGGTCCCAATTCTTGGGCATCAGATTATCCCAGGTGACTTCTTTGTAAGGTTTTGCGGGATTCGCTGAACTTGCTTGAGGAGTTGCCTTGCCGGCACTCTTCGAAGGAGGTGATGCTAACCGGTCACCCACCTCATAATCAGCAGCGGTCACCGTCTGCAGATTAATCGTTAATAATCCACCTATCAGAGCAGCTATGAGTCGGTATGATCGTTTGAGACTCGAGGGAGGTGTCATATTTTTTATAACCTTGGTGTCAAACCATCGGCCAAAGAGATTCGGTAGGCACGATAACCCGGTATCAAGCTCACCAGAAATCCTGTGGCCATGACGATCAGCAATAACTTCCATGACTCAGCCGATAAGGTCCATGTTGCCAGAGATATCCCCAGGTGTGTTTCAAGAATCGGTGTTGCGAACATGCTTAACACCATTAGACCCGATAAACCGATCAGAGATCCCGCCACAACCACCATCAGACCCTCGATCGCTAGAAGCATGAAGACCACACCCGGACCCGCCCCGACCGATCGCAGGACCGCCAGTTCGCGCCTGCGTTCTCCGAGACCGGCCAGCACCACAGCAACCAGGCCACTCAGACCGACCCCAACCACCAACGCGGAGATGGCCAGTAGCGATTTCTCAACAATGCTGACGACCGACCAGAGCTCATCCAGCGCCACCCCAGGCAGAACCGCGAGGAGTGGTTCAGTCTTGTACTGATTGATATACCGTTGCATCTGAAAAACGCCTGCCCGGCTTTTTAATCCTATAAAGATGGCCGTGATCTCCTTCGGAGCTAGATCGAATTTACGGACATACTCAGCCGGGATCGATAGTCCCGGCATCGGCGCCCCTCCCTGCCAGTCGAGATGAATGGCCTCGATCGCTTCAAGGCTGATATGGACACTCCGATCAACCGAGAGACCGGTCCGTTTGAGTATGCCGCTCACCCTGAATGGTTTATCAGCATGATCTGACAGTCCCATCCCACCCGCACCATGGTTCAGGATGATGCTGTCACCCAGCTGATAGCCGAGTTGCTGAGCGACATCGGCACCGACCACTGCATCAAAGATATCGACGAATGGCTTACCGGAAGAGAATGCTAATAAACGTCGATCGGCATAACGAAAATATTCAAAGTAATCGGTCGTAGTCCCGATGACTGCAAAGCCCCGGTGAGAATCTCCTAACGAGATCGGAACCGACCACGAAACAGAGGGATGCTGTGATATGGTCTGGTAGCTCGACCAACGAATATTGTGGGTCGCATCACCCAATCTGAAAACAGCATAAAGCATGAGCTGGATCGGACTAGTACGTGCGCCCACCACCAGGTCTGTCCCAGATATCGATTGTGAGAAGCTCTCCCGTGCCTGGGTACGTAACTGCTCGACCCCCAAAAGAAGCATCACTGAAAGTCCAATACTGATCGCCATCAGTCCGAGTGTGGTACGGCGGTTCCAGGCGCTCGCAAAGGCGAGAAATAGGAGCGGCCTCATACCGGCCCCGCATTGAATGAGCACAGTTCACTCAGGTTGATACTGCGGTTGAAGTGATGTGCCAGACGTTGGTCATGACTGACAAAGATCAGTGTGACACCCTCTTCATTGCAACGTCCGAGCAGTACATTAAGAAATTCTGACTGACGGTCTGCATCCAGTGCAGAGGTGGGCTCATCCGCAATAATTAAGTCCGGGTGACCCATCAGCGATCGTGCTGCGGCAACGCGCTGCTGCTGCCCGACCGAGAGTGAGGTCACTCTTTGCTGTGCATAGGTCGAGTCTAGTCCCAACTGACCGAGCAGTCGGTCTGCAGACAGTTCGAGCGAATCGGCCGATTCGAGCGCCCTACCTCTCCTTCTCTGAGAGAACCTGCAAGGCAAGATTACATTCTCTCGGACCGATAGATAGGGGACCAGATTAAACTGCTGAAACAGTAGTCCCACATGGTCCACCCGGAAACGATCACGCTCACTCGAGGTCATCCTCGTAAGATCGGTATCGAGCACCTGCAAACGACCCTGCTGTGGTACCAACACCCCACCCAACAGACTTAAGAGGGTGCTCTTGCCGCTACCGCTCGCACCCTGAAGAAAGACCCTCTCTCCACGATCTACCTGGAAATTCGGAATCGAAAGACGGAACCCCTCTCGGCCAGGCCATTGAAATAATAAATTCTGAATGTCGATCACGGTCTGGCTCATACCAGAATCTTACCACTTCAGCAGAGTGGACTTGGGCGAGAGCCTTGTTCTTGACTGACCCTTAGGCCCGACCACAGCAGCATCGATCCTCTTAAGACTCGGAAAATGTTGAAATAGACTCACCTTGATCCCCTGTAACGACTCTGGCACAGCGCATTGGAAATGCCAGGTGGCAGAGAGTTCTGAATGCACATCGGGCGAGTTGGTCGAGCTTCTGTCAAGATCCTTGCCCACATTAGAGTCCGAATCAGCTGCAAGAAGGCCTGGTTCAATTACCGCTGACTCGAGTTGGACTGACTCTAATCGGCATTGAGATTGCGGTGTAAAGATAAATGTATGATCAGACTGCCGGAGCTTACGTGACATCTCCCTGACTAATTGTCGTTCCTTCTCGTTACGAGGAGCGCGCTCAAAACCTACCAGACTATCAAGCGGACTATCCAGACTGATCTGCACAGACCCCCCCTCAATCGCCACCTCCAGGGTGGCCCGTCCATGAACATGTGCAGTCGATTCATGTGCCGATGTCATTGGCACGCTGATCAATGAAGGTATGACCGCAATCAGTATCAATCTCATGAAGTGCATCACTCGTCTCATTATTTATCCCATTTGATTGGTTAGAACGCGTTTACTATGAAGATGTAGATAATCTCATTATACAATCAGTAAAAAGCTCGAGAATTCAGCCTGCTTGAGATATAATTCCGGGCGTCGCTGAAACCAGCACCCACTCCCCGCCATTCCCGCGGGGAGTTTTATTTAGAAATGGGAGAAGAATCATACGCATCATCTTATTAGGGGGGCCCGGTGCGGGAAAGGGCACGCAGGCCAGTTTCATCAAAGAGCATTTCGGTATCCCGCAGATCTCAACCGGAGATATGCTACGAGCCGCGGTTAAGGCTGCAACCGATTTAGGCATTGCAGCCAAGAGGATCATGGACGCGGGTGGATTGGTTCCGGATGAAATCATCATTAACCTGGTGAAAGAGCGCATCACAGAAGAAGACTGTTCCAAGGGGTTCCTTTTCGATGGATTTCCACGGACCATTCCACAGGCAGATGCGATGAAGGCTGCAGGTGTGCTGATCGATTACGTGATCGAGATTGATGTAGCGGATGAGGAGATCATCAAGCGTCTGTCTGGACGCAGGATCCATTCCCCATCAGGTCGGATTTACCATGTGACACTCAACCCCCCTAAAATTGAGAATCGGGATGATGTGACAGGAGAGTCACTGGTGCAGCGTGATGATGACAAAGAAGAGACCGTGAGAAAACGGCTCGAAATCTATCATGCGCAGACTGAACCATTGGTAGAATACTACGCAAAATTGGCCTCTGGAGGTGGAAAAGACGCTCCCAGATACGTGAAAACAAACGGTATCGGGTCGGTTGAAGGTATTCGAGAGCAGATCCTCTCGTCACTGAATCCAGCATTGGCATTTATACCGGCAAGACTGCCGAAGATTTAGATAAATCAGGAGAAAATGATATGGTTCTAAAGAATGCGTTTTATGCTCAATCGGGTGGTGTCACGGCGGTCATTAATGCGTCCGCTTCCGGCCTGATTGAAGCAGCTCGCAAGCACAAGGATAAGATCGGCAAAGTCTATGCGGGCCGTAATGGCATTATCGGTGCACTGACTGAGGACCTGATCGATACCTCCAAGGAATCCGTCACTGCTATCAAGGCACTCCGTTACACCCCCTCAGGTGCGTTTGGATCATGCCGATACAAGTTGAAGAGTCTTGAGCAGAACCGCCGCGAGTACGAGCGTCTGATCTCAGTCTTCAAGGCCCATGATATTGGATACTTCTTTTATAACGGTGGTGGAGACTCTGCTGATACCTGCCTCAAGGTGTCCCAACTGTCTGAAACACTGGGATATCCGATCCAAGCGATTCATGTCCCAAAGACCGTTGATAACGATCTACCGATCACCGATTGCTGTCCCGGATTTGGTTCTGTTGCAAAGTATATCGCTGTCTCAACACGCGAAGCGAGCTTCGACGTTGCTAGCATGTCAAAAACATCGACCAAAGTATTCGTTCTGGAAGTGATGGGCCGTCATGCAGGATGGATTGCAGCTGCAGGCGGGCTGGCATCGAGCACCAACTGCGAAATCCCGATCGTCATTCTCTTTCCTGAGATCGCATTCGATCAAGTAAAGTTTCTGGCCAAGGTGAAAAGCTACGTCAAGAAGTTTGGATATTGCTCGGTGGTTGTGTCCGAGGGCGTAAAGGGTCCAGACGGAAACTTCCTCTCTGACCAGGGTCTGAGAGATGCATTCGGTCATGCACAGTTGGGTGGTGTTGCGCCGGTTGTGGCGAATATCATTAAGGATGGATTGGGTCTTAAGTATCACTGGGGTGTGGCAGATTATCTACAACGTGCTGCACGGCATATCGCATCCAGGACCGATGTTGAACAGGCCTATGCAATGGGCAAGGCTGCTGTTGAGTTCGCGATTAAGGGGCACAATGCAGTCATGCCCACGATCGATCGCTTATCTAACCAACCCTATAAGTGGAAGGTTGGTATGGCTCAACTCTCAAAAGTCGCTAATGTGGAAAAGATGATGCCCAGCAACTTCATCACCAAGGATGGATTTGGAATTACCGAGAAGTGTCGTGAATACTTGACCCCTCTCATCAAGGGTGAAGACTATCCACCCTATCGGGATGGATTGCCTAGTTACGTGCGACTGAAGAATGTTGCAGTTAAGAAGAAGCTTGGTAACTTCAAGATTTAAGTCTTACCGAATTACTTTTAAGAATAATCTGTTATACGGAATTATTGGGCCGGAATTCCGTATGCATTCTCAGACGGTCTGAACTTCATTGGAGATTTAAATGGGTAATGGTCTAATCATCGCAATCGGCTGCGCGATGGCCGCGCTTCTTTATGGAGCGTTTTCGATTAAATGGATTTTAAGCTTGTCTCCTGGCAATGAACGCATGCGCGAGATCGCGACTGCAATTCAGGAAGGGGCCTCGGCTTATCTAAACCGCCAATACACCACCATCAGTATCGTGGGTGTGATCCTCTTAGTGGCCATTTTTGCCGCACTCGGGATGGAGACCGCGGTCGGTTTCGCGCTAGGTGCATTCCTGTCTGGGATTGCTGGCTATATCGGCATGAATGTCTCAGTCCGTGCCAATGTACGTACCGCAGAAGCCGCCAGAGATGGCCTTAACGCGGCCCTTGATGTTGCATTCAAGGGTGGCGCCATCACCGGCATGCTGGTGGTCGGTCTCGGACTTCTAGGCGTTGCTGGTTACTACGCTGTTCTGACTGTTGGGATGGGGACCAGTGCATCGGATGCGACCCATGCATTGGTAGGCCTTGCATTTGGTAGTTCACTGATTTCAATCTTTGCACGTCTTGGGGGGGGGATCTTCACCAAGGGTGCAGACGTGGGTGCTGATCTGGTCGGTAAGGTTGAGGCCGGGATTCCTGAAGATGACCCACGCAATCCTGCGGTGATCGCCGATAACGTAGGTGATAACGTGGGTGACTGTGCTGGAATGGCGGCCGATCTGTTTGAGACTTATGCCGTAACTATCATCGCAACAATGCTTCTGGGAGGACTTCTGATCACAGACCCCATCGTCAGTGCGAATGCTGTGATCTATCCACTGGTGCTGGGTGGTTTTTCTATTATTGCATCCATCATCGGTTGTTACTTTGTGAAGGCTCGTGAGGGTGGCAAGGTTATGAATGCACTCTACCGTGGGCTGGCCGTTGCAGGGATACTGGCAGCGATCGTCTACTACCCCATCACGACCACGATGTTGGGTGATGGTATCGTGATTGATGGCAAGAATATCTCCGCGATGAACTTGTATCTGGCCGGACTGGTTGGACTGGTGCTGACCGCTGCCATGGTATGGATCACAGAGTACTACACCTCTACCGAGTATGGTCCGGTCCAACATATCGCTGAAGCATCCAGTACCGGTCACGGTACCAACGTGATCGCAGGGCTGGGCGTTTCCATGAAATCAACCGCCGCTCCGGTCTTGGTAGTCTGCCTTTCAATCTGGTGCGCTCAAGAGCTTGCAGGTCTTTATGGAATTGCGATCGCAGCAACATCGATGCTATCGATGGCAGGGATTATTGTGGCACTTGATGCTTACGGCCCGATTACCGATAACGCGGGTGGTATCGCTGAAATGGCTGGACTGCCTAAAGAGATTCGCGATATTACAGATCCTCTGGATGCGGTGGGCAATACCACCAAGGCTGTCACCAAGGGATATGCCATCGGTTCAGCAGGTCTGGCAGCATTAGTGCTATTTGCAGATTACACCCACGCACTTTCAGGCTCAGGCAAGATGCTGACTTTCGACCTATCGGATCACATGGTCATCATTGGGTTATTCATCGGCGGTATGGTCCCCTACCTATTCGGCGCAATGGCGATGGAAGCGGTTGGCCGTGCTGCAGGATCTGTGGTGGTTGAAGTACGCCGCCAGTTCAAAGAGATCCCGGGGATTATGGAAGGTACCGCCAAGCCAGATTATTCCAGAGCAGTGGATATGGTCACTAAGGCCGCCATTAAGGAGATGGTCGTTCCATCACTTCTGCCAGTCGCTGTACCGGTCGCGGTGGGTCTGCTGCTTGGACCGGTCGCACTGGGTGGTGTACTGATCGGTGCAATCATCACAGGTATCTTTGTTGCCATCTCCATGACTGCCGGCGGCGGTGCTTGGGATAATGCCAAGAAGTACATCGAAGATGGGCACTTTGGTGGTAAGGGTTCTGAGGCTCACAAGGCCGCTATCACCGGCGATACCGTTGGTGACCCCTACAAGGATACCGCTGGACCTGCCGTCAATCCTCTGATCAAGATTATGAACATTACTGCACTATTGATCGTTCCACTGCTGTAAAGCAAACTTATATGAGTCCAACAAGGCACGCCACAAGAAATTCTGGCGTGCCTGTTTCTAATGAAAACTACATTGAATCCGATCGACTCGTATTACTACTACCGCTCACTCCAACTCATTCACAGTGAATAGCAAGATTACACTCACACTCGACGACACCCAGAGAATGATCTCTGCCGCTGAGGAAGAGGCCAATCGTAATGGATGGCCCGTCGTGATTGCGATCGTTGATGAGGGTGCTCACCTGATCCAACTGATACGTAGAGATGATACTCAGTTCGGCAGTATCGAGGTGGCCATTCAGAAGGCCCGATCTGCGATTGCATTTAGACGGCCCACCAAGGTCTGGGAGGAGCATGTGACCGAGGGTCGTATCAGGTACCTCGGCCTGCCGGGCTCGATGCCGATCGAGGGGGGGCTCCCCATTCAGGTTGATGGACAGTTCATCGGTGCGATCGGAGTGAGCGGTGTACGCTCACATCAGGATGCACAGATCGCTCAGGCAGGGATCGATGCACTCTTGAAATCAGGTTGACATACATATGACCAGTAACTAGCGCTTATCTATATCAGAATACAAAAAAATATTGACCATTAGATCTTAACTACGCAACTGCTCTACCCTCTGTCGACTCCCACTTCAATGAATATTAAGTCAATAAAAATAAATTTGACGAGCTGGCATAGATGGCCTCCACAAATTATCCTGGGGGCAGGAATATTGGGGCTGTCCTTCCAAGTCCTGGCGAACCCGACGACAACTCCTAAGGCTGCGGCAGCAGCACCGGTGGCTGAGAGCGCATTCGATATGTCAAAGGTCCCTCTTGTGACACCCATGCCACGGCCAGGGGTTTCAATAACACCCCCATCTGGGCCGGGTTATTACTCACTCTGGGACCAGATCACCGGCAATGAACGTAAAGCACCACCGGTAGCCCCTTACGCACCGTTCGGTCTGCTTCCGACCTCTTCATTCGACATTGATTTTCGGTATCTTGCCAAACCGGGTTATGAAAAGGACCTCTTCGATCCGCTCAAAAGAATCAAGTTAGCCGATGACTGGCTTGTATCATTCGGAGGTAATTTTTGGTACAGGCATGTACATGAATCGGATAGCCGATTAACCCGTGATACCCCCGACAATACAGATAATACCTTTAACCTAGTCCGTACTCGTCTACATGCGGATATATGGTATCAGGATAAGTTCCGACTCTTTGCTGAGGGGATCGACTCACGGAGCTTATCGCAGACTCTTGCACCACTTGCCATTGATGCCAATCATACCGATATGCTGAACCTGTTTGCGGATATCAAGTTGGCAACCGCGAAAGAAGGGGTAGCCTATGTCCGAGTTGGTCGTCAGGAGTTACTGTACGGCTCTCAGAGGCTGATCTCGACCCTAGACTGGGCGAATACACGTCGCACCTTCCAAGGGGTTAAGACCTTCTGGCGCAACCCAAAATTAGATGTCGATGCATTCTGGGTACGACCGATGAATATAATTCCATCCTCCAATCAGAACTTTGATAACTGGGATACCAATCGAAACTTTTATGGTTTATGGGCTACTTACAAACCTCAGAGGGGTCACTTTGCAGACTTGTACTTCTTAAGCCTCGATAACAATAATTCTACTGGTGCGAGGCACGTTATCGGTAGCCTGCATTCTGATAATTCTCTTGTTCATACTGTGGGTACCCGTTATATCGGTGACACTAATAACTTTCTGTATGAGTTAGAGGGGATGTACCAGTTCGGACAACGTTCTGGACGCGATGTCTCGGCATTCGCTGTTGCATCAGGAACGGGTTACCGTTTCGCAGCACTACCAATGAACCCACAGATGTGGATCCGTTACGATTTCGCCTCTGGTACTAGGAATGGAGGTGATCATACAAATACGAGTAATACCTTTAACCAGCTCTTCCCATTCGGGCACTACTACATGGGATTCTTGGATCGGGTAGGACGTCAGAATATTCATGACTTTAATTCCCAAGTGACATTTCATCCTCAGCAATGGCTGACCGTGATCGCTCAGTACCACCGTTTCTATCTAGCGAATAAAGCGGATGCTTTATATAATGCTGCTGGATTTGCAAGCTTATACGATAATACCGGAGGGCAAGCGGGTAGCCATGTCGGTGATGAGATGGACTTACGTTTTAATATCCATGTCAACCGCCATCAGGATGTCTTGCTCGGATACTCCAAGCTATGGGCTGGTGAGTATCTAAAAGCGAACAAACCAGGCGTTTCACCGGATCTCCTTTATGTCCAGTACAGCTTCCGTTTTTAAAAATATCCGGATGACTCTTGTATGACTTTATCTAATATACCTGAGTGATTAATCCGGTCGCTCCAACACCGTATCGCTGGCACACAGCCTCCAATCTACAAGATCTACATGATGCAGCACTGACTGCAATCCTCGATTCTGCAATGCTTGCCATTCGGCAGAGAGGAGCATTCCACCTTGTCATCTCCGGGGGAGAGACCCCTCGTAAGATCTACCAACAATTGCGTACCGCTCAGGCTGATTGGTCTAAATGGCATATCTACTTTAGCGACGAGCGCTGCCTACCCACCACCGATAAAAATAGAAATTCACGCATGGCAGGAGAAGCGTGGCTAGACCTTGTTCCCATCCCTGAAAGCCAGATATACATCATCCCCACTGAGATTGGAGCACCCCAATCGGCTCTCAGATATGCTGCAATCTTAAGCACTGTTAAAATGTTCGATCTGGTGTTACTCGGACTGGGTGAGGATGGTCATACCGCGAGCCTATTCCCCAATCATGATTGGGGTGACAAGCCTGACTCGCCGAATACACTGGCAGTGATCAACGCACCCAAACCACCCTCTGAACGCGTATCTCTCAGTGCGACACGATTGAGCCATTCCAGGGGGGTCCTATTTATAGTTGCAGGTGAGTCTAAACGTAATGCTGTAGCTAAGTGGCGGCATGGAGAAAATATTCCGGCACAAGCAATCGTACCCGAAGCGGGAGTGGATATATTGATAGAGTCAGATCTACTGGCACCGTTCTCGATCAAGAGTCACTGAATAGGTCATCATCCATGCGCGGAAAAATTAATACCCATAACTCGAATAACTCCTCCTCCGCTATAACTCGAGAAGTTTATGAGGCGAGCCTGCACAATCTTCAGATTGAGCTGGTTAAGCTGCAGAGACACTTCATTAAGTACAATGAAAAGATTCTGATCATCTTTGAAGGTCGAGATGCATCCGGCAAGGATGGCACGATCAAGCACATCACTCAGCACTTAAGCCCACGTGAAACACGGGTCGTCGCACTGGGAAAGCCCTCTGACCGAGACCGGAGTTCGTGGTACTTCCAGCGTTATGTACCCCACCTACCCGCCGCTCAGGAGATGGTACTCTTCAACCGAAGTTGGTATAACCGAGCGGGTGTCGAGCGGGTGATGGGTTTTTGCACCGATGCAGAATATAAAGAGTTCATAATCTCGGTACCCGAGTTCGAGCATATGCTGGTTCATTCCGGCATCAAGCTCTTCAAGTACTATCTCGATATCAGCAAGTCCGAACAGAAGAGACGACTCGACAAGCGTGCTTTAGATCCACTGACTCAGTGGAAGATCAGCGCACTTGATAATCTGGCCCTAAAAAAATGGAAGCAGTATAGCCTTGTACGTAATGAGATGTTGGCCCGTACTCACAGCCTCACCACCCCCTGGACCATTGTGAGTGCCGATGACAAGCAGCTATCACGTCTCAATATCATAAAGGATATGTTGAGCCGTCTGGACTATGCGAACAAATCCAGACGGATCATCCTGCCAGACCCGCAGATCGTATCGGCATATAGTGCAACACACCTCGAGAGGGGGCTTCTGGCCTCTTAGCCGGTAATGCTTCATGCCTGACCTCGATTCTTTCTTCTCCAGTAGCGGTGCTCTGGCTCAATCCGTGCCGGGCTTTCGAGCTCGTTCACAGCAGCTTGCCATGGCACAGGCGATCGCAGATACCATTACTAGCAACCGTGTCCTGGTGGCGGAGGCTGGGACCGGAACCGGCAAGACCTTCGCATATCTAGTCCCGGCACTGCTCGCGGGTGGCAAGGTCATCATCTCAACCGGCACCAAGACCCTTCAGGATCAACTCTTCAACCGTGATATCCCAACCGTACGTGCCGCACTCAAGGCACCTGTCATCGTCGCACTCTTGAAGGGTCGTTCCAATTATGTGTGCCACTACCATCTGGAACGGACTCTAAAGGATGGAAGGACCAGCTTTGCTAGTCGCGATGAAGTGAAGTATCTGAAACTGATCGAGCGGTACGCGGGTGTCAGCAAGACCGGTGACAAGAGTGGTTTGAGTGAGGTTCCAGAGAGTGCCGCAGTCTGGCAGCAAGTCACCTCGACCCGGGAGAACTGCCTCGGATCTGATTGCCCCAGCTACAAGACTTGCTTCGTGATGGAGGCTCGTAAACAAGCACTGTCAGCGGATGTGGTGGTGGTCAATCATCATCTATTCTTTGCGGATGTGATGCTCAGAGATGAGGGTCTGTCTGAACTCTTGCCCGCCTGCAATACCGTCATCTTTGATGAGGCTCACCAATTACCAGAAACAGCCAGTTTATTCTTTGGTGAATCAGTCAGCACCAGTCAACTATTGGAACTCGCACGCGATGCCGAGTCTGAGTCAATACTCGGCGCTAAGGACTTTGTTGCCTTACCTGACTCGATCGCTCTAATGGAGAAGGCTTCACGAGATTTAAGGCTAACGATCGAGGGGGACAATACCCGCCTGACACTGGCTGCTGTATCGATGAACCCCAAATTTGGGATTGCGCTGGACCATCTACTAGAGAGGCTCGAAGAACTATCAAGCCTTCTCGAGAGTCAGTCTGAACGTTCTGAAGGTCTTGAGAACTGTTGGCAACGAACACGTGAAATTGCAATCCAGATCAAGCACTGGCGAGATAAGGCAGAGTCGGAGGGATTTGTGCGTTGGCTGGAAGTCTTCAGTCATGCACTACAGTTAAATGCCACCCCACTCTCGATTGCAGAGATCTTTAATAAACAATTGATCGCTTCTCCACGTGCGTGGATTTTTACCTCTGCCACACTGGCAGTGAAGGGGGATTTCTCACACTACAACAATGAGATGGGTCTCTCAACGGCACAGTCGGCATGTTGGGATAGTCCATTTGATTTCGCGAATCAAGCGCTGCTCTATGTGCCTACTGGACTGCCAGATCCTAGCAACCGTGATTATACTGATGAGGTAGTGAAGGCCGCCCTACCAGTTCTAATGGCGAGTCGTGGACGTGCATTCTTCTTATGTACTAGCCTACGTGCAACCAAGCGGGCGCATGAACTACTGATAGAAGCATTCGAGCGTGAAAAGCTCGACTACCCGATACTGCTCCAAGGACAGAGCTCGCGCTCAGATATGCTGGACCGTTTTCGTAAGATGAGGAATGCAGTCCTGATCGGCAGTCAATCCTTCTGGGAGGGGGTGGACGTGAGGGGCGAGGCATTGTCACTGGTCGTAATTGATAAGCTACCATTTGCACCGCCAGATGATCCGGTACTATCGGCACGGATTGAGAAAATTAATAAAGAGGGCCGTAATGCATTTATGGAGTATCAGCTACCACGTGCAGTCATTAACCTGAAACAGGGTGCAGGTCGGTTGATCCGTGACGAGACCGACCGTGGGGTATTGATGATCTGCGATCCACGACTCATCACTAAGTCTTATGGAAAGAAGATTTGGCAGAGCCTGCCACCGATGAAACGGACTCGCGATCTGGCCGAGGTAGAGCGTTTCTTTAGATGATCTTGCGAGCTAGATCACACTGAATAGGGTAGAGACATCATCTCTAGGAGAGGACCCTCCAGTGACTGCCAATGAATCTGACTGGCCTCGGCGCTACTGGTCTGTATCACCCCCAGAAGATCGAATCCGCCTTTGGGTGAGGGGGCCGCATTTATGACCATTCCGCTCGATTGTTCTGCCATGTCTGCACTGAATAGCTCATCCCCAGCCGATACTGGAATCGATGATTGGATACTCGCCAAGTACATACGCCTTTTAATCTTTCCCAAGTACTGAGTACGAGCGACAATCTCCTGTCCGGGATAACAGCCCTTCTGAAAGCTCACCCCTCCGATCGATTGCAGGTTCACCATCTGCGGGATGAACTGCTCTTGAGTGGCAGTCATAATCACAGGAATGCCCGCCTTAATATCCAACCAACTCCAGCAAGACATCCCGACCGGCTTGGCATCTTTGCTCAATCGTTCCCATAATGAAGATGCCTTTTCCAGCAGAGTAATGATCTTGAACCGATCTAATCCAAGTCGGATGACAGTCCCATGCTCGGTATGGATCACGCTTAGATCATGAGCAGGCACTGCACCAATGACCTCCGTCAGTAGAGTCTCTGCACGATCCCCCGCCACACCGAACTGTATCAGATCAGCGCTATGATCGGTCAGTATCACTTTGGCTCTCATTACGAACATGGAGAGTCGCTTTTGGATAGCGGCCTGCAAGTCAGATGGCAATTGCATCAGGTAGGAGTCACCGTCATTCCACAACAAAAAACTCGCCAGTATCCGTCCCTTTGGATTGCAATAACTACCATAATGGGCATGGATGGTATCGATCTCCCCGACGTCACAACTCACTTGCCCCTGCAGAAAGATTTGCGCATCCTCACCGGAGAAGCGAATCAGACCAAAGTGTGATAGATCAGCCAGAACCGTGCCAGAGCCAGTACTTTTGAGTTCGTCAGCGGCGTCGCCAAAGTCAACGGGATATCCATTATGAACAACAGCACCTTGCTGCTGTAGATAGGTTTTCCAAGTAGCATTCATAGAGAAGTTCAGGTGAACGAGGGGAGTTTTGATTATACAATTAACCGAGCAGGTAGTGCTGCCGGAGTGGGGCTCTCTCGAGGTTTTGTACGATACCGCTGATGGTCAGAAGGCCTTGACTCTGTTTGCTTCTTAAATAAGGACTCCTACGAGGAAGCTTTTTTCAAATGGGTTCAGAAATGAAATTCAGATGTTGATAGTTATTTACAATGACTCGGTACTTGAGCTTGACCGTCGGAATGACGCCGAGCTAAATCTCTATATGCGTATTGGCACAGAATGAAAGGAACACTGATTCTGCCGGGTTTATGTAGTTTCAGCAGGCGACTGGCAGGAATGGATCGAAATGAAATACCGGGAATTAAGGGGGCTATCTATTAAAGCTGCGTGACAACCAAAGAATCAACTTAGGGAGCGTACTATTATTCGGTACTGCCATGACAGACTCGCCGATTAAAGAATCACTGCTTGAGTATGGTATTGACTGCCTCCGGCAGGAGGTCTGGGTAGTCCTTGCTGAAGTGAAGACCCCGACTCTCATGACGGAGCATGGCACTCTGCACAATAAGACCAGCTGTATCCACTAGATTACGCAACTCAAGTAGATCGCTGGTGACACGGAAATTGGCGTAGTATTCGCTGATCTCTTCGTGTAGTAGCTTGATGCGGTGCTGAGCACGCTGAAGACGTTTATTGGTACGAACGATGCCCACGTAGTCCCACATGAAACGCCTCAGTTCATCCCAGTTATGAGAGATAACAATCTCCTCATCTGCATCACTGACTCGGCTCTCATCCCATAAAGGTAGTTGTATGGCAGGCATATTCGGTAATCGAAGAATGTCTGCCGCTGCAGCCTGTCCAAAGACCAAGCACTCAAGCAGTGAATTACTGGCAAGCCGGTTGGCACCGTGTAGCCCGGTATGGGCGGTCTCACCGATGGCATAAAGATTATCCAGATCGGTCTTTCCGTCCAAGTCTGTGACAATACCACCGCACGTATAATGAGCAGCCGGCACCACCGGGATCGGCTGCTTTGTTATATCGATCCCTAACTCTAGGCAGCGCGCATAGATATTGGGGAAGCGCTCTCGTAGGAAGTCTTCAGACTTGTGAGAGATGTCCAGATATACGCAATCGAGTCCGCGCTTCTTCATTTCAAAGTCGATCGCTCGGGCGACAATATCTCGCGGTGCAAGCTCCGCACGACCATCGTGCCACGGCATGAATCGAGAACCATCCAGGAGTTTCAGTAGACCGCCCTCCCCCCTAACCGTCTCAGAAATCAAGAACGATTTCGCGTGTGGGTGGTACAGACAGGTAGGATGGAACTGAACGAACTCCATATTTGAGATGCTGCAGCCAGCCCTCCAGCCCATGGCAATACCATCCCCGGTCGCTGAATCTGGATTGGTCGTATAAAGATAAACCTTGCCGGCGCCACCTGTAGCTAGAACCGTACTATGTGCTGAAATGGTGTCGACCCGGCCTGCCGAACTATCCAGCACATAAGCACCATAACAGCGGCTCTTACTCACGTCAGAACGGCCCATCTTCGCATCGGTGATCAGATCGATCGCGATATGGCGCTCAAGAACTGTGATATTGGGGTGAGACCGAGCCTTCTCCCCGAGGGTGAGCTGTACCGCCTGACCGGTGGTATCTGCCGCGTGTATCACCCTTCTCACACTATGGCCACCCTCTCGAGTCAGGTGGTAACCGGTTGAATTATTCTGATCACGAGTGAATGGCACACCCTGATCGATCAACCACTCAACCGCTCGCGGACCATTCTCAGCCACATACCGGGTGACCGATTCATTGCATAAACCTGCACCAGCTGAGAGGGTGTCTCGGATATGCTTATCGGGTGAGTCTTCCTGAGAGAGTGCGGCCGCGATACCGCCCTGAGCCCATCCACTGGCACTTTCAAGGAGCGCTCTCTTGGTAACAAGACAGACTTTTTTAGTTTGGGCTAAATTAAGTGCGAGCGTCAGACCGGCAAGACCACTACCGACAATAAGTACGTCAAAATTCAATTGGGACATGCTGTTCAGGAATTAATTACGAATACCATCAAAAGAAAATCATAACAGACTTGGTATTCCCATCCCGATTTTTTAGAATAACCACTTTAACCAGTGAACTAATCCTGGATATCCGATGTCTATTTCTTCAACTTTTGCATGTTAAGCTGCTTTCAGTTCTCGAATCGGCCCTTGAACGGCTATACTTGATCTGCCGCCTCAGAATGCGGTGGTATTTACAAGTAAAAATCATAATGTTCAGGGAACAGGCAGTATGAGTGACCGGGAGATTGATCAGCAGTTGGTAGATCGCGTACAGCGCGGAGATAAGCAAGCCTTCGATCTACTCGTGATCAAGTACCAACGCAAGTTGGCTCGCTTGCTGTCTCAGTTCATCCGAGATGCTGCCGAGGTAGAGGATGTCGCTCAGGAGACATTCATCAAGGCCTACCGTGCATTACCGTCATTCAGGGGCGAGAGCGCCTTCTATACGTGGCTATACCGGATAGGTATCAATACTGCCAAGAATTTCCTGATCTCACAGGGTAGACGTGCCCCAACCATGACGAGCGCCGGGTTCGATATTGAGGATGCAGAGAACTTTGAGGAGGGTAGTCAGTTACGAGAAATGAATACACCTGAAAGCGAACTGATGAGTAAACAGATCGCTGAGACGGTGAACCAAACTCTACAAGAATTGCCAGAGGAATTACGAAAGGCAATCACCTTGAGAGAGATCGAGGGTATTAGTTATGAAGAGATTGCAACCATCATGAACTGCCCCATCGGTACAGTGCGATCGCGAATATTTCGTGCTCGTGAAATAATCGCAGAGAAGTTACGGCCCCTACTGGGAACCAGTCAAGATACGAGGTGGTAGTATGAAAAGCAAAATATCAGCGATGATGGATGGTGAACTAAAGTCTGAAGATGTCTCTAGCATCATCACTCAGATCAAGGAGACGGGCGATCTAAAGAACGAATGGTCAACCTACCACCTGATCGGAGATAGCTTACGCCGATCGTCATCATCCATCGATATAGCCCGCCGTGTCAGTACCGCACTGGCAACAGAGCCCACCTTACTCGCGCCACGAACAACGAAACAGAATAAGTTTAAAGTGTTTGCCCTCTCGGTAGCCGCCTCATTAGCCGCGGTCGCAATGGTTGGATGGATGGGACTGCAGAGTATGGGTCACTCACCAGAAAATTTTACGAACAACAAAATAGCCCTCCAGCCTGAACCATCGCCAGCAATCCCCGCTTCAAGCTCTATTGCCGACCCAGCACCCGCCCCCGCTCAGATAAATGACTACTTACTCGCTCACCGCCAATTCTCAGCCACTCCAGCGATGTACGGAGTCGCACCCTACTTACGCACATCCGTAGAATCGCGAGGAAGTCCAGATCGATGATACGTTTTGTACAGATTGCTTTACTAATTCTATCCGGCGCGGCACAGCCCCTATTCGCGCAGAGTCCGGCTGAATCCTCCCCAGAAGTATTAGCCATACTACAGAAAATAGCGTCCGCACCACGTCAACACAACTATACCGGTACCTTTATCTACTCCTCGGGTAGCCATATAGAGACATCTCGGATCATCCATATCCAAGATCAAGAGGGTGAGCATGAAAAGATAGAGGTGCTGGATGGAGCGCCACGCGAGATCATCCGCAACAATGACGAGATGAGCTGCTATCTACCCGAGAGCAAGACCATCGTGACCGAGAAGCGTTGGCTACGAAAATCTTTCCCGGCAATCCTGTCTGAACCACTCAACACGCTGAGTGAGCATTATAGTGTGAGCAAAGGTCCTCCAGAGAGAATAAGTGATTACGATTGTGAGGTCATTATTCTGGAGCCTCGAGATGATATGCGCTATGGCCATAGGCTATGGGTCGATATCCATACAGGGCTCCTCCTTAAGGCAGCAGTGATCGACAAGGGACGTGTGATCGAGCAGTTTATTTTTACGCAGCTGAAGATCGGTGGCTCGATAGATCGGGAGTTATTAAGGCCTAAGTATTCTGCAAAGACGGGAGAATGGCGGACCATCAACCTTGTATCGACCACGATCGAGAGCGGGAAGCTAGGCTGGCAAGTGAATAACCCACCAGTTGGTTTCAAGAAGATGGCGGAGATGAAACGCACTCTTTCCGGCAAATCAATTCCGGTCAGTCATATCGCGCTATCGGACGGTCTGGTCGCGGTATCGGTATTCATTGAGCCACTCGAGAAGGGCTCTCCCCCACCGGTTCAAGGTCTTGTCCCAAGCTACGGAGCGATTAATATATATACCCGTACCGTCGCAGATAGTATGGTCACGACGGTGGGAGAGGTTCCGCCATCTACAGTCATACAAATCGGTAACTCGGTCGTCAAATACAAAGGCAAATGATGTATAAAATTATTCTAGTTATCTTGTTTGGTCTGTCCTCACTCGCTTCAGCTCAGAATAGAGGACTTCCAGATTTTACTGATTTGGTTGAAAAACAGGGCTCTGCAGTGGTCAATATCAGTACAGTCCAGACGCAAAGCACCGCCACCAGCCGAACCTTTCCGGGGATGCCAAATATACCTGAGGATGATCCATTCTTTGAGCACTTCCGAAGGCACATGCCACCTAACACCGCCCCACGCGAGTTTGAGTCTAAGTCACTGGGGTCTGGATTTATTGTCAGCACCGATGGATACATCCTGACCAGCGCACATGTCATTGAATCTGCCGATGAGATCACTGTAAAGCTAACAGACAAACGTGAATTCCGTGCTCGCGTGATCGGTGCCGACCGGAGGACCGATATTGCACTTCTCAAGATCGATACAACCGATCTACCCACGGTGACCCAGGGAGACCCCAGCAAACTCAAGGTGGGTGAATGGGTATTGGCAATCGGCTCCCCCTTCGGATTTGATAACAGCGTGACGGCCGGCATTGTCAGCGCCAAGGGTCGTTCGCTCACGCAGGAGAACTTTGTCCCCTTCATCCAGACCGATGTCGCGATCAATCCCGGTAATTCAGGGGGGCCTCTCTTTAACATGATGGGAGAGGTCGTCGGCATTAATTCACAGATATACAGCCGCACGGGTGGATTCATGGGACTGTCATTCGCCATCCCGATCGATGTTGCGACCGAGATCTCGAACCAGCTAATTGCGAACGGCAAGGTGAGCCGTGGCAAGATCGGTGTGATGATTCAGGAGGTCACCAAGGAACTAGCAGAGTCCTTCGGTCTATCTAAACCCAGTGGTGCATTGGTAGCGGCCGTTCAAAAAAACGGTCCAGCAGAAAAGGCCGGGATAGAGGCACGGGATATCATCCTGAAATTTGATGGAAAGAGCATCAACACCTCCTCCGATTTGCCCCGGGTGGTAGGTGCGACCAAGCCAGGGTCTAAGGTATCGGTACAGTTATGGCGTAGTGGATCCACCCGTGATGTGACCGTCGTTGTCGATGAGATCCCGGCCGATGAGAAGGCGGCCACTCGCGGAGGCAAAAAGGGTGGCAAAGTGCCAGAGACATTCAACCGGATCGGACTCGCTCTGACCGAACTGAGTACGGAACAGAAGAAGCAACTCGAGATTGAGGGTGGACTACTGGTAGAGGATATGCAGCCCGGGATTGGTAGCCGTGCAGGAATACGTCCCGGTGATGTGATCCTCAGCATTAACAATCAAGGCGTAAAATCTGCTGAACAGTTCAACCAGACTCTCACAAAAATTGAGAAGGGTCGTAGCATTGCACTCCTAGTGAGCCGTGGTGGAACCAGCACTTTCATCACCATGAAAATGAATGGCAATGACACTAAGTAAATCGGCCATAGAAAGCCCTGTCACCCTAGTCGTATATGGACGTGAAGAGTGCCATCTATGTCAGAACATGATCGCGGACCTACATGAATTACAGGGACGCCTTCATTTTCAGATTAAACTGGTGGATATCGACAACGATACCGAGCTAACAGCTCGTTATGGTGTGCGGATTCCAGTACTGGTGGTAGATGGAGAAGAGATCTGCCACTACCACCTCAATCCGATCGCACTTGATGCTTATTTCGCTAGAATTCGCTAGAATGCGCACTTCTTGAGTAAACATCATTGCCGAATTTTGGCGATTCTTTTAGGATCAAGCCAGAAACCTTCAAGAGGGCACAGAATGTGCCCTCTTTTAGTTTCCTTGGCGCAGTTCTTAACTACCACTTTCCTGATTATCGGTCCCTAATCATTGATGCAATACATCCGCAACTTTTCTATCATCGCCCATATCGATCATGGTAAGTCCACGCTAGCCGATCGGATTATCCAGTTATGCGGGGGACTCTCAGATCGCGAGATGGAAGCCCAGGTGCTGGATTCTATGGACCTGGAGAAGGAGCGTGGGATCACGATCAAGGCTCAGACTGCAGCACTGCGATATACCTCTCTCGATGGAAATGTCTACCTCCTGAATCTGATCGACACACCAGGCCATGTAGACTTTTCTTACGAGGTATCCCGCTCCCTGGCAGCCTGTGAAGGGGCCCTCTTGGTGGTGGATGCCTCTCAAGGGGTCGAAGCCCAGACCGTAGCCAATTGCTATACCGCAATCGAGCAAGGGGTCGAGGTGGTGCCGGTATTAAATAAGATTGATCTCCCCGCGGCGGAGCCGGACCGCGTGATTGAGGAGATTGAAGACATCATCGGGATCGATGCCCAGGATGCACTCCGTGCCAGTGCTAAGACCGGTGACGGGGTACGAGATATCGTGGAGGCGGTGATCACACGCATCCCCGCCCCAAAGGGGGACCCAACCGCCCCCCTGAAGGCACTGATCATAGACTCATGGTTTGATAACTATGTCGGTGTAGTAATGCTGGTCAGGGTGGTTGATGGCATTCTCAAGCCTAAGGACAAGATCCTCCTCATGGCCAGCAAGAGCCTTCACCTATGCGAGCAGGTCGGCGTATTCACCCCCAAATCACAGGCCCGAGAGTCATTAAGTGCCGGCGAGGTTGGTTTCATTATCTCAGGCATCAAGGAATTAAAATCTGCCAAGGTGGGCGATACCGTAACCCTGGCAGATCGCCCTGCCACTCAGCCACTTCTGGGATTCAAAGAGATCAAGCCACAGGTCTTTGCCGGACTCTACCCAATCGAGTCCAACCAGTACGATGCACTCCGTGATGCACTGGAGAAATTAAAGCTCAATGACTCCTCACTGCACTACGAGCCAGAAACCTCTCAGGCACTCGGGTTTGGTTTCCGGTGCGGGTTCTTAGGCCTGCTCCATCTGGATATCGTGCAAGAACGACTCGAGCGCGAATACGATATGGACCTCATCACCACCGCACCGACGGTGGTCTATCAAATCATGATGAGGGATGGGGAAGTGATCGAGATTGAGAATCCATCCAAATTGCCTGACCCTTCCAAGATCGAGGAGATCCGAGAACCGATCATTACCGCGACCATACTGGTCCCTCAGGAGTATGTAGGGTCCGTTATCACACTCTGCATCAGCAAGCGGGGACAACAAAAGAACATCCAGTACCTAGGCCGGCAGGTTATGCTTACTTATGAGATGCCTCTGAACGAGGTCGTGATGGATTTTTTTGATAAGCTCAAGTCGACCAGCCGTGGATATGCCTCACTCGATTATGAATTTAAAGAGTTCAGAACATCGGATCTGGTGAAACTGGATATACTGATTAATAGCGAGAAGGTGGATGCGCTATCACTGATCGTTCACCGTACCAATAGTCAATTCCGCGGACGTGCACTCGCGCAGAAGATGCGTGAGCTGATCCCCCGTCAGATGTTTGATATTGCAGTTCAGGCGGCCATCGGCGCTCATATCATCGCCCGAGAAAGTATCAAGGCATTACGTAAGAACGTCCTTGCCAAGTGTTACGGTGGAGACATCAGCCGTAAACGTAAGCTACTCGAGAAGCAGAAGGCCGGGAAGAAACGGATGAAGCAGGTCGGCAATGTAGAGATACCGCAGGAAGCATTTCTGGCAATTCTACAGACGGGCGACAAGTAACAATTCGATTACCGGGTGGTTAATATAACGATAGAGACTTCTATTATTTATTTGGCTAAAGACATTGCTCCCTGAAGGATAAAGAATGAACTTCCCACTCATCATGCTGATGCTGCTGCTTGTCACCGGTGGCATCTGGCTGCTTGATCATTTCATACTACGCCGCAAGCGTGCCCCTGATACAAGAGAGCCCTGGTGGATAGAGTACCCAAAAAGTTTCTTCCCGGTAATCCTGATCGTATTCGCCCTACGGTCCTTTCTGGTGGAACCATTCAAGATTCCATCCGGTTCGATGATTCCGACAATGCTGGTGGGTGACTTTATTCTGGTCAATAAGTATACCTACGGCGTCAGGCTGCCCGTCATCAATCTAAAAGTAATGGACGTGAATGAGCCTAAGCGTGGTGAGGTGATGGTATTCCGCTACCCTGAGAATCCGTCCTTGGATTATATTAAACGCATCGTCGGGCTGCCGGGTGACACCATCACATACCGTGATAAACAGCTAATCCTGAATGGCAACCCATTAAAGATGGAATCGGTCGGTGAGTACACCTATATTGAGTCTAGATTAAACTATGTATACAACCAGCGTTATGTAGAATCACTGGGTGAGCACGGTCATAACATCATTATCAATCCTGAAGTCCCCGGCCTGCATCCCTCCGAAGTACATCAATTTCCATTCCAGGAGAACTGCATCTATCAGTACTCCGAATTCACCTGCACGGTGCCTGCCGGGAATTACTTCACGATGGGCGATAACCGAGACAGTAGTAGCGACAGTCGTTATTGGGGATTTGTTCCAGAACGTAATATCGTCGGCAAGGCATTCTTGATCTGGTGGAACTTCAGCGACTTCAAGAGGATCGGACTGGCCATCGAGTAAGATGCCGTGACTCTGAAGAGCATGACCACTGTCCATCATGAATTGATCTTTAAGAAGTTGCCACCCACAGCGATCTGACGATCAATACAGACCGCATTCAGGACTTTAAAGAATGGACAGCACCATACTCTGCAAAAAAATTGGTTACACATTCAACCAGGTGGAATTGTTGAGACAGGCACTCACGCACCGTAGCCATAGCTCTCCTCATAATGAGCGCCTTGAATTTCTCGGTGATAGCATCCTCAACTGTGCGGTCGCTGGGCTGATATTCAGGCACTTCCCAAACCTCCCCGAGGGTGAACTATCTCGGATCCGGGCTAACCTAGTCAATCAGCAGGCCCTCTTTGAGTTGGCACAGTCACTAGAACTTGGCAGTCAGATCAGTCTGGGGGAGGGAGAGATTAAGAGTGGCGGAAATCAACGTCCCTCGATCCTAGCAGATACACTGGAAGCCATCTTGGGCGCGGTCTATCTTGATGGTGGGTTTAAACAGGCTGAGAGGGTTGTATGCACCCTCTTGATGCCGTTGCTGCAGCAACTGAATCTTCAGGCACTCGATAAGGATCCCAAGACCCTCCTCCAGGAGTACCTGCAGAGTCATAAGATGGGACTTCCACAATATGCCGTGGTTGCTACCAGCGGTGAGGCCCATCAGCAAAAGTTCATGGTGGAATGTATTATTGCTAAGCTTAATATTCGTACGATTGGTGAAGGATCTAGCCGTCGCAGTGCTGAGCAGGAGTCCGCTAAAGAGGCCTATGAAGAGGCACAATCACGTGCTTGAAAATTACCAAGAACAGAGCCCCCTAAGATCTCTTACTAAAAATTTTATATGATGACAGCCAATCTCAATTACCGTACCGGCTTCATCGCTATCATAGGCCGACCCAACGTCGGCAAGTCCACACTACTAAATAATCTAATCGGCCAGAAGATCAGCATCACCTCCAAGAAGGCGCAAACGACACGACACCGAATCACAGGAGTACTCACTGATGATGCGTCACAGTTTATTTTTGTGGATACGCCCGGCTTTCAGAACCTCCATACAAACCGGCTAAATAGCCTGATGAACCGCACCGTCACCCAGAGCATAAAGGACGTGGATGTGGTGATATTTGTGATTGAGTCACTCCATTTTGATGAACGCGACAGGCTGGTATTAAAACTTCTGCCGACGGATCGTCCAGTGATACTAGTCATTAACAAGATTGATCAATTATCTGAAAAATCAAGACTCCTCCCCTTCCTCGCGAAGATGGCTAAAGAGTTCACCTTCACGGCGATGGTGCCGGTCAGTGCTCAGGAAAAACTACAACTGCCGGACCTGTTGAGCACGATTAGACCCCACCTGCCGGTAAATCAACCTCTATTCGAGTCGGATGAGGCGACCGATCGTAGCGAACGATTCATCGCCGCAGAATTGATACGGGAAAAACTCTTTCGTCTGACCGGTGAAGAAATCCCCTACTCAACCAGCATCACCATTGATCAGTTCACAACCGAGAATGATCTCCGTAAAATTCATGCCTGCATCATCGTCGATAAGTCCGGGCATAAGGCGATCATCATTGGCAAGGGTGGCGAGAAACTCAAAATGATCGGGACCCAAGCACGTAAAGATATGGAGAGTATCTTCGGTGGCAAGGTCTATCTAGAGATCTGGGTAAAGGTAAAATCAGGTTGGGCTGATGATGCACAGATGCTAAAAAGCTTAGGATATGGATAATATCTTTAGAATAAATGAGTCAGACCCGTTCTAGACAAGAGTCATGACCACCGATAAACACCGGCAAGATGCCCAGCCAGCTTTCGTGCTGCATACCTACCCCTACCTAGAGACTAGTCTAGTGATAGAGACCTTCACCCAGAATTTCGGACGGGTACCACTGGTCGCGAAGGGTGCAAGACGACCCAGGTCAGCTCTAAGGGGCTCTCTCATGGCATTTCAACCGTTACAAATTTCCTGGGCTGGTAAATCAGAACTTAAGACTCTCCACAAGGTCGAGTGGCAGGGTGGCCAACCATTCCTTCAGGGGATGAGTCTGATCTGCGGATTTTATTTGAATGAGCTTCTGGTCCGATTGCTTCACCGTGATGATCCACACGAGCAGTTATTCTTGTACTACCAGCAGACACTGGCTGCACTGAGCACTCAGAAAGATTACACTCCGGTGCTACGACACTTCGAGCAGCGTATGCTACAAGAGCTGGGTTATGCACTTATACTCAGTCATGATGTAGAGTCGAGTAAGCCAATAAGCTCAGATCAAGAGTACTGTTACAAAATCGAGTATGGGCCGGTGTCACTAAAGAAAGGATCCAACGGATCTGGGCTTAAAATCACCGGTAAGACGTTACTGGATATGGATCAGGATGATTATTCCGATGCCGTTACCCGTCAACAGAGCAAGGCACTGATACGTTATATCCTTAACCATTATCTGGGCGACCAACCCCTCCATACACGGCAATTGCTGAAGGATCTACAACAGCTATGATCGAACTCGGCGTTAATATCGACCACATCGCGACCTTACGGCAAGCTCGCGGAACAAGCTACCCCAGCCCGGTAGAGGCTGCTCTGATAGCAGAATCTGCTGGAGCAGATTCTATCACCCTCCACCTTCGTGAAGACCGCCGCCATATCCAGGACAGGGATGTAGAGACTCTGAAGGGGAGGCTTAAGACCCGCATGAATCTGGAGAGTGCGGTGACCGATGAGATGATCAGTTTCGCGCTACACATCAGACCTGAGGATGTCTGTCTGGTGCCAGAACGACGTGAGGAGCTCACCACCGAGGGGGGGCTCGATGTATTGCGCCATTTTAAACAAGTGAAGTCCGCTTGCGAGAGACTCTCGAAGGCCGGAATCCGGACCTCTCTATTCATCGACCCAGATCCAGCTCAGATTGATGCGGCAGTGAAGGTCGGTGCACCCGTGATAGAAATCCATACTGGTCACTATGCCGATGCCACCACCAAGAGTGAACACCAGGCCGAGTTTGAACGGATCCGTGCCGCGGTCATCTATGGTATCGATCGTGGTCTGAAGGTGAATGCGGGACATGGACTGCACTACCAGAATGTCCAACAGATTGCCGCTCTGTCCGGAATATCTGAACTGAATATTGGGCACGCGATCGTAGCTCATGCACTCTTCATCGGATTTGAACAGGCGGTACGGGAGATGAAGAGATTGCTACTGGAATCCCGAGTATGATCTACGGTATCGGCACCGATTTGGTCGAACTATCGCGTATTGCACGTCTACTGGAAAAATACGGCGAGCGCTTTGCCAAGCGTCTTCTGACAGATCAAGAATGGCCTGAATATCTCAAGAGTAGTCAGAAGGCGATGTTTCTATCCAAACGATTCGCCGCTAAGGAGGCCCTATCCAAAGCGATCGGGATTGGCTTGCGTTATCCCGTGAGCTTAAACCATATCGGCATCACGCATGATGAGCACGGAAAACCCGGCTTTGAATTTCACTCTGACTTAAACGAGCTAGTTAAAAATAAAGGCATCACTAATCATCACCTCTCCATCAGTGATGAACTCAATCTTGCCTGCGCATTCGTTATCCTAGAAAAGTCGTCATGACCCTCGGTCCCATCATGCTCGATATCGAGGGCAAGCAACTGACCGACTCTGATCGAAGAAGACTTCAGCACCCCCTGACCGGTGGCGTGATTCTATTCAGTAGGAACTACTCATCTATCAGTCAACTGGCTGAACTGACCGCCCAGATTCACTCGCTACGCAGCCCGCCACTCCTGATCGCGGTAGACCATGAAGGTGGCAGAGTTCAACGCTTCCGCGAGAATTTCACACGACTGCCGGCCATGCGAGAACTGGGTAAGATATGGGATCAACACCCCATCCGTGCACGGCACCTGGCACATCAGACGGGATATGTTCTGGCAGCAGAGCTGCGTGCATGCGGGGTCGATCTCAGCTTCACGCCGGTTCTTGATATGGACCATGGACAGAGCTCCGTCATCGGCGACCGATCCTTTCATCGAGATTCTCAGGCGATTACCGATTTGGCTCATAGCCTGATGATGGGGCTAAAGTCTGGGGGAATGACCGCGGTCGGAAAGCATTTCCCTGGTCATGGACACATAGAATCAGACTCTCATCTTGAAATACCGGTGGATGAACGCACGTACGACGATATCGCAATGGATGACATGACCCCATTCCGGCGAATGATCGATCTCGGTCTCGCCGGTATCATGCCTGCTCATATCATCTACTCCAAGGTGGATCGTCATCCCGCAGGATTCTCCAAGATCTGGCTGAATGAGGTCCTTCGTGGTGAACTGGACTTTGAGGGGTGCATCTTCAGTGATGACTTGAGCATGGAGGGTGCAACCGTTGCGGGTAATATTGTTCAAAGAGCACAGGCTGCTCTCGGTGCAGGCTGCGATATGGCGCTGGTATGTAATAACCCACAGTCTACTGATGAGCTACTAGGAGGGCTCGAGTGGAATATCTCAGCGACTAGTCTGGCACGTCTCGCCCGCATGCATGGACGTCCGCACCCTGACTCAATGATCAAGCTGCACGAAGATGCGGGTTTTGTAAAAGCAGTGAGGGAGATCGGTGGGATCGGGATGAGCAGCGGAGACTTGCCTCTAGGTTAGAGTAAGACCCTCTGAGCGGTCCCGTGTAAAGTCTTTTCAAACGGATCTACTTACGCCGCCAACTCGTTCCGTCAGAACCATCTTCCAGCAGGATATCAGCATCGGAGAGATCCTTACGGATACGGTCAGCCTCAGTAAAGTTTCTGGCGGCACGGGCAGATAGTCTCTGCTGTATCATCTGCTCAATTCGTTCCGGCGTGAATTTAGCATCCCCCTCCAGCGACTCATCCTGAAGATGCTGATGAGGATCCCTCTGAAGCAGTCCCAACACACCACCCATCGATTTAAGTAATGCCATATCCGCGAGTGATCCGGTTCTGTTCGCCTCACTGGCAAGATCAAATAGCACAGCGACCGCCTCAGGGGTATTGAAGTCATCATCCATCGCATCCTTAAACCTCTGAGCATGAGGTCCTTTCCAGTCGATCACCGTTGCAGGGATCTCCCTCCCCTTTAATGCAATATAGAGCCGAGTAAGAGCACTCTTGGCATCATCAAGATGCTGATCTGAATAATTCAATGGGCTACGGTAGTGTGCCCTCAGAATGAAGAACCGCACCACCTCAGGTTGGTATCGAGACAGGACCTCTCTCACCGTGAAAAAATTGCCCAATGATTTGGACATTTTTTCATCGTCAACCCGCACGAAACCATTGTGCATCCAGTAGTTAACAAAGGTATGGTCGTGTGCACCCTCACTCTGAGCGATCTCGTTTTCGTGATGAGGGAACTGCAGATCCTGCCCACCCCCATGGATATCGAAATGATTGCCCAGATAATGCTCACTCATTGCAGAACACTCGATATGCCATCCTGGACGTCCCTTTCCCCAAGGGGAATCCCACTCCGGCTCACCCGGCTTAGCGGCCTTCCATAGAACGAAATCGAGTGGATCTTTCTTGTGCGGATCAATGATCACCCGCTCTCCCGCACGTAAATCATCAAGAGATTTCCCGGAGAGCTTTCCGTATCCCGGGAATTTATGGACAGCATAGTAAACATCCCCATTGCTTGCGGAGTAAGCGATACCCTTATCTACCAGTATCCGGATCATCGAGACCATACTCTCAACGTAGCAGGTGGCACGGGGCTCGTGAGTCGGCGGGATTACCCCGAGTGCAGCTGCATCCTCATCCATCGCCCGGATGAAACGGTCTGTCAGTGCCTCTATCGGTTCATTTTTTTCTTGAGAACGCTTGATTATCTTGTCATCGATATCGGTGATATTCCGAACATAGTTCACATCAAGACCACCCACCTGCAACCACCTGACCACCATATCGAATACCACCATCACCCGAGCATGGCCGAGATGGCAATAATCATATACTGTCATACCGCAGACGTAGAGACCTGCCTTGCCCGGGGTCAGCGGGACAAAGTCTTGCTTGGACCGGGTGAGGGAGTTATAGATCTTGAGCATTGAACTAGACTGTTAACTGGGCGGGCTTCTTGGTAGAATCTACACTATTCTTGAATTAGCTAATCAAAAGCGGGAGAAGTATAGCACAATGAAAATATCAACCTTTCAGCCGGTTCTTGCACCTGTGATGGCTTGCGCGACCCCGCTGTTTCTCGTGGTGAGCCTTGTCATAGGCTCACCAACAAGATGAAAAAACGCCAATACTGGATGAAGGAAAAGAACGGACGCTGGAAGATTATTTACAAAGGCTCCACTTAATCAAGTTCTTCTGAATCACTCTCTTTAATTTCTGCAATAGGGCCCACCATGCACCTTTTGAAACATCTAGCCATCGGGATTTCATTTTTGCTTAGTATCTCTGCTTTCGCTGCCGGCCCTCAGGTCGAAATAAAGACTAATCTCGGAACCATCCATCTGGAACTCAGTCCGGATAAGGCTCCAAAGAGCGTTGAGAATTTTCTAAAGTATGTGAAGGGGGGTCACTACAAGTCGACCGTCTTCCACCGAGTCATCCCTGGATTCATGATTCAAGGAGGTGGCTTTGACCAATCCTATCGGGAAAAACCGACCATGGCTCCCATTCAGATTGAATCCTCGAATGGACTGAAGAATAGTATTGGAACCGTTGCGATGGCACGTACCTCAGACCCTAACTCTGCCACGGCGCAGTTTTTCATCAATGTGTCTGATAATGCCTTCCTGAACTATACTGCGCCCAATGATCGGGGCTATGGATATACCGTATTTGGCAAGGTAATCGGCGGGATGGATGTCATCAACAAGATCGCAGCAACGCCCACAGGTGCCGGCGGACCCTTCCCCGGAGACGTTCCCAAGACACCCATCATCATCGAAGACGTTAGACTCCTCTCAGCAACCGATTCAGCTCCTGTAGCTGGGCAAATTACAAAATAAGGATGAACATGGTCAAGCTAGAAACCAATTACGGAGATATTACGCTCGAGCTCGATACCGAGAAAGCGCCAATCACCACCCAAAACTTCCTCGATTATGTGAATAGTGGACACTACGATGGAACTATATTCCACCGGGTGATTGATGACTTCATGATCCAGGGGGGAGGGTTTGAATCGAATATGGAGCAGAAGACAACCCTCCCCTCCATCCAGAATGAAGCCGCTAATGGACTCAAGAATGATGCCTATACCATCGCAATGGCCCGCACCTCGGACGTGCACTCTGCATCCGCACAGTTCTTTATTAATATCGCCAATAACGACTTCCTCAACTACGCCTCATCAACTTCACAGGGTTTCGGTTACTGTGTATTTGGCAAGGTGATCGAAGGTAAGGACGTGGTCGATACGATCAAGAAAGTCAAAACCACCAGCAAGCACGGACACCAGAATGTGCCGGTTAAGGATGTCGTGATCAAGAAGTCCGTAGTAATTTAGGGCGGGATGGGGTTGCAACGGGGTATTCAATAATAGATGATTCTCAGGCAGAGCTGAGGCCTGTAGACCACTCAATGCTGCCCTCCTCTGCAGCCCCTAAACTCCTAAAGGGCCTAAAGACCTCTCGCTAAGTCTGACTTAATATCTCGAGTCGCTTCCAAACCTACTGCAATTCGTAACAATCCCTCACAAATGCCAGCAGCATCCCTCGCCTCCTGAGTGATACGCGCATGTGTCGTGGTGGCTGGATGGGTGAGTGTGCTCTTAGTATCCCCCAGATTGGCAGTAATCGAGATCAGTCGAGTTGTATCGATCACCCTCCATGCGGCCTCTCTTCCTCCCTTCATTTCAAACGAGACAATACCGCCACCCGTCTTCTGCTGCTGACGAGCAAGGTCATACTGCGGATGCGAATCCAGACCGGGATAGTAAACCCGTTCTATACTGGGCTGCTTCTCGAGCCATTGAGCGATATCCAGAGCATTGGCCGAGTGTGCCTCCATCCGGATCTTGAGGGTCTCCATTCCTTTCAGTATTACCCATGCATTGAATGCACTCAAGGTCGGACCGGCGGTGCGCAGGAACCCATGCACCCCCTTCTCCATAATCAACTCTCGATTACCCAGAACGGCACCCCCCAGAACTCTCCCCTGTCCATCGAGATACTTAGTTGCTGAGTGGATCACAAGATCTGCCCCCATTTCAAGCGGCCTTTGCAGAATCGGTGAGCAGAAGCAGTTGTCCACCGCAAGCCATGCACCCGCCTTCTTCGCAACAGCGGACAGTGCCGCGATATCTGAAATCTCTGTGAGCGGATTCGATGGAGTCTCTATAAATAAGAGCTTTGTATTAGGCCTAACTGCTGACTGCCATTCATTAACATCTGTGGCAGAAACGAATGTGGTCTCAACACCAAAACGCTTGAGAATATTATTAAACAGGTTGACCGTTGCACCAAATAGGCTGCGTGATGCGATCATGTGATCCCCTGACGACAGAAGCCCCATGACACAAGCAAGTATTGCAGACATGCCGGATGAGGTTGCGACACAGGACTCAGCCCCCTCCAGTGCTGCAAGCCTCTCCTCAAACGCGGTGACCGTGGGATTTGTAAAACGAGAGTAGACATTCCCCGGCTCTTCTCCAGAAAACCTGGCAGCAGCTTGGGCGGCATTATCAAATACATAGCTCGAGGTTAGGTACAGAGCCTCGGAGTGTTCATTGAACTGGCTGCGGTGAATGCCCGTATGCAGTGCCAGTGTTTCTAATTCAAGTTTGTCAGACATATGGGAGACCCCCTCCAAATAAAAAACCCGCTTAGCCTTTGCTAAAACGGGTTTCCCACGCTTTAGCTGTATTTATAACGCGCCCGCAAGCTGAATCTCAAATCGGCGCACAATCACAAGTTACACTTGGTCGGTATTTTTGTCAAATTTCCTAGTCAACCGACACCAGATTTAAATCTAACTGAGTACTCGATACGGTCTGTGGTAACGACAACCCACTATTGCGCCTGGCTTCGATCATGGATAGGTATTCAGCGGTCACATCCCCGGTGATGTACTGACCATCGAAGCAGGAGGTCTCATACCGAGTCACCAACGGATTAGCTCGTGATACGTCCCTCTTGAGGGACTCCAGGTCCTGATAAATCAGATGATCTGCGCCGATCTCGCGGCAGATATCATCATCATTGCGACCGGTCGCGATCAGCTCTTGACGGGTTGGCATATCGATCCCGTAGACATTGGGAAACCTCACAGGTGGCGCTGCCGATGCAAAATATACCTTATTCGCACCCGCCTCCTTGGCCATTTGTACAATCTCTCGGCTGGTTGTTCCTCGCACGATCGAGTCATCCACCAGCAACACATTCTTACCCTGAAACTCCACACCCATCGCGTTGAGCTTTTGCCTGACGGATTTACGACGTTGTTGCTGACCCGGCATGATGAACGTGCGGCCGATATAACGGTTCTTAACGAAACCCTCTCGGAAGTTAAGTCCGAGTCGGTTGGCAAGCTGCAATGCACTCGGTCGGCTTGAGTCTGGAATTGGAATGACCACGTCGATATCCAGGTGGCGCATATCCTTGTTGATCTTATCGGCAAGGCTCTCGCCCATATTCAGCCGAGTTTCATAGACCGAGATACCATCCATCACCGAATCGGGACGGGCTAGGTAGACATACTCGAAGATACATGGATTGAGCGTCGGGTTGGCAGCACACTGCTTACTGTAAAAATTTCCGCCCTCGTCAATAAAAACCGCCTCACCCGGTGCAATATCACGGACCAGCTTGAAACCGAGTGTGTCGAGTGCAACACTCTCGGAGGCAACCAAATACTCACTCCCCTTTTCGGTATCGACAGAGCCAAATACCAGAGGACGGATGCCATAGGGGTCGCGAAAGGCCAGTAGACCATAACCCGCAATCATCGCAACCACCGCATACGCCCCTCGACAACGCTGATGGACACCCGCAACAGCGGCGAAAATAGCGGCGGGGTCGAGCTGATTTTTCTTCGTACTCCTCTGAAGCTCATGAGCAAGCACGTTGAGAAGTACCTCGGAATCTGAATTGGTATTGACGTGACGTAAGTCCTCGCGGAATAGCTCCTGATTGAGCTGTGACGCGTTGGTAAGGTTACCGTTGTGACCTAGTACGATGCCAAATGGAGAGTTCACATAAAAGGGCTGCGCCTCTGCAGTGGATTCAGCTGATCCCGCTGTCGGATATCGGACATGGGCAATACCCATATTCCCGGCCAATGCGCGCATATTTCGAGTTCTGAATACATCCCTCACCAGTCCACCACCCTTTTGCATGTGGAATGTATTCCCCTGGGCCGTGACGATACCGGAAGCATCTTGACCGCGATGCTGTAGCACCAGTAAACCGTCATAGAGCAACTGGTTAGCGGAAGATTGTGCAACTACACCCAGAATTCCACACATGATGCCTTCCCGGAAAGAGCGTACAGATTAATGCTGCACGAAAAACATGTAAAGAGATTTACTTCTAATCTTAACCAGCAAATTGTCTTGCATTATTGCCATTTATCGGATCATCTTTTTTTCTCATAATGAATATGCTTGGATAATTCCTGAGGGAGCCAAGGCAGTATCAGCCCCGCCGCTTTCTCAAGTGTCTTACTCAGTAATGCCTTCTGCCAGAGTGGCTCTTGAGGGAGGGTTGTCATCCCTGCCAACAGAACCACCAACAATACAATCAAGAGACCCCTCACCAGTCCAAACGCTGACCCCAATATCCTATCAATAAAGCCCATCCCCGCCGTCTTAATCAAGGCAGATAGCAGCATCGAGATCAGACCCATCGCCACTAATACCACCAAGAATATCGCAACAAATGCCACGGACATGCGTAGCGATTCGTCCTCGATACTGGGCGGTAACATCGGCGAAAGATCTGCCGATAAAGATCTTGCGGCCATGAATGCAACAACCCATCCTGCCAGAGACAATAACTCCCGCACCGCACCACGGAATATACTCAGCAGAACTGAAACAAGCAGAACACCTAGGACAGCATAATCGAAGATCGTCATCTGTCAGCAGGGGTAAATTTACCGTTGTAGACTAGATCTATCGTTCGGTCATCCTCAATGCTCTGCATCCTAATCTGCTGGGGTAGGTTATGGTGTCGTCACTACCCCGTTAATTCCTAATCCATTTAGCCGGTTACGCATCTCCTCAGCCTCACTCCGAACCGAGAAGGGACCGATACGTACCCGAGTGACTTCACCCCCCTCGGTTGTGATGTTCTCGGTATAGGTAGTGATTCCATTCGTTGTGAGATTTTGCTGCTGCTGTTTAGCCTTGAGAGGGTCTGAGAAGGCTCCCAGTTGCACCACAAACGTGCTCGCAGATGAGGGCTTTTTTTCGACTCGAGACTCGAACTTCGAGATGGGCTTGCTCTCAACCGGCTCGATTTTAGGCGTTTCAGGTCTTGGATCTTCAACCGGCTCTCTATTTGAAAGTTCTGCCACGACTGGCGGCGCTACCTCTGGAACTATCTTGGGCGTGAACTCGGCTACAGAGTTCTCCGAGGGGATTTGAATATCAATCTCATGAACCACCCGTTTCGGCTCGCTATCGAGTACCATCGGCAGAATCACAACCGATACGGTCACCAATGCAACCGCCCCGATCAGTCGCCCTCTGGCACGCTTCCTTAATTGAATCTCTGCTTCGCTATCGGTTCTTGCCATCTGAGTCCGCCTCTTTACTGCTGCCGATGCTTAACCGCATCCCGGTATCTCAATACCCCGCTTACGGTGTAGAACGATCCGAATACGCAGATTCTATCATTTTCACTGGCCCGCTCACAGGCATATGCATAGGCCGAACCGATGTCCGGGAAGTCAATAACCATCACCCCATTCTCGACAATACCTTCACTTACTAATACCTGCCTTAGATCATCCGCAGAGGCCCCTCGTGACACATCAATGCCGGCAACCAGCCATACATCAACCACACTCTTTAAAGCCGTTACTACGCCCGGTATGTCCTTGTCTTTAAGCATAGCAAATATCGCAAAAGTCTTGTGGTATTGACCCATACTTCCCAGGCTAGTCGCGAGCGTACGGGCGGCGGCCGGGTTATGTGCCACGTCCAGAATAGTTACCGGCAGACCCGGCAGGATCTGGAAACGCCCCGGTAATTCGACCTGCAACAGACCCTGACGGATGTCGCCCATATTCGTTGGCAATCTTTCCCTCACTACATCCAACGCAGCGAGGCAGGTACAGGCATTACGCAATTGATACGAGCCTCTCAGTGCAGGGTGCGGGAGTGCATGACGATTACCCCCAGGCCCCCAATAACTCCATTGATTATCCTGGACGGAATAACCAAATTCAGAATCAATATGCATCAAATCAGCGCCGATTAATTCTGCTTGACGGAGGATGGAGGCTGGCATTTCTGCCTCCGAACAGATTGCCGCCTTGCCACCCCTAAAGATACCAGCCTTTTCAAATCCAATCTCTTCGCGCGTACTCCCCAGATAGTCCATGTGATCAAGATCAATGCTGGTCAGGACCGAGCAATCCGGTTCAAAGATATTTACCGCGTCTAACCGCCCCCCCAGCCCCACCTCTAGAATTACAACATCCACTCCAGACTGCTTAAATAACTGCATCGCAGCCAGAGTTCCAAACTCGAAGTAAGTCAATGAAATAGCACTTCCCACTCTCGCCAATTCGACCTCTTCAAAGGCCTTACAGAGATCCTCATCACGTGCTTCATACCGACTTATCCGTACCCGTTCGTTATAACGCAACAGGTGTGGAGAGGTGTAGCAACCGACCCGATATCCGGCACAACTCAGAATCGACTCCATCATAGCGCATGTTGATCCCTTGCCATTCGTACCCCCGACCGTGATGATGGGGAAGTCGGGTGCAAGCCCGAGCCGGTCCTTGACCTGATCAACCCGGTCCAGACCCATCTCGATCGTGATCGGGTGGAGCTGTTCTAGATAGAACAACCACTCTGTCAAAGTTCTAGTCGCTACATTAGATTCGAGCATCCAGCGTCTGTCAGCCAAGTGGAAGAGGGTCGATGATTCTTATTACATAGGGAAATTGCATTGCCAGAATATATGACTAAATCTAAATTGAAGAAGGAGAGATCCATTGCAAGATTGAGCTTCAACTCGGGTCACGTAAACCCCAGATCATCAGACCAAGATCAGACCCAGATCAAGATACAGGGGCAGGCTCCTTCATCAGAAGCGTGCAAAGATTGGCCAGCTTTTCTCGCATCTTTCTGCGGTCTACAATCATGTCTATCGCCCCATGATCAAGCAGGAACTCAGCACGCTGAAATCCTTCTGGTAGGGTCTGTCGCACAGTCTGTTCAATCACCCTCGGTCCAGCAAACCCGATCAACGCATTTGGCTCAGCAATGACCACATCACCGATAAAGGCAAAGCTCGCAGATACTCCGCCCATGGTTGGATCAGTGAGTACCGAGATGAAGGGAATCCTCTCCTGACTGAGTTGAGTCAGTGCAGCAGTCGTCTTCGCCATTTGCATCAGTGAGAACAGTCCCTCTTGCATACGAGCGCCACCACTGGCGGCGAAGCATACAAAGGGTAACCTCTGCTCGACACAGACCTGCACCCCACGTACAAAACGTTCACCCACAACCGATCCCATCGATCCGCCCATAAAACTGAACTCGAATGCAGCTGCAACCAATGGAACTGTCATGACACTACCTTGCATGACCACCAGAGAGTCATCCTCACTGGTATCTATCTTCCCTTGCGACAATCGATCGCTGTACCGCTTCCTATCTTTAAATTTAAGAGGGTCTATCGGCAGGACTTCTGCACCGATCTCGTACTGGGCCTCTGGATCCAGCAACAAATCCAGCCTTACTCTGGCAGAGATGCGGTTGTGATGGTTACACTTTGGGCAGACATTAAGATTATTTCCTAGGTCGGAGTAATACAACACCGACTCACATGAAGCGCATTTGCTCCACAGTCCTTCCGGTACGACCTTCTTGTCGCCGCTTTCTTTGCGCTTGATTTTCGGGGGGAGAAGTTTCTGGAACCAGCTCATAAGTCTTTTTAATATTCAAGTAACCGATGAACAGGTCTCATACGAGTACGAAGTGGCAATAAATGGCTGAACCCATCACCCCAGTTTCGTAGAGTAATCTGCTGACTGTATATGCAGCCTCTAACTAGCCTAATTTTACCAGCAACGAGATTCTCTGAGAATCTATTCTCAGCGGCTAATGCTTGACTACAACATCATCGATGGCGGTACGTAGACCACTTACCAAACGAATCACATTCTCCATTAATTGAGACTTGGATGAGATCTCAATCTCTTCGATGATACGGCTACCCACCACCACCGCATCCGCAAGCTCTGCCACCGCCTTAGCCATCTCACCATCTCGAATACCGAAACCAACACCGATTGGGATGGAGATATGTGAACGCAACATACTCAGCTTATCGGCGACTTCGTTTAAGTCGAGGTGTGATGAACCTGTCACGCCTTTTAAGGAGACGTAGTAGACGTAACCCTGCGCCATCTGTGCCACCCTCTCAATTCGAGACTGAGGGGTAGTTGGAGATAATAAGAAGATTGCATCCAGACCATGATGCTTGAGATGCTTAACCCATTCCCCACACTCTTCTGGCGGATAGTCCACTGTCAGAACCCCATCCACTCCAGACTCTTTAGCCTTGGCAGCGAATATCTCTTGACCCATCGACTCAACCGGATTCGCATAGCCCATCAGGACGACCGGTGTTATCGGATCACTCTTTCTGAATTCCGCCACCATCACGAGCACATCCTTTAATCCAACATGGTGCTTTAAAGCTCGCTCAGAAGATCTCTGTATAGTCGGACCATCGGCCATCGGGTCGGAGAATGGCACACCCAGCTCGATGATATCAGCCCCCGCCTTCACCAGTTCATGCATCAGCGGGACTGTCATCGTCTGATCCGGATCACCCGCGGTGATGAATGGGATTAGGGCTTTTTTACGTTGCTGGCGAAGACTCGCAAATACGGTCTTGATACGGGACATGGTCATCTCGTCCTGGTTCAGAGTGTCAGGCCGGAGGCCTGGGTCACGGTGGCCATATCCTTGTCGCCCCGCCCGGATAGATTCACCAGCAGCAACTGATCCTTAGACAGGGTCGGTGCGAGCTTGGCAGCATAGGCCAGTGCATGACTTGATTCCAGAGCCGGCATGATTCCCTCGTAACGGCAGAGTGCATGGAATGCATCCAGTGCCTCAGAGTCGGTGATCCCCACATACTCCGCACGGTTATTATCCTTGAGCCAGGCATGTTCAGGCCCCACTCCGGGGTAATCAAGACCTGCAGAGATGGAATGGGTCTCGATGATCTGTCCATCATCATCCTGTATTAAGTATGTCCGATTCCCGTGCAGCACACCCGACCTACCTGTCATCAGGGTGGCCGCGTGCCGGCCACTCTCGATCCCATGCCCTGCCGCCTCCACTCCGATCATGCGAACACCGGCATCATCGATATATGGATAGAACAGACCGATCGCATTCGATCCACCACCAACACATGCGATCAGCGCATCCGGTTGACGGCCGTACTCTTCCTGCATCTGAACCTTAGCCTCACGACCGATAATGGCCTGGAAGTCACGGACCATCATCGGGTAGGGGTGAGGACCCGCCACCGTTCCGATGATGTAAAAAGTATTTTCAACATTGGTCACCCAGTCACGCATCGCCTCATTGAGAGCATCCTTTAGTGTGCGTGAACCTGATTCGACAGGCACTACCGTCGCACCTAATAACTTCATCCTGTAGACATTACTGGCCTGGCGCTTTACATCCTCAGATCCCATATAGACCACGCACTCCATCCCATACCGAGCGGCCACCGTGGCGCTGGCGACCCCGTGCTGACCCGCTCCGGTCTCCGCGATTACACGCTTCTTACCCATACGCTTGGCTAGTAGCCCCTGTCCGATGGTGTTATTGATCTTGTGAGCACCTGTATGGTTCAGGTCTTCACGCTTTAGAAGGATCTGGGCCCCTCCCAGAATTGTCGACCACCGCTTGGCATGATAAATCGGGCTGGGCCGGCCCACGTAATGCTTCAACTCATAGGCGAACTCCGCCTGAAAGGCAGAGTCGTCGCGATAGTGTTCGTACTGTTTGCGTAGCTCCTCAAGTGCAGCGATTAATGTTTCAGCTACAAAGATGCCGCCGTAGGGGCCAAAGTGGCCACGCTTATCAGGAAGGTCATAAACTTTCACTATGTCGAACTCCTCGCATGAAAGCGGCAATCTTCTCCGCATCCTTGATACCCTTGGCAGACTCTACTCCACTCGAGACATCCACCGCCCATGGTTGCACCCTCTTAATCGCCATCGTCACATTGCCCGGATGAAGTCCACCAGACAGAATCAATGGTACCTTCAATCCTTGTGGAATTAAGTCCCAGTTAAAGGTATCCCCTGTCCCGCCTGGCATACCCTCAGTGTAAGTATCCAGCAGCAACCCTCTGGTGCTGGAATACTGATCCTCGTATTGTATCAAATCCATCCCTTCCCTGACTCGTAAGGCCTTAATATAGGGCAGTAAGAACTGATCGCAAAATTCAGAAGATTCATCCCCATGAAATTGCAACAGACTCAGTCTTGCGATGTTTGAGCTCTCCTCTACCCAGCCCGCATCCGGGTCCACATACACCCCAACTGCACTCACGAAGGGCGGTAGCTCGTCTACAATCTCACGCGCCTTGGTGGGGCTAATGAACCGAGCACTTTTGGGCCAGAATATAAATCCAATCGCATCCGCTCCCAACCTTGTTGCAGTCAGAGCATCTTCGATACGGGTAATTCCGCATATCTTTATTCGAGTAGGCATGGATCAATACAAGTTACAAGTCTGTTTAAAATAATCTGAGAACATGATCTCTGTTAATGCTAACTCAATCTTCCCTGAAACGATTGAGAATACGGTAGCAAGGCATCGATGGGTGGCTCTATGTATCCTGGAATTCTCCACCTTGAGTCGTAGGTGACCCCTGCTAAGTAAAGCCCGGTAGCGGGGAAGGTCGGTGCTGCATGGGTCCGGTCACGACCCTTCAGAATTTCGTGCATCCACTCTGGCGGGTATTTACCCTTGCCGACATAGACCAAGCATCCCACTATGTTGCGCACCATGTGATGCAGAAAACCATTCGCACGCAACTCGAATGTAATCATGTCAGATTGCCGCGTGATCTCCAAATGAACTAAATTACGCACCGGTGACTTGGCCTGGCACTCTGCTGCGCGGAATGCGCTGAAGTCATGTTCACCCAGCAGCATCTGTGCTGCTGATTGCATTCTTTCCAGATCAAGAGGCTGGTGAAACCAACCGACCTTGCCATGATGGAGCCCCGGTCGGATTGGATGATTCATTAGCAGGTAGAGATAGCAACGCTCGCTCGCACTATACCGAGCATGGAACTCATCCGACACCTCAGACGCGGATAGCACTGAGATACTATCAGGGAGCAGTGCATTGACCCCTCTGACCCAGGCAGTTTTAGGGCGATCTACCGGCGAGTCGAAGTGCACCACTTGGTACAGTGCATGAACACCGGTATCAGTCCGTCCTGCTGTGATAACCCGGATATCACTGCCAGCAATTTTTGATAATGCTCCCTCGAGCGCATCCTGAACTGATCTGCCTGAAGGCTGACTCTGAAAACCACAAAAGTCACTTCCATCGTACTCCAGAACCAGTGCAATTCTCACAGGATCTGTTCTGTCAGTGTCAGCCGGGATTGGGCTGGGGATGCATTATGCATGGATAGGATTGATACTGGGAATATTGAATTAGTAGTATAAGGGTCTAGGCAGAGTAGCGGGGCCAACCGCTTCAAATGCGTCTTAGACTCAGACCCCGTCCCGAAGCTCATTGAGATATCAATCTACAAATTCGATATCATCGTCCTTGCACTCTCCTGCTGCTTGGCATCCCCTTCGCGGAGGACTTCCTCAAGAATCTCTCTGGCCCCATCATTGTCACCCATCTCTTGATAAGCCCTCGCCAAATCAATCCTAGTTGCAATATCATGCCAGTGAGCACTCTCTGTCGATGCCGGATCCGTTCCCGTTGGAATCGTCCATTCACCCATATTTAAATTAATATCTGCCAGACCGGGGTTGTTTTTGGAATCAATATGTAGCGCAGGTTCAGAGGCGGTATCACTCTTTGATTCTGGTTCAGATGCCAGCTCAGGCTCTGGTGTAACCGGAAAATCGATGCTGAAGCTTGGTGGTGGTTCCTCGGTTGGTCCTGCTTCCAAAGCAGCCGTCGCCAAGGGGGGGAGTGGTTCGATCTCCTGAGAAGGTACTTCTATGGGGGAAGATTCTACCGCTGGACCATCCTCAATCACATCGGAAATACTTGCACCCTCTCCCTTCTTGCGACCCGTCATCGATCCAATAATGATCAGTACCAGAAGAAGTGCAACCGCCCCTCCCACATACTCGATATTCTGTAAGAGATCGTCCACTAGTGAGGGCGATACTGCAGCTGGTATGGCGGCCGGCTCTGCCACAGCCTTGGCTTCCTCGCCAGTCTTGGTAGCAACTTCTGTAGATGCATTCACTGCCGGTGTCACCGAAGTATCTGCAGGGGTGGTGGCTACAGCGGCTGACTGAGGTACTTGGACCGTGGCTGAGCTAGAGGTATCAGTAGGTTTAAGGTTTTCAGCTCGCTTCTGAGCATCCGCAATGGTGTTAGATTTTAATTCCAACAGCTTTTGCATCTCACTGACACTCTTCTCCAGCAGGGCAATACGCTGACCAGCTTCGTTTAATGCCTTATTTTTGGCAGTGACCTCTTCCTCCATTGCGTGGAGACGCTCCTGGGCGGAGTCCTTACCCACTTCACCGATCTGCTCACCCTTAGAGAGTTTCAGTACTTCTTTAGAGGGCGATTTAAGCTTGGCTGAATTATCCTGAACCGTGGTCGTGATCTTGCCACTCGCCGATCTCTTGAGCCCCCCTGCTGCAGAAGCTGCACCACTAACAGATGCCAGCTTCTGACGGTAAGCATTCCAGTCAGATGTCTGTGCTCTGACCTCTCTTGTCGCTTCTGTGGGCGAGATACGCGCAATCTCGCTAGTCTCGGGTGCCCTTAGGATTACTCCAATCTTTAGCCGATTGATATTATTGCCTGAGAAGGCGTCACGGTTTGCACGGTGCAAAGCGATTAACATTTGATTGAGATTGACTCCATCTGGGGCAACCTGTCTGGCGATCCTGGTCAAGGTATCGCCACTCCTAACTTGGCCATAGTTAGCAATACCCGCTAAATCTGGCGGTGTGGTTATCTGTTGCGCTAGCTTCTGTTGAGCCGGTTTCCGTAGTAATGATTTCTGTATCGGAGTCTGCTTATCACTAATAGAGTCTTGAGTTGGAGGGCCGAGCCTTTCAGCCATGTCCATTTTAGACTCGATGGATGGTGGTTCAGTCGGTGCAACCTGGATAGGGGGGACAAACTGAGTGGTGGCCAATGCCGGCTGAGGCAGATCAGTCTCTGGCAGATCCAACAGTACGGCATACTCTCTCAGCAACCTCCCGGATGACCAATTCAACTCGATTAACATATTCAGAAATGGCTCTATAACCGGCTGTGAGGAGATGATCTTGATGTAGGGCTGTCCGTCCGAGCGGACTTCGACACTGACCGCGAATGTGGAAAAGAATGGCGCGTAATCGACATCCGCCTTGCGGAAAGCATCACGAGGGGCGAGACGAGCTGATAGGGAGGGGATATCCGCCTTCTTGAGTACGATCAGATCAATCTCTGCCTTGAAAGGCTGACCCAAGGAAGAGTTAACAGTCAGCTTTCCTAGGCCAGCCGCCTGCAAAGACCAGGGTGACATCAGCGCTGCTAGGATCAGACCTACTGTAATAAATGATTTGCACACAGCAAGTCGCTCAAATATTTTTTAATAGAAAATGTAATAATATCATAGACTTAACTAATCAAGTTCGGCCATTATCTAATTCATCGCCTCTACTTAATTATTTCTCAATTAAAATGTCCATCCGGCCGATCAGATCAAAGATCAATTTACCCCTAAATCTAGATCCTGATGCGGCGACCTCTACGCGACACTTAAAATGATCAGGCCTGCACCAGAATTCTCAGCATCCTACGCAGCGGTTCTGCTGCACCCCATAGCAATTGATCACCCACCGTAAATGCGGACAGATACTGATCGCCCATCGCAAGCTTGCGTAATCTTCCAACCGGTATATTAAGCGTTCCCGTGACAGCGGCAGGGGTCAATTCTTTTAAAGTATTCTCACGATCATTCGGAACTACCCTGACCCAGCTATTGGCTGCAGCAAGAATATCCTCGATCTCATCCAGCGGAACATCCTTCTTGAGCTTGATGGTCAGTGCCTGACTATGGCAGCGCATGGCCCCAACACGGACGCAGATTCCATCCACCGGGATCACCTGATCACTGCGCCCAAGAATCTTATTAGTCTCAGACTGGCCCTTCCACTCCTCTCGTGTCTGTCCATTGCCGAGATCACGGTCTATCCAAGGTATCAGACTACCCGCCAATGGCACTCCAAAATTCGCTGTGGGGAAACTATCATCACGCAACGTCCCGGCCACCTCCCGATCGATATCGAGTATGCTCGCAGCAGGATCGTCCAGCATGCTCTTAGCAACCCGATGCGCCTCACCCATCTGCTGCAGCAGCTCACGCATATTCTGCGCACCCGCACCGGAAGCGGCCTGATAGGTCATGGCACTTATCCACTCAACCAAATCCTCTTCGAACAGACCCCCCATCGCCATCAGCATCAGGCTCACAGTACAGTTTCCACCGATATAGTTCTTACCCCCATTATGCAGAGACTGCTTGATCACGGGCAGATTAATCGGATCTAGTATGATGACCGCATCGTTCACCATCCGAAGTGTTGAGGCCGCATCGATCCAGTATCCATTCCACCCGGAATGACGAAGCTTGTCGAATACCGCGGTGGTGTAGTCCCCACCCTGACAGGAGATGATGACATCCATCAACTTGAGCTCGTCGATATTGTATGCATCCCTCAGAGGGGGGGTATCTCTTCCGATATCAGGACCCTGTCCGCCCTTTTGAGAGGTCGTAAAAAATACCGGCTCAACCAGCGCAAAATCATCCTCCTCGCGCATCCTCTGCATCAGGACAGAGCCCACCATCCCACGCCAACCAACAAATCCGACTCGTTTCATTTGATCGTCTCTCTTAACTAGCTATAAATTTGCAAGTACCGCGTCACCCATCCCAGCGGTACCGACTCTTCTCATCCCAGATTCATAAATATCACTGGTCCGGTAACCCTGAGACAGCACTTTTTTGACCGCCATCTCAATACGTTTAGAAATAGATTCCTGACTGAATGTATATCTCATCATCATCGCCAGAGATAGGATCGTTGCCAGCGGATTCGCCACATCCTTGCCAGCGATATCTGGAGCTGATCCGTGTATCGGCTCGTACAAACCTTTATTATTTTCATCAAGTGAAGCCGATGGCAACATGCCGATAGAGCCTGTCAGCATTGAAGCTTCATCGGACAGGATATCCCCGAATATGTTCCCCGTCACAATCACATCGAACTGTCGAGGGTTACGTACCAACTGCATCGCAGCATTATCAACCAGCATATGAGTAAGCTCCACATCTGGATACTCAGAGGAGGTCTCAATCACCACCTCACGCCAGAGTTGCGTACACTCGAGAACGTTCATCTTGTCAACGGAGCATAGCTTGCGATCCCTCTTCTGAGCAGCCTGAAAGGCGATATGCGCGATCCTGCGTATTTCTGATTCACTATAAATCATGGTATTAAACCCGACCCGCTGACCCTCCCTCATCTCGATACCACGCGGCTCTCCGAAGTAAATGTCTCCGGTTAATTCACGCACAATCAGGATATCTAGACCTGCCACTACCTCGGGCTTCAGAGTGGATGCATTGGCAAGCTCTGGGTAGAGAACCGCTGGCCTCAGATTGGCAAAAAGATTTAGAGATTTGCGGATATCTAAGAGCCCACGCTCCGGTCTCTGTGGGCGTGGTAGAGAGTCATACTGAGGACCACCGACGGCACCTAGCAGAATGGCATCCGCATCCTTAACTAACCTGCGTGTGGCCTCCGGAAATGGTTCCCCGGTTGCGTCTACTGCACAACCCCCCATCAAACCGGGCTCCATCTCAAAATTTAAACCATCGCCCCTCAATACCTCAATCACGCGTACAGCCTGGGCAACAATTTCAGGGCCGATACCGTCACCGGGTAAGACTGCAATCTTCATATAATCTTTTCTTAAGTATTAGAAAAATAATTTTTACTTAAACAACCACGGCTGTTCCGTACGTCGCCTCTGCTCGAATGCAATGATCTTGTCCATATGTTGCAAGGTTAAACTGATCTCATCCAGACCATTTAATAGGCAATGCCTACGGAATGGATCGGTATCGAAACTGCAGATCTCGCCACAGGGAGTCGTTACGGTCTGATCCTCCAGATTGACGGTCAGTGCATAGCCCTCTGTCGAGTCTACCTCACTGAATATCCGGTCGATGGAGTCTGTACCGAGTACGATCGGAAGCAGTCCGATCTTAAAGCAGTTGCTGAAGAAGATATCTGCGAAGCTGGGGGCAATAACCACCCGAAAACCATAATCCTGCAATGCCCATGGGGCATGCTCCCTGCTCGAACCACATCCAAAGTTTGAACGTGCAAGTAGTATTTGCGCGCCCTGATAGCGCAATTGATTGAGGATAAAATCTGGATTAAGTGTGCGTTTGGAGCTATCCATCCCAGGCTCACCATGATCAAGGTAGCGCCACTCGTCGAATAGATTCTGACCGAAACCGGAACGCTTGATGGACTTTAGAAATTGCTTAGGGATAATGGCATCGGTATCGATATTGGCCCGATCCAGTGGCGCGACCAACCCCCTGAAGGAATGAAATTTTTCCACTCAGAAGTTATTTTGCTGTTCTCTCAATTACCTCGCCACTCCTCTGTAGGTCTCTACCGATACCTTGGAAGGTATTACAGGCAGATAAACAGAAAGTAGCAATCAGCAGGATCAACACCGGTAATTTTTTCATAATACCCCCTATCATTAAGAAGATAGACTAAAAGCCTTATTTTACAGTCTAATATATCTCTCGTACATCCACAAAATGTCCTGCCACGGCAGCCGCAGCCGCCATCGCCGGGCTCACCAGATGAGTACGCCCGCCCGGTCCCTGCCTACCCTCAAAATTACGGTTCGATGTAGAGGCGCAACGCTCACCCGCAGAGAGTCGATCATCGTTCATCGCAAGACACATAGAGCAGCCTGGCTCGCGCCACTCGAAACCCGCATCTCTAAATACCTTATCAAGACCCTCCTCCTCGGCCTGACGCTTCACCAGGCCAGAACCCGGAACAACCATTGCGAGTTTAATATTTGCAGCGATATGCCTACCCCTCACCACCACCGCAGCCGCTCGTAAGTCTTCGATACGAGAATTAGTACAGGAACCAATGAATATCTTATCCAGGTAGATTTCACTGATCGGCAGATTCGGAGTGAGTCCCATATACTTGAGCGCGTTCTCCATATCGTGACGCTTCACCGTGTCAGTCACCTGAGCCGGATCGGGAACCCTCCCATCAATAGTTGTCACCATCTCGGGAGAGGTCCCCCAGGTGACTTGCGGTTTAATCTGAGCGGCATCAAGAGTTACTACCCGATCAAAGGCAGCCCCCTCATCACTCTTAAGCGTCCGCCAGTAAGTAGTTGCCCTCTCCCATAAATCGCCTCTCGGTGCAAAAGGACGTCCCTTAATGTAATCGATGGTGGTTTCATCGACCGCTATCATGCCGGCACGGGATCCGCCTTCTATCGCCATATTGCAAATAGTCATCCGCGCTTCCATAGAAAGCTCTCGAATAGCATTACCAGCAAATTCAATGACATAACCATTACCACCTGCGGTGCCAATCTTGCCGATGATCGCGAGTGCAATATCCTTAGCCGTGACTCCAGGCCCAAGATTGCCCTCGACTAGAATTTGCATGGATTTCGCCTTCTTCAGAAGTAGGCACTGGGTCGCAAGTACATGCTCCACCTCCGATGTGCCAATCCCAAAAGCGAGACATGCAAATGCTCCATGAGTGCTGGTATGAGAGTCACCGCACACGACCGTCATACCCGGTAAGGTGGCCCCCTGCTCAGGGCCAACGACATGAACGATACCCTGTCTCAAGTCGGTCATTTTGAATTCAGTGATGCCCAGATCTTCACAATTCTGGTCCAGTGTATCCACCTGCAGACGCGATATCGGGTCGGTAATACCGTGGCTACGTTCAGTGGTGGGAACATTATGGTCCGCCACGGCGAGGATTGAATCTAACCGCCAGGGCTTGCGTCCGGCGATCCTTAAGCCCTCAAATGCCTGCGGACTAGTGACTTCGTGAACCAGATGACGGTCAATATAGACGAGCGCCATTTCATCCGGCTTATCGGATTCCTCGTGAACTATGTGTCCTTGCCAGAGTTTGTCGTAGAGCGTTTGCATCGTGCAGGATCCTAGAGAAGACTGAAATTATCGCATAGTGCAGCGAACGAGGGTAAAGATGAACCCATTTATTCTCAGACTATGGGGCCAGTCAACCATATATAAACTGAACTTTATCGAAGGATTTAGTAACCAAGATGCACAATAATCAGAATCTGGCTGCGTAACCACTCTCAAGGTTGATCAGTCTGACCACCGGGAGAATTAATAATGGAGACGCCATATCGAGAATTATTAGCGTAAAGACTGATCAGATCGGTTAGTATAGCTACGCATTTTGGCTATGATTGCGCCTTAATGGGTACTTGCAGGTAACTATCATTACTCATTCTAATCTGAGCAGAGCAAACAAAATCGACACTGATTTAGATCTGGTTAAGAGAGCACAAAGGGGGGACCGCCACACCTTTGATATGCTCGTGGTAAAACATCAGCGCAAGATTGCTCATGTGATATCTCGCTATATAAAGTCTTCACAGGATGTCGAGGATATAACCCAAGAAACCTTCATCAAGGCTTACCGTGGGATCAATTCATTCCGAGGTGAGAGTCAATTCTCAACCTGGCTACACCGAATCGCGGTGAATACCGCTTTGCACTTTCTATCTGCCAGACGCAGTCGTATCCCTAACTACGAGCCTAGGGTCACTGAGGATTCAGAGGAGTTGACGGTTCCTGAAACTGTGGACGATGAAGACCCTGAGCGAATCCTAGTAAATCGGCAGATCGCAGAATCAATTGCAGAGACTCTCAAGAAACTGCCAGAGGAGTTAGCTACTGCGATCACTCTGAGAGAGGTAGAAGGTTTAAGTTATGAAGAAATTGCTCAAGCTATGAATTGTCCTATCGGAACAGTACGATCCCGAATATTTCGTGCTCGAGAACAAGCAGCAGGATTACTAAGTAAGTTACTAGACCCAGTACGCAATAACCGGTGGTAGATTGAAAGAAGGATTAGCCCCATATGCTGACTCAATGATGAATACAGATACCTCTCGATCCCTAATCGATGTCCTACTGCGTAAGCTGCTCGACCCGGCCTACGTTCGCTGCTTGACCCAAACTGAACCACTGGTTGGTAGGGTGTCGGAAGAGATGTCCTCATATATCGACTCCGAACTCGTCTCAGACAACCCACGATCTCTCGTTGATGTCATTCTGAGAAAGCTGCTCGAGCCAGAACTTGAGGGTAGTTGGATCGAGTCAACCAACACAGGCGATAGAACGCGCTCCCTCATCGAAACCATTCGGTCTAATGCCGATGCGAGAAATGACTGGTTTCTCTATCATCTTGTGGGGGATGCTATGCGCGGCAAACCGATAAATGATGATGGATTCTCGGTCCGTATCTTAGCCCGGCTTGAGGGTGTCGAAATTGAACCATCCTATAACCCGCTCGCACCATCTGATTGATACCCACTCCCCCTTTCGGGGAACTTTTATCTATAAATCCGGTCTTTAATGGGTAGCCTCCCTTAAGGATTTGAATCATGGCAAGATATACCTTCCGACGTTTACTCCTCGCATCTGCAGCACTTCTGCTACTGGCTAGTATCCCGGTCAAGGCGGCTGAATCCTGTCCAGCATTATTAGATTTTAATTTCAAACGCCTGCAAGATGATGCATCGCAGAATCTCTGTCAGTACACCGGAAAGGTCATTCTGGTGGTTAATACTGCCAGCTATTGTGGTTATACCGGTCAGTATGAGGGGCTCGAGCAGTTGTACGCAAATTACAAAAACAGGGGGCTCGTGGTTCTAGGATTTCCCTCCAACGATTTCAATCAAGAACCTGGGAAAAATGCTGAGATTGCTAACTTTTGCTACAACACGTATGGAGTGAAGTTCCCCATGCTCGCAAAGTCATCAGTCATTGGGAAGGATGCAAACCCGATGTATTCTCTACTCACGAAGACTAGTGGTAAAAAACCGACCTGGAATTTTTTTAAATATCTGATCGACCGGAATGGCAATCTGGTATCGAGCTATGCAAGTCATACCACGCCTGAAGATGTCACTCTTATCAGCGCAATTGAGAAGGCGCTTGTCAGTAATAAAGGGGTTCGGACTCAGGGTAGTAATTAATACAACCAATCCCTCCCCCTGAGCGGGGTAAGAGTGTAATTAATCTGACTGTGACTCTATCTAATACTTGCTCCTCATTAGGAGTCGCAGAAAGAGGTATCCATGCCGAGTAATTCAAAAACAATATCACGCTCATTCCAGCTCTTGGTAGGGGGTAGTGTAATAATTATGTTTGTATTTGTTGGGGCCTACCTGCGCGTGAGCTCTCAAGGAGACTTATCTCAGACCTATCCAAAGGGGTTTCGTGGTGGAGCCTGTACCATAGAAACTGAGTCACTGACTGTCGGATACTCTGGATACTTTCTTCCGAAAGACTATGAAGTTCCCAAGGATGCAATGAGCACCCCATTCGTACCAACCCTATGCGGCAAGGTTCCCGGTCCTGGAAACCTTAATGTCACTATTGATCTGCTGTATCCAACCCAGTCACGAAGCATTCCATTCTCATTACGACTGACACAAATAGAAAAAGATCATACCGAACTGGAGCTACTTTCAGCTCCTGCTAAGGTGTATCTATCCGGGGTCATTACCCAAGCATTTATGCTGAAAGAGTATGGGAGCTATGTTCTGGAGCTGGATGGTCAAGACTCGACCGGTAAGAGTGTCGGCATCAAGATCCCTATCAAGGTCGGTTCCGACTGGAAGGAGGATATGATGAATTATTTGCCCACATTCTCGAGGGGATCTCACCATTAAAGATCCCAGGCTGCGGAGCGCGTTTAGAACTGGTCGAGTTAACCCTCTCCCACTCCGTCTCTCAGCAAGATGACTCGAATCACTTGTCCTCTGACGGGCAATCTCGAGATCCATCGATCAATTACCAACCTTTACCAACCATACCAGCTCATTCTGGCCTCTAAAATTCAAATCAAACAACACCCTCTTGGAGAAATACAACAAAATAGATTTTTTTGAATACCCACTTGATGACACCCGGCGACTGATTACGTAAATTGACACGAGAGATTATGGTACGAGAGCTATTCTGTTTCGAGTCAGCCTCATCAGTCGAAAACTGGAGGGCCATTGATGATGTCGTTATGGGAGGGGTCTCTCATAGCCACCTTCGATATAATGCCTCAGGGTATTCCGTGTTCGAGGGTCTTGTTTCTCTGGAACAGAATGGAGGATTCGCCTCAGTCCGTTCGTGCTCTCTGGATCTAGCATCTCCAGGAGCCGTCACCTGCGTGATCGAAGTCTACGGAGATGGCAAGAGATATAACCTTAATCTTGTCACAGACAACTCGTTCGATGGGGTCAAGTATCAATCAGCATTCGATGCTCCAAAAGATCAGTGGGCCTCAATCCAAATGCCGGTCTCATTATTCCGACCAAACTTCAGAGGTCGATTGGTACCCGGTTCGCCACCACTTGATCCGGCTCATTTAAGACAGATCGGACTGATGATCGCCGACCGCCAGGCCGGACCCTTCAGACTAGCGATACGATCTATCAAAATGATTTGATTAATCCCTCGATGATCACGATCGTTTAAACAGAAGAGAATACCGTATCACTCAAGATTAATACCCACTTCCCCTCAGGTGATAATTTAATCAGCTAACCGATAGATTCAATCAGCCACGGGACTGCGTTGCGACCAGACCATTTCGTTAACCGCTCCGAAGGCATGCAAGGACTACCCGCAACACTTGCGACACATCAAGTTCTACGATGCAGAATACGACAAGCATCTTGTGTTTCTGACCAACAACTTCGACTTGCCTGCGCTGACCATCGCTAAGCTTTATCGCTGCCGTTGGCAGGTCGAACTATTATTCAAATGGATCAAACAACATTTTCGGATCAAGAAGTTTTACGGCACCACCGAGAACGCAGTCAAAACACAAATCTGGATTGCCGTCACCGTTTACGTCTTGGTCACTATCATGAAAAAACGCCCCAATACTGAGGCTTCGCTTTACACAATTCTACAAATATTGAGCCTCACCCTTTTAGAGAAAGCGCTGCTCGATCAAATACTTAAAAACATGGAGCCGCAAATAGATACGCCGCAAGACAATAACCAGATGAATCTATTCAATTAAATTGCCGAACGACAATGATATTCCGCATAAACATCATTCGCAACAAGCCTTTGACCTGATGAGCCTGGCTATGTATAATCCGCGCTTCAGTAAAAGCAATATATGGAGTCTGACATGTATGCGGTCATAAAAACCGGCGGGAAACAGTACCGCGTTGAGGCCGGGGAAAAGCTTAAAATAGAACAGATTCTGGTTGATATCGGCAGCGAGCTGGTAATTGATCAGGTCTTAATGGTCGCTGACGGTGAAAAAGTCTCAATGGGCAAGCCCCTTGTACTCGGCGCTACAGTCCAAGCGACTGTACTCTCACAGGGACGCCACGACAAGGTACGTATTTTCAAAATGCGCCGCCGTAAACACTACCAGAAGCATCAGGGACATCGGCAGAATTACACTGAGATCCAGATTACTGGTATCTCAGCATAAGGAGAGCTCACCATGGCACATAAAAAAGCAGGCGGAAGCTCCAGAAATGGTCGTGATTCGCACTCTAAACGACTGGGCGTTAAAAGTTACGGTGGTGAGCTAATCCCTGCGGGTAGCATCATTATTCGTCAGCGGGGCACTCAAATTCATCCAGGTGACAATGTAGGTATGGGCAAAGATCACACACTCTTTGCCAAAATCACCGGTAAAGTAAATTTCTATGTGAAAGGCCCGGCACAGCGCAAAACGGTCAGTATCGTACCGGCTTAGCACTAATCGGCCCGCCACGAAAAGCCCTGTCCAACGCGATGGGGCTTTTTTGTTTGTGGCGTCTGAATTTAAAGAAGTCCTCTCATGAAATTCATAGACGAAGCAGTAATCCAAGTACTTGCTGGTAAGGGTGGCGATGGCTCAGCCAGTTTCCGTCGGGAGAAATTTATCCCGAGGGGCGGTCCAGATGGTGGCGATGGTGGGAATGGTGGCAGCATTCTTGCCGTTGCTGACCGCAATATCAATACCTTGGTGGATTACCGGTTTGCACGGATGCATCGCGCCAAGAAAGGTGAGAACGGTCACGGTTCAGATCGGTATGGCAAGGGTGCTAATGACATTCTTTTGCGCATGCCTGTCGGTACTGTCATCACCAATATTGCTACCGGCGAGGTCATCGCCGATCTCAATCATCATCAACAGAAAACCATGCTTGCCAAGGGCGGTGCTGGTGGAATCGGTAATTTACACTTTAAATCCAGTACCAACCGCGCACCACGTCAGTTCACCTTTGGTGAACCTGGACAGGAGTTCGACCTTAAACTTGAGCTCAAGGTGCTCGCGGATGTGGGGCTCCTAGGGCTGCCGAATGCCGGCAAGTCCACACTGATACGTGCAGTCTCAGCTGCTCGTCCAAAAGTCGCAGATTACCCCTTCACCACACTGCACCCAAATCTTGGTATGGTACGGGTAGATCAGAATCGCAGCTTTGTAATGGCAGATATTCCCGGCCTGATAGAAGGTGCTGCGGAAGGGGCAGGACTCGGACACCGCTTCCTCAAGCACCTTGCCCGCACACGGTTATTGCTGCATTTAGTGGATATCGCGCCAGTTGATGAGAGCATTAACCCCGTACGCGATGCAAAGGCCATCGTAAAAGAGCTAATGAAATACGATGAATCCCTCTACCAGAAGCCACGCTGGCTTGTACTCAACAAGACCGACATGCACCCTGAGGGTGATCGTGAAAAAATTTGTAAAAAATTCATCCGGAGCTTGGGCTGGGAGGGGAAAACATTTATCATTTCAGCCCTTACCAACGAAGGCTGCAAGGAGTTAACCTACGCCATTATGGAAAGCCTAGAGAAGGAATTCAAGAAGTCCGAAGAGTCTGATGGAGCAATACCAAATGATTGATTCTTATTTCTTTCAGAGTACGATTAGTCAGCTGAATTAATTTAAAAATTGCCATGCAATCAGTTCTAAAACATTCCCGTCGTATTGTTATTAAAGTCGGTAGCAGCCTCGTCACGAATCAGGGACAAGGCCTAGACCATGCTGCGCTGTCACTCTGGGCTGCACAAATTGCTCGACTTAAACAAATGGGCAAGGAGATTGTGCTGGTCTCCTCGGGAGCGATAGCCGAAGGTATGCAACGCCTAAACTGGAAAAAGCGTCCACACGCGCTGCACGAGTTGCAGGCTGCAGCCGCGGTCGGGCAGATGGGATTAGTACAGGCCTATGAGTCCTGCTTCCGCGAACATGATCTACAAGCTGCTCAGGTACTCCTCACTCACGAGGATCTCTCTGACCGTAAACGCTATCTCAACGCCCGTTCAACCCTGACAACGCTACTAAGTTTAAAAGTCGTTCCCGTTATCAATGAAAATGATACGGTGGCGACTGATGAGATCCGTTTTGGGGACAATGACACGCTGGCTGCTCTAGTAACCAATCTGATCGAGGCTGATGCGCTGGTGATACTCACCGACCAGCCCGGGTTATTCACAGCCGATCCCCGCAAGAACTCCCAGGCCACACTGATCGACGAGGCTAAGGCTGGTGACCCTGCCCTAGAAACAATGGCCGGCGGTGTCGGCAGTGATATCGGAAGCGGTGGCATGCTGACCAAGGTCATCGCTGCAAAACGCGCTGCACGTAGCGGTGCACACACGATCATCGCATCAGGTCACGAGACTGATGTACTCATCCGTCTTGCTCAGGGAGAAGTGATCGGCACCCAGCTGCTGGCGGAGACTATGCCGCTGGCAGCACGCAAGCAGTGGCTCGCGGATCATCTACAAGTACGTGGCAAGGTCCTTCTAGATGCAGGTGCGGTAGAAGCACTCTCATCCGGCGGCAAGAGCCTACTACCGATCGGCGTAACTAAGGTCAGTGGTGATTTCGAGCGTGGCGAGGTAGTGATTTGCCTTGATCCAGCGGGCAATGAAATTGCTCGTGGGCTGATTAACTATAGTGCTGCGGAAACCCGAAGAATTCAGCAACGGGCAAGCCATGAAATTGAAGGTGTCTTGGGCTACGTGGATGAGTTTGAACTGATCCATCGAGATAATCTGATTTTGCTCTGAGAAAGAAAGACTTAGCGAGAATATAAAACTCTTAGGGGACTATCTGTCTAGATATATTGGAACCTGACACAAAATCCATACCTCTTCTCATCGTGCCATGACTAGCAGACCTCGTTGTCAGGTCCCTGTCATAACGATATTAAACTATTAATATATCTGCTCCAGAGAGCTATTAGATTTGGCATGAACTAAAGCCAGAGCCCACTATGATTACTGAATCACGCGCGGATGACTGCCCCTCTTCAGGGCTTGGATGGCCTCTTCTTCATTCTTTACAATGATATTAGTCGGACAGAAGAAATATCTAGCAAGCGCTCGTTGAGCATAGTGTTGGGGTATATTCTCAAGCTCCTCCCATTTTGATACCCGTGCCCGTACCCAAGTCTTATCGTCACGGCCAAGGGCGAAAAGCCTTCTTTCGGTATTGTGAAATTTAAATATCAATATCTCACCCTTCGCCTCCTGGCTTGCACACCGCATACCCTCATAGCTTATATTCATCGCTCCTCCAGGTGACTTGATGACCAGACTGTAGAGCACTACGCCATCCTCCTCGACCTTGATGGAAGGAGCGTCAATATAATGAAGATTCTTACTGGCAGGCCCTGCATCAAACATTAACAGGTTCTCTTGCTTAGGAAAGGCGGGCAACTGCGCCAGCAGTTCAGTCCAAGTCTTTTCGCTATCAAATTCCTTATCAAATCCCTTCTGATTCTGCTGCTCGGCGAAAACTGAAATCGGTAGTAAGCAGAGCAATAGGATGATCTTTCTCATGGCACTGGTGCCAAGTCGCCGACTAATGATTCGCGCGCCGCTACATCTACCGACTCAATCATTACTTGATAAGCAAGATGATCAATTCCCATGCTTAGAACAGCACCCTGATGCAAGGTCCGGATCGAGTCCTCGGGGAGTTCAAAACGGAGGAAATGTACCGAAGAAGTCTTTTCCTCAGTCTCCCGCTCCAGGTCTTCATCAGCGATGGCATAGACCGGATCATGACCTTGCACCCTCACCCATACCGTATCCTCTATACCAATCAACTGTGCCAATCTGATAGCACGCTCGTCAGGGTCAGCGTATTCGATCATCATGGTTGCCTTCCAGTTGCTGCCATCAGGAACCAAAACACCATAAGTATGCAATTCGTCGAGTATGCCCGCTTCTTCAAATATTTTCTCAACCCTCAGCATTTCCTGAATTTGATAGCGAATGGTCAGCTCATCTTCAAAAATGAGTGTTACGTTTTTACCCAATTGGACTCTTCGATTTTTTTTGTGTGACATCACGCGAGCGCGAAACTCTTGTCGCTCCTTCGAATAAGTCTCAAGGGTCATCAGGCTATCACGGCTAATTTTCGGCATGAATCCTCCTTGTTAATAAGGGCTAGAAAACCGCCCAAAGCATTCTGTTTTAGCTCTTAGTCAATCCCGTAAGCAATTCGGATCAACGTCAATGGGTGATGTTTCTGGGCCCTGCTCTCCCCCATACCTTGCTGGATATGTCGCCCGGCAATGGCGCAGTCTGAGCTAATGTAATCAGGGTCTGGCGCTGACATCTGCTTGAATACCGGTTTCCCGATCTTCATGGAATCAAAAAAATGTTCACTCTTGATCCCCCAGGTACCATCATGACCAGAGCAGCGCTCAACCACGGTGACCTGAGTCTCAGGAACCAACTTCAACAAATCCTTGGTCTTCTGTCCAATATTCTGAACACGCAAATGACACGGGATATGGTATGACACATTACCCAATGGCCGTTTAAAATCGGTCTTGAGTAGTCCATCACGGTTACGTAGCATTAAATACTCAAAGGGGTCAGATATTTCTGCTGATACTGCCATAACCCCCTCATCATCCGGGAACATTAACGGTAGCTCCTGTTTGTACATGAGCGTACAAGAAGGGGTCGGCGTTAGGATCATATAACCTTCTTTGACCAGCTTTAACAGGTGGGGAATATTTACGTTTTTAAGTCGCTCTACCGCATCCAGATCACCCAGTTCAAGTTTGGGCATCCCACAACAAGCCTCCTTCTCCACCAGACACACTGGAATCTCATTGTGTTCGAGTATTTTTAATAAATCATGCCCAATCCCAGGCTCGTTGTAGTTCACATAACAGGTAGAATAAATTGCAACCTTGCCTTTCGTCTTGACCCCATCCTTGACCACGAAGGACTCATTCGGCCTCGCATGTGCACGAAACCTATGACTATCATACTCAGGCAGCTCTCGTTCAACATGGATTCCCAACATTCCATCCATCAGCTTACGGGCGTAAGGCGCCTTATTAATAGCATTTACTGCCTGTACCACCACCGGAATGGTTGCAAGCTTTCCAACCAGATCGGTGCTAGATAGCATCTTATCGCGGAAACTAGTAGCACCTTTTTTGTACTTGATAGCCTTAGCACGTAGCATCAAATGTGGGAAATCCACATTCCATGGGTGTGGCGGCACGTAGGGACACTTGGTCATGAAACACATATCGCAGAGGTAGCATCGATCAACCACCTCCCAGTACTTCTGTTTTTCGACCCCATCAAGCTCGCCGGTACCGCCCTCATCAATCAGATCAAACAGGCGCGGAAATGCCGTACACAGACTGACACAGCGACGACAGCTATGACAGACGTCAAAAACCCGCTGCGCCTCATCAAGCAGCTTTGTTTCATCATAAAAATCTAAGTTTTTCCAGTCGATCGGATGGCGCTTGGGCGCTTCCAGACTGCCTTCGTGGGTGGTCATGAGGATAGGAAGAGGATGCTCAGCGAAAGTCTGCAGGGTGATTACGGATCAACTGAATCAGGGCTGAGCACCCCCATCCGGTCGGTCCGCTCTTTAACAACCCTCTACTAGTCAGCGAAGTTATCCAAAGCCTTCTGAAAACGGTTTGCATGTGAGCGCTCTGCCTTGGCCAATGTTTCAAACCAATCAGCAATCTCATCAAAACCTTCATCGCGTGCAGACTTAGCCATGCCAGGGTACATGTCCGTATATTCGTGGGTCTCACCAGCGATAGCTGCTTTCAGATTGTCACGGGAAGCGCCGAATGGCAAGCCAGTAGCCGGATCACCGCAGCTCTCTAGGTATTCTAGATGACCATGTGCATGCCCGGTCTCACCTTCTGCAGTAGAACGGAACACCACTGCCACATCATTCTGGCCTTCCACATCGGCCTTAGCAGCGAAATACAGATAGCGACGATTGGCTTGGGATTCGCCTGCAAAGGCGGCCTTCAGATTAGCTTCAGTCTTCGATCCTTTTAATTGCATTATTTCCTCCTATTGATATAACAAGTTTATGAGTAAAGACTCTGTTAGAGTCACCAGTATTTCAGAAGTTCCGATCGATTTAGGTAATCTGAGAACTGCCGTTGCCGAAGCCTTAGAATCTAGTTATGGCGCGCAACAGGGCAACAGAATATCTAGAATGAGATCGCGGACTCAAAATGCCTGCATTCCAAATAACCAGGAGCATAGCGGGAAGACTAGCGGAGGGCCTCTGGCTTGTCAACTAACGCGACAAAAACGAATGAATCATTGCCCATCAACATACAGAGCATATCTGGGCTCCATCACTTCTGATTCATTCTTGCAGAAAACAGACTTGCAGATACGATCATTGCACCCCCCACCCACTCCTTCAGAGCCATGGTCTCATTTGCCAGAAAATATGCGGCAATGGCAGCAACCACCAATTCAAACAGCATAATCACGCTGGCACGATTCGCCGCGATATGAGTCAAACCATATTGCATGATCAAGCTCAGAGCGAATACCACCACCCCGATCATCAGCATGAGTAGCCACGAGTCTATAGAAATTTTAGTCAGCGCGAACGGAAAGGGAAGCAGTAGGCTGTGACTCAGCCCCACCAGCATCACACCCAGACATAGTGCGAGTGACTTTACCTGGATACTGTGGTGCTGATCTTTGCGAATCATCACATTCATCATCGCGAACATAACGCCACCAGTTAATCCCATCCAGTCACCGTAGGATGAAGGTAGCGGAAAGCCACTCCCGGGCTGCCACAGCATAGAAGCTGCACCAGCCAGCGATAGAACGATGACGAGATACCCGTGCAGACTCAGCTTCTCGTTCAGCAACAGCCGTGCAAATAGGATAGTCCACAATGGGGCCAGATAAAACAAAAGCAATACTCGCATCACCTCGCCGTGAATGACGCCAAGAATATAAGCCGTATTGGTCCAGCCCGCGAACAAGGCGATCCAGAACAGAAGCTGCGGCTTACCAGTGAATATCTGCGATGCCCTAATGCTTTTTCTAAATAATACCAAACCCATCACCAAGGCAATGGCATAAGTAATCACCGTTGAGACCTGCCCGCTTATTCCGTCCTGAGTCAGCAGGCGGTATGGATACCACAGGAGGCCCCAGATAGCAGCTCCAGTTAGCAATGCCGCTACCGGGAAAACATTTTGCTGGCTTGGTGTGGTTAACAACTCGTCCGACCTTTATAATTCAACTTTACTGAAGTGGTGCGGCATCGAAAAAGACGAGCATGATCTACCTAACTAGATAACAGTGAACCCCAATCTCATCCATCTACAGCCCTACCCCTTCCAGAAGCTCAAGCAGCTTTTCGAGGGAATCACGCCCAACCCATCCCTTAGACCCATCAATCTGCACATCGGAGAGCCTCGTCATGCAACTCCAGATTTCATTCAGGAGTCAGTGACACGCAACCTCGAGGGACTGGCCCATTATCCCACAACGATTGGAACCAGAACGTTGCGAGAGAGCATTTCCGCTTGGCTCATTCGCCGTTACAACCTTCCTGCCATCGATCCAGACACTGAGGTTATCCCTGTCAATGGCAGCCGAGAGGCGCTATTCTCATTCGCCCAAACAGTGATAAACCCGTTCTCTTCACGACCCGCTGTTGTCTGCCCCAATCCATTTTATCAAATCTATGAAGGCGCAGCCCTGCTTGCAGGAGCTACGCCCTATTTCCTCAATGCCCTACCGGAAAATGATTTTTCACTCGACTATGCACAACTCCCTAATGATATCTGGACTCGCACGCAGTTGATCTATGTCTGCTCTCCCGGCAACCCCACCGGCAGAGTAATGTCGCTAGACGAGTGGCGGGAACTGTTCGCACTGTCTGATCGATACGGATTCATCATCGCAGCCGATGAATGCTATTCCGAAATCTATTTTGATGAAATGCGGCCCCCGCTAGGCGCACTGGAGGCCGCGAATCGTCTAGGCCGCAGCGGCTTTCCCAGACTCGTAGTATTCAGTAGTCTGTCTAAACGCTCTAACGTACCAGGCATGCGTTCCGGTTTCGTTGCCGGGGATGCTGCATTACTGGAAAAATTCCTACTCTATCGAACTTATCATGGCAGCGCGATGAGCCCAACGGTGCAAGCTGCGAGCGAAGCGGCGTGGACTGACGAGTTTCACGTTCTGGAAAATCGCCGCCTATACCGGCAAAAATTCACTGAAGCCGCAGCAATGATGCCGATTTCCATGCCAGCACCCATCCCGGCAGCGTCTTTCTATTTATGGGCAAGAACACCAGTGAGCGATGTCGAATTCGCCCAACAGCTTTATCGCGATTATAATGTCACCGTCTTACCAGGAAGTTATCTGGCGCGGCATGCGCACGGCATCAACCCCGGTGAAAATTTCGTGCGCATCGCACTAGTCCCACCACTGGCGGAATGCATCGAAGCGATTGGTCGCATGAACAGTCTAGTAAACTGCCGAATGAACCCTCCGTGAGATTCGTTTCTGATACACCAGAAGAGTCGAATCGATAGCACCATCTTTTAAGGAAAATCATGAATCAACTGCAAAGTACCATTGAAGAGGCATTCGAACGTCGTGCTGACATTACTCCACATAACGTTGAGGCCAAGCTCAAAGAATCTGTCACCCAAGTACTCGATATGCTCGACAACGGCAAGCTGCGAGTAGCGGAGAAGATCGATGGCGAGTGGCATACCCACCAATGGCTCAAAAAGGCAGTTCTGCTGTCATTCCGCATGGAGGACAACAGCTTCATCAAGGGGGGTTTTTCCAACTATTTTGATAAAGTTCCTTCCAAATTTGCGGACTATAGCTCTAGGGATTTCCGTGATGGTGGTTTCCGCGTGGTTCCACCAGCAGCCGTGCGCAAAGGCTCATTCATCGCCAGTAATGTGGTACTGATGCCATCCTATGTAAATATTGGCGCTTATGTGGGTGAAAATACCATGGTCGATACCTGGGCCACTGTAGGGTCTTGTGCTCAGATAGGTAAGAATGTTCACTTATCCGGTGGGGTGGGTATCGGCGGCGTGCTAGAGCCAGTTCAGGCAAACCCGACCATCATTGAGGATAACTGTTTTATCGGTGCACGTTCAGAGGTGGTCGAGGGCGTGATTGTGGGCGAGAACTCAGTGATCTCAATGGGTGTCTACATCGGTCAGAGTACAAAGATTTATAACCGTGAGACCGGCGAAGTAAGCTACGGTCGCATCCCGCCGGGGTCTGTAGTGGTCTCCGGTAATATGCCTTCTGCCGATGGCAAGTACAGCCTTTACTGTGCGGTGATCGTCAAGCAGGTTGATGCCAAGACCCGAGCAAAGACTGGAATTAATGAGTTATTGCGTGGGATCTAAACGTCCTACTATTTACTTAATACCGCTTAACTAACCAATACGCCATGTCAAACGACACACTAACCCTTGCACAGACTTTGATAGCCTGCCGTTCACTCACTCCCGACGATGGGGGCTGTCAGGAGATTCTGGTCGATCGTTTACTAAAGCTCGGATTCCAGATCGAAAGAATGCGCCACGGGGCGGTCGACAATCTATGGGCAAGACGCGGAATTGCCAGCCCACTTCTGTGCTTTGCAGGCCATACCGATGTGGTTCCGACCGGCCCGCTAGAGAAGTGGGATAGCGACCCATTTACCCCAGTAATTCGAGACGGCAAGCTCTATGGCCGCGGCGCGGCTGACATGAAGGCATCTCTAGCGGCATTTGTCACTGCGATTGAGGCCTTTGTTGCCGCTCATCATGATCATAACGGATCAATTGCACTCTTGATCACATCCGATGAGGAAGGCATTGCGGTAGACGGTACTGTCAGGGTGGTGGAGACTCTCGGTCTGCGCAGTGAGTTAATTGATTTTTGCATTGTCGGCGAACCTACCTGCGTAGATAAACTGGGCGATACCGTTAAGAATGGCAGGCGCGGATCATTATCTGGAACCCTTACAGTAAAGGGCATTCAGGGGCATATTGCCTACCCCCATCTAGGGAAGAATCCAATCCATTTGGCAGCACCTGCCATTGCTGAACTGGCAAAGACTGAGTGGGATCATGGGAATGAGTATTTCCCGCCGACTACCTGGCAGATTTCTAATATCAATGGCGGAACCGGCGCTACCAATGTGATCCCCGGTGAGGTCAAGATGTTATTCAATTTCCGTTTCTCCACCGCAAGCTCAGTCCAATCATTGCGTGATCGTGTGCATGCTATTCTCGACCGGCATGGCCTTGATTACGATTTAATATGGAATCTCTCTGGCAAGCCTTATCTCACTCCCAAGGGCATACTGGTTGAAGCGATAGGGCTCGCGATCAAAACCGTGACCGGATCTGAGCCACAACTCTCCACCTCCGGTGGCACTTCTGATGGACGCTTCATTGCCGATATCTGCTCACAAGTAGTTGAATTCGGTCCTCGCAATGCCACCATCCACCAACTCAACGAGTGCGTAGAGGTAGCTGATGTGGATCGGTTATCGCAGATCTACCGACTAACGCTCGAGAACTTGCTGCTAAAGTAATAAAGCATCTATCTCTTTAAGATACTCATGTTCACTCAAGCGGAATCCCAACTTCATACCTTCCGTGATCTATTGCGTTTTTCGGTGAGTCGCCTCAATGAGGCCGGCCTTTTCTTCGGTCACGGCTTAAGTAATGCTTACGATGAGGCTGCCTATCTCATTCTGCATACTTTACATCTGCCACCCGATCAGATGGAGACTTTTCTGGATGCACGCCTTACCAATAAGGAAATCTCACAAGTATTGTGCATTGTTAAGCGCCGCGCCCTAGAAAAAATTCCGGCTGCCTATCTCACCCAAGAGGCCTGGCTCGGAGATTTTAGTTTCTATGTGGATCAACGCGTGTTGATACCACGATCATTCATTGCTGAATTACTTCGCGAACAGCTCTCTCCCTGGGTATCTGATCCGGCATCTGTCCATTCCGTGCTTGATCTTTGTACCGGATCAGGATGCCTTGCGATACTTCTCGCACATGCTTTTGAGAATGCCACAATCGATGCAACGGATATCTCAGATGCAGCGCTAGAAGTCGCGAACAAGAATGTAGATCATTATGATCTGAACCAGAGAGTCCATCTATTGCAATCAGATTTATTCGACGGATTAGAGGGCCGTCGCTATAACCTGATCATCAGCAACCCGCCATATGTAAATGCTGAATCGATGGCCTCACTACCCGCGGAGTACCGCCACGAGCCTCGCAATGCGCTAGCGAGTGGCAATGATGGGCTTGAGGCAACGAAGGAAATTCTTAAGAGAGCTGCCAATTATTTAACCGATGAGGGAATGTTGATTGTCGAAATTGGTCACAACCGTGCAACATTAGAAGAGGCATTCCCCCAAACCCCATTCACCTGGCTTGAAACTACTGCGGGCGATGGTTTTGTATTTATGTTGACGCGCGATCATCTCCCATAATAGATAGGCATGTATAGACTGACATGAGTGGCTCCGAGCAAATAATATTGATAATCATGGCCTACATTTCAACTGGTATCGGATTGATTGGCTATGACTTTGCCACCCCTTTATCTGAGAGAAAAGCTTATATTCGCGAAGGGAATCTCAAGGCTGGTCTATCAATTCTGTTCTTTTGGCCGGCAACAATTATGTTTGATGTATTTGGAATTGGTGGAGCTTGCCGACAATCTCCACGCTTTCTTCTGAGCGCTTTCATGCTGGTCGCAACCATGTACTTCTGTGCAACGGTAATTTTCTTGCTGTCTCGCTGGCTTGTCAGTATCAACTGGATAGCATTCATCGCTACCGCTATTATTCTTTTCACCGTCAACCCGATGATTACCGCACTTGTATTGCCGCACCATGCAGCACCCGACTCGCAGTGATTCCTCAGCCACACATTAATTTCATTTCAATCTACTTTAGAGGCCCACCGATGAAGAGAGTACTCAAATCACTATTACTTCTGTCCTCACTGTTACTCTTTACGCCGCAAGTTTCCATGGCAGAGAGCTACCGCATCGATGCAGGGGAGAAATTTCTCAGCGGAATCGCTAATGTTGCCACGGGTGTCTTAGAACTACCGAAGACTATGATCTTGACAAGCCAACGTGAAAATATATTTTACGGAATGAGCATCGGTATGGCTAAGGGGGTGATGCATATGGCTGGCCGTACCCTTATCGGCGCACTGAATGTGGTAACATTTCTGCTGCCAACCGATCCATGGGTCGACCCGCAGTATATCTGGGAAGACTTTAAAACAGAAACCTCCTACCGCTATCGTCAGGCGCGTTGAATCGATGCTCGCATGCTTTCAAAAACGATAAGCAATCATAAACTGAGTGGCTCTAATAAGAATTTAAGTCAGACACTACAGTGAAATTTTAAAATCGTAACAGACTATATGTAACTCAAGTAATGAGGATCATACATCTGTTCTCGCACGCACTCTAATAAGTCTGTAGGCTGAGGTTTAGATGCAAGACCATGCTGATAAGCAATCTGTGCGACCGCTACTGCAATCTGCACAGAGACATCACGAATTTTGGTCAAGGGTGGATAAAGACTCCCCTGTTGAAGGTCTGTTATCGTCACTCGTGACGCAAGCGTGTGAGCGGCAGCAAGAAACATCTCATCGATGATGCGCGTGGCTCCGCAGGTAATTGCACCCAAACCAATACCCGGAAAGATGTATGAATTATTGCACTGACGCGGTACCAGAATTTTTCCGCTCAGCTGTGTCGCTGGAAATGGGCTGCCACCCGCAAATAAAGCACATCCATCAGTCTCAGTGTAGGCCTGTTCGGCAGTGCATTCCGCTTTCGAAGTGGGGTTGGACAGGGCAAATATGATGGGTCGAGAATTGCTATCGGCCATAATGCGCAACACTTCCGGTGTAAATGCTCCTCCAGATGCGGAAACACCGATAATACCGGTAGGTCGAAGCATCTTCACCGCAGAAAGAAAGTCTCCTGCAGGCTCATGATCATGAGCATACGATAGTTTCTTTGGGGAAAGACCGGTTCGTGACTTCACAACTAGACCCTGAGAGTCGACTAGCCAACAGCATTTACGAGCATCCCCCTCATCCATACCGGATGAAACTAATGCACATACAATGAGATCAGCAATACCTGTCGCGGCCCCTCCTGCCCCTAGGAAAAGAAATTTCTCATCAGCAAGGTTGCCCCCCTTGATACGTAGCGCTGACAGTAATCCCGCCAGGACAACAGATGCTGTGCCTTGAATATCATCATTGAACATGCAGATCCGGTTACGATACCTCTCCAATAACCGAGATGCATTATGGCTAGCGAAATCTTCAAACTGGATAATTACATTTGGAAAGACTTCATGTGCCGCCGTAATGAACTCTTCAAGCAATTCATCATAAGCCTGTCCGGTTACACGTCGTCGACGTAAGCCAACATAGTAGGGGTCATTCAGGAGCATTTCGTTATTGGTTCCCATATCGAGCGTTACCGGCAAGCAAATTTCAGGATCTACCCCTGCACAGGCTGTATAAAGAGATAGCTTGCCAATCGGAATACCCATCCCATTGGCTCCCAGATCACCGAGTCCTAGGATACGCTCGCCATCGGTCACAACAATGAGTCCGGCCTTGAGTGGCCAGTTACGCAGAATCGCAGCGACCCGACCACGATCATTAATGCCGATAAACATGCCTCTCGGGCGTTGAAAAATTTTACCGAACTGCTCACAGGCCAGTCCAACCGTTGGGGTATAAATAAGCGGCTGAATTTCATCGATATTGTCGCATACTACTCGAAAAAATAAGGCCTCATTGCGGTCATGAAGAGCATTCAACGCAACAAATTTTTCTAGCGGATCGGATAAATTACGCAGATTCTGCAGAACACGGACAACCTGATCATCCTGCGTAAAGACGTGCGGTGGAAGCAAACCCCGTAAGCCAAGCTCATCACGTTCAGTTTCCGTGAAAGCGGTGCCTTTGTTAAGCAGGGGGTCGCGGAGAAAATCTATACCTCGGGGCCTAATATAGGTCTCATCATTCATGCCGCCTCCCATCGGTTGGATAGACTCCAGGATCGAATAAGTCTATCTGGTTTACAGCCTAGGCGACTAGCTCCAATAGGCGCCTCACTTCTGCCTCATCGAGCTCCATTGACTTCCCGCGTGTGAGTCTCGGCGGTAGATTAATCGGGCCAAAACGAACCCGGGTAAGACGACTGACCATCTGCCCCGCTGCTGAGAACATGCGACGCACTTCGCGGTTCTTTCCTTCTTTTAATATCACTCTATACCAGTGGTTAGAACCCTCACCCCCCTGATCGGATAAAAGATCGAACCGTGCCAGACCATCTTCGAGTTCAATGCCGCCGGTTAATTGTGCCGTCTGCTCCGGTGTCAGACGACCCATGATTCGTACCGCATACTCCCGCTCGACTTCAAAACGTGGATGCATCAGACGGTTGGCTAATTCTCCGTCGGTAGTAAAAATCAATAAACCACCGGTATTGAAGTCTAAACGACCAATTGCGACCCATTTAGATGATTGCAGCTGCGGCAGCCTATCGAAAACTGATGGGCGGCCCTGTGGATCATCTCGACTAACTATCTCGCCTTCAGGCTTGTGATAGAGAATGACTCGGGGTAGTCGATCACCAAATTTGAGTTGGATTGTCCGCCTCCCCACCCGAACCACATCCTCAGGCCCGGCACGACTTCCGACCTCAGCTGCTTTACTATTTATCGTCACCTGTCCGGTGGCGATTAGCTCCTCCATCTCACGCCTCGACCCCAGACCTGCCTGAGCCAATAACTTATGCAACTTGTGAGTGACGCTTGATGGAGCTGCGGAGCTAGCTCTGGCAGTCGTTGGGGCCGGTATCTTCTTCTTGATTGGCCTGATTGGTCTAATAACTTTCATCTGCTCTTGAGTGCGGAAGAGTATTCTTTCTCCACCTTTATTCCAATAAATTGAGAGTAAGAAGCAGCAGCGGGAAACCACCTCCAAAGATACTGCAATAGTACGACAAGGTATGGGCAAGAATCCATCAAAATGTTGCCGGTAAAATGAATCTGCAGTCAGATCTCCCTACGCTCCAAGACTGCCTGCGCTAAAGTGCCGCTATCAACATGTTCGAGCTCTCCACCAACCGGCAAGCCACGTGCGATGCGTGTAACTCTGACTCCACGGGTGTGCAACAGCTCACTAATGTAATGTGCAGTGGCCTCCCCTTCCATGGTGAAATTAGTGGCCAGAACAACTTCCTGAACCAATCCGTCCTGGGCCCGCTTTAGTAACCGTTCAAGATGGATCTCTCGGGGTCCAATGCCATCAAGCGGCGATAGCCTACCCATCAGCACGAAGTACATACCCCTGTAGCACTGCGCCTGCTCCATCATCATCAGATCGGCGGGCATCTCGACCACACATAACAAGCCCGAATCACGTCTCTCAGAACGACAGAATTCGCACACCGCCTCCTCGGTGAAGTTGTTGCACATTTCACAATGCTTTATATGCTCCAATGCCCGGGTCAATGCATTGGCGAGGCGTTGTGCGCCGATATGATCACGCTGCAACAGATGGTAGGCCATACGTTGTGCCGACTTTGGTCCAACGCCAGGCAGGCAGCGCAGAGACTCCGTCAGGTCTTCGAGACTGATAGGTATTTTCATTTGGAATGAAATTTAGGGAGCAGAGGTGAATTCAGAAATGCTCGGTGCATGAATACGCTGAATTAGTAAAGACGGATCACATGCGCAATGGCCTTCGCAAATTTAAAATGGTAGCTTCATGCCTGGTGGCAGGCCCATCCCGGATGTAAAGCCGGCCATCTTCTCCTGAGAGATGGACTCGACCCGCCGTACCGCATCATTGACAGCAGCCGCGAGCAGATCCTCGAGCATCTCCTTGTCATCTCCGATCAGGCTGTCGTCTATGCTTACGCGTTTCACATCGTAACGACAGGTCATTATCACTTTAACCATGCCCGCACCAGATTGGCCTTCGATCTCCATCTTGGCCAACTGGTCTTGCATGACCTTCATATTTTCTTGCATTTGCTGGGCCTGTTTCATTAGATTACCCAAACCACCTTTCATCATTCTCCACCTCCGTTATTGAATGGGCTTGATCGAAGAAACGATCAATCTTGCATCAAAATTCTCTATCAGTTCACGCACAAATGGGTCTGTCTCTATAGCAGCAATGGCCTGCGATTGCTTTGCCTGCTTCTCACAACTTTCCAGTTCAGCTGGCGTCATGCCTGTGACACTTCCAACAGAAAATTTCAATCGTATCGGCTTGCCATAATGCTCGCTGATTACGGCCTTCATCTTATCTTGATAAGCCTTTTCCAGTAGATGCCTATGAGGTTCAGGAACGCATAACTCGACTTCATTGTCGGAGATCCTCTTTACCTCGCAGTTCTGCGCCAGCATTCTCGTCATACCACTCAATTTGAGCTGACTCACCAGTGCCGGCCAGTCCACATCGAAGGGAGCTACATGATCTGAAGTCGCATCCGTTGACACAATGCTCGGCACTCCTATCGGAGGTTCCGTTACTGAGGCTACCGGTTGCTTGACGATGGGGGGTCCCTGCTTGATTACATCGGATGAACGACTAGGAGTAGTGGTCTCACTAGCAGTTAAGAATGGTTTACGCGCACCATCAGCCGCGTCCCCTGGGACGAAGGCCAGCATGCGCATCAGCGTCATAGTAAAACCGGCGTACTCATCCGGCGCTAAGCTCAAGTCACTACGTCCATGCAATGCAATCTGATAAAACAATTGAATCTCTTCCGGCGTGAATATTTTCGTCAATGTGAAGATTCGTTCATATTCTGGAAGGTCTTCGCTGATGGCTTGTGGCACGGTCTGCGCCAATGCCAACTGATGCAATAACGCCGCCAGATCTTGCAAAGCCGCATCGAAGGACAGGCTACGTGCCTCCATCGCATCCGCCAACATCAGCATCTGGGATCCATCTTTTCTCGCTAAAGCATCCAGCAAATCGTACAGATAACCTTGGTCGATAGCGCCGAGCATGATGCGCACTGAAGATTCAGAGACTGTGCCCTCACCAAAAGCAATCGCCTGATCAAGCATACTCAGCGCATCGCGCATGCTACCCTGTGCTGCTCTCGCCAACAATTGAGTTGACATGGCATCCCCACTTATCTGCTCTTGTTCCAGCACATACGTGAGATGATTAGCAATTAGTGACGGTGGAATCTGCTTCAGATTAAATTGCAGGCAACGCGACAGCACAGTGACCGGGATCTTCTGTGGGTCTGTCGTGGCAAGCACGAACTTGACATGGTCCGGCGGCTCTTCCAAAGTTTTCAGCATTGCATTGAAGGCTGACTTAGAAAGCATATGCACTTCATCAATGATGTAAACCTTGTACCGACCATAGGTAGGTGCATAGAGCGCATTTTCCAGTAGCTCTCGCATACTATCTACTTGCGTATTGGAAGCAGCATCCAGTTCAATCAAATCAACAAAGCGCCCCCCATCGATCTCGATACAGGCACCACACTTACCGCAAGGGGTTGCGGTGATGCCATTTTCACAGTTGAGTGCCTTGGCTAAGATGCGTGCGATAGTGGTCTTTCCGACGCCACGCGTACCGGTAAATAGGTAGGCATGGTGCAGACGTTTTCGCTCTAATGCATTAGTCAGCGCCTTGACCACATGATCTTGTCCAGTCAGCTCTGAAAAGCTCTTGGGGCGCCATTTGCGCGCAAGGACTTGGGTTAGTGACACGATGTTGGTTGGCAGCAGGGAGGTATTAACTACTTGTTAAAAATGGTGGCGAGCCTAACCCCCGGCACTTGCAAGAAATAGCTGTGGCTGCTTCCTTCCGGACCTGACCAGGTTCACTACCGTGCAATGCGGGGAGGCCCGCCATAGAAAGTATTTACGAATAATTGATACTACAAGGACAATCTATGCAGACGCTCTCTTGCAGTTGCAATATCGTCACACCGCTATTGTGCACGGAGTTTCTACCCACGTCCACCGCCCAAACAACTTTTGTTCGACTCTGCAAAACTCACCACTAACAATTGCTCTGGTATCCTTGCCGCATGACACAGGATATAGATACTACCCCACCACGTTATCGTGGTCGTTTCGCCCCCTCCCCCACTGGCCCCCTCCACTTTGGATCGTTGGTAGCGGCTGTGGGGAGTTATTTGGAAGCAAAATCTTGCCGGGGTGAATGGTTAGTCAGGATCGAGAATATTGACTCTCCTCGCGAGGTCACTGGCGCAGCCAAAGAAATTTTGGATACACTGGAAGCGCTGGGGATGGAATGGGATGGGGAGGTGGTCTATCAAGACCAGCGTCATGAAGCTTACCAAACCGCGCTCGCCATGCTCGAGCAACAGGGTATGATCTACCCTTGCACATGCAGCCGCAAGGAGATTGCCGATTCTGGCATCATCGGCAGAGAGTCTGTAGTTTATCCTGGTACCTGCCGTACTGGTTTATCCAATTACAGGAATTCAGTCTCGTTGCGGGTACTAACCCATAATGACCCGATTGAATTTAACGATTCCCTGCTCGGTCCAATTTGGCAGCAACTAACGAGTACCACGGGGGATTTTGTATTGCGTCGGGCTGATGGCATCTATACCTATCAACTGGCAGTGGTGGTGGATGATGCCGCACAAGGTATCACCCATGTGGTACGAGGTTCGGACCTACTGGATTCAACTCCGCGCCAGATTTACCTGCAACACTTACTGGGCTATTCAACGCCAACTTACATGCACCTGCCACTGGTGACCAACACCCAAGGTGAAAAACTCAGCAAACAGACCCGAGCGGCAGCCATTGATATATCCAATCCCGTCGCACAACTAATCTCGGCATTAGAGTTTCTCGGCCATAATCCACCAGCAGAAATAGTTGAGAGCAGCCTTGCATCCTTCTGGAAATGGTCGCTAGCGAATTGGACGATACAGAGAATTCCGTTACCGCCGCTTTGTTCGGCTAATGAAGAATAGACCCAAGCTTTAATTCCTATCTCAATTCCCGCTAAATTCACACAGTGAAAATACTTTTAGACCTAGCTTCTCCAGTCGCGCCCTACCACCCACATCGGGAAGATCGATCACGAAACAACATTCCACCACCAACCCACCCATCTCCTGTATAAGCCCAGCAGCAGCTTCGGCTGTACCACCTGTCGCAATCAGATCATCCACTAATAAAATACGTTCACCCGGCTGGATTGCATCCACATGAATCTCAATACCGTCACTTCCATATTCCAATTGATAATCCCGCCCGACGGTTGCAGCTGGTAGCTTTCCTTTCTTACGTATCGGGATGAAGCCTAAATTGAGTTCGTAAGCAACCGGAGCCCCAATAATGAACCCACGCGACTCGATACCCACTACCTTGTCGATCTTTAGTGACTGGTAGCGGCTAGCAATCTCCTGGATGGTTGCTCTCAGCCCGACCGGATCTTTCAGTAGTGTAGTGATATCGCGAAACATAATCCCCTGATGGGGATAATGCGGGATGGTACGAATGCGGGATTTAATGGGCATGACAAGTCCTGATTCTATTTATTAAAGAAGAGTCCAGTCCGAATGCGGCATAATTCTGCGTGATTAGAACTCAATGCTTGACGGAGATTTCAAGGCTGTCAATGAGTCGAGTTTTACCCAATCTAGCGGCTGCCAAGGCTACCAAATCTAAATCACCGACCCCTGCTGGGGCCAGAGTATCTCGTTGATGTAGTCCGATGTAGTCAACTTGCCATTGATGGCCGGTGAGATTCTCGCGTGCATCTTTGCACAACCGCCGAAAATCCCCATTTCCTGATTCCGCCGCTCTCTTTATCTCTGATAAAACCCGAAACAAACGCGCGGCCTCAATCCTCTCTTCATTGCTCAGATAACGGTTGCGCGAACTCAATGCCAGGCCATCTGGGGCACGCGTGGTTTCACATGCAATAACTTTTAATGGCAGATTCATTTGTCTCACCATTTCACGTACGAGCTGCATCTGCTGATAATCTTTTTTGCCGAATACTGCAACCTGTGGCTGTACTATATTGAATAGTTTAAGTATCACCGTCATCACGCCACGAAAAAAATCCGGACGGAATTCTCCCTCCAGGGTATTGGCCAATGGCGAGGGTTCAATCAGAAAATCCTGTTGGACCGAATAAATATCCTTGTCATCGGGTGCAAAAACCACATTAACACCCTGTTTTTGCAGCAACTTACAATCATCTTCCAGTGTGCGTGGGTATTGAGCAAAATCCTCAGTCGGCGCAAACTGCAACCGGTTCACGAATATGCTTGCCACCACACAATCTGCTTCTTGCTGAGCACGCTGTACTAGTGACAAATGGCCTTCATGTAGGCCTCCCATGGTTGGGACAAAAGCAATCTCAGACTCACACTGGAGTCGTGCACGTAGTGTCGAAATGTCAGTTATTATCTCCACGACCTCTCAGAATCCATGCTCAGGGCCGGGGAATCTTCCGGCTTTAACTTCCTTGACGTAATTCTCTACGGCCACCTGAATACTCTCTGCACCGGTCATGAAATTTTTCATGAATCGCGCCTTCTTGCCGGAATAAATTCCCAGCATGTCATATAGCACCAACACCTGTGCCGAACAATCCACACCAGCGCCGATGCCAGCAGTGGGAATAGAAAGTCTTTTGGTAATTTTCTTAGCAAGTGCTGCCGGAACGACTTCCATTAGCAGCATGCTTGCGCCAGCCTTTTCCAATGCAACAGCATCAATCATTAACTGTTTTGCCTGATGGGCAGACTCACCTTGAACTTTATAGCCCCCCAACTGGTGAACCGACTGTGGTGTAAGTCCAATATGTGCACATACTGGGATACCTCGTCGGATAAGAAACTCGACCGTCTCTGACATGATCTCGCCACCTTCGATCTTAACCATGTTGGCCCCTGCCGCCATCAGCTCTGCAGCATTTTGAAAAGTATCCTCCGGCGTTATCTGCGAAGTACCAAACGGCATGTCAGCCATGATGAAAGCGGTATTCGATCCTCTCACCACGCAGCGAGTGTGATAAATCATATCGTCTAACGATACCGGTAGAGTCGTCTCTTCGCCCTGTACTACATTGCCAAGTGAATCTCCCACCAGCAGAATATCGACACCAGCACTTTCTAATACTCCTGCAAAACTTGCATCGTAACAGGTCACCATAGCGATCTTCTCGCCATCATCACGCATTTTCTGAAGCGTACTTAATGTAGTCCGCATAATCGATCTCCTGACGACTCTTTGACTAAAACTCGCGCGATGAAGGGTCTGTCCACCAGTCCCTTAGCCCCGGTTGAAGTATTCCCGTGAACCGCGCATCTGCTCTATCTGCTGCAACAATAAATCAAAATCCTCTGAGTTATCAACAAAATTGAGGTTCTCACTATTGACAATCATCACCGGCGCACTCTCGAACTGATAAAAAAATCGTGTGTAAGTCTCAGCAAGACGCCAAAGATAGTCCTCTGAAATATTTTTCTCAAAAGAACTTCCACGTCTTTTAATCCTCTCTACTAATGTATTGGGGGAGGCCTGTAAATAAATGACCAGATCTGGCTGCGGAGCTTGGGGTTTCAAGTGCCGGTAAATCTGCTGGTAGAGATCATGCTCCGCATCACTCAATGTAAGTCCAGCGAATAATTGATCCTTATCGAGCAGGAAATCGCTCACCGTCGCCTGAGCAAACATGTCCAACTGTGCCAGACTCTGTACCTGAGTGGCGCGTTGAAACAGGAAGAATAATTGCGCCGGTAGTGCATACCGTGAAATGTCACTGTAGAACTTCTCAAGAAACGGATTCTCAGCAGGCTTCTCTAGCAGTAGCGCACTATTCAGATGGCCCGCCAGGCGCTGTGCCAGGCTGGTCTTTCCAACACCTATCGGACCCTCAACTACAATATAACGATATTTTTCCAACTTCATGCGGGTACCACCCGTTCTAACTGTTGTTCGTCACAGGCAATCAACATTTCAGCTACTGAGCCCTGTCCAGGAATACAGCAATCTGGTGCTATCTCAACCAGCGGCTGCAACACGAATGCACGTAGGTGCATACGTGGATGTGGCAGGGTCAAGCCGGGCTCATCGCACTGCAGATCAGAATAGAGTAGCAGGTCAAGATCTAATATGCGTGGAGCATTGGGAGTGGAACGAACTCGTCCGAAGCGTTGCTCTATTTTAAGTAAAGACTTGAGTAGATCATGCGGCGTGAGAGTGGTTTCAATCTGCGCCACGGCATTTATAAAGTCAGGCTGCTCAAGATATCCCACAGGAGCGCTTCGATAAATTGCGGAGCAATTCAACAAACGGCTGGCGGGAAGCTGAGACAACTCAGCGAAGGCACGTCTGACTTGAAGTGTAGGCTGATCCAAGTTGCTGCCTAGGGCAATGAAAGCACGGCAAAGTGGGTGAGCTTTGGTGCCCGATGTCAAGTTATCACCGTATCCGCATCTGAACTGGCAGAACTAGTCTCAACATCAGCAGCAGATTCAGGTTGGCGGCGCCGTTTTCTGCGTTTCTTTGGCGCCTCATCCTTGAGTAGCATGGCCTCACGTTCACTAGCACCGACTCGTTGAAATGTCTCCCACCAATGGCCCAACTCTGGATCCATCTCGCCACTCTCGCAGCGTAGGTGCATAAAATCATAAGCGGCGCGAAAGCGTGGATGCTCAAGTAAACGGAATGGCCTGCGCCCTCCTCGCCCTAAAAAACGGGGCTGCATCGCCCAGATTTCCTGCATGATTGCATCATACCGACGCGGGATTGCGAGTTCTTTATTCTGTACCGCCACTACCTCATCCATGGCCTGCTGCAAGGCAAGCATAGGCTTCCCCCCCGCAGTCCGCAGGATATTCCATTGTGCCAGCACCTCATGCCATAAAAGTGCCGCAAATAAAAAAGCCGGCGAGACTGGCTTTTCTTGCCGAACGCGTTCATCAGCATTCTTCAGAGCGAGCACAACAAAACGTTCGCCTAATGGTTGCTCCAGTATGACATCCAGCATCGGCAGAAGGCCATGGTGCAGCCCACGTGCACGTAAATCCACCACGCAGGCCAATGCCTGTCCCGATAGCAGCAACTTCAGCATCTCATCGAATAATCGAGATGGTGGGACATTGCGTAATAACGGGGCCAGATCGCCGATGGGGGCAGCACTAGCATCATCAATCTGCATTGCGAGCTTGGCCGCCAAACGTACTGCACGCAACATCCTTACCGGATCTTCACGGTAGCGCAGCAAAGGATCTCCAATGATTCGGAGCCGTTTTGCCTTGATATCATCGTAGCCCTTCAGGTAGTCCCAAATCTCCTCATTTGAAGGGTCATAGAATAATGCATTGATGGTGAAATCGCGCCTTACTGCATCCTCTTCCTGGCTGCCGAATACATTATCTCGCAGCAGACGTCCATGCTCATCTGCATGCTTATCCGCTGACGATCCATCCGACTCCTCTATGGATGAGTTGCCACGAAAAGTAGAGACCTCTACAGTCTCTGCACCACACATCACATGCACTAGGCGGAAGCGGCGACCGATAATGCGGGATCGGCGAAATACAGCACGTACATCCTCAGGAGTGGCATTGGTAGCAACATCATAATCTTTTGGCTCTATCCCCAGCAGCAAGTCACGTACCGCCCCCCCCACTACAAAAGCAGAATAACCCGCTTGTTGCAAATCTATCGTGACTTTCAATGCACAAGGACTTAAGTGATTACGGGAAATTCCGTGCTGCTTAAGCGGGATGATGTGCGGCCTAATGCCAGAATCGTTGGAGATGGAGGTAGAAACAGATGATTTACGCTTGAAAACGCGGTGAAGAAGTTTACGGATCATTACATAATGGGTTGAGTATTAAGCTCTGGATTATACACCCACCTCCATTGTCGGCATAAAGTGACGGGTACTGGCCAGACCAGACTCCTCCAGGCTGCACTGGTAGAGGGCCTCCAGATTGGAACGATTAAATACCTCCTCAGTAGGCCCAGCGAGTGAACGTCCATTATCGAACAGCATCAGAACGTGGTCACAATAGGGGCTGACCCAGGCAAGGTCATGTAAAACCATCATCACCGCGCTACCTTGCAGGGCCAACTTACTGAAAAGCGTCATAGCAAGGAGTTGGTGACGAAGGTCGAGATGTTGCAACGGCTCATCCAATAAATAGCAGTTTGGTGATTGAGTAAGCAACAAAGCGATACGGGCACGTTGACGCTCCCCACCTGACAGCGTGGCCATTGGCCTTTGAGCTAAAGCAGTCAATTCCAGATGGTCAATAGCCTGTAATGCAATGCTCCGATCCCCCACTTCCCATCCGAAATGGTTCACAACATGGGGGTATCGACCCAGCAACACGTACTCCAGAACATTGCCCCAAAACTCACCAGGTTCCTCCTGTAACATAATGCCAAGTTCTCGGGCAAGATCGCGCCGGGGCCATTCTTGTAGAGCCTTGCCCGCTACCATGACGCTGGCTGCTCCTCCGGGATACAGATCACTCAACGCATGAATTAAAGTGGTCTTACCACTCCCATTCTTACCAAGAATGGCCCAACATTCCCCGGGATTAACGGTGAGATTTAAGTCACGGCACAGTAGCTTGCCGGGATATTGCAAATTCAGATTCCTGGTTTGTAACATTTAAGTTGGGCTATGCCTGCAGGTATTGGCTCTTATTACCCAGCCAACGCAGTAGATGTCTCTGTGCTGATGCCGAATCATCACGCAGAATCTCCTCGGCAGCGATACGGGCTGCAGCAAGCAAATCTGCATCCTTCTCCGGATCGGCAAAACGTAACATGGGCACTCCACTCTGGCGCGCACTAAGAAATTGACCCGGTCCGCGCAGAGATAAGTCCTGGCGCGCGATCTCAAAACCATCGGTACTCTCAAAGATAATTCTGAGTCGTTTGCGCGCATTCTCTGACAATGGATTCTGGTACAACAGGATGCACACGCTGGCCTCTGCACCTCGCCCAACTCGACCCCTCAACTGGTGTAACTGTGACAGTCCCATGCGCTCGGCGTGCTCAATCACCATCAAACAAGCATTGGGAACATCTACACCTACCTCGATTACTGTGGTTGCCACCAGTAACTGAATTGAGCCTTGCTTGAACCTTTCCATGACCGCTGACTTCTCCAGCGACGGGAGCCTACCATGCACCAAACCAATTTTTAAGTCCGGAAAAGTAAGCGTCAGCGATTCATATGTTTCCAGAGCGGTCTTAAGCTGCAAGGTATCAGACTCTTCAATCAGTGGACATACCCAGTAAGCTTGTTTGCCCGCATGACATGATTCACGCACGCGCGTGATCACTTCATCGCGACGAATCTCTTCAAACAATTTAGTAACCACCTGAGTCCTGCCCGGTGGCAATTCGTCGATCACGGACACATCCAAATCAGCATAATAGCTCATTGCCAATGTGCGCGGGATCGGTGTAGCGCTCATCATCAACTGATGTGGAACAAATCCAGTTTTTGCAGCCTTAGTACGCAGCGCGAGTCGTTGTTCGACGCCAAACCGATGCTGCTCATCGATGATGGCAAGTCCAAGCCTGTTGAACTCCACCTGCTCCTGAAACAAGGCATGGGTTCCGATGACCAGCATGGCCCTTCCTTCGCTGATATCGGCGAGCGCATCTTGGCGCTGCTTCTTCTTCTGGCTACCGGATAACCATGCAATCGTAATTCCCAGCGGCGTAAACCAGCCAGAGAGTTTCTGATAATGCTGCTCGGCAAGAATTTCTGTCGGGGCCATGATGGCCACCTGATAGTCATTCTTGATCGCCTGAAAAGCTGCCAGTGCAGCCACTACCGTCTTCCCGCTGCCCACATCTCCCTGTAACAGGCGTTGCATCGGGTGAGGCTTAGCAAGGTCACTACTAATCTCAGCCAATACTTTTTTTTGTGCTCCGGTCAGATCGAAGGAAAGTAATTGAAGTAGTGTGCTTGTTAAAAGATTTTTCTCTGGAAGTGCAGGTGCGCAGCGTGAACGACGCTTCTGATAATGCAATCTCAGGGACAATTGCTGTGCTAGCAATTCATCAAACTTGATCCGACTCCAGGCCGGATGAGTACCTTCCTGCAGAAGGGCGACCGACGCATCCGCTGTCGGCTGATGAAGAAATATCACACTTTCACGGAAGTCCTGTAACTGATATCGTTTTAAGACTTCCACAGGCAGGACCTCATTGAGGCTGCCCGTTTGATCGCTATGAGCCAGCGCCTGCCTAATTCGTTTGCGGATCGTTTCCTGAGAGAGTCCTGCGGTAGTAGGATAAATCGGCGTCAGCGCATCGGGTAACAGTGTGTCCGCACTCACCATATGACACTTTGGGTGAACCATCTCGGCGCCAAAAAAACCTTTCCGCACCTCTCCAAGCAACCGTACGCGCTTCCCAACAGAGTATGCCTTTACCTGGCTACCATAGAAATTGAGAAATCGGATGAAGAGGATACCAGTGTCGTCCTCCACTTGACACACTAATTGCCGCCGTGGTCGGTACATGACCTCACTCTGGATGATGGTTCCTTCAACCTGAACCACTTTATCTGGAGGGGTAGCGGCGATGGGATAAAGATGGGTTTCATCCTCATAACGCAGCGGCAAGTGCAGCACCAGATCAAGCTCGTTAGCAATGCCAAGTGCGGCGAACTTATCTTGCATACCCTCGTCAGGTTCGCCAGGGGCAACCAACGATCCGACTCTTCCTAGTCTCTTACCCTTCAATCCTTATCCTTACAGCGCCATCACCGCATCCATTTCCACCAATGCCCCTCGCGGTAGCGCTGCCACACCGACCGCTGCTCGCGCAGGATAAGGCTGGCTAAAGTAGCTCGCCATGATTTCGTTGAGCCTTGCAAAATGGACCAGATCTGTCAGATAGATATTCAGTTTGACGATATCAGCCAGATCTCCTCCACTCGCCACTGCTACGGCCTTCAGATTCAGAAATACTTGCTGAATTTGCGACTCAATCCCATCCACCATCTGCATGGTAAAAGGATCCAAACCGATCTGCCCAGAGAGATAAACTGTCTCACCCTTAACCACTCGTATCGCTTGGGAATAAGTGCCAATTGCCTGCGGCGCATTGGGCGTCTGTATCGTTTGTTTTATCACTTGAACTCCTAAATTAGATGGGTCGACAGCACATTGCTGGTCTGAGAAGACAAAGTAAACTATCGTAAAATTTGACTTATAGAAGGAACCTTTACGATATGATGAAGGGAACTTCGGTACATTTCAACCATAAATCTGTTACAAGCCCTCCCTTATTACCTGTCTTCGAAAATAATTTGATGGGAATTTGTAGTCAAAATTTTAGATTATGCAAAAACTAGTCATTCAAGGTGGCACATCTCTGAGCGGAGAGATCTGTATATCCGGAGCAAAGAATGCCGCGCTACCGATCCTATGCGCTTCTCTGCTAACTGCGGAGACACTCAAGATCGAGAATGTTCCTCAGCTTAACGACGTCACGACCATGCTTGCCCTGCTGAGACAGATGGGCATAGATATCACGCAAGATGGCAAACAGGGTGTTGAGCTGGCTGCCGCAAGTCTCTCCAATTTGGTCGCACCTTATGAGATGGTGAAAACTATGCGTGCAGCTATTTTGGTTCTGGGACCAATGCTCGCACGGGCAGGTAAGGCGATGGTATCTCTGCCCGGCGGTTGCGCCATCGGTTTGCGCCCAGTAGATCAGCATATCAAAGGTTTACAGGCGATGGGTGCTGAAATAAAAATTGATCATGGCTATATTCATGCTCAAGCAAAACACCTCACTGGTGCCCATATCGTGATGGATCTGGTAACCGTAACCGGCACCGAAAATCTGATGATGGCAGCGACCCTAGCTAATGGCACAACAGTTCTAGAGAATGCCGCACGTGAACCAGAAGTTACCAACCTAGCTGACTGTCTGATCGCAATGGGTGCAAAAATTTACGGTGCAGGTAGCGACACTATTACCATTGAAGGGGTCCGAACCCTGCATGGCACAACCCATCGGGTCATGCCTGACCGTATTGAAACCGGCACCTTTCTTGTAGCTGCTGCTGCTAGCGGTGGCGAGATTTACCTGAGAGATACCCGTGCCGACATACTAACAGCTGTTCTAGACAAGTTGAGAGAGGCTGGGGCAACGATCGAGTCTGGACAAGACTGGATCAGTCTTAAAATGAAGGGGGTACTGAAATCCATAAACCTTCGAACGGCTCCTTACCCAGCATTCCCCACTGATATGCAAGCTCAATTCATGGTTCTCAACAGTGTTGCTGAGGGGACTTCCATCATCACCGAAACGATATTCGAAAATCGTTTCATGCATGTCCAGGAGTTAAAACGTATGGGCGCCAACATAGAGGTGGAAGGGAGTGCCGCCATAGTTCATGGCGTAGCCAGCCTCGATGGTACCAATGTTATGGCCACTGACCTACGTGCCTCTGCCAGCCTCGTGCTAGCCGGATTAATTGCCCGGGGTGAGACCACCATTGAGCGGATATACCATCTTGACCGTGGCTATGAACATATTGATGAAAAACTAACCCGATTAGGAGCAAAGGTCCGGCGTCTGAATTAATGAAACGTATATCATGGCAACTCTCTGCGGTAAAATGCAATTTTTCATAGACTCTCATCATGACTAGCATCACCATCGCCCTTTCTAAGGGTCGAATTTTTGACGATACAGCACCCCTGCTTAAAGCAGCTGGCGTGATTGCGCTCGACGACCCTGAAACCTCGCGCAAGCTGATACTCACCACCACCCGTGAAGACGTGCGATTGATTATTGTGCGCGCTTCTGATGTGCCAACTTATGTGCAATATGGCTCGGCAGATATGGGTATTGCCGGTAAGGATGTGCTGCTTGAACACGGGGGCGCAGGACTCTATCAACCCCTCGATTTGAATATAGCCTGCTGCCGTATGATGGTGGCAGTACCGGATGATTTTGATTATGAATCCGCAGTACGTCAAGGCGCTCGCTTACGGGTAGCTACCAAGTATCTACAAACGGCACGGGAACACTTCGCCAAAAAGGGGATTCATGTTGACTTGATCAAACTCTACGGATCAATGGAACTTGCACCTCTGGTAGGACTGGCAGATGCGATCGTAGATCTAGTTTCTAGTGGAAACACTCTAAAGGCTAATCAACTTAAAGCGGTGGAAGAGATCATGCCAATCTCTGCGCGACTGGTGATCAATCAGGCTGCATTGAAACTGAAATACAAAACGATCCAGCCACTGTTGGAAGCATTCTCAGCCGCAGTAAAGAGTTAATGAATAGCCGGAATGCGTTCACTCTAGCCACTTAATAACTCTGAACTGCTCCTCCTTATGCTACAGATAAAACGACTCTCATCGACCGATGTCGATTTCGATACGGCACTAAAAAAACTGCTTGCTTTTGAAGATTCACAGGACGCGGAGATAGATATAACCGTCAACACAATTATTGCGGACATTAAAAAACGAGGGGATGAAGCGCTGCTCGAATACACTCGCCGCTTCGATCACTTAGATGCAACCTCGGTCGGTCAGCTTGAATTACCTAAAGAACGCTTGCAGAAAGCCCTACTAGAATTACCAGTGGCTCAACGAAAACCTCTAGAGCAGGCTGCTGAACGGGTACGTCGCTACCATGAGAAGCAGTTATCAAAATCTTGGAGCTATACAGAGCCCAATGGCACGATGCTTGGTCAGAAGATAACCCCACTTGATCGGGTTGGTCTATACGTCCCGGGCGGCAAGGCATCCTATCCTTCGTCAGTACTAATGAATGCAATCCCTGCCAAGGTGGCTGGAGTAGGTGAGCTTATTATGGTTGTGCCGACTCCAGGTGGCGAAAAGAACGAACTGGTGCTAGCAGCAGCGGCGATTTGCGAGGTTGATCGAGTATTCACTCTCGGTGGTGCTCAAGCTGTTGCAGCGCTAGCTTATGGTACTGTGACCGTTCCGCAGGTGGACAAGATCGTAGGCCCCGGGAATGCTTATGTAGCAGCCGCCAAACGCCGAGTGTTCGGCGTAGTTGGTATTGATATGATAGCGGGGCCGTCTGAAATCCTAGTGATTTGTGATGGCAAAACTAATCCAGACTGGATTGCGATGGACCTATTTTCGCAAGCGGAACACGATGAAATGGCTCAGGCCATCCTGCTCTCTCCAGATGCGGCCTTTATCGAAGCCGTTGCGACAAGTCTAGCCCGGCAACTGCCTATAATGCCCCGCCAGGCAGTGATAAGAACCTCTCTCCAAAATCGTGGAGCACTGATTCAAGTTTGCGACTTGGATGAGGCCTGCGCCATCGCTAACCGGATAGGGCCAGAGCACCTAGAGTTATCGGTTGAACAACCAGAGAAATGGGTAGAAAAAATTCGCCATGCTGGTGCGATTTTTCTTGGGCGCTATACCTCTGAAGCCCTCGGCGACTATTGTGCTGGGCCCAACCATGTTTTACCCACTTCACGTACCGCCCGCTTCTCATCACCACTGGGTGTATATGACTTTCAAAAACGCAGCAGTATCATTCAAGTATCGGCACAAGGTGCCGCGGAGCTTGGTGAAATTGCTGCCACCCTAGCTCGGGGAGAAGGCTTGCAGGCACATGCGATGTCGGCTGAGTACCGCTTCAAAGAACAGAATTAATCAAAGATGAGCGCTACTCCAGACCAGATCATTCGCCCGGAGATTCTCTCGCTCTCTGCCTACTATGTGCAGCCAGCTAATCTCATGGTAAAACTGGATGCGATGGAGAATCCATTTAATCTGCCACAATCATTGCGTAACGAAATTGCGCAACTGACTGCAGAGGCACCTCTCAACCGTTACCCGGATGCAAGTGCCTCACACCTTAAAACCCGATTGAGAGAGGTGCTGGATATCCCTCCGGGGATGGATATCCTATTAGGAAACGGATCAGACGAGATTATCCAGATAATAGCGCTGGCCGTAGCTAAGCCCGGCGCAGTATTACTGAGCGTCGAACCCGCATTCGTGATGTTCCGCATGATTGCGACTTTCACAGGTATGAGTTATGCAGGAGTGCTGTTGAAAGACGATTTCACCCTTGATCTGGATGAAATGCTCGCTGCCATCAAGCAACATCAGCCAGCACTGATCTTCCTGGCCTACCCTAACAATCCCACGGGCAATCTTTTTGACGACACCTCTATCGTTAAAATTCTTGATGCTGCTCCTGGCTTGGTGGTAATAGATGAGGCCTATCATGCTTTCGCAGATGCGAGCTTGATTGACAGGCTTGCACACTATCCCAATCTACTTCTAATGCGCACACTCTCCAAACTAGGTCTAGCTGGTTTAAGGCTGGGACTGCTCATCGGCAGGTCAGAGTGGTTGACACAACTAGAAAAACTGCGTTTACCGTATAATGTGGGGGTTGCTACTCAGTTGATAGCAGAAAAAGTGCTGCAGCATATCGATATCCTGCTGCAACAGGCCGCATCCATTAAAGCCGAGCGGGCAGTTTTAGTCCGAGCTTTACAAGCAATGGTTGGTGTTAAGGTCTTTCCGACAGATGCAAATTTCATTTTGATACGGATGGCTGATGCTGGCCAAGTGTTTCAAGGGCTTAAACAAAGGGGCGTACTGATTAAGAATCTCGATGGATCACATCCGCTGCTGAAGAATTGTCTGCGTGTGACGGTTGGGACCCCCGATGAGAATATGCAATTCCTAGCAGCACTACAGGCCTCGATCAAACAGCCAATTAACTGAACTAAAACTGCAACCCAGACAATAATGCGCCAGACACAAATCACCCGAAATACTTTGGAAACCCAGATCAGCGTCGCCATCAATCTAGATGGAACCGGCAAAACATTACTGAATACTGGTATCCCGTTTCTTGATCATATGCTCGATCAAGTGGCCCGCCACGGCATGATAGACCTCGAAATTACCGCTCAAGGGGATTTGCACATTGATGCCCATCACACGGTAGAGGATATAGGCATCACTTTAGGTCAAGCATTCGCACAAGCTATCGGGGATAAAAAAGGTCTGCGCCGTTATGGTCATGCGTATGTTCCCTTGGACGAGGCCTTGTCGCGGGTAGTGGTGGATCTTTCTGGACGCCCTGGCATGAAGTTCAATGTCAATTTCGTACGTGCCCGCATCGGCGAGTTTGACGTAGACCTGACAAATGAGTTTTTCCAAGGTTTCGTTAACCATGCCTTGATCACACTGCACATTGACAACCTGTCTGGAGGAAATGCCCACCATCAGGCGGAAACTGTATTTAAGGCGTTTGGCCGAGCGCTAAGGGTTGCGATAGAACCAGATCCACGTGCCGCCGGCATAATCCCATCTACCAAAGGTTCTCTGTAACCTCCTTACCTCTCTTTGCAGCATGACTGACATCGCAATCGTTGACTACGGCATGGGCAATCTTCGCTCCGTGTCAAAAGCTCTAGAACACGTCGCCCCTAAGGCAACTGTGGTCATTACTAGCGACCCCGTAGTAGTCAGACAAGCTTCGCGTGTCGTTTTCCCAGGTCAGGGTGCGATGCCTAATTGCATGCATGAAATGGATTCACGTGGTTTGCGCGATGCAATAATGCATGCCGCTGCTAACAAACCATTTCTCGGCATATGTCTCGGCTTACAGATGCTGTTTGAAACCAGCGAAGAAGGTAATGTGAAAGGTCTTGGCATCCTGCCTGGAAAGGTACGGCGCTTCCCTACCGCGTCGGCAATGCAGAACGCTGACGGGCAGAAACTCAAGGTGCCCCATATGGGCTGGAATCAAGTCCATCAGGCTATCGATCACCCTTTATGGCATGGAATCAATAACGATGCACGTTTTTATTTCGTACATAGTTACTATGTCGACGCCGACAACCCTGAGCCGGTAGCGGGTTACAGTTTTTATCCTTTTCAGTTTACATGTGCAGTGGCAAGGGATAATATTTTCGCCATCCAGTTTCACCCAGAAAAAAGTCATTCGGCGGGACTGACTCTACTTGGGAATTTTGTGCAATGGGAACCGACTGCCACAAACTAGACCGATCAGGCCCGCGCATGAATTTTCTCCACATACAGAATATCAAACCCCAACAATTTAACTCCGATTCAAAATGCTAATCATTCCTGCAATAGACCTGAAAGATGGACACTGTGTCCGCCTTAAACAAGGAATAATGGAAGAGGCCACTGTATTTTCAGAGAACCCTGCGTCCATGGCTGAGCATTGGTTGCAGCAAGGCGCACGTCGCTTACACTTGATCGATCTAAATGGGGCATTCGCTGGCAGACCAAAGAATGGACCAGAAATCCGCGCCATTGTCGAAACCATTGGCGACAGAATTCCGATTCAATTGGGTGGCGGCATCCGAGATCTTGAAACCATTGAACGCTATCTAGACGATGGCATTACCTACGTTATTATAGGAACTGCGGCAGTGAAAACCCCTGGGTTCCTGCACGATGCCTGCAATGCATTTCCTGGTCATATTATGGTGGGACTGGATGCGAAGGATGGCAAGGTAGCAGTCGATGGCTGGTCCAAAGTAACCGGTCACGATGTAATTGATTTGGCCAAGAAATTCGAAAATTATGGGGTCCAAGCGATCATCTATACCGACATCGGTCGCGATGGCATGCTCAGTGGCGTCAATATCAAGGCAACCGTAGAAATGGCTAGGGCGCTCACCATTCCGGTCATTGCTAGCGGAGGCATCACCAACCTCGATGATGTCAAAGCGCTTTGCGAAGTCGAATCTGAAGGCATCATGGGGGCCATCACTGGCCGTGCTATTTACGAAGGTTCCCTGGACTTCAGGGCGGCACAGGAGTTATCCGATACTCTTAACGCCAACCCATGAGTCAACAATCTCCTCACTAATTCATCACCATAGGCCCGTGAGGCTTAGACAGATAAACTCAATTATTTACTTGCCTGAACTCCTCTGTATCTCTGATTACCTTTAGGGTAAAAGGTCTTAACTCTTATGGGTCTCGCCAAACGTATTATCCCCTGCCTCGATGTAACCAATGGGCGCGTGGTCAAGGGTATCAACTTCGTAGCCCTACGGGACGCGGGCGATCCCGTTGAGATCGCACGCCGTTACGATGAACAAGGAGCTGATGAACTAACATTCCTAGACATCACCGCCAGCTCTGACAATCGTGACATTATTTTACGTATCATTGAAGAAGTTGCAGCTCAAGTCTTCATCCCGTTAACTGTGGGAGGGGGAGTTCGTGAAGTAGGGGATGTACGCAGACTATTGAATGCGGGCGCTGATAAGGTAAGCATTAACACATCGGCCATTCAGAACCCTCAACTAGTGGCAGATGCCGCAGGCCATTACGGTTCTCAATGTATCGTGGTTGCAATAGATGCCAAAAGAATGAGTGGTGTGGATCCTGATACGAACCGCTGGGAAGTATTTACCCATGGTGGACGCAGAGCTACTGGTCTCGATGCAGTGGAATGGGCAATGAAAATGCAATCTCTAGGAGCAGGTGAGATTCTACTTACGAGTATGGATAGAGATGGGACCCACAATGGTTTTGATCTGGAGCTGACTCGAGCGGTATCAGATGCATTGGACGTACCGGTCATTGCCAGTGGTGGGGTGGGCAGTCTCCAACATCTAGTTGATGGTGTAATACAGGGCCATGCCGAGGCCGTTCTTGCGGCAAGCATATTTCATTACGGTGAATATACTATCCGGCAGGCTAAAGAGTATATGGCCCAACATGGGATTGAAGTTAGACTATAGTGTTAAAATTGAGCTTAAGAGGTCTTTCCACCAAACCAGGATCCTGTATTTATGTCCGTTACTTGGCTCAACAAGGTAAAGTGGTCCGATGACGGACTGGTGACGGCAGTGGCTCAGGAGGCTGATACCGGCCAAGTATTGATGGTCGCTTGGATGAACCGCGAAGCATTACGCCTCACCGCAGAGACGGGTGAGGCGGTATACTGGTCACGCTCCCGCAAGAAACTCTGGCACAAAGGTGAAGAATCCGGTAACGTTCAGAAGATAAAGGAAATTCGCATGGACTGCGATGGGGATGTTTTGCTGCTAAAGGTTCAGCAGGCTGGTGGCATTGCCTGTCATACTGGTAGACATAGCTGCTTCTACAACCATCTAAAAAATGACCGGTGGGTGGTAACTGAGCCGGTAATCAAGAATCCTGAAGAAATCTACAAGAAATGACAGAATCGACGATTCTTTGCCGTCTAGCGGAAACCATTGAGTCTCGCAAGAATGGTGACCCTGCTACTTCATATGTCGCAAAATTACTGCACGAAGGAAATGACAAGATACTCAGAAAAATAACGGAAGAGGCCACCGAAACGCTATTGGCTGCAAAAGACTGTGATAAGGAGCATATCGTACGCGAGACTGCAGACCTATGGTTCCATTGCTTAATATTGCTCGCACATCATGGTCTAGGACCGAACGATGTACTGAATGAACTACAGCGGCGTGAAGGGGTTTCCGGAGTAGCCGAGAAGGCGTCGCGGAAAATCGGATAAAAATGGAAGGCTGCTTATTCTGCAAAATTGTAGGAGGGGAAGTACCTTGTAACAAGGTATATGAAGATGCGGAGGTTCTCGCATTTCATGATATCCATCCAGCAGCACCGGTGCATTTCATGCTGATACCCAAGTTGCATATCTCTTCATTGACCGAGATTGAGGAACAGCACTGTGATTTGCTGGGTAAGATTATGCTACTGGTGCCGAAATTAGCGAAAGATCAAGGCTGCACAGACGGCTTTCGCACCATTATCAATACGGGACGGGTAGGTGGGCAGGAAATTTATCACCTCCATATCCACATTGTCGGTGGCGCCGAATGTTTACCTGTGATGATTCATCACCAGAGATAAAGGAGTAAATGATGGGGACATTCAGCATCTGGCATTGGCTGGTAGTTCTAGTGATTGTCGTTTTGATATTTGGCACCAAGAAACTACGTAATCTCGGTAGCGACCTAGGTGGGGCAGTGAAGGGTTTTAAAGAGGGTGCGAAAGGTGCTGATGAAGAAAATACCTCCCCCCCACAGCAGATGGGCGGTCAAACTATTGAGGGCGAGGTCAGAGACAAGTCACAAACAAAACCGTGATAACTACAACAAAAGCTAGGCTGATTGAATCATCCCTTAGGTAGAGATATAACCCCTCGATACTGTTCTCAGTCCACGACCCGCACAAAAAATGTTCGATATCAGTTTCGCTGAAATACTGATCATTGCAATTATGGCTCTGATCGTGGTGGGCCCACAGCGACTCCCCAAGGTCGCCCGGACCTTAGGATATCTATTCGGACGTGCGCAGCGTTACGCAGATAATATCAAAAGTGATATCCGGCATGAAATGGAGCTGGAAGAGCTGAAGAAACTAAAAAATTCAATGCAGGAAGCTACCCATACTTTTGATGATACGATTCGGCAAGAAATAAATAAGTTACAGGAAACAAGGAAGACCCCGGCAGTTTCTGTGCCACCACGAGCAATCATGACAGGGGACAGATCATTGGTGGAATTCAATACCGCCCAAGCTGGGCCTGCATCTAAACAGAATCCAAAGTCAGATGATGCAACCAGGAAGCTTCCTGACGATGCCGGTAGTGCGACTTTCAAATAACACTCTCGTACTGGTAGATCAATACAACCGCATCGACACCCATTGCCCTGCCCTGTGATGACATGAGCACTGAAGATACTTTCATTTCACATCTGATGGAATTGCGCACTCGGCTGATACGCGCATTCGGAGTTCTGTTGCTGGGATTTCTGCCCTGTGCCTATTATGCACAAGAACTTTATTCGCTTCTGGCACAACCCCTTCTGGAACAACTACCGCAAGGTGGACAGATGATTGCCACGGAAATTGTCACTCCATTCTTTGTTCCGATGAAAGTTGCAATGATGGCTGCTGTGGTAATCACATTACCGCACACTCTCTACCAGGTGTGGGCCTTCGTTGCGCCGGGGCTATATTCACACGAAAAACGCATGGTATTGCCGTTGGTTCTTGCTAGCAGCTTCCTGTTCATCTGTGGAATGGCATTTGCCTACTTCGCCGCACTGCCATTGGTATTCGAGTTCGTCACCCATTTTGCACCTGAAGGTGTGGCAGTAATGACCGATATCGGCAAGTATCTCGACTTTGTCCTGACCATGTTCATGGCCTTCGGCGTGACTTTTGAGGTGCCGGTACTCGTCGTAATGCTGGTCCGAATGGGTGTTATTTCGATTGCTAAATTGAAAGATATCCGTAGCTACGTCTTGGTTGGTGCATTCGTAGTTGGTGCGATCTTTACACCGCCCGATGTGGTTTCGCAATTCATGCTGGCAGTACCACTTTATCTACTCTATGAACTGGGTATCCTGGTCGCAGTTTTCATGGGAAAACCTTTACCAGTTAAAAGTTGTCAGTTCACGAGCGATGAAGGAAAGAAACAGAGTCCGAATGAGACTGAGGCCAAGGAAAGTCGTTAAGCCAAAAACCGATTGGCTAGAAGTATCTCTAGCACTATTCCATCGCATTCTGATCTGCTTCCTGCGGAGATGGCTTAGGTCGTTTTCCAACCTTTATTTTGACGATTTTCTCTACCTGACTACGGACCACTGTAATAGCGCCAGTCTCTCCCGGAGGAATTGCTGAAATCAGATTAAGCATGACTGAGGAGTCATTGACCACTTTATTGTCCACCGCCACCACGATATCCCCAGGCTTCATTCCGGCTTTATCGGCGGGGCCATCCTTAAGCACCCCCGCAATCAACGCACCGTCGGCGCTGTTACGTTTAAATGACTCAGCCAACTCCGGAGTCAAATCTTGCACCTCTACACCAATCCAGCCACGTGTCACCCCACCCGTTTGAATGATCTGTTCCATTATCTGTTTGGCAATATTGGCAGGAATAGCAAAGCCAATACCAAGTGATCCGCCATTTGGAGAAACAATTGCAGTATTAATCCCGATCAGGTTTCCGGAGGCATCCACCAGTGCGCCACCAGAATTCCCAGGATTAATAGCAGCATCGGTCTGAATAAAATTCTCAAAAGTATTAATGCCTAGATGCGATCTTCCCAGCGCGCTGATAATGCCCATAGTTACAGTCTGTCCAACACCAAACGGGTTGCCAATGGCAAGCACCATATCACCCACCTTGGCGTGATCAGAGTGTCCAAAAGTTATAGCAGGTAATACTCCCATATTGACCTTTATAACGGCAATGTCAGTCTCTGGATCCGAACCAATGATGCGCGCCCTAGCTTTTCTGCCATCCATCAATGCAATATCGATCTCATCCGCGGCCTCAACTACATGATGATTGGTAAGGATATAACCTTCTGGACTTACGATTACACCGGATCCAAGACTTGATGAGCGCCGTGACTGGGATTCGAAACGATCGCCAAAGAAACGTCGGAACATGGGATCATCCAACAGCGGATGGGCAGGCACCTTGACATCCTTGCTGGTAAAAACATTTACTACTGAGGGAGTTGCAACTTGCACGGCATCACTAAAGCCACCAGGCTTAGATGCGCCATCGCGGACAGCCTCTTTCAGCGTCACCATGCCGACATGATTACCCTGCAGTAATAGTTCAGGACGCAAGGTAGAGACAACAAACAATACCGCAAGGAATATCGTCACTGTTTGTGCGAAAATTAACCAGAACTTATGCATATCTTTATCTAGATTTCAGTACCAGAATAATTTCCATAAAAAATAGAGGGGAGCATTGATGCGACTGAATGAACTCGAAATCTATCTAAATCAATTGCTCGACGTTAACCATATACAGGATTATTGCCCAAATGGACTGCAAGTGGAAGGGCGAAGCGAAGTACGTAAGCTGGTTAGTGGTGTGACTGCGTCATTTGATTTCCTGCAAGCTGCTGTGGCCGCTGGTGCTGATGCCGTGTTAGTTCATCATGGTTATTTCTGGCGCGGTGAGAATCAATGCTTAACCGGCAGGAAACGCCGTCGCATTGCGCTACTGATAGAGAATGATATCAGCCTATTTGCTTATCATCTACCGCTGGACGTTCATTTGGAATTAGGCAATAACGCTCAACTCGGACACAGACTCGGCCTCATCGAGACCGGTCGTTTTGGCGAACAGAGTATTGCTGCACAGGGGACCCTACCTCAGGCCATGACGTTGAAAGATTTTGGAAAGAGCATAGGGCAGCTATTGTCACGAAGTCCCTTGATGATTGGTGATGAAAAAAAACTAGTTCACCGGATAGCTTGGTGTACTGGCGCAGCTCAGAATTATTTCGACGAAGCGATTCAGTTAGGTGTAGATGCATTCATCACTGGTGAAATTTCAGAACAGAATGTGCATGCCGCACGTGAATCCGGTGTTGCCTTCATTGCGGCTGGACATCATGCTACCGAGCGTTATGGTGTCCAGGCGTTGGGAGAGCATCTGGCACAAGAATTTGGAATTGCCACACAATTCATTGATCTGGACAACCCGGTATGAACAAGATTGCCTTAAATAGAGGGAATAGCAGCTTTACTATTACGCCTAAACCTCGCCGCGCAAATTCGTCACACAGATAAAAATAGGAATAATCATGGGGCATACGCCGCTGCATGGAATAAAAGTTATTGAAATGGGAACACTCATTGCCGGGCCATTTGCAGCAAGATTAATGGCGGAATTTGGTGCAGAAGTTATCAAAATTGAATCGCCCAAAGATGGCGACCCTCTGAGACAGTGGCGCAAACTTCATGATGGCACATCCTTATGGTGGTACGTGCAGGCACGAAATAAGAAATCAGTAACCATTAATCTCAAAAAGGAAGCGGGGCAAAAAATTATCAGGGAGCTAGTAAAGGATGCGGACATTGTCATAGAAAATTTTAGACCGGGTGTGATGGAAGGTTGGAATTTAGGCTGGGAGCAACTTAGCACGATCAACCCAAGGCTCATTATGGTCCGAATCTCTGGGTACGGGCAGACGGGGCCATACCGCGACCGCCCCGGATTTGGAGCGATAGGAGAGTCCATGGGCGGCCTACGCCACCTCACCGGTTACCCTGAACAGGCTCCGGTAAGGGTAGGCGTGTCAATCGGTGACTCCATCGCCGCCATGCATGGTGTAATGGGTGCATTGATGGCCTTGCATCAGCGCACTAAAGGAGATGGCAAGGGACAGGTGGTGGACGTAGCATTATATGAATCTGTATTCAATCTTATGGAAAGCTTACTACCAGAGTACGGAATGTTTGATTTCATCCGGAACCGTAGCGGCGCAGCTCTACCCGGCATTACCCCATCGAATACTTACCCATGCCGTGACAAGAAGTACGTGGTGATTGGGGCTAATGCTGACAGTATTTTTAGGAGGTTGATGATCGCTATTGGTCGCAACGATCTTGCCAATGATCCGGAGCTCGTACATAACGATGGACGAGTACCGCGTACCAACGAACTTGATGAGGTAATTGCGGCATGGACAATGCAACATAGCTTGGATGAAATTCTAGAAGCTCTCAGCAAGGCAGAGGTCCCCGTAGGGAAAATCTATGATATCGCTGATATCGTCAACGATCCTCACTACCAGGCCCGGGGGATGATTCAGCAGTTTGAGCTTCCAGATGGATGTTCGGTAAAGTTACCCGGAATTGTTCCAAAACTATCAAGAACACCAGGCGAAACCCGTTGGATTGGGCCAAAACTTGGCGCTCATACAGCAGAAGTCCTCTACAGCTTAGGATATGACGAAGCAGCGCAAGAAACGTTAAAAGCAGATGGAATAATTTAATCGCTATACAGATATCAAGAAGAAGGGTTAGTTTAAGAATACGACGCCATCAGAATACTGAAATTAACTTTATATATCAATGCGATATTAAAATTTAAGAGTGCATTTTGAAAGAGAAACAGAGGATATATCTCACATAAATTTACTCTGTAAATTTATTGACAGGTAAAGTCTAAGGGGGTAGTCTGCGCGGGTCGTATGGAATGGGCCATACAGGTAGAGGGGAACTGATCAACCGGTTCGGCAGTCGAAGAGCT
>Ga0208960_1000014_pt1 | contig 119552 bp, 121 predicted proteins | sample GreLakmeON33MSRF_FD_187703 | JGI IMG/M metagenome (GOLD analysis project Ga0208960, IMG submission 187703) | Freshwater lentic microbial communities from great Laurentian Lakes, MI, USA - Great Lakes metaG ON33MSRF (SPAdes) | ecosystem: Environmental > Aquatic > Freshwater > Lake | place... | reverse complement strand
GTTTGCCAGATGACCAGAGCGCGGCAATTAGATTCCGCTTCTTGTATTGCATGCTGGAGCCCATCCAATACATCATTTCCAATGGTGTGCATCTTGCTCTTGAAGCTAACGATAGCAATGTCATCGCCGGTGTGCCACATACGGATTGCATCAGTCTCGAATATGGTCGTACCGTATTGCACCCCCTCCCCAAGGAGTAGATCTGGAAATAGCTGCCGACGGTAGACCGGGAGGCTTGGGCGTGCGCGCAGAGTATTGGAAGATGGAGCATATGAACCCTGCGAATCATGCACGCCAACTCGATCCGGTTCGAGCACCCAGCTGGGCAAGGGTGCATCACTCATACTGTTACCTGAGGTGATATCCGCGTTCACCCAACCCGCGATCTGGCTCCAACCTGCCTCTTGCCATATTTCAAATGGCCCAAGTTTCCAGCCAAATCCCCACCGTATAGCAAGATCTAGATCGCGAGCATTATCCGCGATAGCAGTCAGATGCAAAGCGCAGTAATGAAATAAATCTCTATAAATCGCCCACAGGAATTGAGCCTGAGGATGTGCGTTGGCGCGCAGTAATGCGAATCTTTCGACAGGGTCTTTAAGCTTTAGAATCACTTTGATCTCGTCGTTAACAGCATCTGTAGCAAGACGATATGTCCGCGTGTTGAGATCGAATACGTGTATCTCTTTACCCACCTTCTGGTAAACCCCGCATTTGCTCTTTTGTCCCAGCGAACCATTGTTGATTAATCCTTGCAGCCAATCTGGGGGTGTAAAGTATCTGTGCCACGGGTCTTCAGAAAGGCCGTCGCGCATGGTATTGATCACATGTGCAAGGGTATCCAGCCCGACTACATCCGCAGTACGGAAGGTTGCGCTCTTGGGACGGCCGATAAGGGGTCCGGTCAAGGCATCAATCAGGTCAAAGCTGAGATTAAATTTTCGGCCGTGGTGCATGGTGGCGAGCATGGAGAACATGCCTACCCGGTTCGCGATGAAGTTGGGCGTGTCCTTGGCGCGGATTACGCCCTTGCCAAGATAGGTGACGAGGAATGCTTCGAGATCATCTAGCATTGCAGCATCACTATCTTCGTAGGGAATCAATTCAACCAGGTGCATGTAGCGGGGTGGGTTGAAAAAATGAACTCCGCAAAAACGACGGCGAAGATTTTTGGGGAACGCTCTGGCTAACTGGTTAATAGAGAGGCCAGAGGTATTACTGGCAAAGATCGTGTGTTCACTGAGGTATGGTGCAACCTTGGCGTACAACTCTGCTTTCCAATCCATGCGCTCAGCAATGGCCTCGATCACAATATCGCAATCCTTGAGCAGATCAAGATGCTCACCGTAATTGGCGGGCTGGATACAGGCCGCTCTGGTCGTGGTGGACAGCGGTGAGGGCTCTTGTTTTCGCAGGCGTTCAACCGCCTTAATTACGCTATCGTTAGGATCCCCTTGTTGACTAGGGAGCTCGAATAGCAGTGTCTCGATATTAGCATTGGCTAAGTGCGCTGCAATCTGCGCCCCCATAACGCCCGCACCTAGCACCGCAGCCTTACGCACGATGAAATTATTGTTTCTCAATTGATCCCCCCGTCACATTCGGCCTTCTACTCACTCTTTTGGAACTGCTCGTGGTTTGCGCTGCTCGTCAACGGCTACATAAGTTAAGACCGCTTCTGTCACCTTGCTGCATACTTCTGCCCCACCCTCGCGCGGGCCCCGTTGGGCATAAACTTCCACATTGACCGCGATTGATGTATTCCCTACCCTGATAATTTCTGCATAGAAACTCACTAGATCGCCAACAAAGACCGGTTGCTTGAAAACAAAAGAATTGACCGCAACCGTCACCACCCGTCCGCGTGCACGGCGAATGGCGGGCAGACTGCCTGCAATATCCACTTGCGCCATGATCCATCCCCCAAAAACGTCGCCGGCGTAGTTAGTGTCTGTCGGCATCGGAACGATGCGAAGGATAGGGTCTCGCCCGGTCGGCAGAGACGTGAGGATTTCAGAATTATCATTCACTTTTGTCGGATCTCAATGTTTGGCAAGCTGTCATTTCAACGGGTGGGTTGGCCCGCATAGAGTTCATCAATCTCGATCTTGTAGCGCTCTAGCACCTGTCCCCGCCGAAGTTTTAGAGTGGGCGTGAGCATGTCATTCTCAACCGTCCACGGTAAGGCAAGTAGTACAACGCGACGGATCTTCGCATAACCTGGAAAATCGCGTATTTGATGCGCGATCTTCTCCAGCACGACCTCCTTGGCCCGTGAGTTATTCAGCATAGGTTCAAGATTAGGATCAAGATTGTACTGCAAAGCAAGGCTTCCCCAATTGCGCGGGTTTAACACCACTAATGCACTCAAATACGGCCGCCCCTCACCGAGCAGCATGATTTGGTGAAACAGATGATCACGTAGAATTGCCGCTTCCATATCTACTGGAGGAATCTTTTCTCCATTGGACATGACTATAATTTCCTTCAGGCGACCGGTAATGGTCACTCGACCCTGCTCATCAATGTGCGCTATATCTCCAGAATTGAGCCATCCATCGTCTGTCAGTACTGCTTTTGTGGCTTCAGGGTTATGCCAGTAGCCCATCATCACATTGGGGCCGTGGACTAGTAGGGCATTGTGTTCGCCGAGTTTTACGGTAACACCCGGAATGGGTGGGCCGACACTGGACGGAAAATTATTTTCGAAGGTGTTGGTGCATACAACGGGGCTACTTTCAGTCATGCCATATCCTTGCAGAATGGGCAAACCCAGTCCGATGAACATACGCGAGACCTCTGTTGGTAAAGCGGCACCACCGCTCATCGCCATTCTCAAACGGCCCCCCAGTTTATCCATGACCTTACGAGCGACTAGTTTATTCAATAGTGGCCATAGCAAGTGTGAAGCATGCCAAGGGGTTCGCCCCTGCAGGTGTTCAAAACGACTGTAACCAACATCTACCGCCAGGTCGAATACGTACCGTCCTAGCGATGAGCCTTCCTCAAGCTTAGTACAGACACCGGTATGAATTCGCTCATAAATGCGCGGAACCGAAACTAGCAGGGTGGGGCGAATTGTTAGCAGATCCTCTTGCAGTTGCTGGATTGAGCGGGCATGAGCGACAGTGGCTCCGGCCATCATCGGCAGGTAGTAACCTGCAGTGCGCTCAAAAGTATGAGATAGCGGCAGAAAAGACAGCAGTAGATCGCACTGCTCAACTCGTATAACTTGTAGGCAGCTATACGCATTGCTGAGAATGTTGAAGTGACTGAGCATAACCCCCTTGGGGCGACCAGAAGTGCCTGAAGTGTAAATGATGGTGGCAAGGTCATCCGACGCACAGAGATGCATGACCTCACCAGCTGGGCTTGGTGGAGGTAACCAACCAGGCAGCGCTCGAACTAAGTCACGATCAGCCCAATTGGTATCCTCGGCAAATGGACTGATTGTCACCACCCGTAACAAGCCGCCGAGCTGACCACGTACTTCAGAGAACATCTGCCACTGTGGCATATTCTCTAATAGCAGCATCTTAGCGCCGGAGTCGTTCAGGACATAGGATGCGTTCTCAGGGCGGTCAGCTGTATAAAGAGGGACCACCACTAAACCCAGGCCCAGCGCAGCCTGGTCCAGCATCACCCATTCAGGGCAATTTCTTGCCATCACGGCGATGCGGTCTCCTGCGACTAAGCCCTCTCCCATGAGGGCCAGTTGCCAGCGGGCAACCTCTCGGGACATTTGCACCCAAGTGTGATCGCGCCACTTGCCATCCGATGGATCATAGTCCCGGTAAGCCACTCCGTTCGGCGAGCGACGGACGCGCTCATTGAACAAACCAGCCAGCGTTCCGGCAGCCTCTACTGTGATGATGTCCAACGATTTTTGTTGCGGCATGACCACCTTTACACCAATAATTTATTTTTGCGTACCGAAGTCTGATGGAAAGTCATCCACCATAATGACATGTCGGCGTAGCGACTTCATTTCTGTTAATGACTCCGCCTCAATGGCAGTGATAATGCCCAGTTCCAGTGCTTCAGTAATCTTCTCATCACCTTGCGTGGAAATAAGGCCAGACTTGACTGCAGCACGGACCTTGGACTCCGTGATCTCACATTGCGTCGCGCACCGAAGGGCCTTTTCCAAAATGCCTATTGGCTCATCTGAGGAGCTTGGTATATAGATTCCTGCAGTTAGGCGGTCACGCGCGTCACTCGGTTCCAGCATCAGCATCGCCACCATGTGACCTAGGTCATCGCCAGGAGGGGGGTACGTTTTGCCCAGTGGAAATATCAGCGCCCGCAGCACCCATGCCGCAAGCCGGTTAGGAAAATTATTCAGTAAGCCATCGAATGCTTGCTGTAAATGATAAAGTGCGTCCTGTATCGACCAATTAAGCAACGGCAAATCGGAAGCTGGACGGGCATCATCCTCGAAACGTTTCAGCGTCGCTGAGCACAGGTATAGCAGGCTGAGAATATCGCCCAGTCGGGCAGAGAGCTTTTCCTTGCGCTTGAGAGACCCACCCAGAGCGAGCATGGAGATATCTGCGGCCAGCGCAAAGGCAGCTGACAGTCGGCTCAGTTGTTGGTAGTAATGTCGTACCTCGGGAGCGACATTGAGGGGCGCACCTGCCAGAGAGGAGCCGGTTAGTCCATGAAATAGTGATCTCAGGCTATTACCAACACTGAAGGAGAGGTGCGCCATCAGCGTCTGGTCAAACTCCAGAGAAGCGCGGCCGAGATCGCTGTCATTGGCCGCATGAATTTCCTTAAGTACATAGGGGTGGCAGCGGATCGCCCCCTGCCCGAATATCATCATACTGCGAGTAAGGATATTTGCACCCTCCACCGTTATGCTGACAGGAGTTTGCTGGTAGGTGCGTGCGAGATAATTGCTGGGACCCATGCAGATGCCCTTGCCCCCGTGCACATCCATCGCATCATTAATGGTCTGCCGGCTGCGCTCAGTGAGATGGTACTTGACGATGGCAGAGATGACAGAGGGTTTCTCCCCTAGATCGACTGCGCCCGCTGTCATCACACGAGCTGCATCCATCATGTACGTATTTCCGCCAATACGAGCGAGAGCCTCTTCAACCCCCTCGAAACGACCGATGGGCATACCAAACTGGGTCCTGACCCGGCCATACGCCCCGCTGGTAAGGGCCGCTAGTTTAGCGGCACCAGTAGCCGTCGCGGGCAATGAAATCGAGCGACCAGCAGCGAGGCAGTTCATCAGCATTCGCCAACCGATACCGACTCCACCGAGTCCGCCGATCACCCATTCCATCGGGATGAATACATCCTGACCAGAGTTAGGGCCATTCTGAAAGGCAGCATCGAGCGGGAAATGGCGTCGGCCGATATTGACCCCCGGGGTATTGGTGGGGATTAGTGCTAGTGTAATGCCGAGATCTTTTTTGGTGCCGAGCAGACCATCCGGGTCGTAAAGCTTGAATGCCAATCCCAGCAGCGTCGCAACCGGGCCCAGTGTGATGTAGCGCTTTTCCCAGGTGACGCGCATTCCTAGGACATCCTGGCGGCCATTGAATTCGCCCTGACAGACAGTGCCTGAGTCAGGGATTGAGCCGGCATCCGACCCGGCACTTGGGCCGGTAAGTGCGAAACAGGGGACCTCCAATCCCTTCGCTAAGCGGGGTAGGTAATGGTTTTTTTGTTCCTCGGTACCGTAATGCAGCAAGAGTTCCGCTGGGCCAAGTGAGTTTGGCACCATCACTGTTACTGCCGCCGTGCCGCTGCGAGAGCCGATCTTCATTACCACTTCCGAATGGGCAAGCGCAGAAAATCCGTGCCCGCCGTATTGCCTCGGGATGATCATGCCGAAAAAACCATTTTGCTTAATGAATTGCCAGACTTCAGGTGGCAGATCATGAAGTTCGCGAGTGATCTTCCACTCGTCCAACATCTCGCACAACTGCTCCACCGGACCGGCGAGGAAGTTCCTCTCCTCGGTCGTCAGTTGAGGCTTGGGGTAGGCTAGGAGCTTATTCCAGTCGGGCTTGCCGCTGAATAGGTCTCCATCCCACCAAACGGTACCCGCATCTAGAGCCTCCTGTTCGGTCTGCGAGACCTGGGGTAGGATATTGCGGAAAATTTTGAGCACAGGGTTTGAAACGAGCGCTCGCCGGAGTGACGGAACAAGCAGAACTGTGCCGATGATGACGGGCAGTAACAGGAGCAGGGAAAAAAGAGTCATGGTAGAGATGAGTTCTCCTGCGAAGGTGAGGGAAACTAGGGCATATTAACCTAAACCTGTAACTGGGAACCACGAAACGGGTTTCGTATGTGAGCAGCGGTGTTCACGACAATCATTTCATGCTCATCCGGTTATCTACCTTTTTAACGCCTTCTACCATCCAGGTGAGGGTGTTGGCGCGATCGATCTGGCTCTGAGTTTTAACCAACCCACTCAGTATGATCTCGCCAGCGCGGGCTTCGACCTGCAAGTCCAGTCCGCTGAGTTCCGAGTCAGTTAGTAACGAGGACTTCACTGTGGAGGTCAGGGTGTTGTCATCCGCTAGCGCTTTTTTTGGCGGCTCTACCCAGGTCTCATGCACGCCCTCACCAAATTTTTGGCATGAGCTGATGGATAGGATGCCGGTCAGGACCATGACCAGCGGAAGTAACTTGCGGTGATTTTTCATGATGCCTCCTTTCATGAGATTGAGAGCCAGTAGTAATTAATTAAGACATGAGCCCGGTAGCTGTCGCGAACATAAGTTTGCTGCCCTATCCAAAATGATCGCTTGCAGATACGTCGATACTTGTTGTGCAAGATCCTGAGACAGGCAGTCAAACCCATGCAGTCCTTGCATCGGACGAAGCCAGGTGAGTTGGCGTTTAGCCAGTTGGCGGGTGGCGGCTATTCCCATTGACCGCATTTCATTCATGCTGACTTCTTTATTCAGGTACATCCGTACTTGGCGGTAACCGACACATCGCATTGCAGGGGTATCGGCATCAAATTCAAATTTATCAAGGAGAGAACGTACTTCGTCAATCAGTCCAAGGTTAAGCATCTCGTCGAAGCGATGTGAAATTCGCTGATGCAGCATCACGCGTTCACTTGGAATTAGGGCGATATGTATAGTCTGATAGGGTAAGTCGACAGATCTGGGCTTTGTCAGGATCTCAGACATTGGTTTTTTGGCGAGGTAACACACCTCCAGTGCGCGCTGGATGCGCTGACTATCAGTCGACTTAATCCTGGCGGCACTGACGGGGTCGATCTGCTGAAGCTGAAGGTGCATTGCAGGCCAACCGAGATCTTCAGCCATGCTACTGATAGTCATGCGGAGCTCACTATCTGCAGCGGGTAATTCAGATAGTCCATGCATCAGTGCTCGAAAATAAAGCATAGTCCCGCCAACAAGAAGCGGGATATTTCCGCGCCTGGTGATCTCGCCCATCGCGAGCAGCGCGTCATCACGGAACTGTCCTGCGGAATAACGCTCGTATGGCTCGATCAGGTCGATCAAGTGGTGAGGTATGGCGGCCAGAGTTTCGGTATTAGGTTTGGCGGTACCGATATCCATATGACGGTATACCTGAGCTGAATCCACGCTAACGATTTCCACCGGTAGATGGCGGGAGATTTCTAAGGCAACACTACTTTTGCCGCTGGCGGTCGGCCCCATCAGAAAGATCGCGGGAGGGTAGTTTTGATCAGTTTTGAGTATCTGGTTCAGCGCCGACATTTATTTAATCTAGATGAGCTATTAAGTGATGCTCGAATCGACGCGAGAGATTTAGGTCAGTCAGGGAATGCCACGTTGCTATCTCGCATCCAAATTACTTCTCTAGGCCGAAGTATAGCCCGCCCAACATGATAAAAGCCAGACTCGATGTCGTGGTGGGTGGCGATCATTTCAGTTAGAATTCATGCTGATTTACAGCGTAAATTTGACTCTTTTTTTGGTAACTTTTTATGATCCTGATCCTTACCCCGGGCACCCATCCAGATAACGCCGAGTATCAGCAGTTACTGGAGCGACTGTCTAACATGCCGGGGATTACTACCCGTATACATACCGAGATTGGGATTGGGCAGACCCTGACTGAGATATACCTGATTGGCAATACCACGGCCCTGACACTTGAGGATATGCAAGGACTGCCGTGCGTAGAGAGGGTGGTCCGCGTCTCGGAGGAGTACCGTGTTTTGGGGCGGCACAAGGGCGATGACCGGCCTACGCATTTTGATTATAACGGCGTTCGTTTCGGACAAGACACTCTGAACCTATTTGCTGGGTTATGCGCGGTAGATACGCCCGAGCATGTCGAGATGATGCTAAGAGCATTACGCGACCATGGCCAGGTCTGTACCCGCATGGGAGCCTACAAGCCTCGCACCAGTCCTTATGCATTTCAGGGGCACGGCAAGAATTGTCTGCCGTACGTACTCGACCTGGCTGGAAAGTATGGCATCAAGGTCATCTCCATGGAAATCACTCACGAATCGCATGTCGATGAAATTCGTGAGGCACTTAATCAGACCGGCAGCCCGGCCGGTGTGATGCTGCAGATTGGTACTCGTAATACGCAGAATTTCGAGCTACTTAAAATCGTTGGCCGCCAGCAGAATTTTCCGGTTCTGATCAAGCGGGGTTTTGGCATTACCCTAGATGAGTCCCTTAATGCGGCAGAATACCTGGCCTCTGAAGGTAACCACAAGGTGGTGTTTGGCCTACGAGGAATGAAGACCAATATGGCAGACCCTCATCGCAACTTTGTGGATTTCGCTCATGTGCCGGTGGTCAAGCGATTGACTCGCATGCCGGTATGCATAGACCCATCGCATTCAGTTGGAGCTCGCACCTGTTCCCCGGACGGGATACTCGACATCATGCATGTTACTGCCCAGGGCATCATCGCCGGTGCCAATATGGTGTTGGTGGATTTTCATCCAGTGCCGAGCAAGGCGCTGGTCGACGGGCCTCAGGCATTATTAATCAGAGAGCTGCCACAGTTTCTGGAAGATGTTCGCATTGCCCGCGAGGCTTATCTGCAGCGCGCAGCACTCGCTGAACGGTACTGCCAAGAATAAGGGGTATTAGAACATTTCCTCCGCGGCACAGTTTATTTTAAGACCCTTTCATAGAGTCTCTTCTCTCTTAGGAAGGGTCTCTGGCATAAGCCCGGCGTTTCTGGTGTTGTTGTTTTTGTCCTCACTATTCTCGTATGTACCCATTGGGATAGCCGCCTCGGCAGGGGCCCCGCTAAGGCTGGCCGATGACCGCGGCCATAGCATTTATTTGGAGCGTCCCGCAAGGCGCATCATCTCACTCTCTCCTAGCATCACCGAGTTGGTATATGCTGCCGGCGCTGGCGACAAGCTCGTGGGAGTGAGTATTCAGAGTGATTATCCGGCATTTGGAAGATCCATCCCGGAAATTGGGGGGGTGTCTGGGCTTGATCTGGAGAGGCTGATAATGCTTAGACCTGATCTGGTGATTGCGTGGGGTAGTGGTAACGCTGTGGATATTGATAGACTCGAAAAACTTGGCTTACCCGTTTTTGTGACGGAAGCGGCTAGACTGGAGGACATCCCGAGGCTGTTACGATTAATCGGGCAGGTGGCTGCAACCCCAGTCGAGGCGGAGTCCTCAGCACTTTCCTTTGAAACAGAACTTCGAATGATCAAGCAGAGCAATGCTGGTCGGCAGCGCATCAGTGTGTTTCTGCTGATTTGGAGTCAACCACTAATGACAGTAAATGGCGACCATATTATCAGTGACATTATTAATCTATGTGGAGGGATCAATATATTTGCCACAGCGTCGACCCTAGCGCCAGTGATTTCGGCTGAAAATTTGTTACAGGCCGACCCTCAGGTCATTATTGGCGGAGTATTACCTGAAAGCGGAGCGGGAGCGCTCTGGCAGCGGTTTCCACAGATGAGAGCAGTGAGGAATAAGCATTTATTTTTTGTTCACCCTGACTTGCTTCACCGTCAGACGCCACGGATGTTGCAGGCAGTCAAAGAGGTGTGTATGTACCTAGATCAAGCCCGCTTGGAGTAAGAGCATCAATAGGAATGCACATTTTCACTCGGGGGGGGCGGTGCAAATGCTTGTTCAGAAGTTGATCCATGGAGGCGTGACCACTAGACTGCAGGCATTCTAAGGGAGTTGAGTGCCGTATTTCTCAAAATGAGTGCTAGACACTGTGGGCTCAGATAGGAAAATTTAATTGGAGAGGGGCCCGAATGCTTTAGAATATTCGCCGAATGAGGTCAGATTATTATGGAGAATGAGCAATGATCAAAGTATTACTTGCAAACCCTAGAGGCTTCTGTGCCGGGGTAGATCGGGCGATCGAGATTGTCGAGCGGGCCCTGACCATGCACGGCGCACCAATTTACGTACGCCACGAGGTGGTTCATAACCGTTTCGTGGTAGAGAATCTTGAAAAAAAGGGGGCGGTATTCGTCGAGAATCTCGACGAAGTGCCCAGCGGGAGCATTCTAATTTTCAGCGCCCATGGTGTCTCGCATGAGGTGCGTCGCGAGGCTGATGCACGAAAATTCAAGGTGTTCGATGCCACCTGCCCTCTGGTCACTAAGGTTCATATGGAAGTCGGAAAGATGCGCGATCAGGGGAGGGAGGTCATCATGATCGGCCACCAGGGGCATCCGGAAGTAGAGGGCACTATGGGGCAAGCAGAGGGGCATGGCCCGGCGATGTACCTGGTCGAGACAGAAAGCGATGTCGCCGACTTACAAGTTAAGAATCCTGACAACTTGGCTTATGTCACCCAGACCACACTCTCAGTTGATGATGCCACTCGGGTAATCACGGCCTTAAGAAAACGCTTTCCAAAGATCGTTGGACCGAAAAAAGACGATATTTGTTATGCCACACAAAATCGTCAGGATGCGGTCAAGTTGATGGTAAATCAATGTGATCTTGTGATTGTGGTCGGTTCTCCCAACAGCTCTAACTCTAACCGCTTGTGTGAGGTTGCACGAAATGCCGGCGTGGACTCTTATATGATAGACCGTGCCGAACAATTACAGGACGAGTGGCTCGCAGGCAAAGTCCGAATTGGTATCACCGCCGGAGCTTCCGCACCGGAAGTGTTGGTGCAAGAGGTGATATCACGATTGAAACAAATTGGGTCGGAGCAGGAAGGCGGCGTGGTAGTGGAGGAGTTGAGCGGGGTGATTGAGGCGGTAGTCTTTCCGCTACCAAAGAGTTAATTGGGGCGATAAGCGAGTAAGTCTTTTCTAGGCTCCCCAGCCAGACTGGTAAGGGGAAACGTCGAATGGTTGCGCTACACCAGTCATTTCATTTAACAGGATCTTGGCGCTAGCTGGGGCCATGGTTACGCCATAACGGAAGTGACCACTGTTGATGTAGAGATTGTCGAGCTGAGGGTGACGCCCGATAGTTGGAATATTATGTGGTGAAGCTGGGCGCAGACCAGACCACTGTTGTACTGGCGCCATGCCTGACAATGCCGGTAATAATTCTTGTGCACCCTTGAGCAGATTGTCGCGTGCAGCGGCAGTGACCCCCTTATCAAAACCAACATCTTCTAGCGTGCTGCCAATCAGCAGGCAACCATCGCGACGAGGTATCAAATACAAATCGTCTTTTAATAGGATGAAACGTAGAGGTGCCACAGAAAACCTGAACAGTAACATCTGTCCGCGCGCAGGTTTGATATCGAGGTCAAGGGCGTGTTGTCCGAGCACTTGCTTGCTCCAAGCGCCAGCGGCGACGACGTATTGCCCTGCACTGAAAGTTCCGCACGCAGTAGCAATTGAATTTACTTGGCCGTTCCCGGCTACGATGTGACTCACAGCGCACTGCTCGACAATTCGGCCGCCTAGCAACTCCACTCTTTTGCGCAGCGCCCGCAAGAGGCGCGGGTTTCTCACTTGTGCAACATCTGATAGAAGGAGCGCATCACATTCTCTGTCGGTCCCCCCTCCCGTTCTAGGAATAGAAAGAGCATCATACTGGGAAGCCCTCTCCACCTTAACCCCGTGCGATGTGCACCACTGTTGCGCATCGCACATGCTAAAGGGGGGAAGCACCAGCATTCCGCTCCTCTCATACTCCGGGTCGATCCCGCTTACGGTATGCAACTCATCCATCCAGTTGGCGAATAGAGAGGCACTATAATTAGTCAGCCGGGTCACCTCATTTGGGTAATCCCACGGGCACAATGGCGAGAGAATGCCGCCACCCGCCCAAGAAGATTCAAGCCCCACTTCGCCTCGTTCCAGTAAGGTTACGGTTGCGCCTTGTAAGAGCAGCTGTTCGGCTGTAGCGAGGCCAATGATACCAGCGCCAATTACAATAAAATCTTGATCCATCTCTCTGTTATTCATTATATTTAGCTTGCTGTTGACCTGTTGAGGCGACAATTAATTGCCCTGCTCGTAATATTTATCCTGCTTTATCCACACCGTACGTGGTGGTAATATTGCACTAATTTAATATTAGGTGCAGGCATCATGGCTGGTCATAGTAAGTGGGCTAATATCAAGCACAAGAAGGCCGCGACAGATGCTAAGCGCGGAAAGATTTTCACGCGACTCATCAAGGAAATCACTGTCGCTTCGCGTCTCGGAGGTGGGGATCCAGCCAGCAATCCGCGAATGCGACTCGCCATCGATAAGGCGTATGAGCATAACATGCCTAAGGATAACGTTGAGAGAGCAGTTAAGCGAGGAAGCGGCGAACTGGACGGGGTAAATTACGAGGAGGTCCGCTATGAAGGATACGGTATTGCGGGTGCTGCCGTACTGGTTGACTGTCTGACCGATAACCGAGTACGAACCGTAGCTGATGTGCGACATGCCTTCACTAAGTACGGGGGGAACCTTGGTACGGATGGCTCAGTTGGGTTCCTATTCAAGCACTGTGGTCAGATGATTTTTGCCCCAGGGACCAACGAGGATAAGCTCATGGAAGGGGCCTTGGAAGGGGGTGCGGAAGATGTAATTAGCAACGATGACGGCAGCATCGAAGTAATCACAGCACCATATGAGTTAACAGCTGTCAAAATAATCCTAGAAAAGGCAGGCTTCAAAGCAGAGCACGCTGAGGTAACGATGAAACCTGAGAATGAGGCAACATTAACCGGTGACGATGCGGTGAAAATGCAAAAGCTACTGGATGCACTGGAGAGTATTGATGATGTGCAAGAAGTCTATACTACAGCAGTAATAATTTCCAGCGAGTGAAAAGATCCGCATCCTTGGAATAGACCCCGGCTTGCGTATTACCGGTTTCGGGGTCGTAGACAAAATGGGCAGCAGCTTGACTTACATCAGCAGTGGCTGCATCAAGACTCCGGACGGAGAGCTGCCGCTGCGCCTGAAATCTATCCTGGAGGGCCTTAATGAGGTTATCGCAGAGCATCACCCCGACCAAGTCGCGATCGAGCAGGTATTCGTCAATATTAATCCTAAATCGACGCTGATGCTGGGACAGGCACGAGGAGCTGCAATCTGTGCCGCGGTGTTGAAGGGTCTTACCGTTGCAGAATATACCGCACTCCAAGTCAAGCAGGCGGTAGTTGGTAACGGCCATGCAAGAAAAGAACAAGTACAAGAAATGGTGAAGCGGCTGTTGAAGCTTGATGGCAGCCCTAGCGAAGACGCGGCAGATGCGCTTGCTTGCGCAATTTGTCATGCGCACGGCGGGCAAGGCTTGGGAGGGATTTCGACAGCGGGCTATCGGATGAAGCGGGGGCGGTTGGTATGATTGGCCGTATAACGGGGCTATTGCTAGAGAAACGCCCGCCGCTCGTACTTGTGGACGTGCAAGGAGTCGGGTATGAAATTGACGTGCCTATGAGCACGTTTTATCAGATGCCCGCCATCGGTGAGGAGGTCATACTTCACACTCATTTGGTGGTGCGTGAGGATATACATCTTCTATTTGGATTTGGCACGGAATCTGAGAGGCAGGCCTTTCGCCAGCTTGTAAAAATTTCCGGGGTGGGGGCAAGAACTGCATTAGCCGTCCTATCCGGCTTGAGCGTGGTTGATTTGCAGCAGGCGGTTGCAACTCAAGACAGCGACCGTCTCATCAAGACGCCCGGTATCGGAAAGAAGACTGCGGAGCGGCTGTTACTAGAGTTGCGTGACAAGCTCGATTTGAGCTTGGGTGAGGCTGCCAGCGGCGCTGTCGCAGCACTTGCCTCGAGAGGCGGCAATGACATACTCAATGCCCTGCTATCGCTAGGTTATAATGACCGCGAAGCAAGTTGGGCTATCAAGCAGCTGCCTACTGGGGTTGCTGTGTCGGACGGGATCCGTCAGGCATTAAAGCTACTGTCAAAAGAAAAATAATGAAGGTAACTTGCTCCGCACCCAATGAAAGATTGCACGGTCTACGGTTCATCGTGCCGTCCTTGCCAGATTAATGATAGAAACTGATCGACTGATTGCTGCTGAGCCGACCTCTACCCAGGAAGAGGATCTGGAGAGGGCCCTGCGTCCTAAGTTTCTGGATGAGTATGTTGGTCAGGAAAAAGTTCGCGGGCAATTGCAGATTTTCATCGAGGCGGCTCGGCGGCGGAAGGAAGCGCTCGATCATGTCTTGCTATTTGGCCCGCCTGGATTAGGCAAGACGACACTAGCCCATATCATTGCGAGGGAGATGGGCGTGAACTTGCGTCACACTTCGGGACCGGTATTGGAGCGTCCTGGTGATCTGGCGGCACTCCTGACCAATCTTGAGACCAACGACGTTCTTTTCATCGACGAGATCCATCGCTTATCTCCGGTAGTAGAAGAGATTCTTTATCCGGCCCTGGAAGACTATCAGCTCGACATCATGATTGGTGAAGGTCCCGCTGCGCGATCCGTCAAGTTAGATCTGCCGCCGTTCACACTGGTAGGGGCAACTACCCGTGCAGGCATGTTGACCAACCCGTTGCGGGATCGATTCGGGATTATCTCTCGTCTGGAGTTTTATTCTGTAGAGGAACTAACCCGCATCGTCACGCGTTCAGCAGGATTACTTAATGTAGAAATTTCGTCCGACGGGGCGATAGAGATCGCCCAACGTTCTCGAGGCACCCCCCGAATTGTTAACCGTCTTTTGAGGCGGGTGCGAGACTTTGCTGAGGTCAAGGCGGAGGGGCGGATCACTCGCCCGGTGGCGGATGCGGCCCTGATCATGCTGGATGTCGACATTGCCGGATTAGATGTAATGGATAGGAAATTATTATTGGCGGTAATGGAAAAGTTTGGAGGAGGCCCGGTGGGGGTGGATAATCTCGCAGCGGCCATTAGTGAAGAGCGCGGCACTATTGAAGACGTACTAGAGCCTTATCTGATCCAGCAAGGTTACCTAAAGCGGACTCCGCGTGGGCGGATGGCCACAGTGATCGCTTACCAGCATTTCTGCATGGCATTGCCGAAGAATGGTTTGAGCGGAGAGTTATGGGATGGGAATTGAGGGTCTTTCCAATTGATGGATGCTGATATTTGCACTCAGACTGGTGGTGGAGAGGTGATTACAACGGCTGCCTTTTCTCTTCCTGTACGTGTTTATTATCAGGATACAGACGCGGGAGGGGTGGTCTATCATTCGAATTATCTTAATTTTATGGAGCGCGCGCGCTACGAATGGTTACGTGAAATGGGGTTTGATATTCACTCCCTAGTTCAAGTAAACAAGGTGATATTCATGATACGTTCACTCAGTATTGAGTACTTCAAGCCAGCGCTGCTGGACGATTCGTTGCAAGTGAGCGTGAAGGTGAAGGAGTTGGGCAGAAGCAGACTAACTCTCTGCCAAGAAGTGTTGCGTGGCCAGACTTTGCTAGCGGGTGCTGTTGTTAATGCAGTATGTGTGGGTGTTGATACTCTGAAGCCGGTGAGCGTGCCAGTGCCACTACGGCACAAACTTGGGAAAATATTATGAATGCATCAGTTACACAAGATATGTCTATCTTCTACCTAATTAGCAGTGCGAGCTTGCCAGTACAATTAGTGATGGTGTTGTTACTGCTGACCTCATTTATGTCGTGGTGGTTTATTTTTCGTAAGATGTTCGCCATACGGCAGGCGACGAAGCAGAGCGATGAGTTTGAAGATATGTTCTGGAAGGGCCCTGACCTTAACAAGCTCTACCAAAATGCCGGCAACACACGCAATTCGAAGGGCAGCATGGAGCGGATCTTTGAGGCCGGGTTTCGCGAGTTTATTAAGAATAAGCGCCAAGCAGGAATAGATATTAGTACGGTGATGGATGGTACGCGAAGAGCAATGCGAGCGACGTACCAGCGGGAGATGGATGGGCTTGAATCGCACCTATCTTTTCTGGCAACAGTGGGGTCGGTGAGCCCCTACGTTGGTCTGTTTGGCACGGTTTGGGGAATCATGAACTCTTTTCGTGGATTATCTAACGTCACTCAGGCTACGATTGCACATGTCGCTCCCGGCATTGCAGAGGCGCTGATTGCGACTGCGATGGGACTATTTGCTGCAATTCCAGCGGTCATTGCTTACAACCGATACGCGCATGATGTCGACAGGTTGGCAACCCGTTTTGAGAGTTTTATGGAAGAGCTGTCCAATGTGCTTCAGCGGCAAACAGCTTGATGGGAATGGTTTTATGGGGATTACATGATGGCTGAGCGACGTAACAAGCGCCGTCAGATGAACGAGATCAACGTCGTTCCATATATCGACGTGATGTTGGTGCTGCTGGTTATTTTCATGATTACTGCGCCACTCATCAGCCCCGGACAGATTGAGCTGCCGCAGATCGGTAAATCTCTAACACCTCCAGCAGCTCCACTGGAGGTGGTCATCAGGGCGGACGGCACACTGACTCTGCGTGACCGCGACAAAGCGGGCACTGAACAGATCGTCAGCCGCGCCCAATTGGTTGAAACAATCAAGCAAAAACAGTCTGAAAACGCGGATCAACCGGTTGTGATTGCTGCCGACAAGAGCGTGCGGTATGAAGAAGTGATGAACGTAATGGATATTTTGCAGCAGCAGCAAGTGAAAAAAGTCGGACTGCTAGCCAGGTCAAAATGAGCGCGCTGGTAATGCGAGACTCATCACACGCCGAACCGGGACTATTGCCAGCAGGAGCTATGGCTCTTCTGGTGCACGTGATTTTTTTTGTATTTATGGTTTTCGGTCTGAACTGGAAGAGCTATCCGCCACAGGGAATGACTGTCGATTTATGGGATAGTCTGCCCCCACCAAGCCAGTCGGCCGCTGGAGCAAAGCCGTTACCGCCTAAGCAGGCCCCGGCTGAGGTAAAGCCATTACCCCCTAAGCAAGAGGCGCCACCACCAACTAAGCCCGATATCGCGATTAAAGAGAAAATCGACCCCCCAAAGCCTGTCGAGAAGAAGCAGCCAGTGCCTGAAGAGCAAAAGCCGAGGGTTGCTGACGATTTAGAACAACTAGTGCGAGATCAGGAGGCACTTGAGAGTCAGCGGGCACAGCAGGCGGCGCAGTCTAGGGCGCTGGACGTGATCGCTGAATACAAGGCAAAAATAATGGCTAAGATCAGGAGCCGTATTGTCCTGCCGCCTAATATTCCAGATGATTCCGTGGCAGAACTGGACGTTACTTTGTTGCCAGGGGGTGATATTCTCAATGTGAGATTGCGGAAAAGTAGTGGTTACGCTGCATTTGACAGCGCGGTTGAGCGCGCCATTATCTTAGCTAAGCCACTTCCGTTGCCACCCGACCCGTCACTATTTCCCAAGTTCCGTGATTTGAGTCTCAAGGTGCATTATCGCGAATGATGAATAAATCACATGACTATTTATCGGGACCCCCGGTTAACACAATGAAACCTGGTTTTATGTTAGTAAGGCACCGTCAGCCCACTCGCTGCTCCCTTTTCCTAGCTCTTGTACTTTGGTCGATTAGCGCACCAATTCAGGCGGCACTCGACATAGAAATATTTGGGGGAGGCGCATCACGGATCCCTATCGCCATCATCCCCTTCGTAGGGGAAGAAAAACTTAAGCACGGCATCACAGCGGTGGTGGCGGCTGATCTCCAGCGGAGCGGCCTCTTTAGGCTGGTAGACTCATCCGGCCCGTCAATACGTGATCCTCGACAGATTGCGTACCCAGATTGGAAAAGTCGTGGGGCCAATGCGCTAGTGATTGGTAGCGCGGTGATGTTGCCTGATGGTCAAGTAGAGGTGGGTTTTTACCTGATGGATGTAGCAAAGCAGGTACAACTGACCGAGTACACTATGATCGTCCCAGCAGACAGGCTGCGTGCGGCAGCTCATCAGATAGCAGACATCATTTATGAAAAACTGACGGGGGATGTGGGGGTGTTCAGCACCCGCATTGCCTACGTGGTGAAGCAGAGTAATAAATACGCTCTGCAGGTCGCTGATGCAGATGGTTTCAATGCCCAGTCTATCATTGAATACAGCGAGCCGATCATCTCACCCGCATGGTCGCCGGATGGCACCCAGATCGCTTATGTGTCCTTTGAGAATAAGAAGCCAATAGTTTATGTGCAGACACTTGCAACTCGAGCCCGGAAGGCGGTTGCTAATTTTAAAGGAAGCAATAGCGCCCCAGCATGGTCCCCCGATGGCAAGAGGTTAGCGGTCGTGCTGTCCCTACAAGGCGGGTCGCAGATATTTCTAGTGAACGCAGATGGGAGCGGTCTGCAGAGGCTTAGTCAGAGCTCTGGGATAGATACGGAGCCTAATTTTTCGCCAGATGGACAGACAATTATATTTACTTCAGATCGTGGCGGCAGTCCTCAAATCTATCGTATGGCAGTCACAGGATCTGCGTCCGGGGCGGCCGAGCGGCTTACCTTTGAAGGGAGTTACAATGTAAGTCCGCATCACAGCCGGGATGGAAGGGGGTTTACCTTTATTCACCGCAACGGGGCTAATTTCAATGTAGCGGTACAGGACCTAGCGACCCGTCAGGTTCAGTTGCTAACAGACTCGCGTTTTGATGAATCTCCCAGCCCAGCCCCTAACGATAGGATGATTTTGTACGCAACTGAAATAAAGGGACGTGGTATATTGGCAGTTGTATCAAGTGATGGCAAAACAAGGCAAGAAATCTCTATACAGGCGGGGGATATAAGAGAGCCTGCATGGGGGCCTTTGCCAAAACAAATCAGACGTTAATAATAAGGGCAATTTAATTTAACCTTAAGGGGGGGTAGATATGAAAAGAATTATAGGCATATTACTTGTGGGCTTATTGTCTGCATGCGCGAGTCAGACCATCCAACCTACTGCAGAATCTGGGTCTGCTGGGTCTGCTGGGATAGCAAATACCAGCCTTGATCCGAATCTAAACCCGATTCTGAAGGACCCAAATAATATTCTGTCCAAGCGCAGTGTTTACTTCGATTACGATAGTTTCATGGTTAAGAATGAATACAGATCAACAGTACAGGCTCATGCACAGTATTTGCGCGACAATGCGGCTGCTAAGGTATTGCTGCAAGGCAATGCCGATGAGCGCGGTAGCCGCGAGTACAATCTTGCTTTGGGCCAGAAGCGTGCCGATAGCGTGAGAAGTGCAATGACGCTGTCAGGTGCGAAGGATAGCCAGATCGAGGCCGTCAGCTTGGGCGAAGAGAAGCCACGAGCTACCGGACATGATGAAGCCTCATGGGCCGAGAACCGTCGTACGGATATCCGCTACCAAGGCGAGTAAATATGCGCGTACGCGCTCTGTTATTGTCGTTATTGCTAGTAGTTAGCGGTCCGGGTTATGCCGGACTGTTCGACGACAAAGAAGCGCGCAAGCAGATTGCTGACCAACAGTCGATGATCGGTGATCTGCTTACGCGCATCACAAGATTAGAAGAGTTGCTTGAGAACCAGTCGCTGCTTAATCTTCAGACCCAGATCGAGTCGCTTAGGCAAGACACCAACAAGCTGCGCGGTCAGTTAGAGGTGCTGACGAATGAGAATGAGTTGACGCAGAAGCGACAGCGAGATTTCTACATCGATTTAGATGGTAGGCTGAGGCGGATTGAGCAGCCAGATCCGTCTACAGTCTCAGCCTCCTCCGCCCCATCGGGGATTTCCGGATCAGAAACGGAAGCATCTCCCCCTATAGCGGAAGTGAGTTCGCACTCAAAGGCAGAGGTCTCAGAGGCCGATGCCTATGAGGCAGCATATGAAGTATTCAAATCTGGCAGCTACCAGAGTGCAATCACTAAACTCCAGGCTTTTCTTGCAAACTACCCCTCTTCCCGACTCGCCCCCAGCGCGTTTTATTGGATCGGCAACTCTTACTATGCGATGCGTGATTTTAGCAACGCTGTTATTGCCCAGCAAAATCTGATCAAAACTTACCCGAATAGTGCCAAGGCTCCGGACGCGCTACTCAATATAGCCAGTAGTCAGCGCGAGATGAATAAGACCACCGCTTCCAAAAAGACACTGGAAGACTTAATCGCAAGATACCCCAGCAGCGATGCCGCAGATAAAGCCAGGCAACGACTGGTCCCTAGAAAGTAGGTTACACCCCGTTGCTAACGGCGGGCCCTGTTCTGATAGATGCCGCATACCCCTTCACCATTGCAGCGCAAAGCTATGACAACTCCTGAGGCTCAGACTTTGCGAGTCAGTGAAATATTTTTTTCGCTGCAAGGAGAGACCAGTCGCATAGGTCTGCCGACTGTGTTCGTGCGCTTAACCGGATGTCCACTACGATGTGGTTATTGTGACACTGGGTATGCATTTTATGGCGGGGAGAGTGTAACCATCTCTTCCATTCTGGACGATGTTTCTGGGCACATGCCCCGCTATGTAACGGTTACTGGTGGAGAGCCTCTAGCTCAGAAGGAGTGCCTAACATTACTCAGTTTATTGTGCGATGCAGGTTATTCAGTGTCGCTCGAGACCAGCGGAGCGATGGATATATCAAATGTGGATGATCGGGTGACCAGAGTGCTGGACATAAAAACTCCCGGCTCAGGTGAGGTGAAGAAGAACCGCTGGTCTAACTTAGAGCATCTTTCACCTCGGGATGAGTTGAAGTTTGTTCTATGCGATGAAGCGGACTACCTGTGGGCAGTAAAGATGATAGATGAGAACGATCTAGATAAGATCTGCTCCATTTTATTTTCACCGGTTTATGGGCGGCTTGATCCAACAATTCTTGCTGAGTGGATACTGCGCGATCATTTGTCAGTGCGGCTACAGATCCAGTTGCATAAGTTTTTGTGGGGTGAGGGACCGGGCCGATGAGAAGTCAGGGAGAGATTGTTACGTATTTACTTTGTGTGTCCTATGACTAAGGCAGTGGTTCTTCTATCCGGAGGGCTGGATTCGGCTACTACACTTGCCATAGCACGCGACCAGGGATACGAGTGTTATGCGCTGAGTGTTGACTATGGTCAACGACACGGAGTTGAGTTAGTGGCAGCGGAGAAGGTGGCTCGATCCATCGGGGTAGGTGAGCACCGGACCGTCAAGGTTGACCTAGCAGGTTTCGGTGGTTCAGCACTGACAGATAGATCAATTGATGTGCCCATCGAGGGAATTAACGCTGGTATTCCGGTTACGTATGTGCCAGCTCGTAATACAATCATGCTATCACTGGCGATAGCGTGGGCTGAGGTACTTGGAAGTTACAATGTGTTTATCGGGGTCAATGCGGTGGACTACTCAGGATATCCAGATTGTCGGGCTGAATACATCGCCGCCTTTGAACAGATGGCAAATCTGGCGACTAGGGCTGCAACCGAAGGTAATAGACTGAATATTTACACACCACTTATCAGCTTGACCAAGGCAGAGATCATACGCCAAGGAGCATTGCGGGGAGTTGACTATAGCTTGACGGTATCCTGCTACCAAGCAGGTGCCGACGGATTGGCTTGCGGAGTGTGTGATTCATGTCGGTTACGCAGGATGGGCTTTGAAGCAGCGGGGGTGTCTGATCCAACACGCTACTGGCCATCGTCACCATAGAAGTGGGCCGAAGGAATTGAAGCGGTGTTTAGCGATAGAATTACTTTGGATAATCCGGCCCCACATTAACAGTTTATTTCTACTGCTTTTGCTGTGGCTAACACTAGGAGGTTACGGGTATTCGAATAGGGCTGTATGAGTGAACCCCGTGGGCTCTATTCAAACGGCGACGAGAGTTTCTATATTCAGCTCTCCGCTTACTCCGATGCTTTATTAAGAAGGGGTTTATGGGCAGCTTTAGATCTGAGGGTATTGTGCGGACTGTGGCTTTTTCTGGCATGCCAAGCCATACCAATACGCAGCCAGGCCATTCGGCCACGAGCAGCCCAGACGCCTAATGAGCGATAAGTCCGCCACAAGGCAAAAGCACGAAACGCCACACGTTTAAGCGACCAAGATCTGGCATGGGCACGTGATAGCATCATTGCCACCGCGCCAGCAACTATCGCGACTGGAACAAGCGGGTACATTTTGAGGAGACGCAAGCATACTAGGATTGTGTTTGCCACTTGTATCGGAGGGGCTAAGTGTTGCAAGGATATGGCCACGTTTACTCGCTGAGTAGCTGATAGAGCTACTAGCTGTGCCCGGCGCAGATGAATGTCACTCAGAGATGGGGTCACAGGTTATTTTTAAGCTGTTCACGGTCTTTAGAGAGCTCAGCCAGTGTGCTGGAAAACATCCTTGTATTCTCTGCAGACTTGGCCCGCAGCGCAAGCGCTGCAAATATTCCAAGGACAAGAAAAAGGCCGGACATAACACCAAGTACAGGTAGGCGGTAGCTGTCCCAAAATAAAACCACAAAAAAAACTGTGAGTAACACGACTCCGAGACCAAGGCAGAAGACCGTAACTAAACCCAACAGCAATAGCTGACCTAGCTGCAGCTTCGCTTCTTCAAGCTCAGTAGAAAAAATTTCCAGGCGAGTTTGTAAAACACCAACTAATGTTATTGCCAGTTTCCTGATGGATTCAATCAGTCCACCTTCGCTCGCGGGATCTTTTTCAGCCATGACGCGGGGGGTTTAGCGCCGTCCGATTAGTAGGCCAAGAATGAGTCCGGCCCCAGCCGCAACACCCACCGCATGCCAGGGGTTGGCTTGGACATACTCACAAGTAATTTTCGCCGCCTCGTGGGATTTGTCGACAACTAAACCTTCAACTTTATAAAGCTGACGTTTGGCGTCATCAAGACCATCATTAATCTTTTCGCGAGCGGCAGCGGCCCTCTCACCAGCCTGTCCGGCTGTGGACCTAAGTAATTCCTCCGCATCCGCTACTACAGCCTTCAAATCCGCAACAAGCTTATCTGTTGCGATATTATGTGTCTCGGACAATTCGGTTTCCATTTGACCTCCTTGAAAGATTGATAACTAGAAAGACCTTAATAGCCATTTGAATTAGTATAGCGCACTCAAGTTGAGTACATTGGGGTGATTAGTGCGGATATTCGGAACCCATTTTAAGAGCAGGCCAAGCTAAATTAAAATGAAAAACCTGATTATGCAAAATAATAATGTTACTTAAGCGCCTTACTGTCCACTTTGGGCTTGATGAAAACGTTAAAAGTTCTCGCCAAATTGCTTATACCGAGTGGGGGAGACCAGATAATCCACACATTGTCGTCTGTGTTCATGGATTGACGCGCAATTGTCGGGATTTTGATTTTCTAGCAGAGGCCTTAGAGGCCGATTGTCGTGTGATCTGCGTAGATGTAGTGGGGCGTGGACAAAGCGATTGGCTTGTGAGTGAGGCAGGCTATGATAATTATCTGCTATACCTGACTGACGCAATCGAACTGCTTAAGCACATCAGTGCCTTAGGCAGCACGAATATTCAATTGGACTGGGTCGGCGTCTCAATGGGCGGACTCATCGGCATGATCTTGGCAACTCAGCCAGTATTCCCATTGACCTCGGCAGTGCCCATCCGAAGACTTGTCATGAGCGACATTGGTCCGCTAATCCCAGTTTCAGCGCTCGTCCGGATTGGGCAATATCTTGGGAGAGACCCGCGCTTTAGCAGCTTCAAAGAATTTGAGGTCTACTTGAAAAAAATCTCGAATCCCTTTGGTCTCTTGACCGAAACCCAGTGGCATCATCTCGCGATTCATAGTGTGCGCGAATTCGATGATGGGACATATGGTTTTCGATACGACCCAAGGATTGCTGAAAGTTTCAAGAGGCATCTGTCCAAGGATATCGATTTGTGGGTGGAATGGGATAAGCTCCATGTTCCCACGCTAGTGCTGAGAGGAATAGAGTCTGATTTATTGACATCTAAGACAGCAATCGAAATGAAAACTCGTGGCAATAGAACGCAAATAATCGAACTACCCGGCATCGGCCATGCACCAATGCTGATAAGCGAGGACCAGATTAAGATTGTGAGGGACTTTTTATTGGCTCCGACCCTCGCTTGATGAATTAAGGATAATGACCATATTTAGGATTTTTAAACCATCTCTAGACTCAAGGACCGTCTTTGGACTTCATAAGAGGGGGTGAGCCTTTATGCTGCTGTAATGCCCATTCCACATGTTCACGCACTAAGTCTGAGGGGTCGTCACGACGTGCCTGCAAAGCATTAATCACTGGGAAAGATGATGGGGCGTTGCCCAGTCCGACAGCCAGATTACGTAGCCACTGTTCATGGCCAATCCGTCGTATTGGACTGCCAGCGAGCAGAGTATCGAAACGCTCCTTGCTCCAACCGAAGAGCTCTACCAAGGAGACATCATCTAATCCGTTGCGGACTGCGAAATCACCCTCATCGGTAATTGCGGCAAATTTATTCCAGGGACAGATTAGTTGGCAATCATCGCAACCGTATACCCGATTACCGATCAGAGGGCGCAGTTCGATCGGAATTCTACCTTTATGCTCAATAGTGAGATAAGAAATACAGCGCCTTGCGTCCAATCGGTAGGGGGCGATGATGGCCTGAGTAGGGCAGATCGAGATGCATTTGCTACAACTACCACAATGATTCTCAGAAGCGCCATCAACAGGCAGAGGTAAGTCCGTATACACTTCGCCCAGGAAAAACATTGAACCTGACTCGCGTGTGAGAAGAAGGGTATGCTTACCACGCCAGCCAAGACCTGATCGCTGTGCCCACTCAACTTCCATAACCGGCGCGCTGTCGGTGAATACGCGGTAATTAAAAGGACCTACCTCCACGGTGATCTTGTCTGCAAGTTTTTGTAAGCGTGCCCGCAGAACCTTGTGATAATCGCGACCTAGTGCGTATCGAGAGATAAAAGCCCCTACCCCGCTACGTAGAACCTCCCAACTGTTTTTTGCTGTAGGCGGTGTATTATTCATACGAATCGAAATTACGCGCAGCGTATTGGGTACGAGTTCCGCTGGGCGGGTTCGGCGGATACCGTGTTTTGCCATATAATCCATTTCACCGTGGTGACCTTGGCTGAGCCACTCATGTAAATTTGCTTCAACCTGTGACATATCGGCAGTAGCATCGGCAATACGGATGTCCTGAAAACCAAGTTCCCTGGCCCAGGCCTTGATCGCAACCGCTAACGCTACGAAATCTTGTGATGGACTCTTGGAGGCATTCTCTTGCATAGCTCTCATCATACCGATTCTGCTGAGATACATCATCTTGCCGATGAGGCCGCGACGTTGGCGTTGGGAAAAGAGATCGGGGAAATATTGAACCCCGGATTAATCATCTTCCTGCAGGGTAATCTCGGCGCAGGGAAGACGACATTGGCACGCGGCATCTTGCGTGGGCAGGGTTATGGCGGGAGGGTGAAGAGTCCTACATATAATCTTGTTGAACATTACAAAAACTCTAGGTTATACTTGTATCACTTTGATTTCTATCGTTTCAATGAGCCGATGGAGTGGGAGGATACGGGCTTCCGAGAATACTTCAATGCCGACTCAGTTTGTCTTATTGAATGGCCAGAAAAAGCTCACGGTTTGTTGCCACCGCCGGACTTACAAATTTTTCTTGGTATCAGTGAGACAGGCCGAAACATTAGAATTCAAGCGGGCACGGAGGCGGGCAGACAGTGTCTGAAACATTGGCGAGCTCCAGCATACCTCAGATAGCGGCAGTCTTTACTTGCCGCAATCCCTTATTTATTTCAACATTAAACGCCCTCCTCTCAACATTGGGGATGGGAGCTCTGTTATTAGTATTTGGCAGTACGGCCATTGCTGAAACAACAATCAGTGCGAGCCGTGTCTGGCCGGCAGCAGAGTACACTCGCATCACACTAGAGTCAGCCACACCAATTAAGTATTCTTTAAGCATATTAAAAAACCCAGATCGGGTGGTGGTCGATTTGGAAAATATCAGATTTACACCAGAGCTAGAGAATCTACCCGGCAAAGTTGGTTTTAACGATCCATATATTCGAGCGTTACGAATTGGCCGATTCAAACCGGACGTCCTTAGGCTAGTATTAGACCTCAGGATCGAAGTTGTGCCACAAGCATTCGAATTGAAACCCGTGGCCAATTACGGGTATCGATTGGTGCTGGATATTTATCCGGCCATCCCGCCCGACCCGCTAATGGCACTTCTGGGCGGGGGTGCAATGACGATGCCACAGACTGGCGATGCAGATACCAAGTCAGAGACAAGATCTCAAGATAAATCTAGCGGGGGCGGCGAGACTTCTGGGAGGCCCAAGCAAGAAATAAGAAGACTCATCATCATCGCAATTGATCCGGGACACGGAGGCGAGGATCCTGGAGCAATAAGCCAGAGCGGCACCCAGGAGAAAGACATCACGCTTGCCATCGCCCAGAAGCTTAAAGGCAAGATAGACAAGGAGCCCAACATGCGTGCGGCATTGACGCGTGACGGGGATTACTTCATATCGCTGCCAATGCGTCTCACTAAGGCGCGTCAGCTTAATGCAGATTTATTCATATCGGTTCATGCAGATGCTTTCATCAAGCCACATGCACGGGGGTCATCAGTATTTGCACTATCCGAACGGGGTGCGACCTCTGCCGCCGCCCGCTGGCTAGCAAAGAAAGAGAATGACGCGGATCTGATTGGGGGGGTTAATCTTGACGGTAAAGATCACTACCTCAAGCAAACCTTATTAGATCTGTCACAGACTGCAACCATCAATGACAGTCTCAAGCTCGGTCGGGAGGTGCTGGCAGAGATCGGCGATATTAATCATCTGCACAAGAATGAAGTAGAGCAGGCTGGGTTTGCAGTACTAAAATCCCCGGATATCCCCTCGATTTTGGTAGAGACCGCGTTCATAAGTAATCCTGATGAAGAGAGAAAGCTGAGAGATACTGCCTACCAAGATAAAATGGCAGAAGCAATGCTCGCTGGCATCAAGCGGTATTTTGCTAATAATCCACCGTTAGCACGTTCTAAAATGGTTTGGATGGAGTAGCACGCTCTTGTTTTCTTTTACTTGCCGGGGTGGTAAAAATTAATAGCGTGCTGGTTCTATTGTTCCCATATGAAAACCCAGGCGACCGTGGTAGCGTTCTTCGAAGTAGCGCTTTAACGGTTCGCGAATAACACGGAAAGCAAGCGTGTCCCACGGGACTTCGAGCTCGCTAAAAAGCTGAACCTCTAGACTCTCGATTCCAGGCTTGAAATCGAGGTCCAGCAATTGTGCTCGAAACAGAATATGTACCTGATTAATATGGGGTAAATTATAAATAGCATAAAGTTCGCCCACCTTGACTCGGGCATTGGCCTCTTCAAGCGTCTCACGTGACGCGGCCTCGACCAAGGTCTCCGCATTTTCCATAAATCCTGCCGGCAGAGTCCAGAAGCCGTGTCGTGGTTCGATGGCGCGGCGACAGAGCAGTATCTTGCCTTCCCATTCTGGAATGCAACCAACCACCATCTTAGGGTTCTGATAATGAATAGTGTTGCATTTTGGGCAAACGTGCCGCGGGAAAGTATCGCCTGCGGGAATACGTAGATCGATCGGATTGCCACAATCACTGCAATATTTCATAAGGGGACTTTTGAAGTAATTTATGTATTACTAAGGGAACTGTAAAATCATGAGAATTTTAACATGGGGTCGGGTACGCTAATTGCGAATCGGACCCCCCATCGCAACAGGCCGCCTACCGGTAGTTGCGTATTCTGCTATGATCCAACAGGCTTTTAGCCAAAGCCGAACAATGGAAGCCCATTCCTCTTATCATAAGTCGACATGAAGATCGCTGTTGCCCAAATCAATTGTATAGTTGGCGATCTCACCGGCAATGCCGAAAAAATCCTTGAATTTGCTAATAAAGCGAAAAAAATAGGGGCTGTATTGGTAGTTACGCCGGAGCTAGCACTATCCGGCTATCCACCCGAAGACTTGTTACTGCGGGAGGGCTTTCATCTGGCGTGCAAAAATATGCTCGCTAGCCTCGCATCTAAAATAACCGGCATCACGCTGCTGGTGGGGCATCCACACCTCATTGATGGTGCAATCTACAATGCCGCTTCAGTGGTACGTGACGGTAAGGTAGTTGACACATACCACAAGAATAGACTGCCTAATTACACCGTATTTGATGAGCAGCGTTATTTTGAAGCCGGCATCAATCCCTGTGTTTTCGATGTGGCGGGCACGAAGTTTGGGATCAATATTTGTGCCGATGTTTGGGAGAAGGGCGCGGTCACTCGTGCAAAGGAAGCTGGGGCAGATATTCTGCTGGTGATGAATGCCTCGCCCTATCACATGGACAAACAAGCGACGCGTTATCAGTTGATACGGCAACGCATCAGCGAAACAGGCATGGCCATCGTTTACATCAACTTAGTGGGCGGACAGGATGAACTAGTATTTGATGGTCTTTCATTTGCCATGAATCGCCAGGGTGAGCTGACACATCAGTTTGGTGAATTCACCGAAGAGCTTGGATTGATTGAGCTTCAGAATGGCATACCCTTACCGGGAGAGATCGAACCACGGCAGGTTTTGCATGCAAGCATCTACCATGCGCTATGCCTTGGTGTAAAAGACTATGTTGGCAAGAATGGGTTCCCAGGCGTATTGCTAGGACTGTCTGGAGGGGTTGACTCCGCATTGACGCTCGCGATTGCGGTGGATGCGTTGGGTGCCAACAAAGTACGGGCGGTGATGATGCCGTCTCATTATACCGCCGACATGAGTCGAGAGGATGCGCGGTCAATGGCAGAAGCATTATGTGTTAGCTACAGTGAGATCGCTATCAAGTCGCTTTTCGAGGGGTTTTTGAGCACACTGGCTGAAGAGTGCAAGGGGCTCGCACTAACTGGTAGGGCAGATAACATGGAAGAGAATCTGCAGGCGAGGATTCGCGGGATGTTGCTTATGGCATTATCGAATAAATACGGCTCTATCATCCTCACAACTGGTAACAAGTCTGAAATGGCGGTGGGTTATTGCACGCTGTATGGAGATATGGCTGGTGGTTTTGCGGTATTGAAGGACATCAGTAAGACTATGGTGTACCAACTATGTCACTATCGCAATAGCCTGGGAAAGGTGATCCCAGATCGTATTATCCAGCGTGCTCCATCCGCCGAATTGCGACACAATCAGACCGACCAAGATAACCTGCCGCCATATGACGTGCTCGATGTAATTATCGAAGCTTATATGGAGCGGGATCTGTCGTTACATGAAATCATGCGGATGAACTTCACCGAGACTGATGTGCGTCGGGTGGTCCATCTTATCCAAATGAACGAGTACAAGAGACGACAATCTCCGGTAGGTATCCGTATCACACAACGTGGGTTTGGCAAGGACTGGCGTTATCCGATTACGTCGAAATATCAAGATGAATTTTGAACTGATCAAGATGCTACCGCATCTCCTAAAAACTTCTTCAGGAATATTCAATCCAAGGATTGCATTATGAAAAAAATAGAGGCCATCATTAAACCTTTCAAACTAGACGAGGTGTGGGAGGCTCTCAACGAGATTGGTGTAAACGGACTGACTGTCACCGATGTGAAAGGTTTCGGCAGACAGAAAGGGCATACTGAGCTCTATCGTGGTGCAGAATATGTCGTGGACTTTCTGCCTAAAGTGAAAATAGAAATAATACTGACCGATGATCAGGTAGGCGGCGCCATCGATGCTATAGTCAAGGCCGCGCGCACCGGCAAGATAGGTGATGGCAAGATATTTGTAACTAGCGTTGACCAGATCGTCAGGATACGTACTGGGGAAGTAAATGAGGCTGCGATCTGATTTTGGGGCAGCGCAATCAGAATCCCTTGGCTATTATGGAACTTAGCCTGCCGGTTCTTATCATATCATCATGAAATTGCGATATCTAACGGCAATACTACTACCATTCCTTTTTGCTCTTAACGTTTCTGCCGATGAATTGCCAGAACTGGGCGATATATCCCAAGCAACCATTTCGCCGCGACAAGAACGGCAGCTTGGTCTGCAGATCATGGCGGAAATCCGTGCTGACCGTAGTTATCTTGACGACCCAGAGATAGCGGCTTATCTCACCGGTCTGGGTAACAGATTACTCGGTGGGTCAAATGAAGACCACCCTGACCAGGAGTTTGAGTTTTTTGCGCTTCAGGACCCTTCCATCAACGCATTTGCGTTACCTGGTGGTTTTATGGGTTTCAACAGCGGCCTCATTCTCGCCGCACAGAGCGAGTCAGAGCTGGCCGGCGTGATGTCGCATGAGATTGCGCATGTCACCCAGAAGCATCTTGCACGCATGATCTCAGGCCAAAAATATGGCATGCTGACCACCCTTGCATCGCTGGCACTGGCGATCCTGGTTTCGCGCTCAAACCCCCAAGCCGGGCAGGCCGCAGCAACGGCTTCACAAGCACTCGCAATTCAGTCGCGGCTCGATTTTACCCGTGATCATGAGAAAGAGGCTGACCGTATTGGGCTGAAAATACTGGTTAATGCAGGGTTGGATCCGAATGGGATGACGGAATTCTTCGAACGGTTGCAAAAAGCCGGGCGTTTTCAGGAGAATGGTGCCCCATCTTATCTACGCACTCATCCAATTACTTATGAGCGCATTGCGGATATCCAGAACCGTACTCAAAACATGCCTTACCGGCAGGTACTCGACAGCCCTGACTTCCAGCTGGTGCGTGCCAAGCTACGGGCCCTTCAGGGAAAGCCGAAAGACGCGGTAAGGTACTTTGAGTCCAGCATTCGGGACAAGCGCTACAATAACGAGGTGGCAGAGCGGTATGGATTGATTAATGCTTTGTTGCGCGATAGGAGTTACGTGCGCGCAGATAAGGAGTTGGCGCTACTCTACGAGTCGTCGCGAGCTGACCGCTTGATAGAGATACTGGAGAATCATCGGCTGGGCTCAGCGATTCAGATTGAGAATAAGGTCTCGCATTCTAGCCCTATGATTGAAACTTTAGCAGCTCGAGTTAAGCTATCTATGGGGCAGTCTGCAGAGGCTCTCGACATTTATCGCGCCTCATTGAGGATTTATCCCCAGCACCGAGCATTGACCTACGACTATGCCGATGCGTTACTACGCAGCCATAGTGCTGAGGCTGCTCTCAAATTCATCAATCAGCAGCTATTGTTCACTCCCAATGACGTGCGTCTCTACAACCTTCAGGCACAGGGTTATGCGGCACTGGGAAGCAATCTGATGCAGCACCGGGCCCAGGCCGAGGCCTATGTCCGGCAAGGTTACCTTGCCGCCGCCATTGATCAGCTGCAGACCGCACTGAGAAGAAATGACGGTGATTTCTATCAGGTGTCCGGTGTTGAAGCACGCCTCAAGGAGTTACGTGAACTGGCGGCAGACAATAAAAATTAGCGGGCCACAGACAAGCGCTCTAAGCAGAACGCATGCGACACCTCCTTAAAGTCTCCACACTCAGGTAACATTCTACTTTCGCTCTGCCTAGTCTGACACGGAATATAACCTAGCCGCCTATGATCACTATTTCTCGCAACAGGTTACCCTTGATTGTCGCAATACTGCTGCTCAGTGTAACTGGCATCTGGTACTGGAGCGGCAAGTCGGAGTCCAAGCAGGATCGATATAAGATTCAAGTAGTAGACCGTGGGGATATCGTGCAGAGTATCTCCGCCAACGGAACGCTAAATCCAGTTGAGCTGGTCAATGTGGGAACTCAGGTATCGGGTACTGTGTCCAAAATATATGTTGATTTTAATGACCAGATTGAGGAAGGCCAAGTATTAGCAGAGCTCGATCCGGCGCTGTTCCGCGCGCAGCTGCAGCAAGCCGAAGCCAACGTAATGAATGCCCAGGCCTCGCTAAAACTCGCTGAAAACAAGATGGCTCGTAACCTCGCACTCAAGGAACAAGGTTTTATTTCTAGCGATGGCCTGAATATGTTCGAGCAACAACTGGATGCTGCGCGGGCCCAGCTTGCTTTAAGTAAGGCCCAGCTGGCGCGTGACCGAGCTAACTTTTACTACAGTGTAATTAAGTCACCAATTTCCGGGGTAGTGGTGGCCCGCAATGTAGAGATTGGGCAGACTGTAGCAGCGGTTTTCCAGACACCCGTTTTATTCCAGATTGCCAAAGACTTGCGTCAGATGCAGATTGATACCAGTGTGGCGGAGGCAGATATCGGCCAGTTACGCCTTGGCCAGCAGGCAAATTTCACAGTAGATGCTTTTCATGAGCGCGAATTTTCTGGGACAGTGAAGCAAGTTAGACTCAATCCCAGTATTCAACAGAATGTAGTCACATATAACGTAGTTGTGACGGTAGCCAATGAGGACGGTGCCCTGCTGCCAGGCATGACCGCCAATGTGCGGTTCGCAGTTAATCAGAAAGATTCGGTGTTGAGAGCGCCCAATGCCGCGTTACGGTATAAGCCGAGCGATGCTGACACTGATGGCGCGCCGACTAGGCAACCAAGCAAGTCGGTACTCTACCGGTTGGAGGGTGGTAAGCCTGTTCCAGTCAATGTCAAGACCGGCATCGCTGATGGAGCCTTCACGGAGATCACTGAGGGTGGAATTAAAGAGGGTGACAAGCTAGTAGTGAGAGAGGCTGCAAACAAGGATAAATCGGGTAGCAACTTTAAGCTAAGAATGTTCTGATGATGTCAGTTCAGTCCGAATCGTCTGCTGAGCCGTTGATCAGGGTAGAGCGACTTTGCAAGATCTACAGCTTAGAGAGCGGCGTCAATGGAACGGTCAATAGTCAGGTTCTGTACGATGTGAGTCTGAGTATCAATCGCGGAGAGTTTGTCGCCATCATGGGGCACTCTGGTTCCGGTAAGTCCACTCTGATGAATCTGTTGGGTTGTCTTGATACTCCCACAAGCGGCCACTATTGGCTCGCTGGCCGCGATGTGGCGTCGCTCTCGGAGAAGGAGCTTGCGAGCGTACGAAACCACAATCTCGGATTCGTATTCCAGGGGTTTAACCTGTTGAAACGCATGACAGCTCTGGATAACGTAGCGACGCCGCTACTCTATGCGGGGGTGAGCCGAGCTGAGAGCCGTCAGAGAGCACAGGAGTTGTTACAGCAGACGGGTCTCGGCAAATTTTCTGAATATCAACCCAATCAACTCTCGGGTGGCCAGCAGCAGCGTGTCGCTATCAGTCGCGCTTTGGTCAACAACCCACAACTTATTCTGGCAGATGAGCCTACCGGTAACCTCGATACCCAAACCAGCGGTGAAATCATGGGGGTTTTCAAGCGCCTCAATCGAGAAAAGGGAATCACCATTGTGTTAGTAACTCATGAGGACGATATTGCAGCGTATGCGAGCCGGTTAGTGCGACTGAAAGACGGACGGGTGATACATGACAGTAAGGTGGATTCCTGAACTTATTAGCCATTATTGGCGAGGCGCTGCGGGCGCTGCGTCTTAACCGATTGCGCACCGGTTTGACGATGCTCGGGATGATCATTGGTGTGGCAGCAGTGGTACTGATGCTATCCATTGGCCAGGGTGCTCAGACAACAGTCAATCAAGCAATTGCCTCAATGGGCAGCAATCTGTTTATAGTGCTGCCTGGGGCTACCTCCTCCGGGGCAATGCGCCAAACGAGCGGCAGTGTTCAGACCTTAACCCTCGGGGATGCGCAGGCCGTAGCAAGCCTACCCTCAATCAAAGCGGTTGCGCCGATCATCACTGGGACGGCGCAATTAAACTTCGGGGCTAATAACTGGAGTACGGTCGTCACCGGCGTGACGCCGGACTATTTCAGAGTGCGCAACTGGGACACGGAAGATGGAGAAGTATTTACTGATACGGATTTTCGTTCGGCTGCACGTGTTGTAGTCTTGGGGCAGGTAACCGCAAAAAATCTATTTGGTGATGAGGATCCAACAGGGAAGACGATACGCATTAAGAAGAGTCCCTTTATAGTTACAGGGGTACTTGCTGCTAAGGGGCAGAGTCTGGATGGACGTGATCAGGATGACAATGTGTTTATTCCACTCACTACCGGCCAACGTCAAGTTTTTGGAAGTCAGTTCCCCGGAACGATCCGTTTCATGATGGTGCAGGGAAAGTCACCCGAGGTAATGGAAGGGGCTGAGAGCGAGATCAATCAGCTGCTGCGTCAACGGCACCGTCTGGCAGAGGGCATGGATAGTGACTTTACTGTGCGTAATATGGCAGCCCTCGCTGCTGTTGCCACCGGTGCGGCTAAGGTGATGTCGCTGATGCTTGGAGCGATTGCTTCGGTATCCTTGTTGGTCGGTGGTATTGGTATCATGAATATCATGCTGGTCTCGGTGACTGAACGCACTCGTGAGATCGGTATCCGTATGGCGATCGGTGCTAATCGACGTGCCATACTCACACAATTTCTGCTGGAGGCTTTGGTAATCTGTATTTTAGGCGGCCTGGCAGGGGTTGCGCTTGGCATTGGCGGCGCTTGGGCGGTAAGCCGTGCGGCTGATATGGTGGTTGTCATTACGTTTGGGATGGTTGGGTTGGCATTCTTTTTTGCCTCAGCGGTGGGGATATTTTTCGGCTTCTACCCGGCCAAGAAGGCAGCGGCCTTGCGGCCGGTTGAGGCGTTACGCTACGAGTAATTTTCGTTGTCACAATGAGTTATTTGCAGCGCTATCTGTATTACTTTTAATCGATAGCATGAGTTAACACGATTTCTGTTCACGCCAAATTGAGTTCGTTTGGGTGCCTTAATAAATCCTAAGGGAGATGAAGCATGCAACAAGCAAAAAAGGGGCTTACTTTGATCGAAACAATGAGTGTTGTGGGGGTTATCGGCATTCTGGTGACGATTGCGGTCATGCAGTATGGGAATTATATTTCGCGTACCCGGGCAGTCGACACAGTGGCTGAGTTGGCGCCGTACAAACTGGCAATCGGGGCGTGTTATCAGAATAGCGGAGCTCTAGCCAACTGTAATGTGGGTGCGTTTGGTGTCCCAGCACTCCTCACCTCAACCAATGTTAAAACTCTTACTCTGGGTAATGGAATTCTGGCGGGAACAAGCTCTGCGACTACCAGTTCTGGAGTTGCTATGGATTTTACTTATGCACCAAGTCCGGCGGTCGAGACACCAAGCCTGACGTGGGGAATGACCGGCACTATCTGCGACAATTCGCGCGGCATCAGACCCGGCGATGGCCTGTGCTCTTAGTGGGGGTAGAGATTAGCTCTAGCGCGGCTGCTAATAGGCCCACTTAAGGTAAGCTTAGAGTAAGGGCTCTGTTTGCAGAGCTGTCTATTTTTATTTTATCAGCAGTACGGGCAATGTTGAAAGTTGCATCAGTTTGTTAGCAACAGAGCCCATCAGTAACTCTTTGGTGCCTCCCAATCCGCGCGGACCAATGACGATCTGGTCACAATTTTTTCGGTGGCGCAGTGTACGATCATTCCGACCAGGTCGCCGACGAGGATGTGGGGCTGGCAGACAATCCCCGCCTGCTCTAACAAATCGCGGGCCGACTGTAGACCTTTAACCCCCTCCTCCTGATGGCATTGCTTAATATTTTCTCTATCGATAAAGCTGGAGACGCCACCATGTAAAAGGGGCCGGACATTGAGCAAATGAATTTTAGGCGTTTCTTTGTATCAACCAAGTAGTCTGATGAAATCTGATACGGATTTATTGGAGTTGTCGGAACCGTCTACTGGCACAAGAATTCTTAGCATGATTTTCCGTGGTTTAAGGCTACGATTGTGGCGGACGGCGGTCACTATCAGTCAGATCAGCAAGCTGCATAGCCCGTGCAGACATTCTGGCCGATGCTCGGGCGGCCAGCCACTTGCCGAGAATGACAACCATGAGCGCACCGACTGTCGGAGCGATCCATTGCAACAACGGTATACTCTCTCCCCACTCTCTGGTAGCGGCGTCGGTGACTGTCATGTCGCCCGCTATCCAGCCAAGAAGTCCGGCGCCGATAACGATAGCCATGGGGAAACGATCCATGAGCTTCATCACCAGCTTGCTACCCCACACAATGATGGGTACGCTCACGACCAAACCGAAAATGACCAGACCGATGCTATCTTTGGCAGCGCCCGCAATAGCGATAACATTGTCCAGGCTCATTACCGCGTCGGCAATAATAATAGTCTTGATTGCTCCATACAGGGTCGTACTGGCATCAATCTCGTGCCCGCCACCATCAGGTTCAGGTTGAAGTAGTTTTACTCCTATCCATAATAGTAGTCCCGCACCAACAATTTTCAGAAAAGGAATCGCTAGTAACGTAAGGGCGAAGAAAATCAACACTACGCGCAGCCCAATGGCGCCAAACACGCCCCAGAAGATTGCTTGGTTACGTTGTTTTTCGGGTAAGCGTCGGCTAGCGAGCGCAATTATGACAGCGTTGTCGCCCCCAAGAACAATGTCAATCGCAATAATTTGCATTACTGCTACCCAGAATTCTGGGCTGGCAATATCCATATAAAAATCTCTGAAGAGAGATGAGGTAGCCGGGTACGGGCCGGAGTCATGCCGCCTAGACTTTTCCAGAACGACAATTCCGACGCAGGATTATATCAGCGCTAGTTCAGTCTGTTGTATCAAACCCAAGGAACTGTAATATTTCTTTAGAGCGCGGCATTGTATCTTGATAACCTAGTTCAATGAGCGCTCGGCAGAAGGACTTTTCAAATAGTAAGTAGCTGAGCAGAGCGGAGCCATCGCGATTCATTGCGCCGACAGCACGGTAAAATAGGCGAATAGTCCGTGGTAAAGAATGGGCATGTTGTTCTGCCATCTCATTGAGTTCTCTGCTGGGGGAGATCAGTAACGACTCAACTCGACGTAGAGGACTGTCAGTACAATGAAGTCGATCTTTTGGAACGAGCTGAATGGTGTTATTCATACGTTGAAGTCGTTCCAGATCAACGTCAAGGTTATCAAGAAAAATACTCCCCATAACGTGCCCTGCAATTTGTGCTGGTGGTGGATAGCCTTCTACTTTTACGCGATCGGGTAGAGTGTCTCCCGACTTGCGAACCCCTATCACCATTACCCGTTCTGCACCTAGATGTAGTGCCGGGCTGATGGGCGCATATTGACGCATAGAGCCATCACCGAAGTACTCACGATTAAGTTTAATTGCTGGGAAAATAAATGGGATGGCGGAAGATGCCACAAGGTGTTCAATGCCAATATGTGACGCAAGACCAAGACGGCTTGACCGTTTCCAGGGGGAGATACCTTCTGCACCCTGATAAAAAGTAACTGACTGACTGGAGGTGTAGCCCCATGCAGTAATACCCAAGGCATGCAAGGAGCCGTTCCGAATATTCTTCTGGACCGCGTGCAGCGGTACGTTATGCTTTAGCAGCTGAGCGAATGGCGAATTGTCGAGCAGTGAGACCGCGCTGTACTTGCCTAACCCTCCAAAGAGTAATGAAGCGAACCAGCGTGCGCTGTTGCCAAGTACACCGATGGGGTCGGAGCGGTACACTTGGCTAACATGGGCATTACCCCACACCAGTGCCAGTCCGCCCACCCCCTCGTGAAAGTTTCTAGCTGACCCGGCCAGACTGGCAGCATTAATGGCGCCAGCAGAGGTGCCACAGATGACAGGAAACGGATTGCGTGAACCCTTAGGCAGCATTGCGGCAATTGCTTGTAAAACCCCAACCTGATAAGCAGCGCGAGCACCTCCTCCAGTGAGGATTAGGCCAACCCTAGGGTGCACTGACGATGAGGCTAGACTCATTCACTATCGGCCAACTCTGCCCTTACCTTATCCAGCGCATCGCGCAAGGTTTCTTCAGGTAGGTCATTCAGACAGTTTGATAGCATCTCCGCAGCCTCATACGCGCCCTCTGGAAGAGCGCCGCTATCGAGATTAGCGATAAACGCTGCGGCCGCCCCAGTAGCCTTGAGAAGGCTCTGACGCTCTTTCATTAGTATCTCAATTTCGGCTCGTAGCATTGATACTTCTTGCTCTTGTAGCTGGTGGAACATAAGCTGATCCTCACTATGCTAATGTATAGTACGCAATATAACAGAATCAAAGCAAATGCAGATTAAGAACGTAGCCTGCTGACCCTCCATTGACTAGCCTGCAACGGAGCTACGACTGCTCAAGGAGCTAGATGGCCACGACCAGCGACATTCGCACTGACCTATTCCCGAAGATTGAGCCGTATGTCAGTGGACTATTAGTACTGGATGATCTGCACACGATGTATTGGGAGCAATCTGGAAATGCTGCTGGCGTGCCGGTATTATTTCTTCATGGAGGCCCTGGCGCCGGGTCTTCACCTGCGCACCGTCAGTTTTATGATCCAACTTATTACCGGATCGTGATATTTGATCAGCGCGGGGCGGGCCGTTCGACCCCACTGGGAGAGACGCAGGATAATACTACGTCACATCTCATTAGGGATATTGAGACCTTGCGGCGGCATCTCGGCATTGAAGGGTGGTTGGTATTTGGTGGTTCGTGGGGTAGTACATTAGCACTAGCCTATGGAGAAACTCACCCAGAGCGCTGTCTAGGGTTTATCCTGCGTGGAATTTTTCTTTGCCGAGAAAGTGAGATTGATTGGTTTCTCTACGGTCTGAAAAATCTGTTCCCAGAAGAGTGGCATACCTTTGTGGCGCCGCTACTGCCATCAGAGCGCGGTGACATTTTGGCCGCGTATCGTCATCGCCTGATGGATCCAGATCCTGAAGTTCATATGCCCGCCGCCCGGGCCTGGAGTGTTTACGAGGGATCGTGTTCGACACTGTTGCCCAACCCGAAAACTGTTGGGTATTTTTCTGGAGATACTGTTGCTCTGGGGCTCGCCCGGATGGAAGCGCATTACTTCAGTCACGACATATTTCTACCCAAGAACTCACTACTGGATAATGTGGATAAGATCCGGTCAATCCCAGCTATCATTGTGCAGGGGCGCTACGATGCGGTTTGCCCCATCATCAGTGCCGATGATTTGCATCATGAATGGCCGCAAGCGAGGTATGTGGTCGTCAATGATGCGGGTCATTCAGTGTGGGAGCCAGGGATACAAGCAGAGTTGGTGAAGGCAACGGAGAGATTTAAAACGGGGAAGCTGTGACCTTGTCCTACCCGTTTCCTACCATATTTTCGGGCCTTACCCACAGGTCGAATTGTTCTTCTGTGACGTAGCCTGTTGCGAGTGCTGCCTCCCTCAGGGGGCTTCCTTCACGGTAGGCCTTCTTAGCAATTTCTGTTGCCCGGTCATAACCGATATGGGGATTGAGCGCGGTCGCCAACATCAGAGAATTGCGCATCAGGCTATCAATGTGCCCGGCATCAGCCGTAATCCCTGCCGCGCAGTTTGTATTAAAACTATTTGCACCATCTGAGAGCAGGCGCAAGCTTTGTAGGAAGTTATGGATGATGAGTGGTTTCATCACATTAAGTTCAAAATTTCCCATTGCCCCGCCCATATTGACCGCTACATCGTTGCCCATCACCTGGCAGCAGAGCATCACCATGGCCTCAGACTGAGTTGGATTAACCTTGCCAGGCATAATGGAACTGCCGGGCTCGTTTTCCGGAATTTTTAGCTCACTGATACCGCAGCGGGGGCCAGAGGATAGCCATCGGATGTCATTAGCAATTTTCATTAAAGATGCTGCTAGCGTTTTTAGTGCGCCATGCGCATGAACTAGGGCATCATTTGCAGCTAACGCTTCAAATTTATTGGGTGCGGTAACGAAGGGTAGCCCCGTCAGTCTCGCCAGCTCTGCAGCTATGCGCGTAGCAAATTCTGGGTGGGTATTTAGGCCCGTACCCACAGCTGTTCCCCCCAAGGCGAGCTCGCAGAGATGGGGGAGTGATGCATCAATATGCTCTAGACCGTGATCTAGTTGTGAGACATAACCTGAAAACTCCTGCCCCAAGGTCATTGGCGTTGCATCCTGCAAGTGGGTGCGGCCGATCTTGATGATGCTGGAAAATTGCTCAGCTTTGGCGGCAAGAGTTTGACGCAATCCACGAAGCGCGGGTTTTAATTGGCGGTGGATGGTGTCAACCGCCGCCACATGCATTGCAGATGGGAATACATCATTAGATGACTGTCCCATATTCACGTCATCATTCGGATGAATCTTGTGCTCGCTGCCACGATCTCCATTGAGTAATTCGGAAGCGCGGTGTGCGAGCACCTCGTTCATGTTCATGTTGGTCTGGGTACCAGAGCCAGTCTGCCATATTGACAGGGGGAACTCACTTTCGTGGCGACCCTCGATCACTTCATCAGCAGCTTGAGCGATGGCAGCGGCAGTTGTTGAATCGAGTAAGCCTAAGTCATGATTCACACTGGAAGCGGCGCGCTTAACTAGAGCAAGTGCACGGATAAACGTGGATGGCATTCGCTCGTTAGAAATCTTGAAGTTTTGCAAAGAGCGCTGTGTCTGCGCACCCCAGAGCGCGGTGGCGGGCACTCGAATTGTGCCCATGGCATCTTTCTCTTCACGGTAATTCACACAGCCCCCAGCTAAAGTAAAAGATGGAATAGTTCATGCTCTGAGTTCTTGCAGGGCAGGAAAGAATAAATGAATTGTGGGTGGTTATAGTATGTTTGGATTGGTGATTTTTTAACGTCTGCGAGAAGGGTGGGCTAAACATCGAAGAAGCTACACCGGACAAGCGGTTGTTAAGTCGTTTAGTTTTCAAGACGAAATGACTCTTCGCCGGGCTCCCCTGTTGCAGGATCAATCCGGCCAGACATGCCGATTTTATCTTCGGCCTGTTCCAAGGCCTCGCCCAGCTCATAATCTGACTCGGCCGTGTATTCCATATCATGAACTGCATCAAGCAGGGTGATGAAGGGGCCAAATTTTTTTTCACTGGTATTTTCATAGTACCAGTAGAAGCCATCGGGCCGCTCAATAATGCGGGTATTTTCGTAGTCACGAGACGCTTGTGGAATTTTAGTAGACATAACAACCTCACTACAGATCTATCGGATCGGAGCAAAATTCATGGTAGTCCTGATCGTTGAGTTTTGCTAGCATAAATACTATCAAATATTCGATCTGTTGAGGGGTCCCCAGCAGATTTGAATTTTAACTTTGATGAGGTACGTTACACGGAGCGTGCCTCTGAATTTCTTTATTCTTTCAGCAAGAGGATGTTGTCACGATAAGTTTCAGGGGGGCGAGAAGGATGAGAGCGGCGGTATGTCGAGGGGGCATGTGAGTGAAATTACTTACGATTCCCTTTGTCTGAGTTGGCGAGTTGGCTTGGTTCACGATTTGCCCAGACCAGCATTCCAATGCCTACAAAAATCATCGGCAGTGATAACCACTGGCCCATACTAATGCCCAGTGTTAGGACGCCGATGAAACCTTCCCCAGGTTCACGAAAGAACTCAGCAAGTGAGCGGAATATGCCGTAGCCCAGTAAGAACATGCCCGAGACCGCCCCCACCGGTCTTGGCTTGGAGGAGTAAATCCATAACAGTGCAAAAAAAGCGAGACCTTCAAGCGCAAACTCATAGAGTTGAGAGGGGTGACGGGGCAATGCATCGACGTGGGGGAAGATCATGCCCCAGGCCACGTCAGTGGGGCGACCCCAAAGCTCGGCATTGATGAAATTACCAATCCGGCCGGCTCCCAGTCCGAGAGGCACTAGTGGCGCAATAAAGTCCGTCACAACTAGCCAGCGTAATTTATATTTGCGTGCCAGAAGCGCCATCGCTGTAATTACACCGAGAAATCCCCCGTGAAAAGCCATGCCTCCCTGCCAAACTGCAAAAATTTCCAATGGGTGCTGCAAAAAATAACCAAAATGGTAAAACAGCACGTAACCTAGGCGGCCTCCCACTATCACCCCAAGAACGCCATAAAATAGCATGTCGTCTAGCATGGTGCTGGTGAATGCCGCTTGTGGACGGTGCTTAATGCAGTATCGCCCCAGCAAGATGAATAGGGCGAACCCAAGCAAGTACATGAGTCCGTACCAACGAATTGAGAGGGGCCCGAGGTAGATGGCGATAGGATCAAACTGCGGATGCACGAACATGAGATTCAGTTTCATTTGCGGTAAAATCAGAATTATACGGCAAGCGCCTTCACCGTAATATCACGAGCACTAGCGGGGGGCTCCATTGCCGTAGATTTCTAACGTTTCTCAGGAGCAGTCATGCCATACAACAAGCGCAGTCAAGCCATTACTCAAGGCGCTCAGCGCTCTCCTAGCCGCGCAATGCTACGAGCGGTGGGCTTCACCGACAGTGATTTTGATAAGCCCATTGTCGGCGTTGCTAATGGTTACTCTACCATCACACCCTGCAACATGGGATTGAATGAGCTTGCCATAAATGCTGAGAATGCATTGAAGCAGGCCGGGGCAATGCCGCAGATGTTTGGCACGATTACGGTGTCGGATGGCATCTCTATGGGAACTGAGGGCATGAAGTACTCGTTGGTGTCACGCGAAGTGATTGCAGACTCGATTGAAACAGCGGTTCAGGCGGAGAGCATGGACGGGGTGATCGCGATTGGCGGTTGTGACAAGAATATGCCGGGCGCAATGATCGCAATGGCCAGAATGAATGTTCCGGCTATTTTTGTTTACGGCGGCACTATCAAGCCCGGACACTACAAAGGACAGGATCTGACCATAGTCAGTTCGTTCGAAGCTGTTGGACAGTATGCCGCCCATAAAATAGATGAAAAGGAACTATTGGAAGTGGAGCGCCATGCCTGCCCCGGCGCAGGCTCCTGCGGAGGCATGTTTACTGCCAATACCATGTCATCAGCATTTGAAGCGATGGGGATGAGCCTGCCTTATTCATCGACAATGGCGGCTGAAGATGAGGAGAAATTGGTGAGCGCCGCCCGGTCAGCGGAGGTGCTGGTCAATGCGATCAAGCAACAGATCCGCCCGCGAGACATTATCACCAAAAAATCTATTGAGAATGCGATAGCTGTAATCATGGCGGTGGGCGGGTCAACCAATGCAGTGCTTCATTTTTTGGCGATTGCTCATGCGGCGGAGGTGGAGCTCAGTATCGACGACTTCGAGCGCATGCGGGGGAGAGTGCCAGTACTGTGCAATCTGAAGCCATCTGGACGGTATGTTGCGACCGATCTACATCAGGCAGGTGGCGTTCCGCAGGTAATGAAAATGCTGCTCGACCATGGTTTGCTTCACGGGGATTGCATGACCATCAGCGGCCAGACCGTTGCAGAGATATTGCGGGATGTTCTGCCCGCCCCGCGTAAAGATCAAGACGTAATCCGGCAATGGGACAATCCGATGTATGCGCAAGGCCACCTCGCCATCCTCAAGGGCAACCTCTCGACTGAAGGGTGCGTAGCCAAAATTAGTGGAGTCAAAAACCCCAAAATTACGGGCCCAGCGAGAGTATTTGAGTCCGAGGAGGCTTGTATGGAAGCGATACTCGCATGCAAGATTCAATCTGGCGATGTGGTGGTGATTCGCTATGAAGGTCCTAAAGGAGGGCCGGGCATGCGAGAGATGCTCTCACCCACCTCTGCCCTTATTGGCGAAGGGTTGGGAGATTCGGTAGGGCTAATCACTGACGGGCGTTTCTCCGGCGGCACTTACGGCATGGTGGTTGGTCATGTTGCGCCTGAAGCATTCGTCGGCGGGACTATAGCGCTGGTGCATGAGGGGGATTCCATCACCATAGACGCAGAGGAAAGGTTGTTGCAACTCAATGTTTCGGAGGGGGAGCTTGTCCGGCGCCGTGCCGCCTGGCGCCCGCCGCCGCCGCGCTATACACGCGGGGTATTGGCAAAATACGCAAGGCTGGTCTCTACCGCCAGTCGTGGCGCAATAACAGATGGGTCATAGCCAGTAAGATTGGATGGCATGACCAATCACTTGGGGGGCGAAACTAGCCCCTATCTTCTTCAGCACATTCACAATCCAGTGGACTGGCATCCATGGGGCGAAGAGGCGTTGGCCCTAGCGCGAGCGCAAAATAAACCCATATTGCTGTCTATAGGTTATTCCGCCTGTCACTGGTGCCACGTAATGGCGCATGAGTCATTTGAAGATGTGGAAGTCGCCGCAGCGATGAACCTACACTTTGTCAACATCAAGGTCGACCGGGAAGAGCGCCCCGATCTCGACCAGATTTATCAGGCAGCCCTTTATATACTGACCGGTCGTAACGGGGGTTGGCCATTGACCATGTTCCTGACGCCTAAGCAGAAACCATTCTTTGGTGGCACCTATTTCCCGAAGTTACCGCGATACGGTGTGACGGGCCTTCTCGATCTGTTGCCGCGTATTGCTGAGGCGTATTACACGCGTGGTGCCGAAATTGAGCAGCAGAGTGCCGCGGTGCTAGAGTCTTTGGCAGCTAGACTGCCATCAAAACCCACAGACCCCTTTGTATTTTCGAAACAGCTGTTGGTTGATGCTACGGCGGACTTAAAAAACAGGTTTGATACTGAACATGGAGGTTTTGGTGGGGTGCCAAAGTTCCTTCATCCGACCGAGCTTGAATTCTGTTTGCGACATTATTGGGCGACCAAAGACCAAGTAATTCTTAATATTGCCGTCTTCTCCCTAGAAAAGATGGCAAAAGGCGGTATCTACGATCAAATTGGGGGTGGTTTCTATCGGTACAGTACGGACCAACAATGGAGCATTCCACACTTTGAAAAAATGCTTTATGACAATGCGCCGTTACTGCGGCTCTATTCTGATGCCTGGCTGATTACGAGCGATCCTCTATTTAAGAGGGTTGTAGAAGAATCGGCTGAGTGGGTCACGCGCGAAATGCAATCATTGCTGGGGGGCTATTATTCGACGATTGACGCTGACTCTGAGAATGAAGAAGGCAGGTTCTACGTCTGGGAGCGCGCTCAAGTAGAGCGGACCCTCTTGCCTGAAGAGTACGCAGTGGTTGCCCCCTATTATGGTTTATTGAGACCGCCGAACTTCGAGCGTCAATACTGGAACCTGGAGATCGTGCAGCCGATGCTGAAGACAGCAGAGGATGCTGGCATTTGTCAGGCGGAGGCCCAGCAAAGACTGACGATAGCACGGAGCAAGTTATTTGTTGAGCGTGAGTCGCGCGTGCACCCAGGACGGGATGAAAAGATTTTAACCAGCTGGAATGGGCTAATGATCAAAGGCATGGCTCACGCAGGCCGCGTTTTCGGGCGCAGTGATTGGGTGCGCTCAGCTGCTGAAGCGGCAGACTTTATTCGTTCGACGCTATGGAGAGATGGAGTTCTGCTCGCAACTTGTAAGGATGGTAAAGCGCATCTCAACGCCTATCTTGATGATTATGCATTTTTGTTGGATGGGCTGTTGGAACTGATGCAGGCGGAGTTTCGGCAGGTTGATCTGGACTTTGCCGTGGCGCTGGCCGAAGTATTGCTAGAACAGTTTGAAGACGAACAGTCAGGAGGTTTTTTCTTCACTGGCCACCAGCATGAAAAACTTATCCACCGGCCGAAATCTGGCCATGACAACTCAGTCCCCTCGGGTAATGGAGTGGCGGCCTATAGCCTACAGCGCCTTGGCCACTTGATTGGTGAAGCACGTTACTTAAAGACGGCGGAACGCACAATCAGTCTGTTCTATCCTGTAATACAGCGGCATTCCAGCTCCTGTTGCAGCCTCCTGACAGCCCTAGAAGAAGCTCTTACCCCGCCCCAAGTCGTTATATTACGGGGGTCAGCTGAAAATCTAATAGGGTGGCAGGAGGCATTGCTCCCGATCTCGGCTCATACCATGGTCCTTGCAGTGCCATCGGGAGTTCCCGACCTTCCTATAAGCCTGAATAAACCAGTAGAGGTAGATGGAGCTGTCAATGCTTGGGTATGTCAGGGCGTTAGATGCTTACCGAAGATTTCTGACTTGCAGGATTTGCTGCGTATCTGCGAAGTTCGAGGTAGAATAAAGTTTCCTCTACAACCTTAATGAATAAAAGGAGTAAAAATGAAGACTGTCTGGATGGGATTGATTGGAGCATCAGCCCTAGTGATGGTGGGAACTGCTCAAGCGAGTGCAGAATTGGCCACAAGCAGTGGGTGTCTGAACTGTCATATGGTTGACAAGAAAATGGTCGGGCCTAGCCTCAAGGATATTGCTGCTAAGTATAAGGGTGATGCCACTGCACCAGCCATGCTAACAGAGAAGATCCTCAAAGGAGGCGTTGGTGTATGGGGACCGATCCCAATGCCAGCCAATGCGGGTGTGACTGAAGCCAATGCAAAGATTTTGGCGCAGTTCATTCTGTCACTCAAGTAACCTGGGTTGACCGTATAAAAAGCCGACGCATTAGTGCGTCGGCTTTTTATTTTAAGTCCGGTATTAATGCATACGGATTAAGAAGGGGGGGGTTGATTTATCTAAATTATGAGTTGGACTGCGACTAATCTAGTCAGTGCTTTTCTGCTGCCACCACTGAACCTAATCTTACTAGGCGCTCTGGGAGTGTTACTACTCAAGCACCACCCAAGATTGGGTAGATTTCTATTGGCAAGTACACTGGCCTTGCTTTACTTAATTTCGACGCCATTTATCGTAGAGACGATGTTGCAAAAGTTTGAAACGCCCTACGTAGCTGACTCAGTTGACAGCGAGGGACAGGTCATCGTGGTTCTGGGCGGCGGAACTTATTTCAATGCGGTGGAGTATGGCGGTGATACGGTAAATCGGTATAGTCTAGAACGTATTCGTTATGCCGCTCACCTATACCAGTTAACGGGTAAATTAATATTAGTGACCGGTGGCGCGCCACTGGGTAACGCCACTTCCGAGGCGGAGCAGATGAAATCTGTGCTAGAAAATGAATTCATGACTCCGGTCAAGTGGGTCGAGGGGACCTCCAACAATACACACGAGAATGCCTACAAGAGTTATGAAATCCTAAAAAAAGATGGGATCACACACATCATGCTGGTAACACATGCTTGGCATATGCCAAGGGCGGTGAAAGAGTTTGAACGGGCAGGATTCCAAGTTACCCCAGCACCAACTGCATTTACAACCCGCTACCGAACGGATGGACTAGCTTACCTTCCGACAGCGAGTGCACTACAACAAAGCCGGATTTTCATTCATGAGGTTATTGGGATGCTGTGGTACCGATTGTTACCGGCACCGAACAAGATTTGAAATTGTTAGAATACCAGCAGAAAATATTTTAAAGGAGTGGTATGAAAGCGCGTATCGAATGGAAGGATGGAATGAGTTTCCTGGGTGAATCAGGTAGCGGTCATCAGGTGCTGATGGACGGACCACCAGAAACAGGCGGCAGAAATCTAGGACCGCGCCCGATGGAAATGCTGCTGATGGGAACCGGCGGCTGTGCAGCTTTTGATGTAATGTTGATTCTGAAAAAGGGCCGTCAGGAAATCAGCGATTGCGTGGTTGAGATTGAGGCGCAGCGGGCAACAAATGAACCCAAAGTATTTACCCATATTCACTTCCACTTCATACTAACCGGTAAGAACTTGCAACCACAACAGATAGAGCGGGCAATCAGCCTGTCCGCAGAAAAGTACTGTTCAGCTTCAATTATGCTTGGAAAAACAGCAGAGATGACACACGACTTCGAGATCGTGGAGGGGCAGAAACTTCAGCACAAGGAGTTAAATTAAACCCAGTAAGCTGTTCGTGTCATCACTTTAGATCCCAATCCCATCGCCAACTTTACCGGTGTCGGTAACTCTGCGCCGCCGTGAGACATTGCCATAGCGGCATGTCCAGCCTCATCAACTTGCATCTGTGCAACAATGGCGCGACTCTTCTCATCATGCTCTGGCAGTTGTTGTAAATGACCGGCAAGATGAGCCTCAACCTGGCGCTCTGTTTCTGCAAGGAAACCAAGGTTCCACTTGTCACCGAGCATGCCGGCAAAGGCCCCAATGGCGAAGGAGCAACCGTACCACATTGGATTCAATAGACTCTTGCGGCCACCCAATTCAGCAATTCGTCTTTCAGTCCAAGCGAGGTGTTCGGTCTCTTCGCGGGCTGCATGAATTAAGGTCTGTTGTATCTCTCTGCTGCGTGCGGTGAGGGCTTGTCCCTGGTAGAGTGCCTGCGCACAAATTTCACCGACATGATTCACACGCATCAGTGCGGCGGTCTCATTTTTTTCAGAATCGGTCAGATCGACCTCAGATAATTCAGTTCCTGGGACAGGGCGCAGAGTCTGCGCAGGCGTTAAAAGCGTGCGAAGTGCGTTATCGAATCCAATAATAAATTTGTCAATATTCGGCATGCAATCACCTCGAGTGAATAGTGAGATTAAGACGACATCCCCATCTGTATTGCTAGTAATGTGACTGGGTGGAGAACCACAACTTTTGAACCTAATTGCCGTAATGAACTGGCAAGATGCATTGAACAACCAACGTTAGAAGTCACGAGAAAGCATTCCCCGCTCTGGGTAATAGCCTTAATTTTATCATTCAGCAGTGTTTTTGCCATATCTGGCTGATCAAGAAAATATGTTCCAGCCGCCCCGCAGCATTGATCATTACCAGCTAACGGCACAGGAGTCGCACCGGGAATGCGAGATAGAAGTGAATAGGGGTGCTCGGCACTGCGCGATACATTACGCAGACTGCATGGATCATGTACCAGAATATTGTGTGGAAACGGCGAAATCTCTACGTCACTCCATCCCTCCGCCTCCTCCAGGAAAGTGCTGACATCAATGATGCTAGGGGAAGAGTTAAGGGGAGATTCTTCAAGATGCGCTCCACAACCAGAAGCCGTACTAATGATCGCATCCAGTTTCAGCCCTTGAAATGCGACCACGTTCTCTTGCGCCAGTTGATTCGAGGTTTGAATGTCGCCGCTATGGCGATGCAGCGCGCCACAGCAAGTCTGAGAGGGTGGTACATGTACCGTATATCCAAGATGGTTGAGCACAAATATAGTGGCGTTCAGTGTGGTCGCGTCTGTCAGTCGTGCAACACAGCCGAGGAAAAGACCAATCTCACCACGTGACTTGCCACGTGGAGGATAAATCGTGTGCCAAGAGGTAGTCTTGATGTTGGGGGATTGGCAGGGCATATTGATCAGTGGTAACTGTGCATCCATCTCAGCAAATTTTGTTTTACCAAGCAGAGCAAATTTGCGCACTAAAGACTGTAGCCCGCTCTTTTGGTATAGGCGTAGAAATGGGCGTAGTGAATCAAAACGTCTGGGCTTGGCGATAAATTCATTTTCTACCAAAGCTCGAAATGAAGATTTTTCTTTTCTGAGATCATGTCCGGTTGGTGAGGATGATGGCCGCGCCATGATTGCGCGAGTCCCATCAATAAGGTGGCCGTAAGAAACATGATTGGGACAAATGGCCTCACAGGCGCGGCAGGTAAGACACCGATCAATATGAAGAGAAAAGCGATCATTCATCGGAATGCGGCCGCTGACAGCAGCGCTCATCAAAGCAATACGTCCTCGTGGTGAGTCAGCCTCAGATTGGGTTATGCGGTAGGTAGGACAGTGTGGCAAACATAGCCCGCAGGCAACACAACGGTTTGCCTCGGCAAGCAGCGAAGCAGGAGAAAAATCAGGCGGGATAGCTTTCGGATTCGTGATCAACTCCCACATGGAGGATAGAAAAAGAACATTCTTAAAGCTGTAATTATGACCAGAGTCTACGCGCTAAAAGTTTGGAAGGGTAGGGTATCATTGGCAGATATTACAGAGCGAAGGGGTGATATCTTGTTTAGGGTTTCGGGTGAATTTATCCGGCTATAACACGTGGGAGCTTACGCTTGACGAACGTGTCAAGCGTAACTAACATTAACTCTTGGGAGTTGGAAGCTTCCCTTTGGCTTCCCTTTGTTTTTAAATTATTAAAAGGGGTCGAACTATGCTGAACCATCGAATTCTTCAGAAAACACGGCTATCCAGTCTTGCCCCCTTATTCCTGTCCGCTATTTTGGTCGCGCAGGTTGCTCCAGTTGCAGCATCAGATCATGGGCACCAGAAAGCACAAGCTAAATTTAACCAAGCGGGAGAGTTGGCCCGACCAGCAAACATCAAGGAGTGGATCTCCATCGGCGCATCAGTGACTCCAAAGGACATGAATAATGGCAAGCCAGCATTTCCAGAGTTCCATTATGTCTACCTTGATCATACAAGCTGGGCCCACTGGAAAAAAACAGGCGAGTTCCGCGAGGGAGCTATGATTGCTAAAGAGTTAGTCAGCGTGGGTTCCAAGTCATCAGCAAGCGGGAGCGGATACTTTGCCGGTGATTATGTCGGTCCGGTGGCAGTTTCAGTAAAAGATAGCAAACGTTTTGCCAAATCAAGCAATTGGGGCTACTTTGTTTTTGGCGACGACAAGGCACAGAGCGCACCTGCTGATGAGAGCTGTGTGGCCTGCCACCAGGCTAATGCTGCACAGGATATGGTCTTTACCCAGTATTGGGCGCCATTACGTGCGGTCAGCCCTAAGAAGTAAATCAGTTAAACAGGACAGAAAGGGGTAGCGTCTACCTGCTACCCCTTTCTGTCGCTTCACTCAGAATGGATCTTGGAGGACAAAAAAATGACGCACCATGACACGATTTTAGCTCCAGAGTTGCAGGTATCGAAGTGGTTGAATACAACAAGGTCACCTACGCTTGAATCTCTCCGCGGGAGAGTGGTTGTATTACACGCATTTCAAATGCTCTGCCCGGGATGCGTGCAAATCGGGATTCCTCAGGCCCAACGAATTTACGAGGAGTTCGATTCTAAGAAGGTCGCGGTGATCGGACTGCATACCGTATTTGAGCACCATGAGGTGATGGGGCCTGATGCGCTGGAGGTGTTTGCTTACGAATACCGGTTACGCTTTCCGATTGGGGTCGATAAGTACGCGGGTGAAAAGAGCCAAGGGATGCCACTAACCATGGAGGCTTATCAGATGCAGGGGACTCCAACTTTGATCCTGATCGATAAGGTTGGCCATGTACGGTTACACAAGTTTGGTCATGTGAACGATCTCATGCTGGGCTTCTCGATCGGTGAGCTACTCTCTGAGGAGTTTGGGGGCGAGTCAGATGTAGAGACAAAGAAACAGAAAAGCGCTACTGAGACCGGCGGCGATGAGGATAGTTATTGTATCTGATTAAATACGTATTCGGCGCGCTCTTTCAGCGCCCATATATATCCTCAAAACGCACGATATCATCCTCCCCCAAGTAAGAGCCAGACTGAACTTCGATCATTTCAAGTGGCACGCAGCCGGGGTTCTCCAATCGGTGACGAGTGCCGAGAGGGATGAAGGTAGATTCATTTTCAGACAATAGGTAACTCGAGTCACCGCGTGTCACCTTCGCCGTACCGCACACGACAATCCAGTGTTCGGCACGGTGGCGGTGCATCTGAAGTGATAGTGAGGCGCCCGGCTTAACCACAATGCGCTTCACTTGGAAGCGTTCGCCGGCGTCTATACCATCGTACCAACCCCACGGGCGGAATACCTTGCGGTGTAGCCTTCCTTCTGACCTGCCCTCGAGTTTGAGACTGTCGACGATCTTCTTTACATCCTGAGTTTTATTCTTGTGTACGACGAGGATGGCATCAGGTGTTTCAACGACCACCACATCCTCAACGCCTACACAGGCTACCAATCGACCGCCCGACATGACAAGAGTGTTACGGCAGTCGTGCAGTAGGACATCGCCCTGTGAGGCATTCCCATTGCTATCTTTAGGTAAGACCTCCCACAAGGAGTCCCACGCGCCCACATCAGACCAGCCCGCTACAAGCGGGATCACTGCCCCAAGAGGCAACGAACTTTCACCGGCGGCGATACGTTCCATCACAGCATAATCGATTGAGTCGCTCGGGCATTGCGCGAACGATTCCTTGCCAACGCGCAAGAACTCACCATCGATTGAGCCCTCATCCCAGGCCGCACGGCATGCAACCAGAATATCTTTATGGCAGAGGGAGATAGCATCGATCCAGATGGAGGCCCGAAGCATAAATAGGCCGCTATTCCATAGGTAGCTACCATCATCAAGATAGGTTTGAGCTGTTGCGAGATCTGGCTTTTCTACAAAGCGTGAAATATGGTAAGCACCGCCTCCGGTGAGAGCATCACCGAACTGGATGTAGCCAAATCCCGTTTCTGGTGAGTCAGGTGTGATGCCGAAAGTGACGACCTTACCCTCTGTCGCGAGGGTTACTCCCTTACGTACTGCCTCTTGAAAGGCAGCGGTATCTAGAATTATATGATCCGAAGGCATCACCAGCAGGATTGGGTCTGCCCCATCTCGCATTGCTGCCAGTGCCGCAAGTGTCAGAGCGGGTGCTGTATTACGGCCGGTCGGTTCGAGCAGAATCGTACCGGCTTTATCGATTAAACGAAGCTGCTCTGCAATTACAAAGCGGTACTCTTCATTGCAAACCACCATCGGCGCTTCGAGCTGGATACCCGTAAACCCTTCGGTACGACGGATCGTCGCCTGAAGCAGAGAGTCCTCACCAACCAACGGCAGCAGTTGCTTGGGATACTGTTCGCGCGAGAGCGGCCATAGCCGAGTGCCAGAACCACCAGAAAGGACGATGGGGATCAATGTTTGCATGGGTTCTCATGTGAGCAACAAGTCATAGCCTTTTCAATCAGCGGGCTAGTCAGCTATTAGCGAATGAAATTTTACCATTATAATATTCACAACAAGATCATCCGCTTAACTTTCTTTGAGGGGATTAGCCGGTCTTGCCAGATGTTCCAATGAATTTGGTGCTGTGTTAGAATTATCAGCTCCCAATTAGCCGGCTTATAGGCAGCCCTGTTGTGTATGCAAGGATGCGACAGCTTCACTAAAAGGCCAAGTAGCTCAGTCGGTAGAGCAGAGGATTGAAAATCCTTGTGTCGGTGGTTCGATTCCGCCCTTGGCCACCACTATCCATTTGGACTTCCGGGACTTCCAAATTTTTGGTTTTCGACAAGAATGGAAGGTCTTCTGGATTTTCTGAGTATTGGCAATGTCACACCTTGATAGTATGAAAATACTGTAATCCGCAAACCCCTGATTACTAACCAGTTATTCATATAACCCTCCATGCAGTTATTTGCCTTTGGCATCAACTATCAGACTGCGCCTCTGGACGTACGTGAGCAGGTTACGTTTCCGGAAGATGCGATGGAGAGCGCGTTACATGATCTGGTTCAGCACCACCCGGTGGGAGAGGCTGCGATCGTTTCTACCTGCAACCGTACCGAAGTTTACTGCAGTACCGATAGACCTGAAGAGGCAACACACTGGTTAGCTGACTACCATCATCTTCAGGCCGGAGAATTGGAGCCTTATCTGTATAAGCTGCCGCGAGAACAGGCAGTGAAACATGCATTCCGTGTCGCGAGTGGATTAGATTCAATGGTTCTGGGTGAGCCGCAGATACTCGGTCAACTGAAGGACGCGGTGAAATCTGCTGAACATGCCGGCACATTGGGAATGATGCTACACAAGCTATTTCAGAGGACCTTTTTTGTTGCGAAGGAGGTTCGTACTTCCACTGAAATTGGCACAAACTCGGTCTCTATGGCGGCTGCAGCAGCTCGGTTGGCTGAGCGAATTTTCGGCGATATCGGTGAGCAGCGCGTACTATTTATCGGTGCAGGTGAAATGATAGAGCTATGCGCAAGTCATTTTGCCGCACGTCATCCAAAGCAAATCACCGTTGCCAATCGCACTATAGAGCGTGCACAACTGTTGGCGCAGCGATTTAATGCTCAGGCCATCACCCTGAATGAGCTTCCAGAACAGCTAGCGCAGCACGATATTGTGATTAGTTGCACCGCCAGCCCCCTACCGATACTTGGCAAGGGAATGGTGGAGCGTGCAATCAAGGTACGTAAACACCGCCCCATTTTTATGGTAGACCTCGCCGTGCCGCGAGATGTGGAGCCGGAAGTGACAGAGCTGGATGATGTATTTCTTTACTCAGTGGATGATCTTTCTGAAATTGTCAGAGAGGGATTAGATTTGCGTCAAGGCGCGGTAGCACAGGCTGAGGCCATCATCGATTCCAACGTGATCAATTTCATGTACTGGCTGGAATCACGAGAGCTGGTGCCGACTATCCGGGCATTGCGTGACCAAGCGGAACGGTATCGCCGGCATGAGCTCGAGCGGGCCATGAAACTCCTAGCTAAAGGGGAAGACCCTCAGAAGATATTGGAGCAGCTGAGCAGTGGGCTCACCAATAAATTTCTACATATCCCCTCCGAGGCATTGAATCATGCGACCGCCGATGAGCGTGATGATCTGGTCGGGTTGGTTAATCGGCTATATCAACTCCGCCGACCGGAATGAACAATAGCATCGCTGCCAAGCTCACGCAGATTTGCGTGCGGTTGGAGGAGTTAACCCATCTTCTGAGCAGTGAGACCGCCACAGCTAATCTCGACAATTACCGCAAGCTCACACGTGAACGCGCTGAGATTGCCCCGGTGGTCGAACTTTATCAAGCCTATCAACAGAGTGAACGTGACATCCTGACCGCACAAGAAATGAGTGGTGATTTGGCGATGCGTGAATTTGCAGAGGCTGAGATACGAACAGGGAGAGAGAGTCTTGTACGGATCGAGGCAGAATTACAGAAACAGTTATTGCCCAAGGACGCTAACGACGAGCGCAATATTTTTTTGGAAATTCGTGCTGGCACAGGGGGGGACGAGTCTGCGCTGTTCGCGGGCGATCTATTCCGTATGTATGCACGCTTCGCCGAGCGTCAGCGCTGGCAGGTGGAAGTCATTTCACAAAACCCATCAGAGGCGGGGGGATACAAAGAAATTATCGCAAAGATCATCGGTCAAGGGGCATATTCAAAATTAAAATTTGAGTCGGGCGGTCATCGAGTTCAGCGCGTGCCGGCCACCGAAACTCAGGGGCGTATCCATACCTCTGCCTGTACAGTCGCGGTGATGCCGGAAGCCGACGAGATCGATGACGTGACTTTGAATCCGGCTGAATTGCGGATTGATACATTCCGTGCTTCTGGTGCAGGTGGTCAGCATATCAACAAAACAGATTCTGCAGTTCGCATTACCCATCTGCCGACGGGCATCGTGGTCGAGTGTCAGGACGGACGTTCACAGCACAAGAATAAGGCGCAGGCTATGAGCGTTTTGGTTGCACGGATTCGCGACAAACAAACGCGCGAACAACAGGCGAAGCAGGCCGCCACTCGCAAGTCTCTTATTGGCAGCGGAGACCGCTCTGAGCGTATTCGCACTTATAATTTTCCGCAGGGGCGTATTACAGACCACCGGATTAACCTAGCCCTTTATAAAATAGATCAGATTATGGATGGGGATTTGAATGAGATCTGCACAGCATTGATGTCCGAGCATCAGACGGAGCAACTGACGGCGATGGCGGAGTAGAAGCGGCCTCGCCAGCCTATAAAAACACTGACTACCCCACTTTGTGCAGCAACCCCAGCATGAGTCTTTCGATACATCGACCCACCATTGCGCAAGTACTGCACCAGTCGTATTCGGGAGTCTCAGCGACCGATACTCGCATGTTGTTACAGGGTGTTCTCGATGTAGGTCATGCACATCTTATTACTCATCCTGACCAAGTATTAACGCCTGATCAAGAACAAAAATTTAATTCATTCATATCACGTCGCATCAATGGTGAGCCAATTGCTTACCTTGTTGGTGAGCGCGAGTTTTATAGCTTGAGATTTGAAGTAACCCCCGCCGTACTGATCCCTCGTCTTGAGACAGAGTTGCTGGTGGATCAGGCTTTGGAGCGGATTCCCGCGCGGGGACCGTCCAAGGTTTTGGACTTAGGAACGGGTAGTGGAGCAGTTGCAATAGCCATCGCCAAACATCGCCCGTTTGCTAGTATTACAGCGGTTGACTTTTCAGATGGCGCCCTGATTATTGCCAGGATGAATGCTAAATATCATGATGCGACAAACGTTTGTATCGTCGCTGGTGACTGGTATACGGGGGTTGCCGGAGAGGAGTTCGATCTCATTGTGTCCAACCCACCATATGTTGCCGACGGCGACCCCCATCTTGGGCAGGGCGATCTACGCTTTGAGCCGCGCACCGCATTAGTGGCAGGTACCGACGGGCTTGACTGTGTTCGCCGTATTATCGACTCCGCTGAAGACCACCTCATCCGGGGGGGATGGCTGTTACTGGAACATGGCTATGATCAGGCAGAGGCGTGTTGTCAGTTACTGAGGGGGGCGGGTTTTGGCGAGGTTTTTTCTTGTTCCGATCTGGCTGGTGTGATGCGAGTTAGTGGTGGGAAACGTGGGAGTTTTCTAGCGCAAAGCTGTTAAAATATAAACTGGTAAATCTCTAGTCAGAGTGTAAAGAATCCCTAATAGGGGAATACCTCCCTAGAGTTGGATTTTCAAGTTGATCAAATTTGATGAGGAATTAGATATGGATACGCAAGAAACAATTAAGCAGCAAGTGACCACTAATCAGGTGGTGCTGTATATGAAAGGCACGCCTGAATTTCCGCAATGCGGCTTCTCTGCCAACGCAGTTAAGATACTGAGTCTGTGTGGAGTGGATAACCTCTTCACCGTAGATGTGCTCACCAACCCGGAGATTCGGCAAGGTATCAAGGAGTACTCGAATTGGCCAACGATCCCTCAGCTTTATATCAATGGTGAGTTCATCGGAGGCTCGGACATCATAACGGAGATGAACCAGAGTGGTGAGCTACTTAAGCTGCTGCAGAAATAAAGAAACTGAGTCAGGGATTAATAAAAAGCCGACGTAAGTCGGTTTTTTATTAACTGATCGGAAGTGTTCAGGCAATTGCTGCTGCAATCAACCAGTAACGAGCAAACTTGCCGATAGCCATGAATAGCATTGCCCATACCCAGTTTATTCGAAGCCACCCCGCCGCAACACATAGCAAGTCCCCAATCAATGGCGCCCATGCCAGCAATAGAGCCGGGCTGCCATGTTTACGCACCCACTCTAACCCGCGCACATTACCACCCGATTTTTTCAGAAGTGCTTTTTCATCGGGCAACAGACGTCCAATCGCATACGAACTCAAACCGCCCAACGTATTGCCTAGAGTAGCGACTCCCAAGGCAGACCAGTAAAGCTGGGGGTGAGCGGTTAAAACACCAAAAAGAACCACTTCTGAGCCGCCCGGGAGGAGCGTGGCACCAAGAAAGCTGCTGGTGAACAGTGCCAATAGGCTTGATTGCTCATCCATAAGGTTATCCAGTAGTAGATTAGGTTACAGTTTATCTGCTAATGGGCAGGTGATGGGGCAAGGAATTAAGTAGCGCCATTAAGATGGGTACAGATATCTCATGAGGCCGCCTTATTTTTAAGAGCGTAGTCGTTTAATCGGCCAGAATTATGCGCACCAAAATTTGACTTAGGGATATTATTTGGCGATGATACGCATTATCAATTAATCAACTCTATTCAATAGGAAAAACCATGACGACCAACGCGATGCTCAAGGAAGAGATTGATTCCATTATTGCTGCGAAGAGTCTTCTCAAGCACCCTTTCTACGTGGCCTGGACGGAGGGTAAGCTGTCCAAAGAACAATTGCGCCAGTACGCGGAACAGTACTTCCATAATGTTCTTGCTGAACCAACTTATTTGAGCGCAGTACATTTCAATACCCCGCATATGCATACAGAAAATAACAGCGGTGATATCAGCGTCCGGCAGGAAGTATTGAAGAATCTGATCAGCGAAGAGCACGGTGATAAGAATCACCCTGCATTGTGGAAGCGCTTTGCATTAGCGCTGGGTTCGAGTGACAAGAGTTTGGCAGCCGCCGCTGTGCTACCGGGTACAGCGAAACTGGTCGAGACGTTTCGTGATATCTGTCTGAATCAACCATTCTATGCGGGCTTGGCTGCGTTACATGCGTTTGAGTCGCAAGTGCCTGAAATTGCTGCGGTGAAGATAGATGGCTTGTCTAAATTTTATGGGATGAAAGATCCTGACAGCTATGAATTTTTTACAGTACACCAAGAGGCTGACGTGCACCACTCACAAGCAGAATGGGAGCTCATTAAGCGCTTTGCTGATACTCCAGAGAAGCGGGCCGAGGTATTGGCGGCAACCACTCAGGCTTGTGAAGCATTGTGGGGATTCCTGGATGGAGTCTACGAGAACTACTGTGCAGATCTTGACTGCGAACGCATGGAAGCTGTAACGCTGCACTAAATCTGTAAGTCGACGGGAGGTGCGGAGGCTGAGAGGCTACGCACCCGTTCATAGCTGGCAGAACCTTCAATAACCCGCTTCAAATAGATCTGAATGGTTGTTCCCTTCAGCGTCTATTAATCCTTCTCAAAAATATTCTCGTTATGTTCTGCGGTCAGGCATTGACGCTTTTATCGTCAACACTGAGACCAAAATCTGCAAGTACCAAGTGTCGCCGAGACATGTAAATCAGGAACCGAACTTAGGTTTCGGTGGCGCACCGGCGGATAGTGTTAATACTTCGTGCCCCATTTCGGTGACTAGGACGGTATGCTCCCACTGAGCCGATAGACTATGGTCCTTGGTGACGATGGTCCAGCCATCTGCCAGTTGACGTATGGGTGCTTTGCCTGCATTAACCATCGGCTCAACCGTAAAAATCATGCCGGCCTTGAGTTGGAGTCCAGTCCCAATGCGTCCATAGTGAAGCACTTGCGGTTCCTCATGAAACTTTGCGCCGATACCATGACCGCAGAATTCTTTGACTATGCTGCACCCTTTGCCTTCGGCAAAGCTCTGGATAGCATGACCGACATCGCCCAGATACTTGCCGGGTTTGATTTCATCAATGCCACGCCACATCGATTCATACGTAATCTCACATAGACGCTTGGCCTGGATCGGAGGTTCCCCTACGTAGTACATGCGACTGGTGTCGCCGTGATAGCCATTCTTGATGACAGTCACATCAATGTTAACGATATCGCCAGTCTTTAATTTCTTCTCCCCCGGGATGCCATGGCAGACCTGATGGTTTACCGAGGTGCAAATAGATTTCGGATAGGGTGAGTATCCAGGTGGGGCATAATTGAGTGGCGCAGGGATGGTCTCCTGCACATTAACCATGTAATCATGGCATAGCTTATCAATCTCAGCCGTGGTGATCCCCGGCTTTACAAAAGGAGAAATATAATCAAGAACTTCTGAAGCAAGCTTACCTGCCACTCGCATTTTCTCGATCTCTTGTGGAGATTTGGGGTGTACCGTCATAGTCGTATCCAATTAGTCAGATGAGCAAAATGTATGATGGGGGTTACAGCAGCGCTTTGCAAGAACGACAGCAAGCATTTACCCAGTAGGCGGTAACTTCGCCGACCTTATGCCGGCCGAGATTGTCAGCCAATTGCAGCTTGGCAATAGCCGCTTCAGCACGTTGCAGGTCGGTTCCGATAAAGCCCCCACTCCAGACAGGCGGGGACCGCAAGGGTAGGTGCGGTCTCAGTAATGGGTAGCAATCTAATCTTTTCCGGGCGAATCTCCGCTGGCAGTGGCGCATTACGACTGAGCCTCAGTCGCGATTTAATATAGAGCGCAAAAACCACATTGGTAATTAATAATAGAAAAAATAGTGCTTTCATTTGTTAATGGTTTGTTGTTGTTAACAAGGCCTTATCTTGTTAGAATTCGAAATCAAGGGCATGAATATCACTTTTTCGGGGGTCTCGGGAATGCAAGGCATGAAAGTAGCATCACCATTGGCAATGCTGGCTATGCTGGCAGTGTCCATGCAAACATTTGCCGAATCTGCTACCAAAGCTGATGCAGCCAAGGGTCAGCAGATTGCAACTCAGGTTTGTGCGGGATGTCACAGTGCTGATGGCAATAGCGTCATCCCGACCAATCCAATTCTGGCCGGACAACATGCCGAGTATACCGCCAAGCAACTGATGAATTTCAAAGTTCAGGAAGGCAAGCCTGCTACACGCAATAACCCGATCATGGGTGCAATGGTGGCGGGGCTGTCACCTGATGACATGAAGGATATCGGCGCTTATTATGCTCAGCAAATTCCTAAGGTCACAGGGGCCAAGGATAAAACGTTGGCGGAGCTGGGTCGGAAGGTCTATCGTGGTGGCAATATTGAAAGCAACGTACCGGCCTGTGCCAGCTGTCACTCTCCCAATGGAGGGGGCATCCCTCCGGCCTACCCACGGATTGCCGGTCAGCATGCGGAGTATACCCTGGCACAATTAAGGGCTTTTAGGACAGAGACCCGTGAGAATGAGATGATGCATATGATCGTCAATCATATGACAGAGAAAGAAATGCAAGCGGTATCGGAGTTTATTTCCGGCCTACGCTAGACCTGAGGGGCAATGTTTCTACAAAGGCGGCCTCGGCCGCCTTTGTTATTTCCACTCGCCGAATATTTGATCGGCCGCGGCCAAAGTTTTGTTGATATCCTCAGCGGTATGAGCAGCAGAAACAAACCCGGCCTCGAATGCGGATGGGGCGAAATAGATGCCCTTGCTCAGCATGGCATGGAAGAAGTGGTTGAAGGCTTCTTTATTACATTCCATCACTTCTGCATAACTGGTCGGCGGGCTTGCTCTGAAGTAGAGACCGAACATCCCCCCCACTGACTGTGCACAAAAAACAATACCATGCTTCTTTGCAGCTGCAGTAAGTCCCTCTGTAAGTTGCCGAGTGCTGGCAGAAAGCTTTTCATAGAATCCCGCTGCCTGGACAAGCCGTAAGGTGGCCAGCCCTGCGGCAACTGCAACAGGGTTCCCGGAAAGTGTGCCGGCTTGGTAAACCGGACCCAGTGGAGCTAGGCATTGCATGATTTCACGTTTCCCGCCAAAGGCAGCCATCGGCATCCCCCCCCCGATCACCTTCCCGAGCGTTGTAAGGTCGGGCCTGATGCCATAGAGGCCTTGAGCGCAGGTAGCACTAACTCGAAAGCCCGTCATCACCTCATCAAAAATCAGTACACTGCCGTGTTTCGTGCACAGAGAGCGCAAAGCCGCGAGGAAACCGGGCTTCGGCAATACTAAGTTCATATTGCCCACAACCGGTTCAACGATGACCGCGGCAATTTCGTTACCAGACTCAGAGAATGCTTGTTCTAGTCCGGCTAGGTCGTTGTAATCCAGCACCATTGTATGAGCTGCGGTCTCTGCAGGGACTCCAGCAGAGCTTGGATAGCCGAAGGTGAGCGCACCAGAACCCGCCTTCACGAGAAGGGCATCCTCATGACCGTGATAGCAGCCCTCAAACTTAATGATGCGGCTTCTGCCGGTATAGCCCCGTGCTAAGCGGATAGCGCTCATGGTGGCTTCAGTTCCGGAACTTACAAGGCGCACCTGCTCTATTGAAGGGACTCGTGCACATAGCACCTGTGCTATTTCTAGTTCTGCTTCGGTGGGCGCACCAAAAGTCAATCCGTTCTGAGCTTTTTCCATCACCGCTTTGATCACATCAGGGTGGGCATGACCCAAGATTAGTGGCCCCCAGGACCCCACATAATCCAGGTAGGGTTTGTTGTCTGCATCCCATACGTAGGCACCTTGACCCCGCTGAAAGAATATCGGCACCCCGCCTACCGATTTAAATGCACGAACCGGGGAGTTGACGCCGCCGGGAATGCACTTCTGAGAGAGTTCGAATAATTGCTGGTTACGTGAAGTCATGGGGTCGCTCATAAGGGTGGTGGATAGAGTGTCGGCTTTGCGTGATTAGTCGAGAAAAATTTTCTGCCGCAGACTGGGTGTCAAGAACACCAAAAAGTGAGCTGCTCGCGGCGATTACATCAGCACCGTGGCGGATCAGGTCCGCGACATGTGGCAGTGTAATTCCGCCAATAGCCACCACTGGAACATGCAGCATCTGTCTTGACTGGCGTAGCAGGCTCATGGGTGCAGTCACTGTATTAGGCTTGGTGGGGGAAACAAAAAACGCACCGAAAGCAACATAGTCAACGCCTTGCTTCTCAGCCTCAGTAGCAAGCTCCATGTGATTGTAACAGGAGACGCCAATAATTTTCTCAGGTCCGAGCCTGTACCGCGCGGTAGCTACGGGGATGTCATCCTGTCCTAGATGTATTCCATCTGCACCAACAGCAATAGCAAGGTCGAGATGATCATTAATGATGAGGGGGACATTGTGTTCCCGACAAAGATTAAGTAACGTCTGTGCTTGGTCAAGGCGTAGTTCAGCCTCGGCTGTCTTGTTGCGATACTGGACCAGACGTGCTCCGCCTGCTAGTACCTGACGAGTCATTCTAACCAAGAGTGCCGTATCAGCCACGTCTGGCGTGATCGCATAAAGACCTTCAATTTTTTGCGGCAGTAGGTGTTTTGTCACCATTTTCAGCATCAGTCGCATCGTAAGCCCAGAATAACCGGTCCGGTACATATTGTCCCATTCCTGGCCGGAAGCCTGCTTTCAGGGTTCGCCATGTGTATTCTTGTGCTTCATACACGCACTCGGCGATGGGTAATCCATTGGCGATAGCAGCTGCAATGGCTGAGGCCAGCGTGCATCCAGAGCCGTGATAGGAACCGGCAAGTCGCGGCCAGGCATCTGATCGGATGACTACATCCGATTGGTACAAGGTATTTATAACCTGTGATGTATTCTCATGAGTGCCGGTGATGAGTACGTATTCACAGCCCATACCCAAGAGCCTCTGGGCACATTGATGCAGGTCTGGTGAGTCTTGATCATCATCGTCCTGTGCTAGTCGTCGCGCTTCTATGCTATTGGGAGTGATAATGGTAGCTTGGGGGAGTAAAAGTTCACGCATTGTTGCCAACATGTCTTCGTTGGCAAGTTCGTCACCACGTCCGGAGGCGAGTATTGGATCAAGAACCAGAGGGATATCGGGATAATCAGAGATTACCTCCGCAATAGCCATAATAATCTCAGCACTTCCCAGCATCCCAATCTTAAAAACATTCACTGGCATGTCTTCCAGTACTGCACGAGCTTGATCTGCGACCCACTCTGGATCCAAAGACATAACCCCATCTACCCCAGCAGTATCCTGCACGGTAATGGCCGTGATCACAGACAGTGGATGGCAACCCATGCTTGCAAGAGTCAGGATGTCAGCCTGAATACCCGCCCCCCCGCTGGGATCACTTGCAGCAAAAGAAAGTACGATTGGGGGTGGCTGAGACATGGGCTAATATCGTAAAATATTATTTTAACCTAAATCATTCTAATCATGCTCGCTACTGGAACTCCGTACCGTTGCTATATGTGCCTTATCTGTGGATTCATCTACGATGAGGCTGAAGGGTTGCCGGGAGAGGGAATTCCCCCCGGCACACGCTGGGAAGACGTGCCGATGAACTGGACCTGCCCAGAATGTGCCGCGCGCAAAGATGATTTCGAAATGGTTGAGATTTGAATGCGTATTTTGCACACCATGCTGAGGGTGGGTAATCTAGAAAAATCTATTGTTTTTTACACTGAAGTACTGGGGATGAAAGTGCTACGCCGTAGGGACTACTCGGACGGAAAATTTACTTTAGCCTTTGTCGGTTATCAGGATGAGGTGGATGGTTCGGTATTGGAACTGACCCATAACTGGGGAGTGGAGAGGTATGATCTGGGTGAGGGTTACGGTCATGTCGCAATCGAAGTGGATGACGCCTATCGCGCATGTGAGGAAGTAAAAAGGCGTGGTGGCAAAGTCACGCGTGAAGCGGGACCGATGAAGCATGGTGTCACAGTGATCGCTTTTGTAGAAGATCCGGATGGCTACAAGATCGAGTTCATTCAGAAAAAAACAACACAAACCTGCTGAAGTAAGACTCGCGCGGGATCGCTGTTAGTGGCCATATCCTGCTAGGCCTTATCAATCAGGCGAACCTCCTGCTGCGGGAAAGGGATCTCGATACCGTTATTCTGGAACTCTTGCCAGATTTCCATATTGATATCGGAACGCAATCCAATCTGTCCCTCTTCTGGGTCGTTGATCCAGAAGTGCAGTTCTAGATTAAATCCGTTGTCGACAAACTCCTTTAGAAATACCGCTGGCTCTGGTTCGGAGATTACACGCGGTTGCTTGAGCGCTGCCTCCTGCATGATTCGCATAGCCGCTTCTAGCGGACTTCCATAACTTATCTGCACGGTAAGTGCCAGACGTACTCGGTTATTGGTATGTGCCAGCTTGACAAAGGTAGAAGTGATGAAGGTGTCGTTGGGAACGATGGACTCGACCCCATCGAGGCCATGCAGCACTACGTATCGGTTGGTAAGGTCAACGACGCGGCCGGTATGATTATCAACGGTCACAATATCGCCAAGTCGGAGCGAGTGGTCCAGCAGGATAATGAAACCACTGACGTAGTTGCTCGCAATTTTTTGCAAACCCAGCCCTAAACCTACGCCGAGGGCGCCGCCGAACACTGACAGCACAGTAATATCAACCCCAACGATTGGTAGCGTAATCAACACGCTCAGCAAAATAAGCAGGGTGCGAGCGACTTTTGTCACTACCACTCGCTGGCTCTTGTCCATTGCTTCGATACGCATAACTCGCGACTCGAGTGAGTTCGAGAGCCAGAGGGCCAGCAGCATGCTGGCCGTCAATGTCAGTATCCCTTGAAGGATTAGCATTACTGAGAGTCGGTGCTGACCAGCGTAAAAGGCCACAGCATCGAGCATGTCCAGTATCCCTGGCAGTATGCCAATGATATGTAGTGCCACGATGGACCATACGATCCAGCCGATGGTACGCTCCCACGGATGGAGCCACTGCTGGCCGTGGAAAACTCGGCGGAGTATGTAGATGGTGACGCGAACCAGTGCCAGCGCGAAGAGTAATGGAATGGCAATATTGAGCAGATGTGTCGGGTACCAGTGATTGAGCACCCATCGGCCGAGAGCTACTAGGACGAGGGCTGAGATGGCGGCCATCAGCCGGTTAAAGTTGCCTGCACTAATGACGGGTGTATTGTCCACGCTTACTTTCGAGCTGATGCGCTCAGCGAGCAATCTCTGTGCCAACCAGGCAAGCCCAAGACTTGAGAGCAAGACACCAAGTTGCCACAGCATGATCACCTCTTGGATGTGAGTGACCAGGCTGAGTAGCGGGCTGTGGATTTCGTTTTTGGGCGACATAGGAGTGAGTCAGAACGAAGATTTATTTTAGCATGAGTTAGGAAGCGGACTCGGGTCGGCGCTATGGTTACGAGTCTCAGTGTTTGGTGAGAGGCTCCTTGAGTCTGAGGATATATCCCTGAGCCATGATTACTTCACCGCAAGTTCGAGTGCGGCAGCAAAAAAACAATCGGTACCATGAAGGGCGGGCGATAGCTGTAGATATCTCCCGGTGTCTAATGGAATCTTCTGTTGTGACAAAAGATCGGCGCAACTCAGCAGAGAATAACGAGGATGGTCGATCAGAAAGCGCTCAATGATTTCTTGGTTCTCCTCGGGCAAAAAACTGCATGTTGCGTAGACTAGCCTTCCGCTAGGCTTGAGCAAGTTAGACGCGGATGACAAGATCGATGCTTGTTTACGTTTTAGATCTTCGATGCTCTGAGGAGATTGCCGCCACTTCAAATCCGGATTCCTGCGCAGCGTACCAAGCCCGCTGCATGGTGCGTCCACGAGAACCCGATCGATTTTCCCGGTCAGGCGTTTGACCTTGATGTCATTCTCATTAGAGATACGTTGCGGATGTATATTGGATAGGCCGGAGCGTTTGAGGCGCGGCTTTAAATTATTGAGACGATTCTCAGAGATATCAAAGGCATAAACACGGCCCTGTGAGTGCATCAACGCACCCAGCATCAGAGTCTTGCCGCCAGCGCCGGCGCAGAAATCCACAATCATGTCGTTGCGTTTTGGTGCAAGCAAGTAACCCAGTAACTGGCTACCTTCGTCTTGTACTTCCACCCTGCCAGTTAGAAAGAGTTCATGACGATTGATTGTGGGTTTGCCAGGCAGACGGATGCCGCTCGGAGAGAGGGGAGTAGCCTCGCACTCAATGCCATCTTTTTTTAAGGCTGCTAGCACTTCATCACGGTTAGTGAGCAGAGTATTGACGCGTAGATCCAGTGATGCTGGTTGCTGCAGCGACCGACCCAGGCTGAGAATATCAGGATCTGTCATACCTCCACGCAGTTTGTCTACCAGCCATTCAGGAAACTCGGCTTGAATAGCAAGCGGCTGCGATTCAGGTGTCTCTGCCTTGATCCCTGTAAGCCATTTAGCCTCTGACTCGCTGACGAGCGGCGTCAGTTCGCGCATGTTCATGCCTTGAAATTTAACTAGATAAGCAAGCAGAAGCGGGCGGGGTGTGGTCGTGTTGGCGGCGTGCTCAAGGAAGAATCTGTGACGAAGAATACCGAACACTATTCCCGTAATGAAAGCGCGATCATTTGAACCGAGCTCAGGGCTATCACGAAAAAAGTGCCGCAAAATAGCATCGGCAGGATGCTCAAGTGGGAGTACAGCGCGTAGCGCGGCGGTAGTCATATCGAGGTGATCAGGGGTGAGACGCATCTATCAGAAATCCTACAAAAAAGTGAAGAGGGTGAGGGCCCCCGGGAGCTGTAAATGTCAAAATAGGGAATGGATTATGCCGCCCCGAGTTACGGTAAAAGCTCAATCTCCAGACGGAGTCCGCTTGCGGCACCAGAGCTTATTCTTGTGACCATATAATCTAACAGGAGATCGCTTTCGGTCGACATGATACGCACCGGCAACATGTAATAAGCAGAGGCAAGCCAAATCTTACGCACGAGCTTGTCATCTCCTTGTAGCTGTTTTGTCAGAACGATGGTCTCAAGTTCGCCTATAGGTGTTTTAAGTGTCTCCTTATCAACCACATAGTGAACGAGCTTGAGGGTTCTGCCATCTGTCTCATAGACCTCTAGAGGTCCATCCCCCGGAGGGGGAGAGAACGCAAAACAATATAAAAAGCTTAGTCTGTCTTGGGTGCCAATCGGAAGAGGCTTTTGTTGCTCGCTTCCTCGGTTATTGATGGTCAGTAAACCCTTCTCCCAGTCGAAGGTGGATACCCTTGGTAACTTGTCGGGGCGCTGATCGAAGAAGCGGCTTGGCTGTAGTCCTTGTTCGGTGATAGTGCCTACGCTATCGCGTAAGATATCACCTGACTGCGCCAGAGCCAGCAGACCGAGGGCCCGAGTTGCGCTGCTGATTGCATAGCTGTGGGTGCCATCCTCCAGCTTTATTTCCAGAGTGTCATTCGCTTCCCCTTCGAAGGCGCCTGACCTGATTGAGTAATTGATAGCGATCCGGGTGGGTATTGCATCCGCTAAGGCAGAGAGACTCAGTCCCCAAAGCAAGGCAAAAACTAGGGCTCTCATACAGGTAGTTTTGGTGAATTCAGGACTGAATCATCCATAACGTCACCACTCACCGAGACATGGTTATGAGAGAGTTTCAACCGATCTTCTAAGAACCAGCGTATGGCCTCAGGGTATATCTGGTGCTCTTGTTGAAGCACTCTTGCAGAAAGCGTTTTCGAAGTGTCATCTGGCAGTACTGGGACTGCTGCCTGAGTAATGATGGGGCCATGATCAACCTGAGACGTAACAAAATGCACGGTGCAACCATGGATTTTAACGCCCGCCTTTAAAGCGCGAGTATGGGTATCGAGACCGGGAAAGGCGGGTAGTAACGAGGGGTGAATGTTCATCAGCCTGCCATGATAATGCTCAACAAACTTGTCACCGAGAATGCGCATGAAGCCGGCAAGTGCCACCAAGTCAGGTTGAAAGGAATCAATTCTTTCTGCCAACGCCGTATCGAATGTTACACGGTCTGGATAGGCCATTTGATCTACCACCCGTGTCTCGATTGAGTGCATTCTTGCGATCTCAAGACCACCTGCCTCAGGATTGCTGCTGATGACCGCAGCAATCTTAACCGGCAGACGGGCCTCGATCAGTGCTTGCATATTGCTGCCGCGGCCGGAGATCAAGATGACAAGGGACTTCATGGGAGCGGTGGGGGAGACTCGATTCGTTGCTTACTCAATTATTGTTTTAGGCGTGCCGGGATCACTCTCGCGGATGGTACCAATGTGCCACACGGTCTCGCCTGCGGAGTGCAATATTCGCTTTGCCGATTCAATATTTTCTGGGGCAATGATTAGAGCCATTCCGATACCACAATTGAAGACTCGGTGCATCTCGCTATCAGTCACATTGCCTTCTTGTTGGAGCCAGCGGAAAAGTGGGGGCATCTCCCATGCAGATTTCTGCAGTACTGCGGCGACGTTTTCAGGTAAGACACGAGGGATATTTTCTACTAACCCGCCGCCGGTGATATGGGCCATACCTTTAACCGGAAGATGCCGCATCAGTTCAAGCAGTGGCTTCACATAAATACGTGTTGGGGTCATGATCATGTCGCCTAACGCCATACCGTTAAAATCAGTAGACAGGTCTGTGTGGTTCTTTTCAATAATCTTACGGATCAGCGAGTACCCGTTAGAGTGTGCGCCGCTGGAAGCTAATCCCAACAGGGCATCACCCGGCTGGATAGTGAGTCCGGTGATGATCAAGTCCTTCTCAACCACACCCACGGAAAAGCCTGCAAGGTCATACTCACCCTCTGGGTACATGCCAGGCATTTCTGCGGTCTCTCCGCCGATCAGGGCGCAGCCCGCTTGTTCACACCCTGCAGCGATGCCCTTGACGACTCGGGTAGCGATGTCGACATCCAGCCGGCCACAGGCGAAGTAATCCAGAAAAAATAATGGTTCCGCTCCCTGCACTAGGATATCGTTGACGCTCATCGCGACCAAGTCTATGCCCACACTATCATGCTTGCCGAGTTCGAATGCGAGCTTCAATTTAGTGCCGACACCATCGGTGCCTGTCACCAGTACTGGGTTACGGTATTTTTTGGAGATTTCGAACAGCGCCCCAAAACCGCCGATCCCGGCAAGCACCTCTGGGCGCATGGTGCGCTTAGCGTAGGGCTTGATATTTTCCACCAGGCGATCCCCGGCATCGATGTCTACACCAGCATCTCGATATGATAGATGGGTTGGAAGTGGGTTTCCCGAATTGGACGCAGTCAAGGCTACCTCTAAGAGTTCAAGATGTTAATGAAATACGGTTACTAATCGAGAGCAGAAATAAAAAATTTCGACGCAACATATGTTTATAAATAGAGGTAGATTTCTTGTCAGCGGATCAGTATCGAATGGGGTTTAAATTATTATGGGTGTTCGTAAGTTGAGTTCTCGTTTCATTGCAGATAGAGTGCAAGATTAAGTAATATGATTTTACCGTAAATGGACCTTAAACACCCCGACGATCTGCATTATCTATGGCGGCTGGCGCTCGCCGCCGCCGCTGGAGCGCTGGTTTATTTACTAAGCCCAATACTCGCCCCATTCATGCTGGCGGGGATCATTGCCTATATTTGTAATCCGCTGATGGCGCGAATAGCGACGGGTAAAATTTCGCGGACCCTTGGCGCCTTGCTGGTGATTCTGTTGTTGCTGAGTATTTTTTTGGCGTTGATTCTGATCATGTTGCCCTTGTTCGAGAAAGAAATCTCGAGATTGATTGAGCGGGCACCGGACTACCTTGAAACAATCAAGATCAAATTAATCCCCTGGATGGAAGCGTATCTAGGCATTAGCCTGGATCTAGATGTTGCCACGCTCAAGCAATTGTTGGTGCAGCACTGGCAAAGTGCGGGTGGGGCGGCAGCGAAGCTGCTGCCATCACTCACCAGCGGTGGGATGGCGGCGGTAGAGTTTTTCATGAATCTGCTGCTAATGCCGGTGGTACTGTTCTACTTGTTACGGGACTGGAATGGGTTGATTAGACGTGTCGATGAAATGATTCCGCGCCGCTGGCTTGAGCAGGCTCATACGCTCGCACTTGAGACTGATCGCGTGCTGGCAGAATTCTTGCGTGGACAGTTGGCGGTTATGCTACTAATGAGCCTTTGCTACGTGACTGGGCTGTGGTTAGTAGGCCTTGAATTCGCGCTGCCGATCGGACTGTTGGCTGGAATACTGGTGTTTGTACCGTATCTGGGAGCAGCTGTTGGCCTGATCCTTGCAACTCTGGTGGCATTGATGCAGTTTCAGGGATGGAGTGGATTGCTTCCGATATGGGCGGTATTTGCTGTCGGACAGTTACTGGAAGGGACGGTGGTAACGCCCTGGTTGGTCGGAGATCGCATCGGTCTGCATCCGGTACTGGTGATTTTCGCGTTGCTCGCATTCGGTCAATTGTTTGGATTCTTTGGTCTCTTGCTGGCGTTGCCAGTGAGCGCTGCGTTGCTGGTATGGCTACGCCATGCCCGAGCACAGTATATGCAAAGCAACCTATATAAGTAGTCAAATGAAGCAACTGCTGCTGGATATCACCCCCTCGCCATCGCCCGCTCTAGATAACTTCGTACCGGGACATAACCGTGAGTTGCTGCAGACCCTAGATGAGATAATTGCGGGGAAAGAGCGGTTTGTTTACCTCTGGGGGGCAACAGGTTGCGGCAGAAGCCATTTGCTACAGGCAGTGGTCGCGGTGGCCGCACGCAACAAATTGAATGCGGTCTATATAAAGTGCAGTAGTGCCGATGATATGAATGCTACATTCGGCACTCATGTTGCTGCCGACTGCGTAGCGGTCGATGACGTAAAATTCCTCAATGCCAGCGGGCAAATCAGCCTGTTCAATTTATATAACCATATACGGGATGAGGGTCATGCACGGTTGTTGGTGAGTGGACCTGTCGCACCTGCACAACTGGGGCTACGTGAGGACTTGGTTACTCGTTTGGGGTGGGGATTGGTCTACCAGGTGCATGAATTAACCGACGATGAAAAGGTGCGGGCTATGCAAAAACACGCTGTCAGCCTCGGCTTTGATCTGCCGAAGGAGGTGAGTGATTATTTGCTACGACATGGGCAGCGCGATATGCCGACACTGATCGAGACTATCAATGCACTAGACCGCCGCTCTCTTGTAGATCAGCGGCAGATTACCGTGCCATTATTATGTGAACTGTTGGAGGGGCGATGAACTTGGCATTGTTTGATCTCGATAACACGCTCCTGGCGGGTGATAGTGATTTTGAATGGGCTCAATTCTTGATCGAGAAGCGCGTGGTGGACCGCGAAGTATATGAAGCGCGTAATCTAGAGTTCTATGAGCAATATAAAGACGGCACGCTCGATATTCACGAGTTCTTGGATTTCCAGTTGAAACCGTTATCGCGTCATCCACGCAGTCAGCTCGATGCCTGGCACAACGAGTTCATGACGCAAAAGATTAAACGGCTAGTTGCACCAGGTGCGCACAAATTGATTGAGCAGCATACGCTCAACGGAGATTTATGCGTCATTATTACAGCGACCAATAGTTTTGTTACTGCCCCAATTGCTCGGATACTCGGCGTGAGCCACTTGATTGCCACCGATCCCGAACAGAGAAATGGTGAATTCACGGGCCAGGTTGCAGGTATACCCTGTTTCAGAGAAGGAAAGATCACGCGACTGGAAAGCTGGCTGGATGATCGCAACCTAACCTGGCTGTCGTTCCTTGAGAGCTGGTTCTACAGTGACTCATTGAATGATCTGCCGCTGCTCATCAAGGTTACACACCCGGTAGCGGTGGACCCCGACTCGACGCTACAGAGCCATGCCGAGAAAAATAACTGGCCGATCATTAGTCTGCGGTAGCATAGGTGCCAAAGAAAAATAAAGGCATCCGAAACCACCGGCGCTGGAAAATTCTGGATGAACGACCGCCAGTGATGTATTCACTTCAACGCATAGTCATGCAGAAATGTACTCAAGATATATGAAGATGCGGGGCTCTGTTACTCTGCAGCCGGGCAGATTGACCCATTGCGAAGCTTCATGATCTCTTCCAAGCATCTCTTGCCGAGTTTCTTTCTCTTTTTGCTGGTCGCGGTTAGCAGCCTATTTGCAGGGTTGCTGTTCGGTAGCGTGAACATTCCGCCCTATCAAGTTGCTACGGCGCTATTGTCACCGGGCGATGATGCCATCAGTCAGATTGTCTGGCAGCTTAGACTGCCTCGAGTATTAGCCGCATTCGCCAGCGGCGGCCTGTTGGCCTTGGCGGGCGCATTGTTGCAGGTGTTATTGCGTAATCCGCTAGCAGACCCTTATATTCTCGGGGTGTCTGGGGGTGCAGCGGTCGGCGCGCTTACAGCGATGCTGTTTGGGTGGGGCTTGGCCCTAGTCAACCTAACGTCAATGATCGGCGCACTGGCTGCGATTTCCATCGTGTTTGGCTTGACCTTTCGAAATGGAGACTGGAATGTATACCGGCTCCTGTTGACCGGGGTAGTGCTGTCCGCTGGTTGCGCTGCATTGACGACCTTGATCTTGACCCTAGCACCAGCTAGTGATGTCAAGGGCATGCTGTTTTGGATGATGGGTGATGTATCACGTGCGGTCGGAGCAGAGGGATTATTATCGGCATGGCTGGCGTTGATCATCGTGACAGCCACGAGCATTCTCTTTTCCGGCAGTCTCAATGTCCTGAGTCTTGGTCAGATGAAGGCGAAAGCCCTCGGTGTCGCAGTGCTGCCGTTGCAAGTGAGCATTTACTTTTGCGCCGCTTTGGCGACTGTAGCATCATTGATGATGGCCGGTGCCATCGGTTTTGTTGGTCTGATTATTCCCCATGTCATTCGCTTGTTAGGGATTAATGATCATCGCTGGTTGCTACCTTTGGCAATGTTACTGGGGGGTAGCTTTCTCACATTGGCAGATACTTTAGCGCGAACTTTGTGGGCGCCGCAGCAACTGCCGGTAGGGGTATTAACTGCATTATTGGGTGTGCCATTGTTATTGTTATTGTTGTCGAGAAAACGCTGATGAAGGCCAGATTCATTATGAAAATAGATTCAGCCTGGAATTCCGCACCACCTTCCATCTCGCCGCGCAGCCGCTACTGGCTGCAAAATCGTGGCTCATTGACACGCCTGATTCAGCAGCATTGTAGTAATTTTCGCGTTAAGCCAATATTTCAATCGCTGTCAACGGTATGCGAGGACGAACTCGTCGTAATGGATCTGCGCCGCAAAGAAATGGCATTGGTGCGGGAGGTATATCTATACTGCGGCAAAACGCCTCTAGTTTTCGCACATTCAGTTGTCGCTAGGAAAAATCTGCGTGGCGCTTGGCGAGGGTTGGGTGGCCTTGGGAGCAAGTCGTTGGGCACGGTCCTGTTCACTAATCCCGCGGTCAGACGCGCCCCGCTGCAATTCAAAAAATTAAATTCAGGCCACCCACTTTTTCATCGAGCATGTAGGGAGCTGCCGATCACGCCAGCGGGCCTGCCGATTAGTCTATGGTCGCGACGTTCCTTATTTACTCTGGATGGGCAGTCCTTACTGGTTACCGAGGTGTTTCTTCCTGCTATTTTGGATTTAAAGTAGTGACATTCACGCAACGGTTAGGTCATTACGGGAAACTGATGCGGCTGGACAAGCCGATCGGGATTCTGTTGTTACTATGGCCCACACTGTGGGGTCTATGGCTCGCTGCTGATGGCCCTCCTGATATGTTTATTCTGACAGTATTTGTATTGGGTACAGTGCTGATGCGATCTGCCGGTTGTGTGATTAATGATTACGCTGATCGAAATATTGACCCGCATGTTGTGCGGACTAAAAACCGCCCACTAGCAACCAAGGCGGTGAGTACTAAAGAGGCATTACTTCTGTCGGCAGGCTTAAGTCTATGCGCGTTCTTGCTGATACTGCCACTGAATCGGCTTACGCTCGAGCTGGCGGTATTTGCACTATTTCTTGCCGCCAGCTATCCGTTTACGAAACGCTTCTTTGCGATGCCGCAAGCTTATTTAGGTATTGCCTTTAGTTTCGGTATCCCGATGGCGTTTGCTGCTCAGACCGGTGAGCTACCATTGATAGTCTGGCTGCTGATGGCGGCAAATCTATTGTGGGTGATTGCTTATGATACTGAGTATGCAATGGTCGATAGAGACGACGACCTCAAGATAGGGATCAAGACCTCCGCGATCACTTTTGGACATTTTGACGTGATGGGAATTATGCTATGTCATGCGGGGTTTTTGAGTATTATGATCGGAATAGGATTAATGCAGAAACTGGGGCTTGCATATTATGTGGGTCTGATCGCCGCATCGGGTCTGATTATTTATCAGTATCGTTTGATTCGCAAGCGTGATCCAGTCTTATGTTTCAGAGCATTTTTACACAATAACTGGGTAGGTGCGGTGGTGTTTGCTGGCATTGTGCTCGGTTATCTGACAGAGGCAACTTAATAAGTGTCCCGCTACGATGAAATATAAAGATCTGCGCGATTTTCTCGCAAAACTGGAAAGCCAGGGTGAGCTAAGGCGCATCACGAAAGAGATTGACCCGCATCTCGAGATGACTGAAATTTGCGATCGGGTACTGAAGGCGGGTGGCCCAGCCATCCTGTTCGAGAATCCCAGGGGGCATAGTATCCCCGTGCTTGGAAATCTATTTGGCACGCCACGGCGGGTGGCTATGGGTATGGGACAGGAGTCTGTTTCAGCGTTACGCGAAGTGGGTGAGCTGCTCGCTGCTTTGAAGGAGCCAGAGCCACCGAAGGGATTGAAAGACGCTTGGGATAAATTCCCAATATTGAAGCAGGTGCTCAATATGGCGCCAAAAATCGTTTCGAGCGCGCCGTGTCAGGAGGTTGTGTGGGAGGGCAAGGATGTAGATCTCGGTAGGCTCCCGATCCAGACATGCTGGCCGGGTGATGCAGGCCCTCTAATCACTTGGGGATTGACCGTGACCCGTGGGCCACACAAGGCACGACAGAATCTGGGTATATACCGTCAGCAGGTGATCGCGCCTAATAAGATCATTATGCGCTGGCTGGCTCATCGAGGGGGCGCACTAGATTTCCGTGACTTCTGCCTTACCCATCCGGGGCAGCCTTACCCGGTAGCGGTAGCGCTGGGAGCAGACCCTGCAACCATACTCGGGGCTGTTACTCCGGTCCCTGATAGTCTCAGTGAGTATCAATTTTCTGGTCTGTTGCGTGGCGCAAAAACCGAAATCATTAGTTGCCTAAGCCATGACTTGCAGGTTCCGGCAAGTGCAGAAATCGTACTGGAAGGATTTATCCATGCCGGAGAAACAGCACTCGAGGGCCCATTCGGTGATCACACTGGTTACTATAATGAGCAAGAAACTTTTCCGGTATTTACGATTGAGCGCATCACCATGCGTCGTAATCCAATTTTTCATTCGACTTATACTGGCAAGCCTCCAGATGAGCCGGCTATACTCGGCGTGGCGTTGAATGAAGTTTTCGTGCCGTTGCTACGAAAGCAGTTTCCTGAAATCACTGATTTTTATTTGCCGCCGGAAGGTTGTTCATACCGTATGGCAGTAGTGAGCATGAAAAAACAATATGCAGGCCATGCTAAGCGAGTGATGTTTGGTATATGGAGTTTCCTACGCCAGTTTATGTACACTAAATTTATAATCGTCACCGATGACGATGTGAATATCCGAGACTGGAAGGAAGTCATCTGGGCGGTAACTACACGTTTAGATCCTGCGCGCGATACACTGATCGTGGAAAATACGCCGATAGATTATCTTGATTTCGCCAGCCCAGTGTCGGGCTTGGGTGGAAAAATGGGGCTTGATGCCACCAACAAGTGGCCAGGAGAAACCACTCGGGAATGGGGTACGCCGATTGTGATGGATCCTGCGGTGAAAGCGCGCGTGGATGAAATTTGGCAGGAACTGAGTATCTGACTGCATCTGTCTCCGGGTAGTGTCGATTAGTGTGTGCTGGTAAACAGATAGCGGACGAATGTCGAGAACTAAGGGTTTGCTGCTAATGGTAAGAGTCTTTGGGGGCTTTTTGCTGGACCTTTGGAGAAGAGGTCCTTTAGAGGTCACTCCACCGTGACGGATTTTGCAAGATTGCGGGGTTTGTCTACATCGGTATTTTTTTTCAAGGCAACATGGTAGGCCAGTAATTGCAACGGAATGGTGTGGAGGATGGGGCTCAACAATCTGGTATGTTCCGGAAGGATGATGACGTGCATCCCTTCGCTCTGCTGGATGGTTGAATCAGAATCTACGAAGACATAGAGTTCGCCGCCGCGCGCACGAACCTCCTGCAAGTTGGACTTAAGTTTTTCAAGTAAAGCATTGTTGGGAGCAATAGCGACTACGGGCATGTCCTCATCTACCAATGCCAACGGGCCATGCTTTAACTCACCAGCAGCGTAAGCTTCAGCATGAATATATGAAATCTCCTTAAGTTTGAGTGCACCCTCCATAGCGATGGGGTAGTGCATGCCTCGACCGAGGAACAGTGCGTGATTTTTATGCGCAAATCTCTCAGCCCAAACCATTACCTGATCTTCCACTTGGAGCGTATGTTTTAAGGCGACAGGAAGGTGGCGCAACTCCGCAATCACTTCGCGCTCTCGTTCGCTTGACAGCTTTCCACGTAATTTCGCAAGTGTTACAGAGAGCAGCATGAGTGCTGCTAGTTGGGTAGTGAATGCCTTGGTTGATGCAACGCCAATTTCAGGACCTGCACGAGTAAGGAAACGAAGATCGGTAGACCGTATCAACGCACTTTCTGGAACATTGCAGATGGCTAGGGTATGTTGGTGTCCCAGCGATTTAGCATAGGCTAGTGCAGCCAGCGTATCAGCCGTTTCTCCTGACTGGGAGACTGCAACCACAAGTGTCTTTGGATTGGCTACTGGATCACGGTAACGATACTCGCTCGCGATCTCGACATTACAGGCCAATCCTGCCATTGATTCCAGCCAGTAGCGGGCGACCAGTCCGGCATGATAGCTAGTACCGCAGGCGAGTATGAGGACGCTGTCAATCTGCTTGAAAATATGTTCAGCATCGCTGCCAAAAAGCTGTGGAGAGATGGAGTGAGCATTCAGAACAATTTCTAGCGTATTTGCCACCACGCCGGGCTGCTCAAATATTTCCTTCTGCATGAAATGGGAATAGGGTCCCAGTTCAACATCGGTGTCAGTGAGCTCGCTTTCATAAACAGCTCGAACAACCTCCTTGCTGGTCACGCCAGCAAGGCAATTAACAATGCGGTAACCGTCACGCCTTAGTTCAGCGACATCGCCATCTTCTAGATAGATCATGCGCTTAGTCACCTGCAGCAGAGCAGACGCATCAGACGCAGCATAGTTACAGTGTTCGCCAAGTCCCAACATCAGTGGCGCACCATTACGGGCAACAATAATGCGTTCAGGTTGCGCCTCTTCTATAACGGCAATAGCATAGGCGCCCTGTAGATCGTCAATAGAGAGGCGTACTGCCTCAAACAAGTCAGAAGTCTGTTGGAGTTTGAGTGTGATGAGGTGGGCAATGACCTCGGTATCGGTGTCAGAAAGGAATTCGAAGCCTGCGCTCTGCAAGCGTTGACGCAACTTTTCATGATTTTCGATGATGCCGTTATGGACGACAGCAACATTTCCAACGCCTGCAGAAAAGTGAGGGTGGGCATTACGTTCAGAAGGTGCCCCATGCGTCGCCCAGCGTGTATGGGCAATACCGACCATGCCTTGAAACTGCTGCTCCCCGACAAGTTTACTCAGTTCAGAGACCCGTCCGGTAGTGCGTAACCTTCTTAATCCGCCATCTGCCAGAGCAATTCCAGCAGAATCGTAGCCACGGTACTCAAGACGGCGCAATCCTTCAAGCAGGATCGGGACAACATCATCCCGGGCTATCGCACCTACTATGCCGCACATGAGTAGACTTTCTCAGTATTGTTATTCCATAGAGGAGGAGCTCCTACAGGATAAATGTTCATTTTTTTACAGGTCGTTTCCAGTTAGAGATACTCATTTGCTTGGCGCGCGATAGGGTGAGACTCTCTGGCGGAGCAGTTTTTGTGATGGTCGAACCTGCACCGATGGTGGCGCCCTTGGCCACAGTCACCGGAGCTATAAGCTGTGTATCGGAGCCAATAAATACGTTATCCTCGATGATGGTTTGGTGTTTATTAGCGCCATCGTAGTTACAGGTAATGGTCCCCGCTCCAATATTGACATTCTTACCGACGATAGAGTCCCCGATGTAACTTAAGTGATTTGCCTTGCTGCCGGTTGATATGCTGCTATTTTTGATCTCAACAAAGTTGCCGATATGAACTTCGTCTGAAAGATGAGTCCCTGGACGAATGCGAGCATAGGGGCCAATACGGCAGTCTTTGCCAATTTCAGCATCCTCGATCAGGCTGAATGGAGCGATCTGCGTTCCTGCCTGAATCTTAGTATTCTTCAGGATGCAGTTAGCGCCCACTCTGACACCATCACCCAACTGGACTGCACCTTCAAAAATGCAGTTGATGTCTATCGATACGTCACTGCCACAAAAGAGTTGGCCACGAATATCGATACGAGATGGGTCAGACAGGGTCACGCCCTGATCAAGCAATCTGCCGGCAGTTTCATCTTGATAGATACGTTCGAGAGCTGCCAGCTGAACTTTGCTGTTGATACCTAGGGTTTCCCAGGCATGTTCAGGATGAGTAGCGTCAACCTTCACTCCATCCGTGACCGCCATCTTTACGATATCGGTGAGGTAATACTCCTTCTGCGAGTTCTTGTTTTCAAGTTTTGGGAGCCAATTATGGAGGAACTGATTGGGCACCACCATGATCCCAGTATTAATTTCACAAATTTGGTGTTCTGATTCGCTAGCATCCTTCTCTTCAACAATGGCAATAACCCCATGACCTTCACTGCTACGAACAATTCTGCCGTAACCGGAGGGGTCGTCTAGTTCCAGGGTGAGTAACGCAAGAATACTCTCCGCTGATGTTGCGATTAGCTTCTTTAAGGTTTCAACGCTAGTCAGGGGCACGTCGCCATAGAGCACTAGTGTCACTCCGTTACTGTCTAGGTGAGGTAGAGTCTGTAACAGAGCATGCCCAGTTCCCATCTGAGGATCTTGTTTTACCCAAATGAGCTCATCATCATTTATCACTTGTGGGACTAGCTCGCCACCGTAACCGTATACAACACAGATCTTTCCTGGCAAAAGTGTACGTGCTGTGGCGAGAACATGTGAGATAAGGGGCTTACCAGCCAGTGGGTGCAGCACCTTGGGCAGTGTTGAGTGCATACGCTTGCCGAGGCCAGCAGCGAGAATGACTACGTTCAGTCTTGACACGACAGTAGATGGTTATTAAGAACGAAGGAATTTTTTATAGATGGAGACAGGGGTCTACTCTCTTTCATCGAGTTTTTAGCCACGGCGTATTGAGGGCTGCAGAGTTCGCATAGTTGGACCGCACGTACTCAAATAGACATGGGCTGATTTTAGAGCTTTAGCACACTAACGGCAACCCACCGGGTGTTTGGTTTAGCGGAGTACTCGTTCTTGAAAAAGAAAAAGGCGGGCAATGCCGCCTTTTTCTAAGATGAAAAAAACTTAATGGCCGCGTTTTCTAAACTTCTGAATGGTTGCTAACTGTGCAATCGACTCAGCCAGTTCTGCTTGTGCGCGGGCATAATCGATCGATGAGGTACGATCACGCATGGCCTCCTCAGCACGTTTCTTGGCTTCAGTTGCTTTCGCTTCGTCTAAGTTGGCACCACGAACAGCAGTATCTGCGAGGATGGTTACTACATCAGGTTGAATTTCCAACATGCCACCGGAAACATAGATCAGCTCCTCCTCTTGTAGGGGGGCTTTTATCCGAACCGATCCGGGTTTGATACGGGTCAGCATGGGCGTGTGGTGTGGGTAAATGCCAACCTCACCCGCCTCCGCCGGCGCAACAAGAAACTCAGCAGGTCCTGAGTAGATCGACTCCTCGGCACTTACAATATCAACGTGAAATACGGTGCTCATTTAGGTTCCCAGTATCTGTATCTTACATTCGCCAACGTATTGATCTGCTCAACAAGCCAGGAGCAAAAACTGGCCATCTAACCGGTGACTTGGTTGGGCCGTTAACTGAATGAAACTATTGCAGCGTTTTAGCCTTTTCAACTGCTTCATCTATCCCGCCGACCATGTAGAAGGCCTGCTCTGGCAGGTGATCGTAGTCACCATTGACGATGCCCTTGAACCCTTTGATTGTCTCTTTCAGAGATACATACTTTCCAGGTGAGCCGGTAAACACTTCTGCCACATTAAACGGCTGCGATAGGAAACGCTGAATCTTACGTGCTCTTGCCACTGCGAGCTTGTCTTCAGGGGAGAGTTCATCCATCCCAAGAATCGCAATAATGTCGCGTAACTCTTTGTAACGTTGCAGAGTTTGCTGAACATCGCGTGCAGTATTGTAATGCTCTTCTCCGACCACCAGCGGATCAAGTTGGCGGGAAGTCGAGTCAAGCGGGTCGACCGCTGGATAAATACCCAGAGAGGCGATATCGCGTGACAGCACCACGGTCGCATCCAGATGGCCGAAAGTGGTTGCTGGTGAAGGATCGGTCAGATCATCTGCAGGCACATATACAGCCTGTATCGATGTGATGGAGCCGGTCTTGGTGGAGGTAATGCGCTCCTGTAAGCGACCCATCTCTTCGGCCAGCGTTGGCTGGTAGCCCACTGCAGAGGGCATACGCCCAAGCAGCGCCGATACCTCAGTCCCTGCCAAAGTGAATCGATAGATATTATCTACAAATAGCAGCACATCGCGACCTTCATCACGGAATGACTCTGCCATGGTCAGGCCAGTCAGTGCCACACGTAAACGGTTTCCCGGGGGTTCATTCATCTGTCCGTAGACCAGAGCAACCTTGTCCAGCACGCCAGACTCTTTCATTTCATGGTAGAAGTCATTGCCCTCACGAGTCCGTTCACCCACACCCGCAAATACAGAGAAACCACTATGCTCAATGGCGATATTGCGGATCAGCTCCATCATGTTGACGGTCTTGCCTACACCCGCACCACCAAATAAACCGACTTTGCCCCCCTTGGCGAAGGGGCAAACAAGATCAATCACCTTGATGCCTGTCTCAAGCAATTCTGTAGATGCTGCCAATTCATCAAAGGCAGGGGCCTTGCGGTGAATTGACATGGTTTTTTCTGCGCCGATGGGTCCCATCTCATCTATAGGACGACCTAGCACGTCCATGATGCGACCGAGAGTCTTAAGGCCGACTGGGACCAGGATCTGCTCCCTGGTATTGGTCACCATCATGCCACGGCGTAACCCATCTGAAGATCCGAGTGCAATTGTGCGGACAATTCCATCGCCGAGTTGTTGCTGCACCTCAAGCGTGAGTTCTGTTCCTTCTAGCACCAATGCGTCGTACACCTTCGGTATTGACTCACGCGGAAATTCAACGTCTACCACCGCGCCGATACACTGAACAATTTTTCCTTGGTTCATGGTTGTTCCCTAAATGCTAAATCAAAATGTTTAAACTGCCGCTGCGCCACCAACAATTTCCGATAGCTCTTTAGTGATCGCAGCCTGGCGTGACTTGTTGTAAATCAGGGTTAGCTCATCTATTACGCTGCCAGCATTATCAGATGCTGCCTTCATTGCCACCATCCGAGCCGACTGTTCCGAGGCCATATTTTCAGTCAGCGCTTGATAAATCAGTGCCTCGACATAGCGGACCATGATGTCATCGATAACGGGCTTGGCCTCAGGCTCATAAATGTAATCCCAAGAACCCTTCTGTCCCTTGGGGCCTTCTCCACTTCTGAGGCGCTCGTCGGAGAGTGGCAGCAACTGCTCCATCACCGGCTCCTGTTTCATGGTATTGATGAACCGGGTATAGAAAATATATACGCGGTCGAATCGGTCTTGCGTATAACCATCTAGCATGACTTTTACTGAGCCAATCAGCTTCTCAAGGTCTGGAGAATCACCCAGGCCGATGACATGTGAAGCCACATTAGCGCCGAGCCTGTTCATGAAGCCTAGGCCCTTGTTACCGATGCAGCAGACTTCGATCTGCTCGCCCTCGCCTTCCCATGCTTTCATTTTGCCAAGAGCCATGCGCAACACATTCGTGTTAAGGCCCCCGCATAATCCCTTATCAGAAGTGACTACAACAATACCGATACGCTTGACCGTATCCCTCTCTATTAGAAAGGGATGACGATACTCAGTATTGGCACGGCTCATGTGTGCAGCAACATTCCTAATCTTTTCGCCGTAAGGGCGCGCTTTTTTCATGCGCTCCTGTGCCTTACGCATCTTGGAGGCCGCTACCATTTCCATGGCGCGAGTTATCTTCTGCGTATTCTTAACGCTCTTGATCTTGTTGCGGACTTCTCTGCTACCGGCCATCGGTTAATACGTTCCGTTTGACTTGAAGTCTTGGATCGCAGCATCGAGCTCTTTCTCAGTAGCTGAGTCTAGATCCTTGCTGACTTCAATCTTGTCCATAATGGCGGCATACTTACTCCGCATATGGCCCTTCAATGCCGACTCAAATGCCAGCGCACGCTTGACTTCTACATCGTCTAGATAGCCCTTATTAACGGCATACAGTGTGAGCGCCATTTCCGATACACTCAGTGTTGCATACTGAGCTTGCTTCATCAGTTCAGTCACCATTTTGCCGCGTTCCAATTGCTTGCGAGTGGCCTCGTCAAGATCGGAAGCGAACTGTGCAAATGCAGCAAGTTCACGATACTGTGCCAATGCAAGGCGCACACCACCACCCAATTTCTTAATGACCTTTGTTTGTGCTGCCCCGCCCACGCGCGATACAGACACGCCGGCATTGATCGCAGGGCGTATACCGGCATTGAACAGATCGGTCTCAAGGAAAATCTGGCCGTCAGTGATTGAAATCACATTGGTAGGAACGAAGGCAGTTACGTCACCAGCCTGTGTCTCGATCACTGGTAATGCAGTCAGTGAGCCGGTCTTGCCTTTAACAGCTCCATTGGTGGCCTTCTCGACATAGGCTGCACTCACCCGTGCAGCACGTTCTAGCAAGCGAGAGTGTAAATAAAACACGTCGCCCGGATAGGCTTCACGACCGGGAGGGCGTCGCAGCAAGAGTGAAATCTGCCGGTAGGCCCAGGCCTGTTTGGTCAAATCATCATAAATGATGAGCGCATCCTCACCCTTATCGCGGAAGTATTCGCCCATAGTGCAGCCGGAGTAGGGGGCAATAAACTGCATTGCAGCTGATTCAGATGCAGTGGCTGCAACCACGATGGTGTACTCCATCGCGCCATGTTCTTCTAGTTTACGCACTACGTTTGCGATGGATGAGGCCTTCTGGCCGATCGCAACGTAGATGCAAACCATGTTCTCGCCCTTCTGGTTGATAATCGCGTCAATCGCCACCGCAGTCTTGCCGGTCTGACGATCACCGATGATTAACTCACGCTGTCCGCGGCCGACAGGAACCATGGCATCAATGGACTTCAGTCCAGTCTGAACTGGTTGGTTAACCGATTGTCGCCAAATAACACCGGGCGCGATCTTCTCGATCGGCTCTGAACCCTGTGCAGTTATCGGACCCTTGCCATCGATCGGCTGTCCCAGCGCATTGACTACACGCCCCATTAGCCCTTCGCCGACTGGAACTTCCAGAATACGGCCAGTACACTTGACGGTATCACCCTCGGTGATGTGTTCGTATGCACCCATAATTACCGCACCGACAGAGTCGCGCTCAAGATTAAGGGCGAGGCCGAAAGTGTTTCCGGGGAATTCCAGCATCTCTCCTTGCATTACGTCGGACAGACCGTGAATACGTACGATACCGTCGGTCACCGAAACAATGGTGCCCTGGGTACGGACCTCCGCGGTAGTGGCAAGTCCTTCGATTCTGCTTTTAATCAGTTCACTGATTTCAGATGGATTTAACTGCATTTCAAATAACTCCTAGCTTTTAAGGGCAACGGCCATGGCTTCTAATTTGCCGCGCACGGATGCGTCGAGCACTTCGTCACCGATTTCAACTTTTACACCACCAATTAATTCAGGATTTACAAATACTTTGGCCTCGATCTTGCGTTTAAACTTAGCCTCGAGGTTTTTCACCAAATCTTTCAACTGCCCGTCATTCATATCAAATGCCGAGGTAATATTTGCTTCCAATACTCCTTCATGCTGAGCCTTTAGTTGCTCGAACAGTTCACTCACTTGTGGCAGCATTGCAACTCGATTGTTCTCCACCAACAACAGAACAAAATTACGACCCTCGTTATTGAGCCTGTCACCACAGATACTGAGAAGCAGCTCGCTCATTCGTTTGGAAGTAATTTTTGGGTCACCAATGAGAGCACGAATCCGATCATCGTTGGCGATCGAGGCCGTGAGGTGAAGCATGTCCGACCAGACGGGCAGCGTATTATTCGCCTTGGCTAGCTTGAATACAGCTTCTGCGTAGGGTCGTGCAATAGTACGGGCCTCAGCCATTTTCTACAGCTCCGCCTTGATGGATGTGAGCAGTTCGGCATGAGTCTTTGCGTCTACTTCACGGCGTAGGATTTTTGCGGCGCCTGCCACAGCAAGATCAGCCACCTGCTGGCGCAGCGTTTCCTTAGCGCGGAATACCTCTTGATCCACTTCCGCTTTCGCGCCGACGATAATGCGATCACTCTCATCCTTAGCAGTTCCTTTCGCTTCCTCGATAATCTGGGACGCGCGCTTTTCTGCCTGGGCAATAATGTCGGCCGCTCTTTGCTTGGCTTCTTTCAATGCATCGGAGGAACGGTGGCTAGCTAATTCCAGTTGATGCTTGCCACGTTCACCCGCTGCTAGGCCGTCGGCGATAGTTTTCTGACGGTCCTCAATCGCACGCATCAATGGCGGCCAGACAAACTTGACCGTAAACCAGATGAATACGGCAAAGGCTGCTGCCTGCGAGAAAAGGGTGAAATTAATGTTCATGGCTAGCCTCTGATAGTGGCACCGAGAGCCGGCATATTATTTGATGACGGCAAGCAATGGGTTGCCGAAAGCAAACAGCATCGCCAGACCAACACCGATAATGAAAGACGCGTCGATCAGTCCGAGCAGTAAGAATACCTTGCCCTGAAGTGTCGGTATCATTTCTGGCTGGCGTGCGGCACCTTCAAGGAAGCTGCTGCACATGATGCCGATGCCGATACAGGCACCGGCTGCGCCGAGGCCGATCATCAGGCCGATACCAATGCCTGTGTAAGCCTGAATCAATGCTAAGTGTTGCAAATTGTCCATTTTGTTTTCCTCTCGTCGTGGTGGATAGTAGTGATAATTAAATATTAAGGTAAGAAGTTAGTGTGACTCATGAGCCATAGAAAGGTAGACCACTGTCAACATCATGAAGATAAAGGCTTGCAGTGTGATGATCAGGATGTGGAAAATCGCCCAACCTGCACCTAACACTGTGCCGAATATAGTTCCTGCTAAACCCGTTGCGGCCCACATACCGATCAGCAGAAAAATAATTTCACCTGCGTAGATGTTGCCATAGAGACGCAAGGAGTGAGAGAGCGGCTTGGAGACATACTCGACCAGATTGAAAAGTAGGTTAACCGGCCACAGCAGAGGATTCTTGCCGAATGGAGTGCAAACCAACTCGTGTATCCAGCCGCCGAGGCCCTTGACCTTGATGTTGAAATAAATCATCAGAAACCATACCGATAGAGCGAGTGCAAAGGTTGCATTGATGTCGGTGGTGGGTACGCTACGCCAGTTGTGTAGGCCGAGCTGTTCGTAGATCAGGGCCATGATATCTATAGGGAGAAGATCCATCGCATTCATCATGAGCACCCACACAAATACTGTGAGAGCTGCCGGAGCAACGAACGCGTGACGATCGCCGTGGAAAGTACTTTTAACTTGATCGTCGATAAATTCAACGGCTAGTTCAACAAAGGCCTGACGTTTGCCAGGAACTCCGGAGGTTGCGCCGCGTACAACAGACCACAAGAATCCGAAGCTGAGGATGCCGAGCAGTAGAGACATCACGAGCGTATCAACATGCAATGTCCAGAATGCCCCTTCACCAACTGAACTCGTCAAGTTGGTGAGGTGGTGGTTCATGTACGATGTTGGGGTGAGTTCTGCGCCTGAGGCCATTGTTATTTAGTACCTGTTCAAACTATTTGATTTGTGGGGCTACTCTCGTATCGTCTGGAACAAATAGAGCCATACCGAAGACTAGAACAGTGATGGCGAATGTTCCAATAAAACCTACCGCGACAACATCCTTGTAAAACGTTAGCACCAACCAGAGCAGGGCAACCATCGCTACGATTTTTACGGCTTCCGCTCTTAGTGCGGTCTTCAGTGCGCCGCTGATGGTAGTCCCATGGTAGCGTGAAACAATTGTTGCATAAGCAGCAGCAGCGACAATGCTAACTACTCCTCCGAGAAATGCGGAGACTGCACCGTGAAGTCCCCATAACGGAGTGAGGATAAGTGCCATCACTGCGGTAACAATAAGTTGCCAGCGCATAATAGTGCGCACTGGTTTATTTCTTATCCAAGGCATATTTGGCGCGTATCAGAAATCTGATTTGTATGATGCGATACTGAGGGTCTTGAAAGTGTACTTTCAGATGAACTATTTTTTCTCATTTACTAGGAAGTACTTATCCTCTAGTCTCCAGAAACAAGCTGGAGCAGTCAGAGCCAACATTGTCTGTATTTCAAAAAACGCGGATTCTAATCTGTCTGAGCACGCCAGTCAATGGGAAACCCCTTTAGGTACGAGATGAGATTGACGGAGGTGTGCATCTAGAATGCACGGAACATCTAACTAAAAGTGGCTAGATGAGGGGTCGGTGATAGCTCTTTTGTGCCAGAGTGAAGGTATTGATACGAGGCTTTATTCTTGCCCGGGGGAGCGACTAGATCTGGTATATTCGCAGTGATGCTCCATCATACGATGAGCCAATTCAGGAACGTAGGATAACTGCGTAGATTATGACAACAGTCGCTTCAAACTTGCAGACCGTAAAAGATCGTATTGCCAGAGTTGCACAATCCATCGGCCGCCAGTCGGACGAGATCACTTTGCTGGCAGCGAGCAAGACCAATCCGGCTGACGCACTGCGAGAGGCTTGGGTTGCCGGGCAAACCATTTTCGGGGAAAACTATCTGCAGGAGGCCCTGGCAAAGATGCCCGCCCTCGTTGATTTGCCGATTGAGTGGCACTTCATTGGCCCGATACAGAGCAATAAAACACGACGCATTGCGGAGAACTTTGCGTGGGTTCACAGTGTGGACAGGGCAAAGGTTGCCGATCGGCTGTCGAAAGACCGACCCGAATCACTGCCACCGTTACAAATCTGCCTGCAAGTAAATGTGAGCGGGGAGGATAGTAAGAGCGGGGTAGAGCCTGAAGAGTTAGCAGCTCTAGCAGCTCATGTAGTTAATCTGCCCCACCTAAAGTTACGGGGATTGATGGCCGTTCCAGAGCTTACTACGGCTACCGCATTGCAGCGTAGCCAGTTTCACCTGCTGCGGGAATTGTTTGAACAGCTTAAGCAGGATGGTTACGAGCTTGACACCCTCTCTATGGGAATGTCAGAGGATATGGACATCGCTCTTGCGGAGGGCGCGACCATGGTCCGGGTGGGTACAGCGATTTTCGGGCCGAGGCGCTACCTTATCCCTGAGGAGATTGCTGCCCTTGCTGCCCGGTGAGCGCAAGATACTTTTCTTGTAACTGCTGTTTGCTTTCGATACTGTTCGAGTTGATGATGATGCAGTCCACCGGGCATACTTCGATGCATTGTGGTGTGTCATAGTGGCCTACGCACTCGGTGCATAGGGCAGAATTGATGATGTAGATTTCCGTGCCCTGCGTAATCGCATCATTTGGGCATTCTGGCTCGCATACATCGCAGTTGATACATTCATCCGTAATTATCAGCGCCAACTAGTCCTCCACAGTATTATTTGCCGGCTTTGCTACGCAGCTGCGTAGCAATCAGAGGATGTACAAACTTATCGGCATCACCCCCCAACAGAGCGATTTCCCTCACAATTGTGGCAGAAACAAACATGTACTGTTCTGATGGAGTCATGAACATGGTTTCAACATCGGGATACATGCTGCGGTTCATCCCTGCCATCTGAAACTCATATTCAAAATCAGAAACCGCGCGTAGTCCACGCAGAATCACTCTGGCATCTTGTTCTTTCAAGAACTCCATCAACAGACCAGAAAAAGCCATTACTTCCACATTGGGGCAGTCTGCCAGTACTTGTCTCGACATTTGAACCCGCTCATCCAAAGTGAACAATGGTTTTTTGCCACTGCTGGCAGCGACCGCTACTACCACCCGATCAAACAACCGTGACGCGCGCCGAACTATATCTTCGTGTCCGCGCGTAAAGGGATCAAAAGTGCCGGGATAGATAGCTTTATTCATTTGTCGCCAATTTTAACAGCTGATAACTCACCATGCCCGCTCTTCCGCTACGCCAGACCTGCCAGCCACTTGCTAGTGCGGGGAGAGTCTGGCCCTCTATATAGACCAGACCATCTTCAGCAAGGTGCGATGGAAGAAGACGCAGCAACTCCGGCAACAACTCAAGACGGTAAGGTGGATCAATAAAAATTATGTCGAATGTGCGATGATCAGAAGCGAGGAATTTTATTGCATCGATCGCAACGAGCTCCACTCCCTCCGCCCCGAGTTTTTGCAAATTTGCTTTTAGTGCGTGCAGTATCTTGGGGTCGGACTCGACTGCTACTACCCGTAATGCCCCCCGAGACACAGACTCGAAGCTTAATGCCCCGCTACCCGAAAAAAGGTCGAGGCAGGACTTGCCGCTTAAGTCCTGCCCAATCCAATTAAAGAGCGTTTCGCGTATCCGATCAGGAGTGGGCCGAAGATCAGGGCTGCCAGGAAAAGTAATGATCCGGCTACGCCACCTGCCGCCAATGATACGAACATTATTTTGAGTCGGGCGCACGCAGAAATGAATTTTTGGAAAAGTATTTGGCTGACGCTAAAAAAATCTTTGAAACAATGTTTTTATTTGTTTTCAACCGCCCCCACTACCACCGTCACCATTCCCTCCGGCTTAATTCGACGTTGAAAGGCTTTCTTAACCTGCAGTGTCGTCACCTTTCCGATCGCTTTAACGTAGTCGTCCAGATAGGTGAGCGGCAGATTATAGAAACCAATCATTGCGAGTTGATCGACGATTTTCTTGTTGCTATCGAGCCGTAGCGGAAATCCGCCGATAATGTTTTGTTTGGCCGCGATTAGCTCTTTTTGTGTTGGTCCACTTTCAATGAACTTGGTCAGTACTTGTTGCGTTATCCTGAGAGATTCTTCTGATTGCTCTTTCTTAGTTTGCAGGCCGATCTCAAATGGACCCTCTTGCCTAAGCGGAGAGAAGCTGCTGTAGACGCTGTAGGCCAGGCCACGATTCTGGCGAATTTCTTGCATCAGACGGGACACGAACCCACCACCACCAAGTATGTAATTGCCAACAACCAGAGGGAAGAAGTCAGGGTCGTCACGCCGCAATCCTGGGTAGGCGAGTATGATATGACTCTGGCTCGCAGGATGAGTGATTCTTCTGGTCTCTGCCACCGGGGCGGCTACTGCCGGCAATGTAACGTTCAATTTCCCTTGTGGTAAGTCCCGAGTCAGGGCCTCAGCAATGGCGGCCGCTTCAACACGACTCACATCACCCATGATAGAGATCACCGCATTGGCTGCAAGGTAACGGGACTGATAGAGGTCCAACAGATCCTTGCGTTGCAATAGCTCTAGACTGGCAATCTCTCCAGAGCTGCGTAATCCATAAGGATGACTACCGTAGAGCATTTTCTTTAAGGTGTGGCTGGCGATGTGGTCCGGTTTGGTGTCAGCATCCTTTAGCCCGGTGATCACTCGCGTTCGTTCACGCTCGAGTACATCTTCAGGAAACTCGGGGCGCTGTATCACTCGACCGAGGACGTCAAGCGCCTGATTGCGTTCGCGCGTGCTGCTCAGGGTTCGTATGGAGACGCCCGCACGATCCTGATCGAAACGCCCGCCCAGTTCCGCGCCAACATCGGCTAGCGACTTGGCGATCTGATCTTCGGACAGGCCGCCCGCTCCAAGACTGAGAAGTTGCAAGGTCAGGTTGGCACGCCCCGAGGTTTCCGGTGTATCGGTGCTGCTGCCCGCGTCAAAATCCACGCTGATATCGAGTATCGGCAAGCCTCGACTCTCGACAAAATATACCCAGGTGCCGGCGGTTGTCTGCCAAAGCTGGATTGGCAGAGTTGCAAGCGCGAATTGGGAATAAATCGATAGCAGCAGGACGACCAATAAACGCGTAAATTGCATCGGGAGTCTCTCTAATGAATTCTTATGGGCTTACTTAATTGTTTTTAATGCCTTAATCCACCACTCCCAGCGAAGGGGAGCTTTTGTTCCAGTGGTTGGGGATCGAGGACTGCCACGGTCAGGCTATCATCCTTTACATATTTCTTTGCGACCTCGCGCACCTGCTCAGCGGTGACGGACTGCAATTTTTTCACTATTATCTCAAGGTCACGGTAAGACAGTCCGACACTCTCAAGTTGGCCGATCTGCATCGCCTGATAAAACATTGAGTCCAGTCTAAAAACGTGGCTGGCCACCACTTGCGCCTTGACCCGCGCGAGCTCCTCTTCGGTGACGCCATCTAGCATGAGCTTCTCCATTTCGCCGCGTAACGCAGTCTCCAAATCCGAAGTGGTTTTCCCCTCACTGGGCGTGCCATAAAGGTAGAACATCCCAGGGCCGCGCGCAGTGGAATCGTAACCTGCACCGGCCGAGTTGGCGATGCGACGTTCACGCACCAGTTCCTTGTTGAGCCGTGCAGATGCATTGCCATCCAGCACACCCACCAGCATTTCCAGTGCATAGGGCTCCCAGTCTGCGCTGGCATTGCGTAATGTCGGCGCGTGATAGCCCATGGTTAGGTAGGGTAGTTTTGCCGGGGCTTTAACCGTTAGCCGTTTGATTCCTACTTGGACGGGTTCAGTCTGCGGTTTACGAAGGGCTAGGGGTAACAGGGGGCGAGGCGTGATCCCACCATAATACTTCTGCGCAAGAGCGAATACTTCTCTCGGCTTGACGTCGCCGACCACCACCAATATGGCATTATTGGGGGCGTACCAGCGGTCGTACCATTCCTTTGCATCACGTACTCGCATGTTTTCCAGGTCATTCATCCAGCCGATGATCGGGCGTTGATAGGGGTGTGCTTGGTAGGCCGCGGCCATCATCTTTTCGTGTACCAGCGCATGAGGCTTGTCATCAGTACGTAGCCGACGCTCCTCCATTACTACCTGTATCTCTTTAGAGAACTCTTCCTTCGTCAGTATCAGGTTACGCATCCGGTCTGACTCGAGTTCCATCGCTAATGGCAATTGGGATTTATGTAATTGCTGGAAGTATGCGGTGTAGTCACGCCCAGTGAAGGCATTCTCTCGTCCGCCTGCTGCTGCAATGCGTTTGGAGAATGCGCCGCCAGGAACTCTCTCTGTCCCCTTGAACATCATATGTTCCAGAGCATGGGCAATCCCGGTCGCGCCGTTCAGTTCATCAATGCTGCCTGCTTTGTACCAAATTTGCGAGATCACCACCGGTGAGCGATGATCCTCCTTGACGATCAGTCTGAGCCCATTGGCAAGCTTGAATTCGTGGGGGTTGGCATAGGCCCCGGATGAGAGCGGGATAACGAGCGATGTCATTGCCGCCAGGGCAATCTTTAAGCCGAGAGATAGAATAGATGCGCAGTGATTGTGACTCATTTTTTAATAACCTAATCTAGAGCAAACAGAATAAAATTGCTTTGAGTGAATCATCAACTGTGACAGCCTAACAGAATGTTAAGTTTCATCAAGTCCAAAAATAGTCCCGCCCCGACTGAACTCGCGCCCAGCAGCTGGGCGACTAGAGTCAAGCGGGGCCTCGAACAGACGCGGAACAGCCTAGGCAGACAAGTGTCTGGCCTATTTGGCGGAGGGAGGATAGATGCTGCTCTCTACGATGAACTGGAGAGCATACTTCTCGCTGCAGATACCGGTGTCGATGCGACGACCTGGCTGTTGGATGAGCTACGCCGGACAGTGAAGTGGGATGGGCTGACCGATGCGGTGCAACTGAAAGGCGCGTTGCAAGAAACGCTTGTCAGCTTGCTGGCGCCACTGGAGCGACCTCTGGACACTGGGACTAACAAGCCCTTTATCATCATGCTGACCGGAGTAAATGGTGCAGGGAAGACCACCTCTATCGGGAAGATCGCGAAATATTTTCAGTCTCAGGGGAAATCGGTGCTGCTAGCTGCCGGCGACACTTTCCGTGCCGCTGCACGCGAGCAACTCATGGCTTGGGGTGAGCGCAATAATGTTGCCGTTATCGCTCAGGATGGAAGTAGCCAGCAAAAGGCCGATCCGGCAGCGGTGATATTCGATGCGATCAATGCCGCTAAAGCGCGTGGCATAGATATCGTCCTGGCAGATACTGCTGGGAGACTTGCTACTCAGCTGCATCTTATGGAGGAGATAAAAAAGGTAAAGCGCGTTATCGCCAAGGCTGAACCAGGGGCGCCGCATGAGGTCCTGTTGGTGCTGGACGCTAACACCGGTCAGAATGCGGTCAGTCAGGTACAGGCCTTTGATGCTGCGCTCGGTGTTACGGGCCTAGTGCTTACCAAGCTTGATGGTACCGCGAAGGGAGGCGTGATCGCAGCTATTGCCAGACAACGTAAGGAGGGTCCTCCACTACCAATTCGATTTCTCGGTATGGGGGAAGGTGTTGATGATCTGCAACCGTTTGATGCACGTGAATTTGTTGAGGCCCTGTTTGATTGACTGGCCGGCGGTGGGGCATGATGAGACTGGCTTATTGAGCGCGAGCCGCCCCTTTTAATTATGTTTTACGGTGCTGGCAGGCCGTTTTGGTACAGTCTGCATAGAGTGACAGCGAGTGCTCGTGGATGGTGAAGCCGCGATCCTTGGCAATCTTTTCTTGGCGCTTCTCAATTTCCGCATCGTAAAACTCTTCTACACGGCCACATTGTAAGCATACTAGATGATCGTGGTGATCAGCGCTACTGAGTTCAAATACCGCCTTTCCACTTTCAAAGTGGTGACGCTCCAGCAGCCCGGCCTGCTCAAATTGTGTTAGTACCCGATAAACCGTAGCCAGACCAATATCCTCACCTTCATTGATTAACGCTCTGTAAACATCTTCCGCCGACAGATGCCGCACCGTGCTACTCTCAAACAGGCTAAGTATTCTAAGCCGTGGGAGCGTGGCCTTCAGGCCCATGGTCTTGAGATTGCTTGGTTTGCTCATGGCTGAGTCCGCGAAGTTTAAACTAATTGTTGTATCATATAGCGCTGGCCCTGTTTTGAAAACACATATTGCTGCAATGCGCGCAAAAATACTCACGTTGCATGTGTTGCTACTTATTGCTGGATGCTCGTCTATTCCATCGCTGCTCTATAAAATCGAAATCCAGCAGGGCAATGTTATTACCCATGAGATGTTGGAAAAAGTAAAACCGGGAATGACTAGGGCTCAGGTGCGTTTTGTGCTTGGCTCGCCAATGATCAGCGATGCTTTTCATGGCAATCGCTGGGACTATGTGTACCGCCTCGAACAAGAGGGTAGACTGATTGAGCAGCACCGGATTACGGTATTTTTTGAGGATGATAGGTTGACGCACACTGAAGGCCGTCTGCGTCCTTCGCTTGCTGTAGCCCCGCCCAAGGCAGCGGTCGCTAAGCCAGCTGAAGAAAAGCCCGCGCCAGCAGCTGTGCCACGACCGGCGAGAGTTGCCCCTAAAAAGACCTCTCCCCCATCTAGTCCCGTGGACCCAATGGAAGTGGATCGGCCAAAAGAAGAGAGAGATTTATTCGGTGCGAGAGAGGCAGATCAACCAAAAGAGAAAAAGGGCATGCTTGATATGATGCTTGGAAAGTGAACTCAGGGAGCCGCTCTAAAAATAAAGCCCCATGCAAGATGAGACCGAAGCAGAAAATTTAGATGCGGCATATGATTAGGATGATTTTTTGTTGGCAACTAAAGTGACTAAGCCTGGGTTATTAGAAGTGTTCCTCATAGGAAAATGATGAGACTGAATATGACGATTGCCGGGAGCTCCGGCCGTATGGGTCGAGCCTTGCTGGAGGCTGTTAATCAGGCGTCAGATATGCGGCTGGTAGCTGCCCTGGAGAGGAGTGGGAGCCATTATCTCGGCAAGGACGCGGGGGAGTTGATCGGTGCATCGTGTGGTGTCGCTGTCACGGACGACATTGTCGCCGCACTCTCAGAGAGTAACGTGTTGATCGATTTCACTCGTCCTGAAGGAACGCTCGCACATCTCGCGGTGTGTCGCGCTAGAAATGTAAAAATGGTGATCGGCACTACTGGGTTTTCAGCAGAGCAGAAAGAGGAGCTTAAAAAAGCGGCAAAAGAGATTGCTATCGTATTTGCGCCGAACATGAGTGTGGGGGTAAACGTGACTTTTAAGCTGCTGCAAGTAGCGGCTAAGGCGCTGAATGAGGGGTACGATATTGAGATTATCGAGGTTCATCACCGCCACAAGGTAGACGCCCCCTCTGGTACCGCATTACGGATGGGCGAAATAGTAGCGGAATCACTGGACAGAGACCTTGAAGAGGTCTCTGTTTATGGTCGCCATGGTGTAACTGGAGAGCGTCTGCCAGCAACCATCGGTTTCTCTACTGTGCGGGGTGGGGATATCGTTGGCGATCATACCGTGATGTTTGCCGGCACTGGTGAGCGTATTGAAATTTCCCATAAGGCTAGCAGCCGTGCGAACTTCGCCGTGGGCGCGCTACGGGCTGCACGCTTCCTCGCCGACAAAGAAAGCGGCCTATTTGATATGCAGGACGTGATCGGCCTCAGGTAGCATGCTGGCAGCATGTTAGTGGAAATGCCCAGAACTTCGGTATCTGTGAAGCGCGGCGAGGCTATTCAATAGTCCAGAATAGCTGCGGCCGCATTGAAGCGCTTGCTTTATTCGCGTATGATTCTAGTAGGTTAATGAAGCGGGACGGCGCTAGCTTGTCCCGCTTTCCATGTCTGGTCAGTACTCAAGGAGCTCTCCGTGACACAACGCCCGCATGCTGTCCTTGCTCTCGCTGACGGCACAATTTTTCGCGGCACTTCCATCGGAGCAGAGGGTATTAGTGCGGGTGAGGTGGTATTTAACACCGCCATGACTGGCTACCAGGAAATTCTCACCGACCCCTCCTACTGCCGACAGATCATCACCCTCACTTACCCGCATATTGGCAATACTGGCATCAATCAGGATGATGTTGAGTCGGGCAAAACCAACAAAGTATACGCAGCCGGGCTGGTGATTCGGGATCTACCCTTAGCCTCCAGCAGTTGGCGACAGACCCAGACTCTGCCGGAATACCTCAAGGAGCAAGGTGTGGTGGCGATTGCAGACATCGACACACGTAAACTTACACGGCTCTTACGGGAGAAGGGTGCGCAAGCCGGTTGTCTTATGTCGGGGCGCATTGATGAAGCGGAAGCACTGAGATGTGCGGTTGAATCCCCCGGGCTTGCTGGGATGGATCTGGCTGCAGTGGTGAGTTGCGGCAAGCCATATCAATGGAGTGAAGGTGAATGGGCTCTTGGGAGAGGTTATCAGACGATAGAACAACCGCGGTTTCATGTTGCCGCATTTGATTTTGGCATCAAGCGTAATATTTTACGCAAGCTTGCGCAGCGCGGTTGCAAGGTGACGGTACTTCCAGCAAAGACGTCAGCAGAGGAGGTTTTGGCACTGCAGCCCGATGGAGTATTCCTCTCCAATGGGCCGGGTGATCCTGAGCCTTGTGATTACGCCATCCTTGCAACCAGAAGGTTGCTTGAAGAAGAAATGCCGATTTTTGGCATTTGCCTGGGGCATCAATTACTCGGGTTAGCGAGTGGTGCTAGGACCGTTAAGATGAAGTTTGGTCATCATGGTGCGAATCACCCAGTACAGGATCTGGATACCCATCGGGTGATTATCTCAAGTCAGAATCACGGCTTTGCCGTAGATATTAATACGTTGCCGAAGAATGCGCGTGTTACGCACCTATCTCTGTTTGATGGAAGTCTGCAAGGGTTTGAGTTAACCGACCGGCAAGCATTCTCTTTTCAGGGGCATCCAGAGGCAAGTCCAGGCCCACATGATATGGATTATCTGTTTGACCGATTCATCCGCATGATGGAAGCCAATAAAAACCAGCATTGACCGTAAGGAAACTATAGCGCTGGAGAAGACACGAGACTCCCTAGCATCTTCGTAGTCAGCACAACTAGAAATATGCCTAAACGTACCGACATAAAATCCATCCTGATCATCGGCGCAGGGCCCATCATCATTGGGCAGGCGTGCGAGTTTGATTATTCCGGCGCGCAGGCCTGCAAAGCACTGCGTGAGGAGGGGTACCGCGTCATTCTGGTGAATTCGAATCCGGCCACCATCATGACCGATCCAGAGATGGCCGACGCAACCTACATCGAACCAATTACCTGGTTGATGTTAGAGAAAATTATCGCGATCGAACGCCCCGATGCCTTGTTGCCTACCATGGGTGGGCAGACAGCACTGAACTGTGCGCTTGACCTGGCCAAGCATGGTGTGCTCGAGAAGTATGCTGTGGAATTAATCGGAGCGTCACGTGAGGCCATCGACAAGGCTGAAGACCGAGAAAAGTTTAAACAGGCAATGACCAGGATCGGGCTGGATTCAGCGCGCTCCGCAATCGCTCATAGCCTGGAGGAGGCCCTGCAGGTGCAGGCAATGGTCGGCTATCCTGCCATCATCCGCCCATCCTTTACCATGGGGGGCAGTGGCGGCGGTATTGCCTATAACCGTAAGGAATTCCTTGATATCTGTGAGCGCGGATTAGAGGCCTCTCCCACCAAGGAGTTATTGATCGAAGAATCCGTCATCGGGTGGAAAGAGTTCGAGATGGAAGTGGTGCGCGATAGACAGGATAATTGCATCATCATCTGTGCAATCGAGAATCTGGATCCGATGGGGGTGCATACCGGTGACTCCATCACTGTTGCCCCAGCCCAAACACTGACCGACAAGGAGTATCAGATCATGCGCAATGCATCGATTGCGGTGCTGCGTGAGATCGGTGTGGAAACAGGAGGCTCCAACGTACAATTTGCCATCAATCCACAAGATGGTCGCATGCTGGTAATTGAAATGAATCCGCGGGTATCTCGTTCCTCTGCGCTGGCATCGAAAGCGACAGGGTTCCCAATTGCAAAGATCGCAACCAAGCTCGCGGTGGGGTATACGCTGGATGAGCTCAGGAACGACATTACCGGGGGCGCGACACCGGCTTCATTTGAGCCGACCATCGACTATGTGGTTACCAAGGTGCCACGTTTTGCTTTCGAGAAATTTCCCCAGGCCGATGATCGTCTGACTACTCAGATGAAATCGGTAGGCGAAGTCATGGCCATCGGCCGAACTTTTCAGGAATCATTACAAAAGGCCTTGCGTGGACTAGAAACTGGGGTCGATGGTCTGGACGAGCAGACCACCGATGTCGACACTATTGAGACTGAGCTGGGGGACCCCGGCCCAGAGCGCATTTGGTACGTGGCAGATGCATTTCGTTGTGGAATGACATTCGCTGAGATTCATAACCTGACACATATCGACCCCTGGTTTTTGTCGCAAATTGAAGATCTGGTAAGGCAAGAGCAGGCGCTTGTAGGGGAGGTTCTGGACACGCTTGATCTCGATTCGCTGCGAAAATTGAAGCGCAGTGGCTTCTCTGACCTGCGCCTAGCAAAACTGTTAAACACAAGTCAAACAGCAGTGCGTAACAAGCGCCATCAGCTCAAACTGCATCCGGTATACAAGCGTGTTGATACCTGCGCCGCTGAATTTGCCACCCACACTGCTTATATGTATTCGACTTATGAAGAAGAGTGTGAGTCATTGCCTACGGATAGAAAAAAAATCATGGTGCTAGGCGGAGGGCCCAACCGCATCGGACAGGGAATTGAATTTGACTATTGCTGTGTCCATGCCGCGTTGGTTTTGCGAGAAGATGGCTATGAGACCATCATGGTCAACTGTAACCCGGAGACCGTCTCAACAGATTACGATACTTCTGACAGGTTATATTTTGAACCGTTGACGCTGGAGGATGTACTTGAGATCGTCGCGATAGAGAAACCTTTTGGCGTGATCGTACAGTATGGCGGCCAGACACCGCTGAAGCTTGCGCGAGATCTTGCCGCAAACGGGGTGCCCATCATCGGGACCAGTCCGGACATGATAGATTGTGCTGAGGATCGAGAACGCTTTCAGAAAATGTTGCAGCAGCTTGGGCTGAAGCAACCATCCAACCGCACCGCGCGCAATCCCGAGGCCGCTCTCGCCGCTGCCAACGAGATTGGCTATCCGCTGGTAGTGCGTCCTAGCTATGTATTGGGCGGGCGGGCGATGGAGGTCGTCCATGAGCAACGCGATCTGGAACGGTACATGAGAGAGGCTGTAAAGGTATCAAATGACTCACCCGTATTGCTGGACCGTTTTCTCAACGATGCTATTGAGGTAGATGTAGACGCAATCTGCGATGGTGAGACTGTCTTGATTGGCGGCATCATGGAGCATATCGAACAGGCCGGCGTTCACTCAGGCGATTCAGCTTGTTCGTTACCCCCTTTCAGTCTATCGCCCACCATGCAAGATGAGCTGCGGCGGCAAACTGAAGCCATGGCCCGGGCGCTTAGAGTGGTGGGGCTGATGAATGTGCAGTTCGCGATTCAGGGAGATACAGTATACGTACTAGAGGTAAATCCTAGAGCATCGCGCACTGTACCCTTCGTATCCAAGGCCACCGGACTGCAGCTAGCAAAAATTTCCGCCCGCTGCATGGTTGGAGTGACCCTAGCCCGTCAAGGCATCACCAAGGAGGTGATTCCATACTACTTCTCAGTGAAGGAGGCTGTATTTCCTTTCATCAAGTTCCCTGGCGTAGACACCATACTTGGACCTGAAATGAAATCCACCGGTGAGGTCATGGGCATGGGAAGAACGTTTGCTGAGGCATTCGTCAAGTCGCAGCTGGCCGCGGGAGTAAAGTTGCCTACTACAGGCAAGGTATTCATTAGCGTACGTCAGTCTGACAGGGCACGTGTGGTTGAAATTGCCCATGATCTTGCGAATTTGGGGTTCGCACTTTATGCTACTCGTGGCACCGCAGCGGCATTGGCAGCAGCGGGACTGGCGGTGACCCCGGTTAACAAGGTAACAGAGGGGCGTCCGCACATCGTAGACATGATCAAGAATGGCGAGATCAGCCTTATCATTAATACTGTGGAAGACAAGCGTAGCGCAATTCAGGATTCATACTCGATTCGCAATGCGGTGTTACAGGCAAGGGTCACTTATTACACCACTCTGGCAGGTGCTCGTGCTGCTTGTATCGGCATGGCGAATATGAAGGAGCTGCAGGCATATAGCTTACAGGGTCTGCATGCGCAGTTGGATGCAGCCGGGTACAAGGGGTAATGGAGGGTCTTATTGTTTAGCGAAGTTCCATAAGGCTGTGAATTTCCCAACTTTAATTTCTAAGAGCGGGCTTTTTTTCCTTGCGAGAAATCGCGAGATAAAATTGAATATGAAAGGGTAGGACATGAGTACAATTCCATTGACAGTGATCGGTGCAGAAAGGCTGCGCGCCGAGTTGCATGAAATGAAGACCGTGCGGCGTCCTGCAGTAATTGCTGCTATCGCTGAGGCCCGTTCCCACGGCGATCTTTCTGAGAATGCGGAGTACGATGCAGCCAAGGAGCGGCAAAGTTTTGTCGAGGGTCGTATCGCCGAATTAGAGGGTAAGATTTCTAATGCCCAAGTCATTAACCCGGCACTGCTCGACGCCGATGGTGCCTGTGTGTTTGGGGCAACTATTGACTTGGAAGATATGGCCAGTGGGACAGTGGTGACTTACCAGATTGTCGGCGACGACGAGGCGGACATAAAGCAGGGCAAAATTTCCATTAGCTCCCCAATCTCCCGTGCCTTAATCGGTAAGTATTCCGGTGATGTAGCGGAAGTGTTCGCCCCGGGCGGGGTGAGGGAGTACGAGATTCTTGATGTGAAGTATATTTAACTTGCAATAAAACGGTCTCAGCTTCAATCCTGGAAGCTGCGCTTGAGTCGGCGTGGCTCACGTTTTTTTCGGAACTTGGCGGGGGTAGTTTTTGTGACCTCTTCCGGTTTGGGGCGGTAAATCACCAGTATCTTACCAATGTGCTGAACCGGGGCGGCCTCAAGGCGTTGACAGATTTCCTCAATCAGCACTCCTCGTACCTGCCGGTCACCGTCGAGCACTTTGACCTTAATGAGCTCGTGACTTCTGAGTCCTCGATCCAGTTCGTTGATAACATTTTCAGATAAACCAGCCTCGCCTATCATGACAATTGGGCTTAGGGAATGAGCAAGCGCTCGCAGGGCGTGACGATGAGTGAGAGTAAGGTCTAGCATGAAATTTTCCAGAATTAGTCATTCTACGCGATGAAACGAGCCAAAACCAGTAAGGCTTGGATGAGAGAGCACGTGAACGATTTTTTCGTCAAGCAGGCGAGAAAAGAGGGTTATCGCTCACGGTCTGCTTACAAGTTAATGGAGATTGCCGAACGAGATCACTTGCTCAGACCGGGCATGGTGGTGGTGGATTTGGGTGCGGCACCAGGGGGTTGGTCGCAGGTGGCATCAGACAAGGTAGGCAAGAAGGGCCGGGTAATCGCCCTTGATCTGCTAGAGATGGCGGCTCTGCCAGGTGTATTTTTTATCCAGGGGGATTTCAGGGAGGCGGAAGTATTGGCTGAGCTGGAAAGTTGCCTAAGAAACTGCCCAGTTGACCTTGTAATCTCGGATATGTCCCCCAATATAAGTGGCATAAACATGAGTGACCAAGCACGTAGCATCTACTTGGCTGAGCTGGCGTTGGAATTCTCTGTGGGCCAATTGAACTCTGGCGGCAACTTTCTCGTCAAAGTATTTCAGGGCTCAGGTTTTGAACAGTTCTTGCTTGCCATGCGTGCCACATTCAAGCAAGTGTTAACGCGTAAGCCAGAAGCCTCTCGGGGTCGAAGTAGCGAAATATATTTGTTGGGGCTGGGAAAACGAGAAAAGAATCCGCCTGTTTTAGACGTTTAGCGTATAGAAAGGACCGCGCAGTGATTGAAACAAGTCAGAAATCGCGCGCAATTCATTCTGTTATAAATCCTAAAATGGGATTAGAATTGAAATTCTTGTAAGATTTTGACGGCGCAAGCCAAGGAGTTACTTTGAACAATCTCATTAAAAACATGGCCATTTGGCTAGTGATCGCGCTGGTGCTGATGACTGTGTTCAACCAGTTCAGCACGCGCCCAACGACAACTCAGTCGACGATGGAATATTCTCAGTTCATCGATGAAGTGAAGCAGGGAAGAATCGACAAGGTGACCATTGAGGGGCGTACGCTAAAGGGCACAAAGGCCGATGGAAGGCGCTTTACCACCTACACCCCTTCTGATCCTTGGATGGTAAGCGATCTACTCAAGGCTGGTGTCATTGTCGATGCGAAGCCCGAAGAAGAGCCCTCGCTGCTGATGAACATATTTGTCTCTTGGTTCCCAATGTTATTACTGATTGGTGTGTGGATCTTCTTCATGCGTCAGATGCAAGGTGGCGGACGGGGTGGCGGCGCGTTCTCATTTGGAAAGAGTAAGGCCCGGATGCTAGATGAGAATACCAATACCGTGACCTTCGCCGATGTTGCTGGTTGCGAGGAGGCCAAAGAGGAAGTGTCTGAACTGGTCGACTTCTTGCGTGAGCCAACGAAGTTTCAAAAGCTAGGTGGACGCATTCCTCGTGGAGTACTGATGGTGGGTAATCCGGGTACGGGTAAAACTCTTTTAGCCCGTGCAATTGCAGGAGAGGCTAAGGTTCCGTTTTTCAGCATTTCCGGATCCGATTTTGTAGAGATGTTCGTTGGTGTAGGTGCTGCGCGTGTACGCGACATGTTCGAACAGGCTAAGAAGCAGTCACCTTGCATCATCTTTATTGATGAAATTGATGCAGTTGGGCGTCAACGTGGTGCGGGGATGGGCGGGGGTAATGATGAACGAGAACAGACGCTGAACCAGCTATTGGTTGAGATGGATGGGTTTGAGGCAGCCGTTGGCGTGATTGTGATCGCCGCCACCAACCGCCCAGATGTACTTGACCCGGCATTATTACGGCCCGGGCGCTTCGATCGGCAGGTTACGGTTCCGCTACCGGATATACGCGGACGCGAGCAGATACTCAATGTACATATGCGCAAAGTCCCAATTGCGCCTGATGTGCGTTCAGAGATTCTTGCGCGTGGTACGCCAGGAATGTCAGGTGCAGATCTCGCTAACCTAGTAAATGAGGCGGCACTCTTTGCGGCACGCGGTAGTAAACGATTGGTGGACATGGAAGACTTTGAGCGCGCTAAGGATAAGATTTTTATGGGCGCCGAGAGACGGTCGATGGTGATGCCGGAGCGCGAGCGCCGCAATACGGCCTACCATGAGTCTGGTCACGCAGTGGTGGCTCAGCTTCTTCCAAAAGTTGACCGTGTACATAAAGTTACAATCATTCCACGTGGACGGGCTCTAGGCGTGACAATGCAGCTTCCGACCGAGGATCGTTATAGTATGGATCGAGAAGAGCTCTTGCAGACTATTGCGGTACTGTTTGGGGGGCGTATTGCTGAAGAGGTATTTATGGGGCAGATGACGACTGGCGCGTCTAATGACTTTGAGCGTGCAACCAAGATGGCTCGGAGCATGGTTACCCAGTGGGGCATGTCAGATTCTTTAGGGCCAATGGTCTACGGTGAGAATGAGGGGGAAATCTTTCTTGGCCGGTCCGTCACTACTCATAAAAATGTGAGCGAAGCCACCATGCAGCAGGTGGATGTAGAGATTCGCCGTATTATTGACCAGCAGTATACGTTGGCGCGTAAGTTGATTGAGGAGAATCGTGAAAAGATTGAGGCGATGACCCGGGCATTGCTGGAGTGGGAGACCATAGATTCAGACCAGATCGGTGACATTATGGAGGGACGTGCCCCACGTCCTCCCAAGCCTTCTAAAGCGGTGTCGACATCTAAGGATGATACCCCCCCAGCAGCGCCAGAAACACCGGCAGCGACTACGACGCCAGCTCAGGAAGTATAAGAATCGGCTACAGGTCGTCAGTAGGGAGCAGAAAACAATGCGAGCTTTAATGCTCGCATTGTTTATTTAAGTCATAATTTCTTGTTCTTCAGTTCACAAACTCTTGTCTCTTCAGTGCGGTAAATTTAGCCTTTCTCTACGGCGACCCATCATCATGGGGGTCGTTAATGTCACGCCGGATTCTTTTTCAGACGGCGGCCTATATGCCATGACAGAGAGCGCAATCTGCCATGCTGCACGTTTAATTGAAGAGGGGGCCGGTATGCTGGATATTGGCGGTGAGTCGACCCGCCCTGGCAGCGATTCGGTAAGTGCGGCTGAAGAATTACGCCGTGTTATCCCGGTGGTGCAGGCTCTAGCCAGTAGAGATATCCCTATTTCAGTAGATACCTCAAAGCCGGAAGTAATGCTTGCAGCGATACAGGCTGGTGCAGTTATGATTAATGATGTCAATGCTCTGCGAGCAAGGGGTGCACTGGAAGTGGTTGCGGCAGGAAATGTGGCGGTATGCCTCATGCATATGCAAGGCGAGCCGCACAACATGCAGACTAACCCTCGGTATCGTGATGATGTGGTGACTGATGTTAAGGATTTTCTGCGGTTACGCTTGTACGCGGCGCAAGCGGCTGGAATTTCGTTGGAGAGGCTGGTAATCGATCCGGGTTTTGGTTTTGGAAAAACGCTGGAGCATAATCTTGAACTGCTGCGCCATCTTGGCAGATTTATAGATATGGGCGTGCCAATATTGGCGGGGCTGTCGCGGAAATCCATACTAGGAAAGATTACAGGAAACGATGTGGGCGACCGGGTTCATGCCAGCGTTGCGGCGGCATTGCTAGCGGTAGATAGGGGTGCCAAAATTCTGCGGGTTCATGATGTAAAGGCGACCAGAGATGCAGTGGCGGTTTATAATGCCGTTAACATTAACCTGTAAATAATGAGGGGTGGCTGCCGCCGTTTGTTATGCTGCTAACTTTTAACTCTTCGTGGGCTCTCAATTGAGCAAGAAATATTTCGGGACTGATGGTATCCGTGGACGCGCGGGAGTCTTTCCCATCACGCCAGATTTCATCATGCAACTCGGCTATGCTGCTGGGAAGGTGTTGACCTCATCTGGCCTAGACTCACCTGGGGGGGGGCACCCAGCGGTTCTGATTGGTAAAGATACGCGGATATCTGGGTACATGTTGGAGTCGGCATTGGAGGCGGGGTTTTCAGCTGCTGGAGTTGATGTGCTCCTATCGGGGCCAATGCCGACCCCGGCTGTGGCATATCTGACACGAGCACTTCGGTTACAGGCGGGGGTTGTAATTTCAGCTTCGCACAACGCATTTGAAGATAATGGTATTAAATTCTTCTCGGCATCGGGAAGCAAGCTATCTGATGAGGCTGAGCGCAAGATAGAGGAAAGATTAAGTTCCCCCATTAAGTCCGTGAATTCGGCGCGGCTCGGTAAAGCGCGGCGTATCAGCGATGCAGCGGGGCGTTACATCGAGTTCTGTAAAAGCACTTTCCCCTACCATCTTGACCTACGTGGTTTGCGGATCGTGGTCGATTGTGCCCACGGTTCGACCTATCACATCGCGGGCCATGTGCTGCATGAGCTGGGTGCAGACGTGGTTGCCATTGGGGTGCAACCGGATGGCCTTAACATCAACCACGAGTGCGGTGCGACCCACAGTTCAGCATTGCAAATAGCCGTTAGGCAGCATCACGCTAATCTTGGCATCGCGTTGGATGGTGACGGCGACCGTGTCGTCATGGTGGATAGCGCGGGCACGATTTATGATGGGGATCAATTGGTCTACATCATTGCAAGACATCGTCAACAGAGGGGACTGCTGATGGGTGGGGTGGTGGGAACACTTATGACCAATCTTGCAGTAGAGAATGGTTTCAGAAAGCTGAGTATTCCGTTCGCCCGATCCAATGTAGGGGACCGGTATGTAATGGAACTGCTTCAACAGAAAGATTGGCAACTGGGTGGGGAGGGTTCCGGCCATATCATCTGTACCGACAAGCACACAACAGGTGACGGCATAGTTTCCGCGCTGCAGGTACTACATGCAATACAAGATAGTGGTAAGACTTTGGCTGGGCTTACACGCGGGCTTACGCTCTACCCACAGAAGCTGGTTAATGTAAGGGTCGCAAAGAGATTCAACCCTCACGCGAGTGAGCAGATCAAGATTGTTCAGTCTGCTGCCGAGCGAGATCTTGGTGATAAGGGGCGCACACTGTTACGTGTATCAGGCACCGAGCCTTTGGTGCGGGTGATGGTGGAAGGTGAATCGGAATGGAAGGTCACGCGATGGGCGAATCGAATAGCCAAGGTCGTGCGGAGTGCCGCAGCAGGTTAAGAGGTTGTCAGTAGTGACTCTGGTCGTAAAGGGCTGACGGGTTATTGTGTCTCGGTAGAATGCCTACTCTCTATCACCAGCTTGGCGGGTTGCCCCTCAAAGGTCGCTATGGGAGAATGCGCTTTGTGCCAAAATTCATTTTGAGCCATATACACCCTCTGTAGTTAGCTCCCATTTAAAGGAAAGATCTGTGACAGTCGTTCGTTTGCCGGATGGTTCTGAGCGTAAATTTGAGCAGTCGGTAACGGTGATGGAGGTTGCGGCATCCATCGGTGCGGGGCTGGTGCGTGCAGCGCTGGCCGGCAAGGTCAATGGCAAGCTCATGGACATGTCTCACCGTATCGACGCGGACTGTGATCTGGCGATCATTACCGAAAAGGATGCGGAAGGACTGGAGGTCATTCGTCATTCCAGCGCGCACTTGCTGGCACATGCGGTCAAGGAACTGTTTCCCGAAGCGCAGGTCACCATTGGGCCGGTAATTGAGGATGGTTTTTATTATGACTTCTCTTACAAGCGACCGTTCACGACAGAAGACCTTGCGGCGATTGAAAAGCGTATGGCAGAGATCAGTAAACGGGACTTGAAGGTTGAGCGTAAGGTGTGGGAGCGTTCGGAAGCGATCAATTTTTTTAAGAACCAAGGAGAGCACTACAAGGCACAAATCATTGAAGCTATTCCTGGAGATGAGGACGTGTCGCTGTATTCTCAAGGGAACTTTACCGATTTGTGCCGGGGCCCACATGTACCGGCAACATCCAAGATCAAGGTTTTCAAGCTGATGAAGGTAGCGGGCGCCTACTGGAGAGGTGATTCGCGTAATGAAATGCTGCAGCGGATATATGGCACAGCCTGGGTCAGGAAAGAAGATCAGGACGCTTATCTGCACAGGCTTGAAGAGGCTGAGAAGCGGGATCACCGCAGGCTTGGCAAGCAACTCGACCTGTACCACATTCAGGAAGAGGCTCCGGGAATGGTCTTCTGGCACCCCAAGGGGTGGATCATCTGGCAACAGGTAGAACAATACATGCGTGAAGTATTTCGTGTTAATAGCTACCAAGAGATTCGTACGCCACAAATTCTCGACAAGGGCTTATGGGAGCGTTCCGGGCATTGGGAGAATTTCCGAGAGAACATGTTCACAACGAACTCAGAGCAGCGTGATTTTGCGGTTAAGCCGATGAACTGCCCTGGCCATGTTCAGGTATTTAACCAGGGATTAAAGAGCTATCGTGACTTGCCGCTCCGGTTGGCGGAGTTTGGATCTTGTCATCGGAATGAGCCATCCGGTGCGCTGCACGGCATCATGAGGGTACGTGCATTCACTCAGGACGATGCGCATATTTTTTGCACCGAGGCTCAGATACAGGGCGAGGTAATGCAATTCATCGACCTGTTGCAGAAGGTTTATACCGACTTTGGTTTCAAAGAGGTTCTTGTGAAGCTCTCCACTCGTCCACAGAAGCGAGTCGGGTCAGAAGAGCAGTGGGATAAGGCAGAGTCTGCACTGGAATCTGCTCTGAATCACAAGAAGCTAGTATGGGAGTTGCAGCCTGGGGAGGGTGCATTCTACGGCCCAAAGATAGAGTTTTCACTTAAAGACAGCATCGGCCGTGTCTGGCAGTGCGGTACATTACAACTAGATTTTTCGATGCCAGCGAGATTGGGTGCGGAATATGTAGCCGAGGATAATACCCGACAGATACCGGTGATGCTGCACCGGGCGATTCTGGGGTCGTTAGAACGGTTTATAGGAATCCTCATCGAGAATCATGCTGGAGCCCTTCCCTTATGGCTGTCGCCGGCACAGGTGGTGGTATTGAATATCTCTGAAGGTCAGGCTGATTATGCTCGTGAAGTGACTAATAAACTCAAGCACAATGACATTCGTGCGTGCGCAGACTTGAGAAATGAGAAAATAACCTATAAAATTCGGGAACATAGTTTACAGAAGCTTCCCTATCAGATAATAGTAGGCGATAAGGAAGTGGCGGCAGAAATGGTGGCCGTGCGATCTCGGTCAGGTTCAGACCTTGGTCAAATGTCTTTGCAGGCGCTGATTGAGCGCCTTAAAGTGGAAATATCCACGAGGGCTGATACGGTTTAATTTGTTAAACAAACTTGGGGAATTGCTATAGTTCAAGAAAAAGCAGCGCGCATAAATCATGAGATTAACGTTCCAGAAGTTCGCTTGATTGGCGCAGAGGGAGAGCAGATAGGCATTGTTACGTTAGAAGTTGCCAATGCCATGGCGGAGGAAACGGGAATAGATCTAGTTGAGATTGCACCAACTGCCCAGCCCCCGGTATGCCGCTTGATGGATTATGGAAAGTTCCGTTATCAGGAAAGTAAAAAGAAACACGAGGCTAAGCTTAAACAGAAACAAGTCCAGATTAAGGAAGTTAAGTTCCGCCCCAATACGGACGATGGGGATTACAACATCAAGTTGCGAAACCTAATTGGCTTCCTAGAGGAAGGTGACAAGGCTAAGGTTACACTGCGTTTTCGCGGGCGCGAGATGGCTCATCAGGAGTTCGGCATACGATTGCTGGAACGAGTGCGAGATGATCTGTTAGTGCATGCTGTGGTAGAGCAGTTTCCCAGAATGGAGGGACGGCAGATGGTGATGGTGCTGTCACCTAAAAAGAAGGAAGTGAAGCTGGTTAAGCCCAAGGCAGTCAAGCCGAGAGTGGAAAAGACAACCAGAGATGCGGTAACAGCAGAGAGTGATGTGAGTTCTGTAGTTAGCACAGAGGAGCTGACCGCAGAAGCTGAGGAATAATCAAGCGACAGTCCGTGAATGCCTCGGCATGAGCGGATAGCACCAAAGCCGACACGAAGAGTATTCATGTCGACCTAAAACCAAGTGACCACCGGGTCTTAAAAGCGTTCCTCACAGGAAACACCCGCTGTCATGTTAAAACAGGAGCATTATCATGCCCAAGATGAAGACCAAGAGTGGCGCAGCCAAGCGCTTCAAGGTGAGGGCCGGCGGCAGCGTCAAGCGTGCGCAGGCTTTCAAGCGCCACATTCTTACCAAGAAAACAACCAAAAATAAGCGCCAGTTACGCGGAACCACGGGCGTTCATTCCACCAACGTGGCATCGGTACGCGCCATGATGCCCTACGCTTAAGGAGAGACCGCCATGCCAAGAGTAAAACGTGGTGTAACGGCTCACGCCCGTCACAAGAAGATTCTGGATCTAGCAAAGGGGTATCGTGGTCGGCGCAAGAATGTCTATCGGATAGCCAAAGAAGCGGTGATGAAGGCGGGGCAGTATGCCTACCGTGACCGCCGGCAGAAGAAGCGTCAGTTCCGGGCCCTATGGATCGCACGTATCAATGCCGCTGCACGCGAGTGTGGTTTACCCTATAGCGTGTTTATGAATGGCCTGAAGAGGGCCGAAATTGAAGTCGACCGCAAGGTGCTGGCGGATATTGCGGTATTTGATAAACCAGCCTTTGCAAAAATCGTTGAACAGGCTAAGGCCAGTCTCGTCGTATAACAGGCAGTAATAAGAAAGAAGCAGGGAGGCCAGGAGGCGAGAAACCTCAGCCTCCTTTTTTCTTGTGTAATTTCTAGCAGGTACAGTTCAACCACTCTGAGCGACCATGCATAACCTGGACAACCTTATCAGTGAAGCCATCAACTTGTTTGAGGGCATAGACGATGCCGCGGAGTTGGAGCAAGCGAAGGCACGCTATCTCGGTAAAAGTGGATCATTGACAGAGTTACTTAAGGGTCTGGGTAAGCTCTCACAGGAAGAGCGGCCCGCCATGGGTAGCCGCATTAATCGGGCGAAGGAGGTAATGGAGGCGGCACTTAATAGCCGCCGCGATGCAATCCAGATAAAAAAACTGAACACACAGCTCGCCGGTGAAGCCCTTGACGTGACGTTACCGGGGAGAGGTCCGGGAACGGGTGGTTTGCATCCGGTAACACGCACACTTGAACGAATCGAATCACTATTCCGGTCGATAGGTTTTGATGTCGCTTCCGGCCCCGAAATCGAAACCGATTTCTATAATTTTACGGCGCTAAATATCCCGGAAAACCACCCTGCTCGGGCGATGCATGACACTTTCTATGTCGATGATAAGCATTTGCTGCGGACCCATACATCCCCTGTACAAGTCCATTACATGCAGAATAATCGCCCGCCGTTCAAGGTGATTGCACCGGGGCGAGTATACCGTTGTGACTCTGATGTGACTCACACACCCATGTTCCATCAGGTAGAAGGCTTGTGGGTGGATGAAGATGCGAATTTTGCTGCGTTGAAGGGCGTGTTAGCAGATTTCATGCGGCATTTTTTCGAGCGTGACGATTTGCCGGTGCGCTTCCGACCCTCTTTCTTTCCTTTTACGGAGCCTTCCGCTGAAGTGGATATCGGCTGTGTAATCTGTCACGGTAGCGGTTGTCGAGTCTGCAGTCACACCGGTTGGCTAGAGGTTCTGGGATGTGGAATGGTGCACCCCAGTGTTCTGAAGCATGTCAGCATAGACAGCGAAAAATACACCGGCTTTGCATTCGGTATGGGGGTAGAACGATTGGCGATGCTGCGGTATGGAGTAAATGATCTGAGGTTATTTTTCGAGAATGATTTGCGCTTCCTTAAGCAGTTTAATTGAATGGTGTTCATCGCACCTCCTGAGGCGAGAGTAGGCCCCCATGAAGTTTTCTGAAAACTGGCTTCGTACCCTAGTTAATCCGTCGCTTACCAGTGGCGAGCTTGCGCATGCCCTGACGATGGCGGGGCTTGAGGTGGAAGCAATCGAGACGGCTGCACCGGCCTTTGACAGAGTGGTTGTTGCCGAAGTGGTATCGATGCAGAAGCATCCAGATGCGGACCGTCTGAATTTATGCGTAGTGAATGCAGGTTCGAGTGACGGGGAATTGCTACAAATTGTTTGTGGTGCAGCCAATGTTCGTGTCGGGGTAAAGGTCCCCTGTGCCCTGGTCGGAGCGCAACTACCCGGCATTTCAATTAGACAGGCTAAGGTACGCGGTGTGGAGTCCTCGGGCATGTTGTGCTCAGGCAAAGAATTAGGTCTGAGCGATGCTTCAGAGGGACTCTTGATCCTCCCCGCTGATGCGCCAATAGGCACAGACTTCCGCAACTACTACGCGCTTGATGACAATCTCTTTACGCTCAAGCTGACGCCCAACCGGGCCGATTGTCTTGGTTTGTCGGGTGTGGCGAGAGAGGTGTCGGCAATTACTTCCTCAAAACTAAGTCCACTGACAATTGAGGCAGTTGATAGCAAAATTCTAGATGCTTTGAACGTGAGGGTGGACGTACCAGCCGCTTGTCCGCTTTACTGTGGGCGGGTGATGCATGGAATCAGTCTTGATGCACTCACACCAAGATGGATGGCTCAACGATTAGAGCGTAGCGGTTTACGAACAATCAATGCAGTGGTGGATGTAACAAACTATGTGATGCTAGAGATGGGTCAGCCTCTGCACGCTTTTGATCTGGAAAAGATTGTGGGTTCGATACACGTTCGATATGCCCGGTCTGGTGAGAAGTTACAGCTGCTGAATGGCGAAGATCTTTTCCTGAAAACGGATATGCTACTAATCGCCGATGAGAGTAAGCCTCTGGCACTTGCAGGTATCATGGGGGGGATTGAGAGTGGCGTACAGCAAGGGGCCACGGGCTTATTTCTGGAGAGTGCATTCTTCAGCCCGGAGGAGATCGCCGGCAAATCTTTTCGTCTAGGGTTCAGTTCCGATTCCGCGCATCGTTTTGAACGCGGGGTTGATTTCGCTGCCACGCGCAGCGCTATGGAGCGGGCCACACAACTGATACTGGATATTTGTGGCGGGAGAGCGGGCCCCATTACTGAGGTGAGGGGCGATTTGCCGCAGCGCAAACCAATCCGTCTTCGGGTCGAGCGCGCACGGCGGGTGCTTGGCATAGATCTGGGTGTGTCCAAGACAACCGAACTGCTACAGCGTTTACAATTTAATTTTTTGGCCGGTGGCGATACATTTCAGGTGACGCCGCCGAGCTATCGTTTTGATCTTGCCATTGAGGAAGACCTGATCGAGGAGCTGGCGCGTATTTACGGGTATGACAATATTCCTGCTAGCGTGCCGCATACTGCGATGAGCATGCTTCCCGAGTCTGAGCTGCTGCATAGTCCATTACAGTTACGGCGTATTTTGGCGGCACGAGATTATCAGGAGGTGATTAATTACCCCTTTGTAGACGCTTCATGGGAAGAAGATTTCACAAATAATAAGACACCGGTCATATTGAAGAATCCCATCGCCAGTCAGATGGGTGTAATGCGAAGCAGCCTACTGGGCGGCCTTATTGCGAATTTACAATTCAATCTCAACCGGAAGCAAGTTCGCTTGAGATTATTTGAAATTGGTCGCTGCTTTGTAAGGGTGGGTGACGTTTATACGCAGCCGGAAAGGCTGGCCGGTCTTTGTTACGGTGACGCTGTGACAGAGCAGTGGGGGGTCCCTGCACAGAGCGTTGATTTTTATGACGTTAAGGCAGATATCGAGGCTTTATTCTGGCCAGAGGTGGCAAGTTTTGAGGCGGCAACACACCCCGCCCTACACCCAGGGAGGTCGGCTCAAATCAATTTGGCTGGAAAGGCTGTCGGGTGGCTGGGTGAGCTGCATCCCCAGTGGCAGCAAAAGGCTGATCTACCTAAGTCTGCGGTGCTATTTGAACTGGACCTAGAGCCAATGACACGACGTGCGCTGTCAGTTGCGGGGGAGATCTCAAAATACCCTCTGGTGAGGCGTGATATCGCCGTGGTCGTGTCGGAAAACGTCAGCTTAAAAGCCCTGTTGGATAGTCTACAAGCTGGAAGCCCCGCCATTATTTCTGACATCTCTTTGTTCGATGTTTATCGTGGAAAGGGTATTGAAAATGGCAAAAAAAGTCTTGCATTCCGTGTGTTATTGCAAGATACTGAAAAAACATTAACAGATTCAGAGGCGGACTTGGCCGTCATAAAGTTACTGGATATCTTGCAGAATCAGTTCAATGCGGTGCTGCGTAATTAATCAGGTAGTAGCATGCGTCAAAAAATTAATAGACAGGGGGGGGTATGACCTTAACAAAGGCTGAACTGGCAGATTTGCTTTTTGAGAAGGTTGGGTTAAACAAGCGCGAAGCCAAGGATATGGTAGATGCTTTTTATGAGGAAATCCGTGTCGCACTTCAGAGTGGTGACGGTGTCAAGCTCTCAGGTTTTGGCAATTTTCAATTGCGCGATAAGCCGCAACGACCCGGACGCAACCCTAAGACTGGCGAGGAGATTCCGATCACTGCGAGGCGCGTTGTGACTTTTCGCGCAAGTCAAAAGTTAAAGGCAATGGTCGAAAAGAATCATCAGGGAAAACGTGCCGGCTAGCATCACTCTGCCGCCCATCCCGGCAAAGCGGTACTTCACCATAGGAGAGGTCAGTGAGTTATGCGGTGTCAAGCCGCATGTGCTTCGTTATTGGGAGCAGGAGTTCGCTCAGCTAAGACCAGTTAAGAGGCGTGGCAATCGTCGCTACTATCAGCATCACGAGGTATTGCTGATCCGCCGTATTCGAGAGCTGCTCTACGAGCAGGGGTTTACCATCAACGGTGCCCGTGGGCGTTTGGGTCAGAGTACGGTGGAACCAATTCTTGGTGCCACACCCCCTGACATCTCAACTCATATACCGGTCGGTATGACATTGCTACGGAGCGAGATTAAGAGTGTTCTCTCCTTGCTGCAATCGTAAACGATTCATCAGCTCCCCTATTCCCCATATCCTTCGTTTCATACGGCGCACTGAAAGCAATTTCTAACATCGGTGTCTGTGTTTGCTATAATCCCGAGCTTCGGGGCGTAGCGCAGCCTGGTAGCGTACTTGCATGGGGTGCAAGTGGTCGGAGGTTCAAATCCTCTCGCCCCGACCAATTGGATCAGTAACATGACCAGGCGCCATGCCAACCATCAGACTGGGCGGGTTGAAAAGTGCTCGACATCATCCCCCGGTTAACCTGAAAATCATCTGGATACTCCGAGAATGCGCATACTGCTAAGCAATGACGATGGGTACTTTGCGCCCGGTCTTGCCTGCCTAGCAGAAGCGCTCTCCGCTATTGCAGAGATCATTGTAGTTGCACCAGAGCGCGACCGGAGTGGCGCTAGCAACTCGCTCACACTTGACCGCCCGCTCCATCTACACAAAGCTCATAACGGCTTCTACTATGTCAATGGCACTCCGACCGATTGCGTTCATCTGGCGGTCACAGGGATGCTCGATACTTTGCCCGATATGGTGGTATCCGGAATTAATGCTGGAGCAAATATGGGCGATGACACAATCTACTCTGGAACGGTAGCCGCTGCGACCGAAGGTTTCTTGCTTGGTATACCCTCTCTGGCGGTATCGCTAAATAGCGCATCCAGTGAAAATTTCTTAACCGCAGCACGTGTTGCTGCTGACATGGTGCAGCGCTTTAAAGATAATAAATTCCATGAGCCAGTGCTGCTCAATATCAATGTTCCAGATATTTCGTATGAAGAGTTGAAGGGGATGGAGGTGACACGGCTTGGTCGCCGTCACAAGGCTGAGTCAGTGGTCAAGTCACTGACTCCTCGAGGTGAGACAGTTTACTGGGTGGGGGCGGCCGGTCCTGCCCAAGACGCGGGTGAGGGTACGGACTTTTTCTCTATCCAGCATGACCGGGTATCACTGACGCCGTTACAGATCGACCTGACACGGTATGGGCAGATGAACACAGTAAAAGATTGGCTCAAATAATGTTGAAGATCTGAGAGATTTTGTATGCGGAGTAAGCCAACATCCTTGGGAGTGTTAAGTTCGAGCGCTGATCACTCGGGTATCGGTATGACCTCTCAACGCACACGGGTGCGTATGATCGAGCGTTTACGTGCGCAGGGAATTAGTGATGAGGTGGTGCTTGCGGCTATGAATGCTGTCCCTCGGCATGTCTTTGTGGAGGAGGCTCTGTCGAGCCGTGCCTATGATGATGTTGCCCTGCCAATAAATTTTGGGCAGACCATCTCAAGTCCTTTCATTGTGGCTCGCATGAGTGAACTGCTACGCGCTGGTTCAAGGCTCACCAAGGTGTTGGAAGTGGGAACAGGATGTGGATATCAAACAGCAGTTCTGGCCCAGCTTGCAGATGAAGTTTATTCGGTTGAGCGTATCGGATCGCTACTCACTCGCACGCGTTCCCGGTTACGAGAGTTCCGGCTGAGTCATGTTCGTTTGAAGCATGCTGATGGAATGCAGGGGTTGCCTGAAGTCGCGCTATTCGATGGCATCATCATGGCTGCCGCGACTACGCATGTTTCCCCCTCACTGCTCGAGCAGTTGGCAGTGGGCGGTAGAATGGTCTTTCCGAAAGGGAGCCAGGAACAGTATCTGTGCGTGATCGAGCGAAGTGATCAGGGATATACCGAGACTGTCTTGGATGAGGCGCGATTCGTGCCAATGCTATCGGGTATCGTGGAAAGCTAATCGGTTCCAAATAAGAGATGAGGAATGAGGGGTAAGGGAATTAAATTAAAGCATTCGGGTGGCGGCGAAGAACTGCCGACTACTTCTGCGCGCGCCAGATTGATGTTGAGTCTAGATGGAGTGAGGGATACTCTTGCCCCCCTCTTGCCGCCCATATTTTGCTTACTGCTCGCGAGTTGTAGCGTGACACAGTCCCCCGTCCCGGTATTCGATCGCGCTCCTGCCTCGCAAAGATCTACCGCAGTATCTGCGGGAAATGTTAAGACCTACACGGTTCAAAGAGGCGACACTCTGTATGGAATTGCGCTCAATAACGGACTTGCTTACAAGGACCTAGCAGAGTGGAATAGCATCGGCAATCCTAATGCCATCGATGTCGGTCAGCAGCTCAACCTATCCCCCCCTCCGGCATCGGCACAACCCTCTCTATTTCCGCTATCCCAGACTGCACCATCAACGACCATCGAGGCCCCTATCCCCAGAGCGGTTACGGAGCCTAGAGGGAGATCTGATGTCAATACTGACAAGCTGAAAACCGAACCTAAGGCATTCAGAGTGCCTTACTCTGAGCAGACACTGGCACAGTTGAAGGGGTCGCCAGATGCGATCCCAAGCTCAGCCGACAGACCCGAAGTGGTGCCCGAAAGAGTTGCCAGGATCAACCCCGAGCCGCAGGCGCAGGCCGCTGAGGCAAACCCGGATGTGAGCGTCGAATGGGTTTGGCCAACACAGGGCAAGTTACTGGAAGGCTTCTCGGAAGGCAGTAAGGGGGTAGATATCGCGGGTAAGTCGGGACAAGCGGTATTAGCTTCCGCGCCAGGTAAGGTGGTTTACAGTGGCAATGGCTTACGCGGTTATGGCAACCTCATCATCATTAAGCACAATGATACCTACCTCAGTGCCTATGCTCATAATAGTAAGCTTCTGATGAAGGAGGGGCAGGTAGTCACCCGGGGTCAGAAAATTGCCGAAATGGGAAGTGTTGATGCCGGGCAGATAAAGCTTCACTTTGAAATCCGCAAGCACGGCAAGCCGGTAGATCCGCTACAGTATCTGCCAGCAATGTCCAAATAAGATTTGCAGATTATTTAGTATTAGACAGACAGAGTAGCGGACACTAAACTCAAATACGGGCGTTCTTAGCCAAACGCGAGGGCCACTCGGCTTTTATAGCGGAATCGAATTATCACTACTTAATCACTAATAACGATGTCACAAACAGAGTTTGAAATACCCGACCCAAGTCTCTTCAGCGAAGAGGAGATCTCGCAGCTGGTTCATGCCTTTTATGCAGAGGCCAGAAAGGACCCCGGGCTGGGCCCAATCTTCGAAGCGCATGTCACTGACTGGGATGCTCATTTTGTGCAGATGACTAACTTTTGGTCGATGCAGCTGCGCGGAACCGGCCGGTTCCGCGGCGCACCCATGCCGAAGCATCTTGCCTTGCCGGAGCTGTCTGCGAGTCTGTTCGAGAGGTGGCTGCAAATTTTTAAACAGACTACACAGAAGATGGAGAATTCACAGCTGCAAATGCACGCCAATTCTCTGGCCTATCGCATCGCGAGTAGGCTCTGGATGGCATACCAGATGGAACGCTATCCCGATAAGCCATTTGTGGAGCTGCTGCCCATATAAGGTCTCTATGATGCAGTGCTGGGTGTGAGAGCAGAGCCCATGCCTTGATAAGAGCTGAGTGTGTAGCTATAGACTTTCATCGGTCAGGCCAAGGCCCTTCAATTCTAACCCTTCAATCTCTTGCAACGACTTGCCCGCAATCCCCTGCAGGTCGCCTACATCCCTACCGTAGCGCCCATCACACGCTCGATCTGCTCACCGCCCTTGGCCCCGCTTCATGATCACGCGCTTCTCCCTGTCGAGGTCCTCCTGCATGGTCGAGAAGGCAGGATACTCGGGCCATCATGAGCCCAATCCATACCAAGGATTATAGGTCAAACAGTTATTCAGAATAACCTTGAATGAGCCTACCCTCTCATAGGGCTCGAAGAATTCATATATACTGACCGGCGAGAATAGGGTCAGATTTTTAAGTCACTTATAGGAGCTAAGAAATGAGTAACGTACACGTTTTGCCAGTACTTCCCTTTGCAGATAATGCATTGGACCCAGTGATCTCAGCCAATACGCTGAGCTTCCACTATGGCAAGCACCACAAGACCTATGTTGATAATTTGAATAAGCTGGTGACAGGGACTGAACTTGCGGATCTCTCGCTGGAGCAGGTGATCGCGGCATCGTCCGGACGGGCTGACAAGGTCGGCATCTTTAACAATGCGGCACAGATATGGAATCATACCTTCTACTGGAATAGCCTCACACCGAGAGGCGGCGGTGAGCCCCCTGCTGCATTAAAACAAAAGATTGAGGCCGATTTCGGCACTGTGGAGGGGTGCAAGCAGGAGTTGGTTGCTGCGGCCACGACTCAGTTTGGGAGTGGGTGGGCATGGCTCGTACAGGATGGGGGGAAGCTCAAGGTGGTCAAGACTGCCAATGCGAATGTGCCTTCAACGGAAGGGATGAAACCGCTCCTAGTCATCGATGTGTGGGAGCATGCCTACTACCTCGATTATCAGAACAGGCGAGTGGATTATGTTAATGCGACGATTGACAGGTTGATTAACTGGGGCTTCGCGGAAAAGAACCTTGGCTAGTCGTATTATCCCTGGCGGCAGTGTAAGTCAGTCAGTGCTAGACCAGCTGGAGATTATCAAGCGGGGGTGTCACGAGCTGTTGGTAGAGGAGGAGCTCGCACAGAGACTTGCTACGGGCAGACCTCTGCGGGTTAAAGCAGGTTTTGATCCCACAGCACCGGACTTGCATCTGGGGCATACCGTGCTGCTCAATAAGATGCGCCAACTGCAGGATCTGGGTCATCACGCACTGTTCCTGATCGGTGACTTCACCGGCATGATAGGGGACCCCAGCGGCAAGAATATCACCCGCCCCCCCCTGACTCGTGGTCAGGTGATGGATAATGCCAAGTCCTATGCCGATCAGGTCTTCAAGATACTCAGGCCCGATCAGACTGAGGTGGTCTTCAATTCGACTTGGATGGATAAGGTTGATGCTGCCGGTCTGATCAAGTTAGCGGCGACACATACGGTAGCTCGTATGCTAGAGAGGGATGACTTCGGTAAGCGGTATCAGGGTAATCAACCCATCGCCATTCATGAGTTTTTGTATCCCCTGATACAGGGTTATGACTCGGTAGCACTCAAGTCGGATATCGAGCTCGGGGGTACAGACCAAAAGTTTAACTTGCTGATGGGGAGGGAGTTACAAAGGCATTATGGGCAATCGCCGCAGTGCGTATTCACAATGCCTCTTCTAGAGGGGTTAGATGGCGTCAATAAGATGTCCAAGTCATCGGGCAACTATATTGGAATCTCGGAGACTCCGAGCGAGATATTTGGCAAGCTCATGTCCATATCTGATGATCTGATGTGGCGTTATATCGATCTGTTGTCACTCGAGCCGCTGGAGGTTACTCGCCAGTGGAAGAGAGGGGTGGAGGAGGGTCGTAATCCGCGAGATATTAAGGTGATCTTCGCGAAGGAGGTTGTCTCGCGCTTTCACAGTAAGGCAGATGCAGAAGCTGCGCTAGAAGACTTCGAGGCTCGGTTCAGTCGGGGTAGTTTGCCGGAGGAGATGCCGGAGAAGATACTGCATGCTGAGCCGGGTGGATTGCCTATAGCCCAAGCACTCAAACAGGCCGGGATGACTGCTAGCACGACAGAGGCGCTGCGCATGATCGAGCAAGGTGGTGTAAAATTAAACGGTACAAGAATCAGCGACAAGAGTATCAAATTAGCCTGCGGTGAGACCACAATCGTACAGGTGGGTAAGCGCAAATTTGTGAGGATAAGCATTGCTGAGCAGGCGGAATAATTAAGTATATTTCAGAAAGACTAGAAATGTCTTGACCCCTTGTTCTTTAACTGTATAATCCCGCCTTTCCTTGTGCGGCCATGAATCTCCCGGCCGGACCTGTTCTTTAAAAATTTACAGCCGATAGGTGTGGGCACTTGACTAGGGTGTTCGGTATTTTATCTTTCGAGATAGGGTATACGAACAGCTTATGAGTTGAAGTGCTCGCACGATGTAAGTAAGGTTCTGGTTTTTAACTTAAGAAATTAAGGGAAGAGTTCGAATCGTAATGAAACGTCAAGCGAGAGTTTTACCAGTATTGAACTGAAGAGTTTGATCCTGGCTCAGATTGAACGCTGGCGGCATGCTTTACACATGCAAGTCGAACGGCAGCACGGGGGCAACCCTGGTGGCGAGTGGC